>WNGN01014472.1_pt1 | contig 15018 bp, 11 predicted proteins | sample 5400561 | NCBI WGS metagenome assembly WNGN01 (sample SAMN13153379, study PRJNA577476) | soil metagenome | isolation source: 115 cm soil or saprolite under Garry oak tree replicate 2 | place: USA:California | collected 2016-06-15
CGCTCCCGGGCGAAGGCGATGTCGCCGACGAGGGCCTCGGCAGCCCCCCGGGTGTCGTTGGTGTCGATCATGACGGCCACCCGCCCCACCCGCGGGGGCTGCCGGCCGAAGAGAGCGACGTAGTCCTGAGCGACGGCCCGCTGCTCGACCCGCCAGACACCCCGCTGGGCGCTCCCCGAGGCCACGACGATGACCTTGACGTTCGAGGCCTGGGTGCTCGTGAGCCGCGTGCCGACCGGCGCGCGCGTGTCCCACACGTAGCCCAGCACGTCGCTGCTCCGGAGGGGCGACGGCCAGCGCGGGAAGATCACGTAGAGCTGCGCCGCCTGGTCGTCGCGGGCGCGCTCGCGGATGTCTCCCCCGTCCGGGAGCTGCACGACCTTCCAGGACCACGAGAGGAAAGGGAACTCGCGGAGGTCGACGATCACGTCCCGGTAGAGGGCGAACGACGACTGCTCGCTCCGGAGCCGGAGGGCCAGGCGGTTCTCGTCCCTGACGAGCTCCACCGACGCCCGGCCCACGAACTCCTTCGTGGTCCATCCCGGCGGTACGCCCTCGGCCGGTAGCCGGGACGGCACGGTGTCGGCAACGCGCACGTGGATTCGACTCTCCGTGTCGGGGACCGCCAGAAGGCGACCCGGCACCAGCGAGGGCGCGGCGGCGACCGCTGCGGGGCGCCCGCCAGCCCCGGGATTGGCCGGCGCTCCCGATGACGTGGCCCAGCCGAGGTACAGGGCGCGATGGCGAGGGCTCGCGAGCAGCACGACCACGCCGGCCAGGACGGCGAGGGCCAGGATGAGGCCCCACCCACCTGCCCGGAGCCGTCCCAGGCTCACCGGCGCACTCGCCTTGCCCGCGTCCTCGACTTGGTCGCCTTTCTGAGCGACAGCCGGATCGGAGAACCCGCCAGTCCAAACGCGTGGCGCAGAGACTTCACGAGGTACCGCGCGTAGGAAAAATGGATCTCGTCGGGCCGATTCACGCGAAGCGCGAAGGTCGGAGGCTGGATGGCCACCTGTGAGGCGGACTGGATGGTCAGCGCGTCGCCCCGCAGCGACACCGGGCGCCGGGCGATCGCGGCGCGCAGGGCCTGCGTCACCGCGTCGCCGGGAATCCGCCGCTTGGCCTCCGCGGCCACCTGGTCGATCGTGTCGAAGAGCTCGGGAATTCCCTCGGGCCGCGTGGCCGACGTGAAGCACACGGGCGCGTAGTCGAGAAAGGGCAGCCGCTCGCTGATCTGCTCCACGACCTCGGCCTTCCGGACCATCCCGTGGGGCACCAGGTCCCACTTGTTGACGACGACGACGGCGGCCCGGCCGGCCTCGTTGGCATAGCCTGCGATGTGCGCGTCCTGGGCCGCCACGCCCTCCGTGGCGTCGACCACCACCAGCGCCACCTCGCACCGCTCGAGGCTCTTGAGCGCCATCACGACGGCCAGCTTCTCGAGGGTCTCCTGGACGCGCCCCTTGCGCCGGATGCCCGCCGTATCGACGAGCACGTAGGTTCGCCCCTCGTAGACGAGCGTCGTGTCGACGGCGTCGCGCGTCGTTCCGGGCGCCTCGTGGACGAGCACGCGCTCGGCCCCGATCATCGCGTTCACCAGGGACGACTTGCCGACGTTCGGTCGTCCCACGACGGCGACGTGGACGGGTGCGGCCGACGTCAAGGCCGAAGCGGCCGGCGCCGGCGCGCGGCCGCGCAGCGCCTCCACGAGCTCGGCAACGCCGCGTCCATGCTCGGCCGAGATCGGAACCGGATCGCCGCAGCCCAGCAGGTACAGCTCCGGCAGCGCGGACTCCTGCGCGCCGGCATCGACCTTGTTCGCCGCCAGCACCACGACCCGGTCCGCGCGCCGGAGGATGCCGGCGATCTCGAGGTCGAGCGCCGTCGCACCGTCACGCGCATCGACGACGAACAGGACCAGGTCCGCCTCGTCCACGGCGGTGAGCACCTGGCGGCGGACGCCCTCGATCAGGGGCTCCTGGGACGACGGATCGAAGCCGCCCGTGTCGATCACCGTCGCTTGCCAGCGCTCGAAGCTGACGCGCCCGTAGAGCCGGTCGCGCGTCACGCCCGGCGTGTCACGCACGAGCGCCCGGCGCCGGCCGACAAGACGGTTGAAGAGCGTCGACTTGCCGACGTTGGGACGTCCGATGATCGCGATGATCGGACGGATCATGCTCGACTTCGAGCGGCCATCGGCTCAGGCGTCGCGCAGCGCCTTGAGCAGCGCGCTCGGCGTCGGCGCCACGACCCGCACCGGCACGCCGAGATCACGCGCGAGGTCCGCGGGAGTCTGGTCGTCGAGAAACACGCCGTCGACGTCGCGCAGGGCCACCGAGGGTACCAGCACCGCCCGGCCGAGGTCCGGCCGCGCGGTGAGGCAGCGCTGGATGTCGCGACCGGTCAGGAGCCCCGCCACGCCGATCGCCCGGCCGAAGAAGTCGTTGGGTACGGCGGCGACGCGGACCGTCGCCGTGTCGATTCCCGCGCGGCCGAGCAGCGAGACCAGCCGCGGGGCGAACATCTCCCCGCTCACCAGGGTCACCGCTCGGCTCGGAATGGGCTTCCGCGCCCGGGCCATCGTGCGCGCGAAGCCGTCCTCGAACCGGCGCACCAGGCCGATCCCATCCTCGGCGATTGCAAAGCCCTCGTACGCCGCGGCCGGCGGCAACGGCAGACCGGCCAGCAGATAGATCTCGTCGCCGAGGAACACGAAGCGGCTGCCGAGCTCCGCGAGCCACCGTGCTTGCCACCCCTCGATCGTCGCGATCAGCGCGCGCGCTTCCACCGGCGTCAGGCTCCGGAGCGCCGGCAGCCGCTCCCGATGGCGCGTGAGGCCCACCGGGACGATCGCGGTCGTCGCGACGCTGGGATGGAGCGGCGCCAGCTCGAACAGCGTCCGCTCCAGGTGCGGCCCGTCGTTGAGGCCGGGGCAGAGGACGATCTGCGCGTGGACGCGGATCCCCGCCTTGGCGAGGCGCTCGAGCCGCGGCAGGATCTCGGCCGAGTGGCGCGGCCGGCCGAGCAGCGCGTGCCGCAGCTCGGGATCGGTGGCGTGAACGGAGACGTAGAGCGGCGAGAGGCGCTGCTCGAGGATCCGCTCGAACGCGGCTTCGTCCAGGTCGCTGAGCGTGATGTAGTTTCCGTGCAGGAACGACAGGCGGTAGTCGTCGTCCTTCACGTAGAGGCTCTTGCGCATCCCCCGGGGCAGCTGGTGGATGAAGCAGAAGACGCACTTGTTGGCGCACGTCGCGATGTCGCCGGGTCGGGGCGCCGCCAGCTCGAGCCCGAGATCGGCTCCGCGGCGATCGAGCCACCGCGAGACGGCGACGCCGTCGCGCTCGACGGCCAGCTCGAGTCGCGCGTCCCCGGCGTGAAAGTGAAAGTCGATCACGTCCCGGAGCCGGTGGCCGTTCACCGCCACGATCCGGTCGCCCCGGGCGAGCCCCGCCGCGGCCGCCGGCGATCTCGGCCGCACGGCGGCCACGGTCACGCCGCTCGGCTCAGCGATAGAGAGCGTCTTCAGGAGAGTCCTCCCGCTCCACGACAGGAGAGGAGTTGAGGAAGCGCATGCCCTGGACGATGTACTGAAGCCCCGAGATGATCGTGAAACCGGCCGCGAGCCAGAGCATCGGCCGTGGGGCGAGCTGGACCTGGAAGAAGCGCGCCAGCAAGCCGGTGAGCACCGTGAGGACCTGGAAGAACGTCGCCGCCTTCCCCGCCCACGTCGGATGCGGATGGATGCGACCGCCGAGCATGTAGATGAGGAGCGTTCCGGTCACCAGGATGACGTCGCGGCTGATGACGACGGCGGCGATCCAGAACGGCAGCGCCTTGAGGTACGTCAGCGTGATGAACGACGCCGTGAGCAGGAGCTTGTCCGCCATCGGGTCGAGGAACGCGCCGAGCGTGCTCTCGTCCTTCCAGTGGCGCGCCGCCCAGCCGTCCAGCAGATCGGTGAACGCGGCGGCGCCGAAGACGAGCAGCGCCGGTCCGGGGCGCCGGTAGACGAGCAGCGTCACGAACACGGGGATCAGCAATATCCGGATGATCGTCAACCAGTTGGCGAGTCCCATGGGGGCGCTCAGTCTACCATCCCGAGGACGGACGGGGACTCGGCGACGCGGTAGCGCGCCAGGCTCCGGAGTAGCCCGATCGGCAGATCGGCGTCGAGCTCGACGTAGCCGGGGCCGTCGCGGCGCGCGAGCACGCGGCCGCGCTCGTAGCAGAGCCCCAGCGCGGTGCCGTCAGCGTGCGGAATCCGGAGCGTCACGTTGCCGACCGGGGGCAGGGCGCGCTCGATCGCGGCCAGGAGCGCGTCCAGGCCGGTGCCCGCGGCGGCCGAGATGGCGACGCCGTCGCGCCGGGCCACGAGCGGCGCCGGGTCGGTATCGAGCCGATCGACCTTGTTCAGCGCCAGCACCGTCGGACGATCGGCGACCCCGAGCTCGCGCAGGAGATCGGCGACCGCCCGCATGTGCTCTTCCATCGCCGGATGGCTCGTGTCCACGACGTGCAGCAGCACGTCGGCGTCGGCCAGCTCCTCGAGCGTCGCGCGAAACGCGGCCACCAGCTCGTGGGGAAGCTTGCGAATGAACCCGACTGTATCGGTCATGATGAACGGCCGGCCGCCGACCGGATGGACCAGGCGCGCCGCGGGATCGAGCGTCACGAACAGCCGGTCCGCCGCGATCAGCTGGGCGCCGGCGAGCCGATTGAGGAGCGTCGTCTTCCCCGCGTTCGTGTATCCGACGAGCGCGACCACCGGGACACCCGACTTGCGGCGTCCCTGGCGCTGCAGGCGGCGATGCACCTGCACGCCCTCGAGCTGCCGGCGAATCTGCATGACCTTGCGCCGGATCACCCGCCGGTCCGATTCGAGCTGCGTCTCGCCGGGGCCCCGCGTGCCGATGCCGCCGCCCAGACGCTCGAGGTGGGTCCACTGCCCGATCAGTCGTGGCAGCAGATACGTGAGCTGCGCGAGCTCGACCTGCAGCTTGCCCTCGGCCGTGCGCGCGCGCTGGGCGAAGATGTCGAGGATCAGCGCGGTCCGGTCGATGACCTTGATGCCGAGCGCCTCGGAGATGTTGCGCTCCTGGATCGGCGAAAGCTGATCGTCGGAGACGAAAAGGTCGGCAGATGCTGCGCGGGCGGCGGCGCCGATCTCCTCGACCTTGCCGCGCCCGAAGTAGAGGGCCGGCGTCGGCGCCGGCCGCTCCTGCGTGACGCGGCCGACGACGGTGCCCCCGGCCGCCACCACCAGCCCCGCCAGCTCCTCGAGCGACTCGTCGACCTCGGAGCGGCGCTGCGAGGGCCGCCGCAGCGCGCCGATGACAGCGCGCTCCTGGCCGTTGCGGGTTCCGTTTCCCGTGCGCCTCACCGGCCGGCCAGGCTCCGTTCCAGCTGGGGAGCGATCTCGTCGGCCACGCGCTCGGCTCCTCCGAGCTGCATGGACGGCAGCGAGGCGTCGTAGCCCCGTGCGAGCAGGCGCTCGACTTCCGCGGCGAGTCCGGCGGCGACGAACGCGGACGCGCGCGACTCGAGCCGACGGGCCAGAGCCCGGCGGTCCATGGTGAGGCCGAAGTACGTCACCCCATAGCGCTCGCCGGATTCCCGCCAGCGCGTCTGCGCCGACACGCTCCCGCCCGCGCGGGCCACCTCGAGGGCGCGCACGACCCGCACGTGATCGTTCGGGTGGAGCCGCCGCGCCACGGCCGGAGCCTCCGCGTTCAGGCGCGCGTGGAGCGCCGGCCGGCCCTCGCGGGCGGCCAGCGCTGCGAGCTCCAGCCGGAATTCGGGATCGGCCGGCGGCGCGGGATCGAGCCCGCGCAGGAGCGCCCGGATGTAGAGCCCCGTGCCGCCGACGACGACGGGCAGGCGTCCACGGGCCCGGATCGCCTCGATGGCGTCCTCGGCGTCGCGGCGAAAACGCGCGGCCTGGTACCGGTCGCCGGGGTCCACGACGTCGATGAGGTGATGGGCGACGGCACGCCGCGCCTCGAGCGACGGCTTGCCCGTCGCGGCGTCCATGCCGCGATAGACCTGCCGCGAGTCGGCGCTGATCACCTCGATCGGAACCAGGCGGGCCAGCGCGACCGCGACCGCGGTCTTGCCGACACCGGTGGGCCCCGCGATCACGGCCACGGGGACCTTCAGGTCCTCGCTCATCCGTCCCAGTGTATCAGCCCGAAATCCCGACAGCTCGGGCGCCTGGGCGGGGGCTGGCGGGGGTCGAGACGACCACGCGGCACGCGTCCGCAAGCCGTGTGCGGCTGGGCTCCATCCGGGCGCTGCCTCGTCCGCCGCCGCTTGGGGGGAACGGGTCCCTTCGACCCCTGCCAGCCCCCACCCAGGCGCCCGAGCTGCCAGCCTTTGCGGTCTTCATTTACCAGTTTCTTTTGAGCTCGCGGCGGATGTCGTGGAGGGAGACACGGCTGACGATCGGACGGCCGTGGGGACAGAAGTACGGGGTCTCCGTGGCGGACAGCTCGACGACCAGCCGCTCCATCTCTTCGCGGGCGAGAGGCGTGTTGGCCTTCACGGCGGCGCGGCATGCGACGAACGCGAGGGCGCGGTCGAGCGTCGGCGCGCCGGTGCCGGCGCCCGCGAACTCGTCCACGGCGGCCTCGATGAGGCGCCTCGGCTCACTGGCCTTGAGGAGCGCGGGGACGGCGCGGACGACGATCGCCGGACCGCCGAATCCCTCGAAGGCGAAGCCGAGACGCTCGAGAGGCTCGCGCCAGCGCTCGAGCAGGGCGCACGCCGCCGGCGGCAGCTCGAGCGGCTCGGGAAAGAGCAGCGCCTGGGCCGCCGGGACCCCGTCCAGAAGCTCGCGCCGGAAGCGCTCGAAGAGGACCCGTTCGTGGGCCACGTGCTGATCGAGGAAGAAGACCTCCTCCCCGAACGTCGAGACGACGAACGTGTCCTGCACCTGACCGAGCACGCGCCCGAAGAGCGGGCGCGTCTCGGATGCGGCGGGAGCGCCGAAGAGCGCCGCCTGCTCGGCGACGACGCCCGGCGAGCGCTCGGGGAGCGGGCTCTCGCCGGCGGCGCGGACGTCCACGTCGGGCACCACCGCCGGGCGACGGAGCGCGGCCTGGGTCGCCGCGGCTACCATCTCGTAGATCAGCCGGGGGTGGCGGAACCGCACCCAGGCCTTCGTGGGGTGGACGTTCACGTCTACGTCGCTCTCGCGCACGGTGAGCGCGAGGAGGACCACCGGGAACCGATCGCGCGGCAGCAACGGGCGATAAGCGTCGAGCGTCGCCTGCAGCAGCGCCGGGTCCCGTACCGGTCGTCCGTTCACGATCACGACGATCTCCTCGCGGTTGCCGCGGGTGAGATCGGGCGGGCTCGCCAGCCCGCACACGGCGACACCGTGCTCCGCGCGATCGACGGTGAGCAGCCGCGCGGCGACGCCGTGACCCCACACGGCGCCGACACGGTGGCGGAGGTCGCTCGCCGCCGGCGCCGTCAGAACGGGCCGGGCGTTGTTCGCCACGCGCAGGTGAACGTGCGGATGCGCCAGGGCGAGCTGGGTGAGGGCGCGCAGGCTCGCGGCCAGCTCCGTCGCGGACGACTTGAGAAACTTGAGCCGCGCGGGCGTGTTGAAGAACAGGTCGCGCACCTCGACGCTCGTGCCGCCATCGGCCGGAACCTCCAGCCGCTGCTTGACGGTGCCGCCCTCACCGGCCAGCCGCAGACCGGCGGCACTCCCACGCGGGCAGCTCGTCAGCGTGAAGCGGGAGACGGCGCAGATCGCCGCCAGCGCCTCGCCGCGAAAGCCGAGCGTCGCGATCGCGTCCAGGTCCTCGTCGTGCTCGAGCTTGGAGGTCGCGTGGCGCTCGAGCGCCAGCGGCAGCTCCTCCCCCGTCATGCCGATCCCGTCGTCGGTGACGCGGATCAGCGCGGCTCCGCCGTCGCGCAGATCGACGGTGACGGTGGTGGCCCCGGCATCGAGCGCGTTCTCGACCAGCTCCTTGACGGCGGAGGCCGGACGCTCGACGACCTCGCCGGCGGCAATCTTGTTGACGAGGTGGTCCGGAAGCCTTCGGATGCGGATCAGCGGCCCCCGAGGCGTTGCTGCCACTTTGCCAGCATGTTCAGCGCCTCGAGCGGCGTCAGGTGCGCCAGATCGAGGCTCGCCAGCTCGGCCAGCATTGGATCGGGTCCCGCCTGCGCGAAGAGGCCGAGCTGGACGGCGTCGCTCGCGTCGGTCCGGAGCTGCCCGGCCTCCTCGAGCTCGGCCAGAAGCGCCTTCGCTCGCGCGATCACCGGAGCCGGCAGCCCCGCGAGCCGCGCGACCTGGACACCGTAGCTCCGGTCGGTGCCGCCCGTCTGCACCTTGTGCAGGAAGACGATCTCGTCGTTCCACTCGCGCACGGCGACGTGGAAGTTGCGCACGCCGCCGAGCCGGCCGGCAAGCCGCGTCAGCTCATGGAAGTGGGTCGCGAACAGGACCTTCGCGCCGTGCCCGCGGTCGTGCAGCGCCTCCACCACGGCCCAGGCGATGGCCAGCCCGTCGAACGTCGACGTCCCCCGCCCCACCTCGTCGAGCAGCACCAGGCTCCGCGGCGTGACGTTGTTCAGGATGGTCGCCGTCTCGATCATCTCCACCAGGAAGGTACTCTGGCCGCGCGCCAGGTTGTCCTGGGCGCCGACGCGCGTGAACACGCGATCGACGACGCCGATCCGCGCCTCGCGTGCGGGGACGAAGGCGCCGAGCTGCGCCATGATCGTGATGTGAGCGGTCTGGCGGAGATAGACGGACTTGCCGGCCATGTTCGGGCCGGTGAGGATGACGATTCGCGCGTCGCGATCGAGGGCCAGGTCGTTCGGCGTCACCGGGCTCCCGAGGCGGGCCTCGAGCACGGGATGCCGCCCCTCGACGATCGTGAGCGCCTCGTCTCGATCGACGACGGGCCGCACGTGGCCGCGGGTGTGCGCGACCTCGGCCAGCGACGCGAAGACGTCGAGCCGGGCGAGCGCGCGGGCGGTCGTCATGAGCTCGGCCGCCCGGGCCGCGACGGTCCGGCGCACCTCCTCGAACAGCTCGTACTCGAGCCGGCGACGCCGCTCGTCGGCGCCGAGCGCCTTCGCCTCGTACTCCTTGAGCTCCGGCGTCACGTAACGCTCGGCACCGGTCAGCGTCTGGCGCCGCACGTATTCGGCGGGGACGCGCGCGGCCTGGGCGTGGGTCACCTCGATCCCGTAGCCGAAGACGCGATTGAACCGGACGCGGAGGCTCGAGATGCCGGTCCGCGCCCGCTCCCGCTCCTCGAGACCCGCGATCCACGCCCGCGCCTCCCGGGCGTCGCCCACGATCGCGGCGAGCCCCTCGTGCCAGCTCGCGCGGATCAGGCCGCCGTCGTGAAGCCCGAGCGGCGGCTCGTCCTCGAGGGCCGCCGTCAGCAGATCGCGCAGGTCGTCCAGCGGCGCCAGCTCGGCGAGCGCGTCACCGAAGGGTGCCGCGGCGAACGCCGACGCGACGCGCCGGATCTCGGCGAGCGGCGCCAGGCACGCGCGCAGTCCGACGAGGTCGCGCGCATGGGCCTGGCCGAGCGTGGCGCGGCTGGTGAGGCGCTCGAGATCGCCGATGCCCCGGAGCAGGGCGCGCAGGCGCGCCCGCTCGGCCGGCGCCTCGACCATCGCGCCGACGGCGGTCTGCCGCGCGCCGATCGCCACCGGATCGAGGAGCGGCCGCAGGAGCCACTGGCGCAGGAGCCGGGCGCCCATCGGCGTGACGGTCGCGTCGAGGACGCCGAAGAGCGAGTCACGGACGCTCCCGCCGTTCGACTCCAGGAGCTCGAGCGTGACGACGGCGGTCTCGTCCAGCACGAGGGCGTCGGCGGCGGTCAGGCGGTGGAGTCGCGTCAGGTGGCCGAGCGCGTCGCCCTGCGTGGCGCGCAGGTACGCGAGGGCCGCCGCCGCAGCGCCGAGGCCCACCGTGAGATCGGCGACGCCGAAGGGGGCGAGCGATTCGACCTTGAAGTGGGCGCAGAGATCGGCCGCCGCCCGGCGCGGCATGAAGCTCTGCGGATCGGCGAAGGTCAGGGTCGCCCCGGTCGCCTGCAGGCGCGCCAGGAGCGCCGGGTCGGCGCGCACCGTGTCCGGCAGGACGATCTCCGCCGGACGGCGCACGAGCGCGGCGGCCAGGACCTCCGTCTCTTTGCCGGCATCCTCGCCCGCCCAGAATTCGCCCGTCGAGACGTCCACGAGCGCCACGCCCGTCGCGTCGCGACCGATGGCCATCGCCAGCAGAAAGTTGTTGGCGGCCCCCTCGAGATAGGCGGTGTCCGTCAGGGTGCCCGGCGTGATGATCCGCACGACGTCGCGCCGCAGGAGCTTCTTCTCCCGGCCCGGCGCCTCCAGCTGCTCGCACACCGCGATCTTCTGGCCCGCGTGGACCAGCCGCGCAATGTAGCCGTCGCGGCGCGTCCTGGCGCGCCGTCAGCGTGATCTGCAGGAGCCGGGAGGCCAGCTCGGCGTCCTCGAAGAAGGTCTCGTAGAAATCACCGAGCCGGAACAGGAGGACGTGGTCGGGATACCGCTCCTTCAAGCTTCGGTACTGCCGCATCATCGGCGTGAGGTCGTCGCGATCAGCCACCGAGATGCCCCTTCAGTCGGTCGTACGTCGCCTCGAGCGCCTCCGGGATGACGCGCACGTCGCCCATGACCGGGATGAAGTTGGTGTCGCCGTTCCAGCGGGGAACGATGTGCAGGTGCAGGTGGTCGGCGATCCCGGCTCCGGCGACTCGACCCTGATTGAGCCCGACGTTGAAGCCCTCGGCCCGGTACTCGGCGGTGAGGATCCGTGTCGCCAGCGTGACCAGCTCCACGGCGCCGGCGATCTCATCCGGAGCCGCCTCGGCCAGCGTGCCGACGTGGCGATTCACGACGGCCATGAGGTGTCCGGGCGCGTAGGGGTAGAGGTTGAGAATCAGAAACGCCCGGTCCCGCCGGGCCAGAACGAGGCTCTTTCGGTCATCCGAGCCGGAGAGCGCTTCGCAGAACACGCATCCGCTCGGAGTCTTGGAGGCGCCGATGTAGGTCATACGCCACGGCGCCCAGAGGCGTTTCACACCGCCGGGATGGGCTTCAGCCGTTGACGAGTTCTCGGAGTCGCTTTCCCACCTTGAAGAACGGCACGCGCTTTTGCGGGACGTCCACGCTCGACCCGGTCTTGGGATTGCGGCCCTTCCGGGAATTGCGGTGACGGATCCTGAAGCTTCCGAAGCCTCGAAGCTCGACCTTGTCCCCCTTCGACAGGGCGTCGGTGATGTTGTCGAAGATGGTGTTGACGATCGTTTCCGTCTCTTTCTTGGTCAGGCTCGAGATCTTGGAAACTTCGTCGATGAGGTCGGCTTTGGTCATCGTCTACTCCCGTCGCAATTTCCGGGTAGCCCGGACTCAAACTCAATGAGCACGCTAGCACGCTACTTTCGAGAATGTCAACCATCGTAAGGGGTTAGGAGTCACCCTCCGGGCCGCGCGCGTGTGCTTTCCCGAGACGGGAGAAACCTCGCCACGACGCTGTGTTGGCCGGAGGTGAGCTTGGAATCGGCCCTGAGCAGTTCGGCCTTTTCAGCCGCAAAACCACGGAGTTGAGATCTCACTCCTGGTACAAAGCTTGATTGTTTCGCGCCAAGCGTCTCTCTCAATCCATCAGGTAGAGGGGCGTCTTGAATACCGAGAGGGCCGGCGGGACACCGGACCACTGTCCAAGATCGAGCCGATTTCTGACCAGATCCATGATCGAAAGCCGGCGTCGGGGCCCTACCACGCGCGGAGGCTTCGGAATCCCGGCGAGCACGGCCGCCCCGTCGAGCGCCTCCTCGAGCCCCCCGAGCGCGTCGACCATGTTCAAGGCCTTCGCCTGGGCGCCGGAGACGATCCGCCCGTCGGCGAAGGCGAGGACTCGCGCGCGGTCGAGCTTCCGGCCGGCGGCAACCGCGTCGATGAACTGCCCGTGCACGTCGTCCAGCATCATTTGCAAGATCCGCCGCTCCTCGGGCGTCATCGCGCGCGCGAAGTTGCCGATGTCCTTGAGCTGGCCGGCCTTCACGACGACGAAGTCGACCCCGACCTTCTTCAGGAGTCCATCCACGTTGGCGAGCCGCATGATGACGCCGATCGAGCCGGTGAGGGTGCCCGGGCTTGCGTAGATCTTGTCGGCGGCGACCGCCACGTAGTAGCCGCCCGAGGCGGCCACCGAGCCCAGCGAGGCGACAACCGGCTTGCCCGATTCGCGCAGCCGGGTGAGGGCCGCGTGCAGCTCCTGCGTGGGCGCGACCACGCCCCCCGGACTGTTGATTCGGATCACCACCGCCTTGACCATCGGGTTGTCGCGATGGCCCTTGAGCTCGCGAAGCAGCTCGTCGACGTCGATGATGGGCCCGTCGAGCTCCACGAGAGCGATGCGTGCCCCGAACAGCGACCCGCCCCCGCCCTCGGGAGCGAGCGCCATGGACAGAGCGGCCACGAAGAGCGCGGCCACTCCCAGGTAGATCAACAGCGCAGCAGCGAAGACGGTACGTCGACGGACTGCTCTATTCCTCGTCGTCGTATTCGTAGTCGTCACGGTGCTTACCGCCGCGCCGGCCGCGACGTCCGCCGCCCCGCTCGCCCTCCGCCTCCTTCGGCGGCTCGATGGCGTGCGCCAGCTCCTTGAGGGAGAGGCCGATACGCCGCTCGTTGGGGTCCACGCGGATGACCAGCAGCGTCAGCTCGTCGCCGACGCTGACCAGCTCGTCGGGCCGGCCGATCGGGCGGTTGGACATCTGCGAGATGTGCAGGAGCCCGTCCACGCCCGGCTCGAGCTCGACGAACGCGCCGAAGTCGGTGAGGCGGACGATCTTTCCGGTGACCCGCGATCCCATCGGGAACCGCTGGGCGACGGTGGTCCACGGATCCGGCTGAACCTGCTTGAGCCCGAGCGAGATCCGCTTGTTCTCGCGGTCGAGGTTCAGGATCTGGGTCTCGAGCTCCTGGCCCTTCTTGAGGATCTCCGACGGGTGCCCCACGTTCCGCGTCCAGGACATGTCCGAGATGTGCAGGAGCCCGTCCACGCCGGGCTCGAGCTCGATGAACGCCCCGAAGTCGGTGAGGTTCCGCACGCGCCCGACCACCCGCGCGCCGGGCCGGTAGCGCTCCTCGATGGTCGCCCACGGATCGGGCTCCACCTGCTTCATGCCGAGCGAGATCCGCTTGGCGGCGCGGTTCACGTCGAGCACGATCACCTCGACGTCGTCGCCCACATTGACGAGCTTCGAGGGATGGCGCACGCGCCGGGTCCACGACATCTCCGACACGTGCACGAGCCCCTCGACGCCGGGCTCGAGCTCGATGAACGCGCCGTAGTTCGTGAGGCTCACGACCTTGCCGCGGGTCTTGGTGCCGGCCGCGTACGTCTTCTCGACGCGCTCCCACGGATCCGACGACTTCTGCTTGTAGCCGAGCGACACCCGGCCCGTCTCGCGGTCGAAGTGGAGGACCACGACCTCGACCTGGTCGCCCACCTGGAAGATCTCGGACGGGTGGCCGACGCGGCCCCAGCTCATGTCCGTCACGTGCAGGAGCCCGTCGATGCCGCCAAGGTCGATGAAGGCGCCGTAGTCGGTGATGTTCTTGACGGTCCCGGTGAGCACCATCCCCTCGGCCAGCACCTCGAGGGTGTGCTTCTTCTTCTCCTCGCGCTCTTCCTCGAGAACCGAGCGGCGCGAGAGCACGACGTTCCCGCGGCGCCGGTTGAGCTTGATGACCTTGGACCGGATCGTCTGGCCGACCATCGAGGCCAGGTTCTTCACGGGACGGAGGTCGACCTGGGAGCCCGGCAGGAACGCCTTGACGCCGACGTCGACGGCGAGGCCGCCCTTGACGACCTCGACCACGCGGCCTTCCACCGGCGCGCCCTTCTCGTAGGCCTGGGTGATCGCGTCCCAGACCTTGATCTTGTCGGCCTTGTCCTTCGAGAGGACGATGAGCCCCTCGGAGTCTTCCTTGGCTTCGAGGTACACCTCGATCTCTTCGCCCACCTTCGGCAGGGTGCCGTGGCGGTGGAACTCCTCGATCGGGATGGCGCCCTCGCTCTTGTACCCGACGTCGACGAGCACCTCGCTCGAGCCGACGTGGACCACGCGGCCGCGGACCACCTCGCCTTCCTCGAACTCGGTCACGCCGTTCTGGTACCAGTCCTCCATCCGTTCCTCGGCCGCTTCGCCGCCCTCCCCGCGCGGTCCGCCGAGGTAATTCCGTGGGTCGTTCTTCATACCGCCCGTTCCTCCAGTCAAATTTATTTGCTTCGAGCCGCCGACACCGCTGACCAGCGCGTCTGCGCGCGGTCGGTGCTTCCGTCCTTGAGCCGCGTGATCGCCTCCATCATCTCGCGGCTGGCAATCTCGTATTGCCGCTTGCGATCGGCGCCGCGCTCGGCCTCGAACCGGAGCGCCGTGCCGAACGTGACCGTCACCTTCGCCGGGCGCGGGAGCTTGCGGCCCCGCGGCCAGGCACGGCCGGAGCCCTCGATGAAGACCGGAACCACGGACGCTCCGCTCAGCACCGCCAGCATGCCGGCCCCGGTCTTCGCGGAACGGATGATACCCTCGTCGCCGCGCGTACCTTCGGGAAAGATCAGGAGGGCTCCGCCGTCCTCGAGCACCCGTATCGCGGTCCGCAGCGCGGAGGGATCGGCCCCCTCGCGCCGGATCGGGCGCGCGTTGAGTCGCCGGATCAACCCGCCGAACAGGGGCAGGTCGAACAGCTCCGCCTTCGCCAGGAAGCACAGCTGGCGCTCGGTGGCGGAGCCGATGAGCGGCGGGTCCAGAAAGCTCGAGTGGTTCGCGACCAGCAGCACCGGACCCGTCGCGGGAACGTTCTCGCGGCCTCTCGATTCCAGCCGGAACATCGTGCGCGCGATCCCGACGGTCGGTATTCTCAAGACCGTGTAGAGTCGGTTCCCCGGCGGGGCGGACGCCACCTGCCCCGCGCCGCCGCGCCGACGCTCGATCGGCTCGAGCA
>WNGN01001589.1_pt1 | contig 15013 bp, 13 predicted proteins | sample 5400561 | NCBI WGS metagenome assembly WNGN01 (sample SAMN13153379, study PRJNA577476) | soil metagenome | isolation source: 115 cm soil or saprolite under Garry oak tree replicate 2 | place: USA:California | collected 2016-06-15
CTGCGGATGAGGATCCCGTGCTCGGCTGCCTTCCCCGTCCCCACGAGGATCGCCGTCGGGGGCGCGAGGCCGAGGGCGCAGGGACACGCGATGATCAGCACGGTGACGAGCGCGACCATCGAGAACACCACCGCGGGAGCGGGGCCGAAGTCGAACCAGGCGACGAACGCCGCGATCGCGAGCGCGATCACCACCGGCACGAATACGCCGGCCACGTGATCGGCGAGCTTCTGGATCGGGGCCTTGGTGGACTGGGCGTCTTCGACCAGCTGCACGATCTGGCCGAGCGCCGAGTCCTTTCCCACCCGGGTGGCGCGGTACGTGATGCTGCCGGTGGTGTTGAGGGTCGCGCCGATCACCTCGTCGCCGATCCGTTTCGCCACCGGCATCGGCTCGCCCGTCAGCAGCGATTCGTCCACGGCGGAGGCGCCGTCGGTCACGACGCCGTCCACGGGGATCTTCTCACCGGGCTTGACGACGACGAGATCGCCTGCGACCACGGCCTCGACCGCGATCTCGACCTCCTTGCCCTCGCGGATCACGTGCGCCGCCCTGGCCTTGAGTCCCGCGAGGCGGCGAATCGCTTCCGACGTGCGACCTTTGGCGCGCGCCTCAAGCAGCCGCCCGAGGAGGATGAGAGCGATGATGGCCGTGACCGCCTCGTAATAGACGTCCGCGGGGAGGCCGGCGCCCGTGAACGCGCGCGGCGCGACGGTCGCGGTCAGCGAGAAGAGATAGGCCGCCGCGGTCCCCACACCGATCAGCGTGTTCATATCGGCGGTGCGATGCTTGAATCCGCTCCACGCCCCCTTGTAGAACTGCCCCCCGGACCAGACGACCACGGGCACCGTGACGAGCGCGAGGCCGATCTTGAGCCATTGGGGATCGACCGCTAGCCGCCCGCCGAGCACCTCGTCGAGCCGGAGGGCGAGGGGCATGAGGAGCCGCCCGAGCAGGTCGACCTGCTTCATGGCGTCGTCGGGCTGCCGCGCCATGAGCAGCATCGAGCCGAGCATGCTCACCACCGTCGCCGCGGCCGCGAGCGCGAACTTCCCCGTGAGGGTGCGGATCTCGCGCCGGCGCGCGATGCGCTCCCGCTCGACCGGATCCTCTGCGGCGATCGGCGCGGCGACGTGGAACCCGGACTGCGCGACCGCGCGCTCGAGCTCCCCGGCCGTGGTGGCGCCCGGGATGTAGTCCACCGTGACCGTCTCGGTCGCCTGGTTCGCGACCGCGCGGATCACGCCCCCGACCCGGCGCAGCGCCTGCTCGAGCGGCGCGACGCTCGGCGCGTAGTGCAGCTGCTCCACACCGAAGGTCACGCTCGCCTTGCCGCAGTCGTACCCCGCCGCCCGCACCGTCTTGATCAGCTCGGCAACGTGCGTCTGGGCGTCGTCGTAGTCCACCGCGGCCTTGGCGGTCGCGTAGTTGACGGTCGCGGCGGCCACGCCCGCGGCGCTCCCCAACGCCTCCTGCACGGTGGCGGCGCAGGAGGCGCAACTCATGCCCTCGATCGGGAGGATGATGCGCGTCTTACTCATGGAACTTGTGCGGCGAGGCGGACGGCCGGCGGTCCGCCGTGGCGGGCTCCACCACGAGCAGGCCCTTCAGCATGTTCATGCCGCAGCGGAACGCGAACTCGCCGGCTTCCCCGGGCGTGAACTCCACCGCGGTCGTCTGGAACGCGGGGAGCGCCACGTCGATGCCGAAGCGCTCGAACACGAGCCGCTCGGAGCAGTCGGCCGTCTCGTCGCGGTAGAACTGCAGCCGCACGGGCTTGCCGGCCTGCACCACGATGGTGTCGGGGGTATAGCCGCCCTTCACGGTGATCCGCACCTCCTGGACGCCATCGGCCTCGGCGGCGGCCGCCGGGGGGGGCCCGGAGGAGAACAGGAAGTACCACAGCACCCAGCCGATCGCGCCGAGACCGGCGGCCGTGACGACGTACTGCGCGACGCTCACGCCTTTTCGTAGTACTCGATGCCCAGGTGCGTGATCTGGTCTTCGCCCCGGAGCCAGCGCAGCGTGTTCTTCAGCTTGGTCTGTTGGATGAACAAGTCGTGCTCCGGGTACAGGCCCGGCGCCGTCTGCGGGCTCTTGAAGTAGAACGACAGCCACTCCTGGATCCCGGAGAGCCGCGCCCGCTGCGCCAGATCGAAGTACAAGGCCAGGTCGAGCACGATGGGCGCCGCCAGGATCGAGTCGCGGCACAGGAAGTCGACCTTGATCTGCATCGGATAGCCGAGCCATCCGAAGATGTCGATGTTGTCCCAGCCTTCCTTGTTGTCGCCGCGCGGCGGGTAGTAGTTGATCCGCACCTTGTGGAACACGTTGCCGTACAGCTCGGGATACTGGTCCGGCTGCAGGATGTATTCGAGCACCCCAAGCTTCGACTCCTCCTTCGTCTTGAACGACTCGGGGTCGTCGAGCACCTCGCCGTCGCGGTTGCCGAGGATGTTGGTGGAGTACCAGCCGGCGAGGCCGAGCATGCGCGCCTTGAACGCGGGGGCGAGCACGGTCTTCATCATCGTCTGGCCGGTCTTGAAGTCCTTCCCGCCGATCGGGAGCTTGCGCTCCTCGGCCAGCCGCTCGAGCACCGGGATGTCCACCGTGAGGTTCGGCGCCCCATTCGCGAACGGCACGTTCTCCATCAGCGCGGCGTAGGCGTACAGCATCGAGGGCGCGATGGCCGGGTCGTTGCACTCCATCGCGCGCTCGAACGCGGCGAGGGTCTGGTGCGCCGGTCCCGGCGTGAGGAACACTTCGGTCGACGCGGCCCAGATCATCACCAGGCGCTCGGCGCCCGAGCGCTGCCGGAAGTCGCGGATGTCCTGCCGCAGCTGTTCGGCGAGCTCGCGCTTGGTCTGCGCGGCCTTGACATGCGTGCCGTTCAGCCGCTTCACGTAATTGCGATCGAACGCGGCCGGGAGCGGTTGCACGGCCTTGAGGAAGTCGGCGATGGGCTCGAGGTGGTGCGGCTCGAGCACGCCGGCCTTTTTGGCGGCGGTGTAGGCGTCGTCCGGGATCGGGTCCCAGGCCGTGAAGACGAGATCCTTCAGGTCCGCGAGCGGGAGGAACTCCTTGATCTTGGGAGCGCGTCGGTCGGTGCGCTTGCCGAGGCGGATCGTCCCCATCTGCGTGAGCGACCCGATCGGCAGCGCGGTGCCGCGCCGCACGTTCTCGACGCCCGCGATGAAGGTGGTGGACACCGCGCCCAACCCCACGAGCATCACGCCGAGCTTCCCCTTGGCGGGGGCGATGTCCCGGCCGGCCTGCTGTGCCACGATCACTGTCCTTTCCGAGATTGCAGCGCCGGCGCGTGGCCGGGGAGCGTGTCCCGCTGGAGCGGGGCACGCCGCGCGGCCGGCCCGCCGGCGGCACGGGCGACGTAGATCACGCGCTGCACCACCGTGATCGAGGTGGCGAGCGCCAGAATGACGACGATCCAAAACAACAACAATCCGCGGTTCCCGGCGCCCAAGAACAGCGTCGGCGCCCCGAGCAGCAGCACCCGCTCGGCGCGCTGCGCGATTCCCACCTTGGCGGTGAGCCCCAGGCCCTCGGCGCGCGCGCGGGTGTAGGACACGAGCAGCGACGCCGCCAGCGCCACGAAGCACGCCAACACCGCCGGCGTCAGCTGGCCGGCCGCGACGCCGCCGCGCAGGAAGTACACCCCAATGCCCGTGAACAGCGCCGACTCGCCGACCCGGTCCAGCGTCGAGTCGTAGAACGCGCCGAACGTCGTCGTCATGCTCCCCTGGCGCGCCACCCGCCCGTCGACCATGTCGAACACGCCCGAGCAGAGCAGCAACAACCCGCCCCAGCGCACCGCGCCGAGCGCGAAGGCCGCCGCGGAGGCCACGAGAATGAGCGTCCCAATCGTGGTGATGACGTTGGGCCGAACGTGGAACCGGATCAGCAGGTGGGCCAGGGGATCGAGCACCTTCTCAAAGCCGTCCCGCACCTTCTGGGGGATCACGTTCATAGCGGGGGGAAAGTAGCGGGGCGAGCCCAGAGTCTCAATAGAGCAAGAAGCTACGGTGACGGCTGGTCGCTGCGGAGCTCGTAATGGGCGGACCGCTCGTCGCAGCGCAGCAGCAGCGCGCGCGCCTTCGGGGGCACCACGGCGGTCTCGTAGTCTGGCCCGGCGAAGCCGCGCACGGCCTCGAGGCCGTCGAACCTCATGATGGTAACGAACTCGACCGTGTCGGGGAGCGAGCGGCCTAGCAGCTGGATGCCGCGATACCCCGGAATGCGCCGGGCGCCGATGCCGGAGAAGATCTCGGTCCGCAGCAGCTGCTCGTAGGCCTCCGCGTTCCCCGGCGTGGTCCAGCCGTGCCAGATACGGATAATCATTGCACGGGCCGCCCACGCCTTGATCGCCTTCTCAACTCGGTCCTCCCTGCGCGAATGTTGCGGCGGTGATCTGGTAGACGATGCTGGCGCGACCGCTTGCGTCGGGCCTCGACCCCACACGAACGCCGCCAATTTTCTCAACGGCCCGCTGCGAACGGCGGTTGTGTAGGCCGACGAGAAAGACCACGCGGTCTACGAACCTGAACGCATGCTGAAGCATGAGTTGCTTCATTTCGCCATTGTAGCGACCGCCCCAGTGGGACCTGGCCAAGAACGTCCAGCCGATCTCGACCTCGCTCCTGTCCCCGTCGTAAGCGTGGAACCGTGACGATCCGATGATTCGGTCATCCCTCGTGTCGATGGCGATCAACGTACCGCCACACTCCAAGGCCTCGCGGAAGAAGGTCCGGAAGTGCTCCTGTTGGTAGCGATCTGTCGCTGGATGTTGCTCCCAGATGAGGGGGTCCGCAGCTACGGCAAAGAGATCATCGAAATCCTCGGCTCGAAGCGGCCTGAGTTCGAGGAGCTTGCCCTTCAGAATTGGTTGGAAGTCGAACGGCATTCTTGAAGCTGTCCCGGTACTCTGGATGTGCGACGCTTCTCCTGAGTGCCTAACGGACCTGCGCCCAAGCTGCAAGCGCACTCCTCCGCTGCAACACTCCGCTTCCTCTAAAGCGATCACCGCCCGTCAGCTTCAAGCGCTCGTTAGGCGGCTTGCCCACCAGGTGCACGGTCGGACACACGATAGATGTAGGCGTCGTGAATGAACTGACCGTTTATCACATTGTTCGTAAAGCGGATGCCATTGATCGTGGGCCCGGTGTTGATAGCGGTCCGAAGGAGGGTGACTAGGTAATGCCCAGGTTCAACGACTTCGATGTCGCTGAGTGCGAGTCGAGCCTGCTCCTTGTGCAATCCGGAAAGAGCAGTTTGAACCGCCTCGTATGCGCGCCTAGGGCCCTGCAATCTTGCGATGGGAGAGGCGAGCACCAGCTTCCATGCGTTCAACTCGGGAAGGTAGAGCCAAAATGAGGCGACGACAGGCCAATCGACCTCGTCGAGCTTCCTCGTGAGGTCTTCGCCAGTCTTGATCATGGCGTCGGTGAGGAGTTCCTTTACCACAGTGTTTTCAGCCATGCCAGAACACCATGTGCTTGATCTGTGACCGAAGCGAACAGGTCGCGGGCCTTCACCTCACTAATTGTAGCATCGTAGCGACTGTTTTCGGTCCAGTCCTTCACAGTTGTCCAATTGACTTCAAACGTCGTATCGGCAGCGATCCGAGCTTCAAACGGAGCTTTGAGACCGGAGATTCTGAGCAGCTGCTCCAGGTTGTGAGTGTAGCTGTCTGAGATAAGCTTCCGATCTGGAAAGTCATGCTCCCTGATTTGCTTTGCGACGCATGCCTTTAAGGCACACTCGACAGCATATCCTACAAGGTAATACGCGGCCGGATAGCGGCCCGCGTCAAGGAGGACTCTTGCATCCGCGACGCGAAGGTCAGCAAGTGCTTGTAGGTCGGCTCGGTTCATCGATTGGAGGAAGGCATCGTTTTGGAGCGGGCAGGCAAGCCGCCTAACGGATCGCGCGTAAGCTGCGGGCCCCGCCCGGCAGCTTCAAGCCCTTGTTGGGCGGCGGCCTCCCGATTCGACGGCCTGAATCCAGGCTTCCTCGCTCACTATCCGAAGCGGTACTCCCTGGCTGCGCAGCTCCACTGCGCGGAGGATCTTGCGGCCGTGAGTGGATTCGAGCCACGCGCGACTGGCAATAGGCCCGATGATCAAGAAGTTCGTTCTGTGCGTAACTGTCTTGCCCACTCGGCCACCCCGATCTATGACCTTCTGTTCGCAGTCTCGACGCGTGCCGTAAAGCATCCGACCGGTGAAGACATGTTCGTAGCCATCGAAGAGGATGGTTGGAGTGGGTTCGTCAAATGGAAGGCGTGTCGACAGATTTAGCGGTTGGTCATGCTCCACAGTCTCTCCCGTTAGGTCCAGAAGGAGCTCGTTTAGCTCTTCGCGCTCCTCAGGAGTGACGACGCCATCATCATAAATGCGGAGAAGGCGTTCGGCGACGGTCTTTCCTGGATAGGTAACGGCCGCGTCGGGGTGGCCGACAAGCCACCGCTTGAGACCGGTCAATTCGCCCTCCGAAATCTCGCCATCACAGACCATGCCCTTGCAAAGACCAAGAAGCTCCGAGACAAGACGCTTGGCAACGCGGGGGCCATAGAGAGCTTTGGAGGGCTGGCCGTCGTCGTCGAGATGATCCACGGGGAGGTCAAGGTACACACCGTAATAGCCCTGGTCGCCTTCTCCTCTATCCCACCCACCGCGAATGCGCGCTTTGCAGTAGGCGTCGGCGGAAGCATATCCGGCCTTCCCGAGTTGGGTCCGATATTGGCGCGCGTGCTCGCGACTCAGGTAACCGACAGTCAAGCCCTGTATGTCAACACGCACCGCCATTGAATCGTGGGGATTTTTGTCTTCAAGCACGAGGCGCGCTTCGACACGCCGATCCGCACCATCGTCCGAACGGGGGCCACAGATCGCCTCGAGGGCCTGTTGATAATGGGATTCGCCCACGATACCCAGCGCATACGCACCGGAACCCTGCAGGTCTGCTCTCATTCCTCGAGGCGGGCTACCAGGTGGTGATTGACCGATGCCGAAGAGGTGACCGAAGAACCCCATTGCCCGTCTCCTGCGTGACAGTGCGGCGCTCGCTACCTGACGGACGGCGCTTAAGCTACGGCGCCGTACGACGCGGGCGTCGCGACAGTTGAGACTAGCACATAGCCGCGGGGCGCACAAACGCAAGTCCTCCCAAGACCGGGCGCCGGCGGCGTCACGCGCTTGGCAGGCGGCGGCTCTCCAGAGACTTGCTACGCGATATTGCGGTCCACCACATACCGCCGTCCCCGCGCCGTGAGAAACAGACGATCGTCGTCCTCGTAGTCGGAATACACTTCGACGAGCTCCAGGCCTTCGAGGCGATCAATGGCGGCCTGGAGCCTGATCCGGGAGGTCTTCAGGGAGCGGACCAGAGTCTCCTGGTACACCGCCTCACCGTCGGCCCTCGCAATTCGTTCGAGGACGCTCGTCTCGAAGTCGGGAAGCTGCAATGGCGCTTCGGCGTGGGAGGAAGGCATCGCAGGAAGAGCCGTGGCTTGAACTGGCGTCCTACGGCTGCGAATCTTGAGGAGCGCAACGAAGGAAAGGCCGAGGAGAGCGATGAAGACAAAGGCCGGGACGGGAATCGGGCCAGTAAGCGTATTCCACAGCCAAGCCAATAGGCTTCGAACTGGGGCCCACACCTGCTGCAGGATCGCCAAGATGATGCCGCCGACTACGGTGGCGATCACGCCGTTGCGAACCGGGTGCTTGTCGCTCAACTGACTTAGCGGTTAGGTCAGTGCTGAACTTTGCGAATGCGCAGGTGTGTGGCAAGGTGGTTGGCTAACGGACCGCGCTTAGGCTGCGGGCGCAAGGCCCACGGGCGCGCCGCATGCCGCTGATCGCCGTCACTTGTGAAAATGCTCGGAGCACCTCCCCCGCACTAGGGCGTTTTTGCGGCACCGAGGGGCGAATCTGCGACAGGTGAAGACTCAGTAGAGCAGATACTTCCCCCGTTCCCGCCGAAAACGCTCGAGGCCTTCATCCCAGCTCCGCCAGATCTCCGCCGGCGCCCGCCCCGCGACGAGCTCCGCGCGCAGCGCACTTCCCCCGGCGAGCTGGTCAAATCGCGCCGCGTTGAACCGCAACGAGTCGCGATGAACCGCCCGGATCGCCGCTAACAGCACCACGGCAGTCCTCGTCGGATCGTAGCGCCGCCGATCGGTGACCCGCAGCCGTAGCCCGCGCGCCGCGACGCCGTCGTATTTCCCATCGGTCGGCGCCCGAGGCGTGAACACGGTGCCGGAGACATCCACGCCTGGCAGCGTCATCCGTTGTCCGTCATCCGTCGTCCGTAACTGCCGCAACACGCGCTCTGGGTCGACCCACGGCGCCCCTATGACCTGAAACGCCCACGGCGTCCCGCGACCGACCGACAGGTTCGTGCCCTCGAACAAGCACGTCCCCGGATAGTGCAGCGCGCTCTCCAGGTCCGGCATGTTGGGCGACGGCTTCACCCACCGCAGACCTGTTTCATCGTAGTACTGGGAGCGCCGCCAGCCGGCCGCCGGCACCACGCGCAGGTCGGCGTGGATGCCGTAGACCGCATTCGCCATCCGCAGGATCTCGCCCAGCGTCATGGCGTGACGCATCGACAGCGGCAGGAAATCGAGCTTCCCGAGATCGGGCGGGCCCGGCTCGCGCCGCACGTTCCCCTGCACCACCTCGCCCCCGATCGGGTTCGGCCGGTCCAGCACCACCACCCGCTTGCCCCGGCGCGCCGCCTCGCGCATCAATACCACGGCCGTCGCGGGGTACGTGTAGTAGCGCGCCCCGATGTCCTGGAGATCGATGAGCAGCACGTCGGCGCTGTCCAGCGCGGCCAGGTTGGCAGGGCGCGCCCCGGTATAGAGGCTGTAAATTGGAAGCCCCGTGACGGAGTCGACGCCGTCGGGCAGGCCGGGGCGATCCTCGGAGCCACGCCATCCGTGTTCGGGGCTGAACAGCCAGCGGAGCTGCACGAGAGCGGCGGCGTGCAGCAGGTCCACGTCGCCTCGCCCCTGCCGGTCCACGCCCGTCTGGTTCGTGAGCAGCGCGACGCGCCGGCCCGCGACGAGGTGGATCGAGTCCGCGAGCAGCACCTCGATTCCGGGACGCACCTGGCCGGCGCCCGGCGCGGCACAAGCGACGAACCCTAAGAGCGAGAAAAGATGCGGGCGCATGGGCTCCTAGTTCTTGCAACCGTCGCAGGATGTGCCGGCGGTCAGGTGGTCGGCCGGGCGGGACAACCCGTCCCCCCTCCCTCGTCCCCCATCCCCGTCTCCGTCGATTCGCTCCTCGCCTCGCTCACCACCCGGCAGAAAGTCGCCCAGCTCGTGGTGCCGTGGCTCACGGGAAGCTACACCGCCTTCGACGATTCGCTGTTCCAGGTCGCGGCGCGCTGGGTGGACTCGCTCGAGATCGGCGGCCTGATCGTCTCCGTCGGCTCGCCGTTCGACATCGCCGCCAAGCTCAATGCGCTGCAACGCCGCTCGCGCCTGCCGCTCCTCGTGTCGGCAGACCTCGAATGGGGCGCCGGCATGCGCGTCGTGGGCGCCACGGCGTTCCCGCACATCATGGCCGTCGGCGCGACGCGGGACCTGCACGACGCCTATACGATCGGCGAAGCCGCCGCGATCGAGGGCCGGGCGGTCGGGATCCACGTCAATTTCGCCCCCGACGCGGACGTCAACAACAACCCGGCGAACCCCATCATCAATATCCGCTCGTTCGGGGAGGATCCCCGGGCGGTGTCACGCCTGGTGCAGGAGTACGTCCGGGGGCTGCACGAGCACGGGATGCTCGCCACCCTGAAGCACTTTCCCGGGCACGGCGACACGCAGACCGACTCGCACATCGGCCTCCCCGTGATCGGCGCGGGCTACGCGCGGCTCGACTCGCTCGAGCTGGTGCCGTTCCGCGCGGGGATCGCGGCCGGCGCGGACGTGGTGATGAGCGCGCACATCGCCTTCCCGTCCTTCACGGGGTCGGACGAGCCCGGGACCCTGTCGGCGGCGGTGCTCACCGGGCTGCTGCGCGACTCGCTGCACTTCCAGGGACTGGTCGTGACCGACGCGCTCGAGATGGGCGCGATCGTGACGAAGTACGGTGCGGGCGAGGCCACGGTGCGCGCGTTCCTCGCGGGCTCGGACCTGCTGCTCATGCCCGCGGACCCCGACTCGGCGGTGAGCGCGATGGCCGCCGCCGTGGACGGCGGGCGGATCACGCGCGGCCGGCTCGATCAATCGGTGCGGCGCGTGCTCGAGATCAAGCGGCGGCTCGGGCTGTTCGAGCGGCGCACTGTGCCGCTCGACTCGATCATGCACGTCGTCGGGAGCAAGCGGTTCCAGGACGCGGCGAACGACATCGCCGTGCGTGCCCTGACGCTGGTGCGCGACGTCGGCGGCCGGCTGCACGCACTGCGGGCCAGGCCCCCCCGACTCGCCTTGATCGCGTACGCCGATGAGAAGAACGCCAGCGTGGGCCAATACATGACGGAACTGCTGCGCCAGGGCGGGGACAGCGTCGAGTACTTCCGGCTCTGGCCGATGTCGGGGCCCCTGTCGTACGATTCGGCGCGCGCCGTGATCGCGCGCGCACCGGCCACCGTGTTCGTCGCCAACGTGCGGCCGCTCGCGGGGCGCGGCAACATCGCGCTCCCCGACTCGCTCGCCCAGCTCATCACGACGACCGACGCGGCCCGCCCCAGCGTGCTCGTCTCGCTCGGCAGCCCCTATCTCTTGAACCAGACGCCGGCGGTGAAGTCGTACCTTATCGCCTGGAGCGGCGTGCGCGCCAGCGAGCGCGCCGCGACTCTGGCCTTGCTGGGCCGCGTGCCGATCGGGGGACGGCTGCCGATCCGCCTCCCGCCCGACTACCCCGTCGGCTGGGGCGTCGCGATCAAGGACGCGCACCCGTGAGGGCGCGCGCGCTGGCCGCGCTCGCCGGCGTAGCCACGGCGTGCCACGCTGCCGCGCCGCTCCCGGCCAGCACCGGCATCCCACCCGCCTCCCCGGCGGCACTCGGCTTCGACAGCACCCGCCTCACCCACGTCGCCGCATACCTCGGCGCCGAGGTGGACAGCGGAGCGTTCCCCGGCGCGGTGCTTGCCGTGGGGCGGCACGGACGGCTCGCGCTGCTCGCGGCCGTCGGGCACTACGGCGTGGACGACCCGCGACCGGTCGTGGCCGGGACGATGTACGATATCGCTTCGCTCACGAAGGTCGTGGGACTCACCACGGCATGCATGCTGCTCGTGGACGCGGGGAAGCTCGCGCTCGACGCACCCGTGCAGCGCTACGTGCCGGAGTTCCGCGGACCCGGCAAGGAGCGGGTCACGGTCCGTCACCTGCTGACGCATAGCGCCGGCCTTCCCGCCGACCTGCCGCTCTACGACTCGACGCGGACGCGCGCCGCCGCGCTCGCCGCGGTGGACACAGCCACGTTGCTTTCCCCGCCGGGGACGCAGTATCTGTACTCGGACCTGAGCGCCATCGTCCTCATGCAGGTCGTCGAGCGCGCGACGGGCGAGCCATTCGACCGCTTTCTCGCCGAGCGGGTGTTCGGGCCGCTCGGGATGCCCGCCACGCGGTTTCGGCCGCCCGCGGCCTGGCGGAACCGGATCGCTCCGACCGAGCGCGACACCGTGTTCCGCCACCGCACGCTGCGGGGCGAGGTGCACGACGAGAGCGCGGCGCGGTTGGGCGGGGTGTCGGGCAACGCCGGTCTCTTCTCCAACGCGCTCGATCTCTCGCGCTTCGCGGCGTTGCTGCTGAACGAGGGCTCCTGGGACACGCTGCAGCTCGTCCGCTCGGAGACAGTCGCCGAGTTCACCGAGCGACAGCATGTGCCGCACGGCTCGACCCGCGCGCTCGGCTGGGACACGCCGGCCGACTCCGGTTACTCGAGCGCGGGAGCGAAGCTGTCGCGGCGCGCGTTCGGCCACACCGGGTATACGGGCACCTCGATGTGGATGGACCCGGACCGAGATCTCTTCATTATCCTGCTCACGAACCGCGTCCATCCCACGCGCGCCAACACGGCGATCCTCCACGTCCGGCCCCGGGTGGCCGACCTGGTGGTGGACGCCCTCACCCACCCTGAGCTGTGAGGCGGCTCATGCCACGACGCTGCCCCAGCCGCGCCGTGACAGATCGCGATAGATGACCGCTCCGGCGATCGCACCGAGCCCGACGAGCACCACGCCCGGAAGCGTCTCGTGCAACAGCAGCTTCCCCACCCCGAACAGCACACCGTAGATCAGCACGCACCCCGCCGCCCAGTCGATCAGGTTCGCGAGCCCGTCCGCGGAGGCCCGGACGTCGGGCGCGACCGCCGCCACCGGCCCCCACCCCGCGCGGGAGGGCCGCGTGCGGCGGTAGAACGCGACCAACGTACCCTCGGGCTCGGGGCGCGTGAGGAACGTGACCGCGAGCCACACGCCGGTGGTGATCGCGACGGTGATGAGCATGATCCAGGCGAAGTCCCGCGGCTGATCGCTGTCGAGGCCTCCCACCGTCTGCAACAGCACGGACACGGCGAACGCCGCGATCATCGCGGACACCTCGCTCCAGGCGTTGATGCGCCACCAGTACCAGCGCAGCAGCAGGACGCTGCCTGTGCCCGCCCCCGTGACGATCAAGAGCTTCCAGGCGCCCGCGATCGAGCCCATGTAGAAGGTCGCGATGGCGGAGATCACGGTGAGGAGCACGGTCGCGACCTGCGACGCCCGGACGTAATGCCGCTCCGTCGCGTCGCGCCGCAGGAAGCGGCGGTAGCAATCGTTCACGAGATAGCTCGCACCCCAGTTGAGCTGCGTGGCGATGGTGGACATGTACGCCGCCGCGAACGCGGCCACCATCAGCCCGCGCAGCGACGAGGGGAGGTAGTCGATCATCACGCGCACGTAGCCGGTCTCCGGATCGGCGAGACCGGGAAACAGGATGAGCGACGCCAAGGCGACGAGGATCCAGGGCCACGGGCGCACCGCATAGTGCGCGATGTTGAACCACAGCGTCGCCAGGACCGAGTGCTTCTCGTCTTTCGCGCTGAACATGCGCTGCGCGATGTAGCCGCCCCCGCCCGGCTCGGCGCCGGGATACCAGGTGGCCCACCAGTTCACGCCGATGTAGACGAAGAAGGTGATCAAGGGCATCCACGCCGACCCGACGTCGGGGACGAAGCTCAGGACCGATCCGTGGCCGGGCAACAGCGCCAACCTCGCCTTCATCGCGTCGATCCCGCCGACCGCGTGCACCGCCACGACGGCGAGCACGATCACCATCCCCATCTTGATCACGAACTGGAACAGGTCGGTCACCAGCACGCCCCACAGACCCGAGAGCGTCGAAATAGCGGACGTCAGCGCGATCAGACCGAGCACCATCGCCAGGGCCTCGAGCTTGCCGACGCCGAACAGCAACTGCAGGATCTTCACCATGGCGAGGTTGACCCAGCCCAAGATGATGCAGTTGATCAGCACCCCCAGGTACAACGCCCGGAAGCCGCGGAGGAAGGCTGCCGGCCGGCCGGCGTAGCGGATCTCCGAGAATTCGATGTCGGTCATCACGCCGGCGCGGCGCCACAGCCGGGCGTAGAAGAACACCGTCAGCATGCCGCTCGCCAGCAGATTCCACCACAGCCAGTTGCCCGCCACGCCGTTCCGCGCCACGAGGCCGGTGACCGCCAGCGGCGTGTCGGCCGCGAACGTGGTCGCCACCATCGACGTGCCAGCCAGCCACCACGGCACGTTGCGCCCCGAGAGAAAAAACTCGGCCGTGTCGCGGCTGGCGCGGCGCTTGTAGTACAGGCCGACGGCCACGTTGAACAGGAAGTAGAGCGCGACGATCGACCAGTCGGCGAGCGTAAGTCGCATGAGCGCGCAGTCCTAGGTGGCGAGAGAGTTGACAGGCACACCGGGCCTTTCTAACTTCGCATGTGACTGGAGGATCGCAATGGCCACGACCCAGAAGACGACCCCGATCACCCTGACCCTGACCGAGCAGGCGGCCGTCGAGGTGCGGAAGTTCATGGCGGAGGAGAAGGTGTCGCCCGAGACCGCCGGGCTCCGCATCGGGGTACTCCCGGGTGGCTGCTCCGGCTTCCGCTACAGCTTGAACATCGAGGATAAGCCGGCGGAAGACGATGTCGTCATCGAGTCCGCGGGCGTGCGCTGCTTCGTCGACGGCTTCAGCGCGCAGCACCTGAACGGCGTCACGCTGGACTACAAGAGCAACTTCCAGGAGTCGGGGTTCGCCTTCGAGAACCCGAACGCCACCGGCGGCTGCGGCTGCGGATCGTCCTTCACCGTCTGAGGCCGTTGGCCCCCCCCTCTTCCTGCCGGCAATCCGAGCCCGCGCACGTCGCGGGCTCTTTTTCTAGGTGCGCTCCCTCGACGTAGCCGTCATCGCGGCGTACTGCGTCGCCGTCGTCGTCTTCGGGCTGGTGCGCGCGGGACGCCAGCGCGACGCGAGCGACTATTTCCTCGGCCACCGCGGGCTGCCGTGGTGGGCCCTGATGCTCTCCATCGTCGCGACGGAGACGTCGGCGCTGACGGTCATCTCGATTCCGGGGATCGCCGCGCGCGGCGACCTCACGTTCCTCCAGATCGCCTTCGGCTATCTCGTGGGCCGGCTCGGGGTCGCGACCCTGCTGCTCCCGGGCTATTTCGTGGGGACGCAGGACACCGCGTACCAGCGCCTGGAGCGCCGCTTCGGGCGCGCGGCGCGCCGCACCGCCTCCGGCGTCTTTCTGCTCACCCGCGCGCTCGCCGACTGCGTGCGCATCTTCGCCACGGCCATTCCGCTCGCGATCATCACGGGATGGAGCCTCCCGGCCGGGATTCTCGCGATCGGCGTCGTGACCGTGATCTATACGTGGGTGGGCGGGCTCCGCGCCGTCGTGTGGGTGGACGTGATCCAGCTGGGCGTGTATCTCCTGGGCGGGATCGCGACGCTCATCGTCGCGACGCGGCTCGCGGGGGGCGTGGGCGAGTTCGCGCGGGC
>WNGN01004814.1_pt1 | contig 15002 bp, 16 predicted proteins | sample 5400561 | NCBI WGS metagenome assembly WNGN01 (sample SAMN13153379, study PRJNA577476) | soil metagenome | isolation source: 115 cm soil or saprolite under Garry oak tree replicate 2 | place: USA:California | collected 2016-06-15
CGACGGCCGCCAGGAGGGGGAGGACATCCACCATGCGAGGCTCCAAACGAACCTTCTGGTCTATTTCAACCTATCTCGCCGGCAATTGACGCGTCCAGATGTCGTCCGGCAAACTGTCGTACACCGCGAACGCGTTGGCGTCCGCCTTCGGCCGCTGCGGCTTCGCGAGGGCCTTGATCCGCTCGACGCGGAGGATCCAGTAGTGGATCCGCCACATCTTGCCCTTCTTGATCATGACCTCTTCTTGGCGGGTCGTGAGGAGGCCTTCTTCCTCGAGCATGTAGAACACGTCGCGGTCCGCGACGTCGAGGTTATTGTCGATCGCCTCCGTCTCGAATCCGAAGAACGACATGAGGTAGTCGGCGAGGGCCCGAAGGTCTTCCTCCGCCATTCCTCGCTTCCCCACCGTGGCCCGGAGGGCGGCGACCGTTTCGGACATCGTCACAACGGGCATCGTAACGTTGCGCACACGAGGACCACCAGATAAAAGGCCGTCGAACCCATTCCTGTTCCTGACCCTGATAGCGAAGTGAGGAGGCGAAATCGGGTGGCACGCCGACGGATTCCGCATGCGATGGCCTACGTGACCGCGCCGGACCGCGAGACCGCGCGGACGATCGCTCGCGTCGTCATCGAGGGACGTCTCGCCGCGTGCGCCAACTACTGGCCCGTCGAATCGCGATACTGGTGGAAAGGCTCGCAGGAAGAGGCGAACGAGTTCGTCATCATTTTCAAGACGCGACGGTCCCTCGTTCGAAAACTCATCGCCGCGGTGCGGAGCGTCCATCCCGCCGAGGTGCCGTGCATCGTCTCGTACCCGATGGGACCGGCGTTGTCGGAGTACCTACGATGGATCGACGCGGAGACGGCTCAGCGATAGACCGCGATGGCACCGTAGCCCACGGCCATCTTCGTGTCCCGGCTCACGTCGCTCGACGTGGCGTATTTCAGGAGCTTCGCTTCCGTGGCACCGAGGCGCTTCGCGGCGGTCAACATGGCCGTGACCGCTCCGTATCCGCACATCGAGATGTCGTCCTGAGCGACCTTGGCCGCGAAGCGTTTCGGATCGAGGGCGAGGATCGGCTCGATCGCCTTCGCGTCTTGCTCCTGCGCAAATGCAGGGGCCGTGCGGCCTTTCGGCGGGAGTTGAAAATACTGCGAGCCGACGTGCGTGAAGTCCGAGGACGCAATCAAGAGGACGTCTTTCCCTTTCACGGTCCCGGCCACGAGTTCCCCGACTTCTGTGGCGAGCTCGTATTCCTGGAAGGCCATGCAGATCGGAACGAACCGCACTCGGTCCGAAAGATGTTGCAGGAATGGCAGCTGGACCTCGATGCTGTGCTCGTCCCGGTGGGCGAGGATGTCCTCCTCGAGAGGGGGCTTCGAGAGCGAGTCGTGAAGATCCTTGTCGATCGCCGCGACCCCGAGGGGCGTCTGCCAGTCGTGGCTGGTCAAGGCGAGGGGCGCGCCTTGTCCGTGGTGATTCGGTCCGAAGACGACGAAGGACGCGGGCCAACCGTCCGCCGCCAGCGCTGCGTAACTGTGCGCGGCGACCGGGCCGGAGTAGACGTAGCCGGCATGTGGGACCACGAGGCCGACCAGCCGTCGAGGTCCGCTTCGAAGCTCCGGAGGCCGACCCGGTCCGAGCGGGTGGGTGTAGCACTCCCGGATCTGGCGGAGGAGGGCGTCGCGCGAGCGCTCGTAGAAAGCTCCCGCCACCGCCGGATACCGCATGCATGGCGCCCCTTCAGAGGGACGCTTCGTAATCATCGATCGTGAACGTAAACTCTTCGTCGGACTTCAGGGTACCGCGCGCCTTCAGGATCTCGCGGGTCAAGAGCCAGTAGACGGTCGCGAGCGCGCGACGGCCCTTGTTGTTCGTCGGCACGACGAGATCGACATCCCGCGTCTCGTTGTTCGCGTCGCACAACGCGACGACCGGGATTCCGACGTTCAGCGCTTCCCGAAGCGCCTGCTGATCCGCCGCCGGGTCCGTGACGAGGAGGACCTCCGGCTCCATGAACTCCGGGAGATTCGGATTCGTGAGGGTGCCCGGGACGAATCGGCCGGCGAGGACTTTCGCTCCGGCGTTCTTCGCCAAGAGACGCGCGGGCTTCTGGCCGTACTGACGCGCCGCGACGACGAGGATGTTCTCCGGCTTGAACCGGGCGAGGAACTTCGCCGCCTCCCGGATGCGGGTGTCGGTCTTCTTGATGTCCAGGACATAGAGGCCGTCGATCCGGACCTTGTAGATGAACGGCTTCATGTCGGCGCTTTTCTGCTGGGTGCCGATGTGGACGCCGGACGTCAGGTACACGTCCTCGGGGACGAGCAGTCCCTGGACGCCCGTCTGCTCCTCTTCCTGCATCATGCGCCTGCCTGGAGTTGTTCCTCGATCCGAATGAGCTCGTTGAGCTTCGCGATTCGCTCGCCGCCGACCGCGCCCGTCTTGATGCCGAGGCATCCGAACGCCACGGCGAGGTGGGCGATCGTGTCGTCCGTCGTCTCACCGGACCGGTGCGACATCACGGTTGCGAACCCAGATTTGTGGGCCAGGTCCACCGCGGCCCGCGTCTCGGAGAGCGTCCCAATTTGGTTCGGCTTAATAAGGATAGCGTTGCCCGCGCGGAGTTCGATCCCGCGCCGCAATCGCTCCACGTTCGTGACGAAGATGTCGTCGCCAATGACTTTGCAACGGTCCCCGATCCGCCGGGTGAGATCCGCGAACGCACCGAAATCCTCCTGGTCGAACGGGTCTTCGACGCTGAACAGCCCGTAGTCGCGGGCGAGCCGTTCCACGAAGTCGACCTGTTCCTCGGGAGAAATCGTTCGTTCGCGGTACCGATACTTCCCGTTGCGGAAGAACTCGGATGCGGCAAGATCGAGCGCCGGTTGCACGGCGAATCCGGTCTCTTTCGAGGCCGCGCGACACACATCTGCGAGGAGGGAGAGCGCCTCCTCGTCCGCGAGTTTCGCCACCCACGCTCCCTCGTCCCCGCGGCCGAGGGCCGCATCGGGGAGCTTCTTCGCCAGCGCATCGCGCACCAGCCCGTGAACCCGGGCATTCGTGAAGACGTTCGCCGCGACTGTCGGACCCTGAGACACCACCAGGAATTCTTGGATCGTCGTACCGCCGACGGCGTGACGGCCGCCGCCAACCACGTTCCCCAGCGGAAGGGGCAGGGACAGACGTGAACGCCCGCCCAGGTATCTGAATAGCGGTCTGCCCGATGCGGCGGCCGCCGCCTTCGCGTTCGCGAGCGAGACCGCCGTGGCGACGTTGCAGCCGATACGCGCGAAGTTCCGCGTGCCGTCGATCTCCCGCAAGCTGTGATCGAGGCCAGCCTGATCGGTTACCTCGCGGCCTCTGATCCCGGTTCCGACCGACTCTCGGAAGATCCGGATTGCTTCGTCGACGCCCCCATCCGGCAGCGCCTTGGGTTCGTGGGCTCCGGTGCTCGCTCCGCTCGGGGCCGCGGCACGGCCGGTCACACGCCCCGCGTGAATCTCGACCTCGATCGTCGCGTTTCCGCGGCTGTCAAGAATTTTCCGAATCGAGGCACCGTCAATCGAGGGCATCCGCGAACCTCCGGACGTTCAGAGGCGAGCTCCCGGAGGAGAACTCTCGGAATGCGATGTCGAGTGGGTCCGCTTCTCGGTCCAGCGCCGCGATCGTCGGCGCTCCCATGGAAATCTGCAGGGCGCGCGCCCCGATGATCCGTGCCCTCTCGAAACGAGTGTACGTCAACGAGGCGGTCTCCGCCGCGACCAAAGTGCCGCCCGCTAAAAAGGTTTCTGCCGCAACGGTTCACCGGAAGTGATGCCGCACGACGATCAGGTAAATCAAGATCAGGGCCGGGATCACGGCTGTGATAGGCGACGCGAAGCTTCCCACGATCGAGAGGACCATCACGATGACCGCGAGCCACCAAGCCCAGCCGCGCAGGTGGAGGAGTCCGACCCCGACCCCGATCCAGATGAGGCCGAAGACGAGCACGATCGCGCCGATCACGCCGGCGGCCAAGCCGAACGCGAGGGGCAGTCCGACCCCGACGAGGATCAGCGGGGCGACGATGAACAGGAGCCCGAGGAGGACGATCAGGACGCCCAGGAGTATCGTGAGGACCGCAAGCAGGGTTACGCCGATCGGCCGGGAGCGAGGCGGGTAGGGGCCGGGCGGGTAGTAACCGGGGGGCGCGGAGGCCACGGCTTGTTCTCCGAACGGTCCGAAGAGGCTACGGGATAACTAATCTTCGACGAGAGTTTCAGAAAGGAGAACACGCAACGCCGCCGAGCTGGCGACGCGGCGGCTTGATTGGAAGAGGACGGAGGGCGTTCCGCCCCTCCGTCGTTCGCCGAACTTCGAACCCATTCAGGGCGGAGGCATCGACGGAGGCATCATGGGCGGGGCCATGCCGGGGGCCATCGGTGCCGGGGGCTTCCAGACGATTCCCAGGATCCCGCCGACGAGGCCCAAGATGAGCCCGATGAAGAACCCACCACTGGTGATGATGCTGAACAACGAGAAGAGCAGGACGACGACGCCCCACATGACGTGTTGCTGAGGCTTCATCCATAACATGACGGCTCCGACCAAGACGAGAATCGCGAAGATGAGGCCCACCGCTCCGTACAGGTAAGCGATGTTCGGGTCCGCCCCGCCGATGACCATGAACGAGCCGATCACGGACGCCAGGACCATAACGACAATCGCACCCAGCAGAATAAGGATCCCGCCGATTAGAGACAACACAAACGCTGCCGTTGGTTTTTCAGCCATCGGAAACTCTCCCTAGATTTCGCGAGTTGTATCAAAATACCATTATAAAAGTATTGTGGACCCGGTTCGCGGAGAAACACTATGGGGACCACACACTTTATCAGGGGTCACCCCTTGCACCCGCGGTGATTCCCCCATGGTGCAAGGTTATTGCGTGAAGTGCCGAGCCAAGCGGGAGATCAAGAACCCGGTCGCGGTCAAGCTAAAAAACGGCAAGCCCGCGATGAAAGGAAAGTGCCCCGTCTGCGGCACGACAATGATGCGAATCGGAGCTGCGAAGTAGGCCGGCACATCTGGTGCCCGCCCCTCCGGATTCTGGGCGACGAGACTATTAATATGCCCAGACCGTAGGCCAACTCGCGGTGCGACGGTGAAGGTCCCCGACATCAAAGTGACTCCCCCCGGCCCGAAGGCAAAGGAGATCATCGCGCGGGACCACAGCTACATTGCAACCACGACCAAGTCGGCTCCGGTCGTCGTCAAGCGAGCCTCCGGCTCCATCGTCGAAGACGTCGATGGAAACTTCCTGATCGACTTCGCATCCGGAATTTCCGTGCTCAACGTCGGTCATGCGCACCCGAAGGTCGTTGAGGCGATCTCCCGCCAGGCGTCGCAGTTCACCCATTTCGCGGGGACCGATTTCTATTATGAAATCCAGACGACGCTCGCCGAGCGATTGGGGAAGATCACCCCCGGCAAGCATCCGAAGAAGGTCTTCTTCGGCAACTCGGGGACCGAGGCGAACGAGGCCGCCATCAAGGTCGCCAAGAGTCACACGAAGCGCCAGATGTTCTTCGCGTTCCTCGGAGCTTTCCACGGGCGCACCCAAGGGGCTCTTTCCTTGACGGCGAGCAAGGCGAAGCAACGTGCCGGATTCTTCCCGACGATGCCCGGCGTCGTGCATGTGCCATATGCGTACTGTTATCGCTGCCCGTACAAGCTCACGTATCCGTCATGCGATCTGTACTGCGCGAACATCATCGAGGACGTCTACATGAAAACGATCGCGCCGCCGGAGGACACCGCGGGCGTCTTTGTCGAGCCGGTGCAAGGCGAAGGCGGCTACATCGTCCCTCCGCCGGGATGGATGGATCGGATCGCGAAGATCGCCAAGGACCACGGCCTCCTCCTGATCGATGACGAGGTCCAGTCGGGGCTCGGCCGGACCGGCAAGATGTGGGCGATCGAGCACTCGGAGGCGGTGCCGGACATCTTGACGATGGCCAAGTCGCTCGGAGGCGGCCTCCCGATCGGTGCGGCAGTGTATCCGCCTGGTTGCCCGGAGCGCGAAGATCGGGGAGCACCTCGCGAGGCGACTCGACGAGATGACCGAGCGGTACGAGTTCATCGGGGACCGCCGCGGGCTCGGGATGATGCAAGCCACCGAGTTCGTAACGGACAAGCGCTCCAAGAAGCCGGATCCGAAGCGTCGTGACGCGATCGAGAAGGACGCGTACCAGCACGGCCTGATCTTGCTCCCGTGCGGCGATTCGGCGATGCGATACATCCCGGCGCTGAACATCCCGAGGGATGTGCTCGATGCCGGCCTCGACGTGCTCGAGGAATGTTTCAAACGGGCCGCAACGTGAACGCTGTCGTGTGGCGGGGAGTTGCGTCCCGTTCCAACCCTTCCCCTTCCGGTGACATTCAAATAGTGACACGCATTTGCACCCCCCCATGGCGGCGGGAGGTGGCGCGCCCCCGACGGAGGCGGTGCGGGGGGCGCGGGGAGTTTCGGCAGTTCTCACGGTGATTGTGGCCATCGTCACGTTCGCGGCAGGCCTCGGTGCCGGGTGGCTGGTGTTCGGACAGACCCCGGCTGCAAAACAGGTTCTTCTCCTGGGGACCAACACCCCGTTCCCGCCCTTTGAATCGAATGTCGGAGGGACAATCATCGGATTCGACGCCGATTTGATCCAGGAGATGGTGACCCGCGCGGGATTTGCATACGAATGGCGTGACTATCGAGACTTTACCGCTCTGTTGGCGGCCACGGCCGCCCAGGGTGTTGACATCGCCATTGGCGCAATCACAATGAACGGAGACACCGGGACAGCGAGGAACGCGACCCTGCACTTCACGAACCCCTACTTCCTCTCCAATCAGGGGGTCCTGAAGCGGACGAGTGACTCGACGGTCTATTGTGCCGCGGCGAATTGCCTTGACTCCGAACTGAACAAAACCGGCCTCAAGATTGGAGTCCAGGAGCTAACCACGAGCTTCTATTGGGTCGACTCGAACGCGAAGAAGGCGACGGTCACGGTGAAACCTAACGTCGCGGACCTGCTCCTCGCTCTGGACCAATCGAACATCGACATCATCGTGATCGACAAACCCGCCGCGGATGGGCTATCCGCCGCGAACCCGACGAAGTACGCGGTTGCGGGCACCATCCCAACCAACGAGCTCTATGGGTTCGCGGTCCCGAGGACCGCCGCTGGCGATTCGAAGCATGCGTTCTACGAGAACCTCGTTACGATCCTGGACGCGAAACTGGCCGAGATCAAGAGCGACGGGACCTACGCGAAGCTCATCGACAAGTGGTTCTAGAGAAACTCCTTGCGGCCCGCGCCCGGATGCCGCAAACCTTTACTCCCTTTCGTGCGGTACCAGAGATGAGCCTGAATGGCCACCGCTGAAGCGTCTGTGGCGGATGTGCGGGGCCACCCTATTGTCAGACGAGCTTCCTTGATTCGTGTCATCGAAGCCGTGATCGGAGCGTCGATTTTCCTCGTCCTCCTCCAGATCCTCCTCAATTTCAGCCTCCTCGACCCGGAATTCTGGCACAGATACGGAGGTAGTTTTGAAACTGGAATCGGCACGACCCTTCGCTTTGTCGCCATCATCCTTCCCCTCAGCGCGGTGCTCGGTTTCTTCCTTGGCTGGCTGCGGATCTCCCGATTCAGGACCCTTTCCTGGCCCGTCGCGGTCTACGTCGATTTCTTCCGTGGAATTCCGCCCATCGTCATCGTGATCTATGCATCGATTTTCGGGGCCGCTCTCCTTCAGGCCCGCTTCGCCGGGAAGGATCTCGCGTGGAACGTTGCGGCGGTGGCCCTCGCGCTCCATTCGGCCGCGTATCAGTCGGAAATCTTCCGGGCGGGATTTCAGTCTGTGCCTCGAGGTCAGATCGAGGCCGCTCAAGCTCTCGGAATGCGCCCCACCCAAGCCATGTACAACGTCGTCCTGCCGCAGGCCTTGAGGCTGAGCCTGCCGCCGCTCGGCAATGAATTTGCGGTGGTCATCAAGGACACGTCCCTCCTCGCGGCCATTGGCACCCTCGATCTCTTCGGGGTGAGCCAGGACTTCATCCAGGCGGTCTTCCTCCAACCGGGAGCGAGCGTCTACTGGCTGCTGACGATGTGGACGGCCGTCGCCCTGGTGTACTTCGCCATGACCACCGCCGTCACCCAAGTCTTGTTATTCCTCGAGAGGAAATTCCATGTGCGCGGCCTGGAGGGGGTCTCGGTATGATCCGCGTGGAGGACGTCCACAAGTACTTCGGCACCCTTCATGTCCTCCGAGGGATCAGCCTCGACGTATCGAAAGGCGAGGCCCTCGTCATCATTGGCCCGAGCGGATCGGGCAAGAGCACGCTGCTACGGTGCATCAATCTCCTGGTCGAACCGGACGCGGGCCGCGTGTTCATCGACGGGGTCCACGTGAATCGCCACGACATTAACCGGGAGTGGGTCCGACAGCAGGTGGGCATGGTGTTCCAGAGTTTCAACCTCTTCACGCACCTCACCGCCCTGGAGAACGTCATGCTCGGTCCCATCCGAGTGAAGGGCGTGCCGCGAGAGCAGGCGGAAGACAAGGCGAAGCAACTCTTGGCGAGAGTCGGGCTGGCGGCGAAGGCGAACGCCTACCCCGCGGAGTTGTCTGGCGGCCAGCAGCAGCGGGTCGCGATTGCGAGGGCGCTGGCGATGGATCCCAAGGCCATGCTGTTCGACGAACCGACGTCCGCCTTGGACCCGGAGTATATCCGCGAGGTCCTCGACGCGATGACGGCCCTGGCCCGCGACGGGATGACAATGATCGTCGTGACGCACGAAATGGGGTTTGCGAGCAACGTCGCTAAGCGAATCGTCTTCATGGACGGCGGGGTGATCTTGGAGGAAGGCCACCCGCAAGAAATCTTTGAACACCCGAAGCAGGAAAGGACGCGGGCGTTCGTGAGCAAGATTCTCAGGTGACCCATGGGGAGCCTCGAAGACCTCCGGCGACAACGCACGCGAACATTCGACACGATCGCAGCCGTCGTCCTCACGGTTGGCATCGTTGGAGTTCTCCTCGAGGTTCTGGTTGGGCGATACGGCCTCAATTGGACGTACATTGCCAGCGCGTGGCCGACCTATCTGCGGGGCGCGTGGGTTACGTTCTATGTGACCACGGTGTCGTACATCGTCGGGATGGGCATCGGATTCATCATCGGATGGGCAAGGGCGGCTCGTGTTTCGGTGCGCAAACCGGGCGCGCAGGGGGCCGCTGTGTTCGGCGTGAAGTACACGCTCCGTCGGATGGGCGATGGATATGTCGCTGTAATCCGTGGAACCCCCCTCTTCGTTCAGATCGTTTTCGTCAGCTCGGTCCTCGTCATCCGTTTCTCGAGTCTGGATCCGAACCAGCTTGCGCTCATCGCCGGGCTGGTCGCGTTGACGGCGAACACAGGAGGGTATCAGAGCGAGATCTTTCGTGCCGGAATCCAAACCGTCCATACGGGCCAAGTCGAGGCCGCACGGGCGATCGGGTTCTCCCGGTGGAAAGCGATGCGACACGTGGTCTTGCCACAGGCCCTTCGCCTCGTCATCCCACCCCTGACGAACGAGTACATCGGCCTCCTGAAGGCGAGTTCGTTGCTCCTCGTGATCGGGATCGTCGAGCTTACGGAAATCGGGCGGCGAGAGGCGTTCTTCCAGGGGAAACCGTTTGAGTCGTTCGCCATCGTCACTGGACTGTACCTCCTGATAACGGTCCCGGTCTCGAAGATCGTCGAGTACATCGAACGACGGCTCCGGGTCCCCGGACTCGGAATCCAGGCAGCGCCCACGACTCGCGTCTAGAGGGCTCTCGCCCCCGGCATCCGTTTCAAGGGCTTGCTCAGATGACGCCTCGCTCCCACCGGGGGTTCGTACCAGCCGCGTCGGAGGCCCGAGTCAATCGTGCGAAATGACGCCGTAGACCGGGGGAACTTTTCGCGGCACTTCGGACATCGAAAGAGTCCCGTTCGACCCATGGACTTGGCCCGGCAGCCGCATGAGATGCAAGTCGGGTTGGCGATTTTCACAACGCGGTTCACGACGTCAAGGACCTGCAGCTTTTCCAAATTCAAAGTCCGCGGCTCCTCGCGAACCGCGCCAATCACGCCGATCCGATCGCCGGGCCACAGCGCGGCCACGACGGACCGGAACTGTTTCGAGGGTTCGTACGCGGTGACGTCCACTCCGGACAGACACACGACGACATGCCCGCCCTGGATAACTCGGGGAAAACGCTCGACACGTCCCTCGGCCCGAACGGTCTGGCGCGGTTCCATCACCGACCGAGGAACGACATGGTCATCGGTCCCCTGATTTGTCTCAAAGAGAAGCCAACCCGCCGGGCGTTCGCCCCGAATCGATCGCATCGCCTCCGGCAGCACGCCGGGCTCGTCCCCGCGAATCCCGAAAAGGATCGGGCACGGCGAATGCGGGGCGATCACCACGCGGTGGTTGTCGTAATCGTAGCTGTTGAAAGTCGACGGAAACCGGACGTCCATCTCTTTCACCGACTGTGGAACAATCTCCCTTCGGGTCCCCCACCTGGATTTCTCCCGATAACAGAGGACCTCATACGTCCGGTCCCGCGGCCGCCACGAGGTTGCCGCCAGGGCCCCGATGATGCCTCGCCCATTCTTGTATCCGCGGACAATCGCGGATGTCGGGGCGGCCGCTACCGCTTCGTCCATCGTTACAATCCGGCGAACAGCACGCCAGTAGAGCCACGCGCTCGCCGGAGTCGGCGAAATCGTGAAGCCCGGGTTGGTCGTCTCATCGTCGATCCGGGACCATCGTTCGACGAGCGCGGACACCCGGCCAAGCACGTGCGTCGGTGGTTCGTCGCAACGGCCGCGTGGAAACATCTGAATCGGCCTTCCGCCCAGTTCTCCGACCGTCATCGGCCTTCCCCGACCCGAACCAATCCGAAGGCAGACCGCCGCATTTCCGCGCGTCTTCCACGGGATGTTTGGATTCAGGCGGACGAGCCGCGGATAGCCGACCAGATCGAAGTCCCTCGTGAGATCCCGAACGAGCTCCGCCGCGAGGAATGTCGTGCACATCCCCCGCAGACTGTCCGTGTCGTCGACGCCGATCCAGAGGACCATCGCGACCTCCGAACGTTCGCTGGGGCTAAAATCTCCACTCCCGCGAACATTCAAATAGCGTCGGCCCCTTCGAAGCGGCGAATTCATGCCCATCAAGACGTTCGAATTCTCCAGCGTGGACGGCCGACGGTTCGTGAAGCCGACGGACCGCTGGGTGAATCTGCGGGTGGACCACAACAGCACGGTCACCCTGATCTCCGAACTCGGCGACCGCCAGGCCTCCGTCGACTTCCGCTTCACCGCGAACTACCACGCCTCGGAGGCGGTCGTCGGCCTGATCCAGATCGAAGGGAACCTCCTCTGGGAAGGGGACGCGAGAGCCCTGGCGAAGAGTTGGTCCGCCGGGGGCCAGATGCCGCCCGAGGTCGCCCAAGAGATTCATTCGGTAATCATGTCGAACTGCATCCCCGAGGCGGTCATCCTCGCGCGGGACCTCCGGCTCCCGCCTCCCGTCCCGATCCCTCAGGTGAACGTCCCGCAGCAACCGCCCAAGCCCGGGAAAGGGCGCTCCCCCGAGATCGCCTGATCACTTGACATCGGCCCGTAAGGCGCCGAACATCCCAAGCTTGCTCAGTGGCGCAAGGCCGCTGAATGTCGTTATCCCCTATGCTGGTCTTCTCGCGCCTGCCTATTCCCTTCCGGCTCTCTCACACGATGGAGACGATCTCACTCCACCGCGACGGGTTGTCCGCCCTTTGCGGTCCGTCGGCCGACATAGAAAATCGTCCCGGCATACGCGAGGACCCACAGGACCAAGGAGCCGAGACTGAGAAGGGAGGGCCCAACGCCCACGTCGAACCCAAACACGGAGACGAGCGCACTGATGGCGCCGACGGCGAGTGCCGCGCCGGCCAAGAAGCTCGCGTCCGAAGGTCCAACGTCGCGCAACGCCAGGAACAGGAAGAACCCCGCGGTCAAGGCAAACAGAAAGCTGGCAGCCGTATGTACACCGCGAACGAAGAGGTGGGAATCCCCTTCCAGTCGGATGAAAGCCAGGAGAAGCCCGGTGCCGAAGAGGATGCCTGCGCACACGCCGGCGGCCAAGGCGGACCACAGCACGCCCCGCACCACGAACCGCCCAGCGCTTCCGGCCTCCGCGCGTTCGTCGTAGAGCGGACGCAAGGCGAGTCCCGCCACGATTGCCGCCGCGATCGGGACATCCACAGAAAAGAGTCCAAGCAGCGCTCGAGACGTGGCGTCGAGCCCGAAGCCCGAGTTGGTCAAGAAGGCCACCGTGACCGCGACGTTCACGAGCGCTACCGAAAGGGCCAAGAGCAAGCCGACTAGGATCCAACGAAGACCGCGGACCACATTCGCCGGGGACGTCAATTCCGCCGCCGAGCCCTCAATCCGCTGCGGAGACTTGAGCTTTGCTTTCAGTCTGTCCAGGGCGAAAGCACCATCGGCGCCACCATGGCGGGGATCGCTTAGCCACCTGGGTCCAGCGGGTGATACGGTCCGGATCGCAAGGACTTCACTTGATGTGGTCCAGCGAGAACGATCCGATCGACAAGCTCGACTTCGTGTACGTGTATCGGATCCAGCCGCGGCTCTGTACGTCGCAGATGCCCTTAATGCACAGGAACGACTTCAGCTGTTCGACCTTGAACTCGATGCTCCCGTCCATCAGCGAGCCGAGCATCTGGATCTCCTGCTCCTCGTGCATCCCTTTCTCGATCACGTAGAAGGCCACCGCCTTGTCCCGCTTCCGTCGACCGACGAATGGCTGGAGGAACTTGAACGTCGTCGTCGGGTCCAGGTAGGCGATCAGCGTCGACACGCTTCGGAACGCAAGTCGGTATGTCGGGTACTTCTTCTTCCATTCCGCCGCCCGTGCGTCGACCGCCTTCAGGATTGACTGATAGTCCGTCGGCTCGTCGATGTACGTCGTGTTCGGATCCGATGCCTCCGCACCCATCGACTTCGAATACGTGTCAATGTATTGGACCAGCCCGAGCTTCTCGTACTCCTCGTATCCGGGAAGGGCGAAGGCCATCTCCTCCCGGACTTCGGTCGGCCCTTTGTCCGTGAGGATCCACAGGACCGGCACCCCTTTCTTGAGTCCCTCGGCCATGAACAAGCTCACGAGCACCTCCTTGCCAACGTAGGCGGGGCCGTACACGGAGGCGTTCGTCCCGAACGGGATGCCGCCGAACAGCAGGTCGTCGAGCCGCGGGATGCCCATCTTGACCTTCTGCTGCTTCACCTCGACCTGGAGGTCTTTGTCCCGGGCCTCGATGTCCTCCGAAATGAGGCCTTGCTCCCGCAACCGGAGTTCTTCCATCTTCTGCTGGAGGTACCGCTCCTTCGTGCGGACCTCCTCTTCCTTTGCCGTGATCGTACTCTTCAGTTCCTCGAGGCGCGACTTGAGATCCAGTTCCTCGACCGAGCCGCCTTGGGCTTTCGCTTCCTCCATCTTGCGGTGCTCCGCCTGGAGGACTTTCTCGCGATACATGAGGTCTTCCTCGCGCCGTAGCAATTCTTCCTCCTTGTAGGTGAGCGGTTCCTTCACTTTCTTGATTTCGTCCTCCTTGACCTGCAAGTCCGCCTGCAGACGTTGCAGCTCTTGTTCCCGCATCAGGACCATCTTCTCCTTGTGCAGGACCTCTTGCTCTTTCCTCGAAAACGCGGCCTGCACTTCTGACTTCGGCTTGCCTTCGAAGGCCTTCGCCTCCGCCCGGACTTTGTCCTCGATCTTGTATTTGCCGACTTCCTGCTCGAGCCCGATGATCCGTTTCTTGAACTCCTCTTCCTTCGCCAGATAGTCTTCCGCCATCTCGCGGAGCTCCTCTTCGAACCGGCGTTTCAGCTCTTCACTGGGAGCTCCGCCCTCGCCGGCCGGCATGGATGCGAGGCGCTCCTCTTTCGCCTTGAACGTCGCCTCGCGCTCCACGAGGTCCAGCTCCCGCTTCTTCACCTCGCGCTGGTCCGGCTTCATCTTCCCGAGGCCGGACTCGAGTTGTTTGCGCAGCTGCTCGTTCACGGACCGTTGCTCGCCGACGTCGGCCTCGAGGGCCTGGCGGGCCTTCGTCTCCTGATCGAGGCGCTTCTTGAGCTCCGGCGACGCGCCCGCTTTGAGCTGCTGCGTCTTGACGTACTTGATGACCGCAATCGAGCCTTTCTTGATGTGCTCGATCTCCTGCTCCAACTCCCGTCGCTTCGCGATCTCCGTCTGCAGCTGTTTCGAGAGGTTCGCGGTCTCCTCGATGTACTTGACCGGATCGAACTTGCCTTGCCGGAAGTTCGCGAGCTCGCGGTTCAACGTGGCGCGCATCGCTTCGAGTTCGGCGTGCAGACCGTCGACCTCGAGGGCTTTCGTCCTCAGCTCGCGCACCTTGTCATCGGAGACGCGCTCGGCCGGAGTCCGAGCCGCCTTTGCACCGCCAGAAATCGTCGGGACGCCGATCCAGTCCTGGAACGCCGTATCCTCGCCGGCGAGCCACTTGCGGAGCGCGTCGTCCTTCGAATCGCCGCCTGCGACGGAGGCGCCGATCCACGCATTCAATCCGCCGTCCGAATCGCCCTTGAGCCAAGTGGCGGAACCTTTGTCGTCCGCCTTCGGCGGATCGGATTGCTTCGTGCCGCAGACCACGCACTCGCCGTGCGGATTCACTTCGCCTCCGCACACGCGGCAGACCTGCGAGACGGTGCCCTCCGCGGGCTTCACCGCCATCGGGCCTGTGCCTCCCTGAGCATCGCTAGCACGACCGACCCGGAAGAACCGGTTGGGACTCGCTACGAGACAAGAGGGTATTTAATCGTAGCCACCTCAATATCATCCGAGCATCTTGCCGGGGCCTCCGGGAGAGGGACGCGGCGTCCGGGAGGGTGCCGGCCCGGAATAGGATTTACGAAGGC
>WNGN01001598.1_pt1 | contig 14975 bp, 13 predicted proteins | sample 5400561 | NCBI WGS metagenome assembly WNGN01 (sample SAMN13153379, study PRJNA577476) | soil metagenome | isolation source: 115 cm soil or saprolite under Garry oak tree replicate 2 | place: USA:California | collected 2016-06-15
GACCGGTTCCAGAAACTCCTCACATGGACAGGTTTCGCCGTCGAGGATGCGGGAACTATCTATCGAGCTCCAGGCACGCCCGAGACGCAGCTGCGATTCAGAAAACCCCTCATCCCACTCGAGGCTCGTCAGCAAGAACCTGAACCTACGTCCGTGCTTGCTCAAGCCATCGAGACTGAATCCTCTTCCCCCGACACTCCTCCGCAGCTGACCGTCACATCCCCAGCAGATTGGGCTCCGAGCAAAATGACGAAGCAAGAGAGAGCCATGCTGAAGTCAGCCGTCTCAATACTTTCGAAACACAGAGAGCCAGTGCCCTATCGAGAACTCCTAAACCAGGTCTACATGGAACTGGTCGAGAGAAAATTGGAGTTTGACTCGGCTAGACAGATAGAATCAACGCTCCTCAAGCACACTGGACGAGAGTTGGCACTGACAGAAGAATCCGATGAACAGGGTCTCAAGGTGGTCAAGAGTTGGAGTCTTGGAGAAGAAGATCTATCCCCAGACCAGGATGGGGGCTCGTCGATTTTCAAGAGACTATCAAGTCATCGCCCGAGAGCCCCTCCAGTTATGCGGTTGTTGAAGAAGTGGCAGAGGAAGCCGAGGCAGAAGTACAGGCCGAGAGCGCAGCCAGAAGAGGAATAGTTTCCCCCGCACACCGCTAGCTATACGGGATGCTACCGTGGAGCGTCCACGCTAGGAACGTGTGGCTTATCGTTCGCCAGATTCCCTTAGCCGAACTGAAGTCTTAAAAATGAGCAATCTAAGAGTCAGAATAAGTCAGCTGACGAACAAGAAAGTTCCAGTACTTGCGCTCGTCGTCGTGGCCATGCTTGGAATGGTCGCCGGCGTCCTCGCAGCTAATCTCGCCGTAACCCCAACCACGAACACAGGTGAGATCGGCACCTACCATACGAGCGCAGGCACCATGACAATAGTTGACGATGGCTTGGGAGTAGTGGCTAATTCAGGAGCTGCTTCCGCCGCCGCAACATTTCCCGCGAACGGCCTCAACAGCAACGTCAACAACGCTCTCACCGGGGGAGACTGGCTCGACAAAATCACGTTTACTGATACCGCCACCGATAGCACAGCCCATACAGCAACAGTCAGCATTCGGAACGGGGCGGGCATGACAGGGTCTTTAGTCGTTTCCACGACTTTCACCCTTACCGGGCCCGGCGCTTCGAGCACTGGCACCATCACCGCATATGTCGACACCGGCCTCGCATCGTTAACCTCTCCAGTCACAGTCTACGTCAGCATAAGTTAGAACGGTTTCCTCCAAACGGATTTCCGTCAGATTCGGGAAGCCCTCGTTTTTTCTTCGAGTAAGTCGGATAGTCGACCGCGGATTACCCATGAAGTCTGATCCATAACACATCTCTTCCGAGCAGATTCGCCCCATTATCAGCCCTGATCTCGAATCTGGGACACCCCCTTCAACTCTTCCGAAATTCGTTCGGAATTGTCGCCATCTCCGCCAGGCCATCCCGGCCTGTTTTGCGCCCTGATCAGCTGACTCGCCCATTATCCCCGCCAGACAGGAAATGTTCTAGAAGAAATAGGGGGTCTTAGAGACTCTATCTCGCATCCCAAGTAGGAGCCGTGGCATGCACCGTCTCTGGCATCTCTGAGCGCCTCCCATCCGTTGACCGGACCTGTTACCCACATGTGGTGACCAAAGGGACTCAAAACTCAAACAGGCTCCGGAACACTCAAGCAGAGGCGCAGACATGAACAAGGCTTCTAGAATCTACGATCGACTCCGACGAACGTTAACTTGGTACGTCTCGGGCAAATTCGTGCTCGCCATTCTTGTCATAGCCGTTTCAGCAACGTCCATCATCGTCACCACGACCACGTACCAAGCCGAGATTGGCGGTGAACTGAACGTCACAAACAGTCTCGTTGCCGTCGACAAGGGTTTTTTCATGGCTGGTTCCAACGCCACCGCCACAGGGACGTCTTGCAGTAACCCGACATTCTTTGGACCTGGCACAGTCGCAAACACTATGATCACAACCCAGCACATTGTCTATGATGTTGCAATAAACGAAACTCTGACAGCGAGCCTCAACACTTGCTACAAAGCAACTCTCGTCGTAACTCCGAACGGTGGCACTGCGACAATCTATGGTCCAGTATACATGAACAGCACAGCTTCGATTCTTACAACGTTTCGAATAGATTGTGAGTTTGATATTGGAGCAAGCGCTCCAGCTTCTCCGTACTCGTTCCAGCTGACTGTACAGTGACCTCTACTCAGGTTTCTGAACAATCCCAGAACTCCCGACTTGCTTATTCCCAAGCTTTCGCAAGTCTGGCTGAAAGGACCGGTGAGTCGACGTAACCAGTCTTCTCTGTCTTCAGCCAGAGCTTTCGTCCCAGTACTAGAACAGAGACTAGGCCTGCGAAGTTTGCGATTGAAAGCAGGGTCGCGTATGGGTAGGTTGCCAGAATCAGGGTGAGATAAGATACTATGCCGGTTTTGGCTTGGGCGACGACGGTCAGAAGTGTTCCGAAGTAGAAGATGTTCAATGCTCCCATCACAACTAGGAGCGGCAGGAGTTCCGCGACCGGTATACCGATATGGCCTATGCCCAGCGCGAGAAGGGCCCAGCCTACGAAGGCGAGAATCGCCATTACCGGGCTCATCATGAGCACTTCCATGTCGAAAGCCTTCACAGGCGACATTGATCTCCAGGCGTCCCAATGTTTCAGGCCTGTCTGAATATTTCCGCCGCTCCATCTGATTCGCTGTTTTAGCAGGCTCTTGACTTTGGCAGGCATTTCTTGCCAGCTCTCCACAGGAGCCAGCTTCGTCGGAATGCCTGCTCGCGCGAACCTAACCGCCAACTCTGCATCTTCGACAATGGAGTTTGGGTCCCAGAGTCCCACCCTCTCCAGAGCCGTTCGTCGGAAGAAAGTGTTCGAGCCCGAAAAGGCTACGAACAGCTTCAGCGCATACTTCCCATCATTAGCCAACCTGTACAGAAATGTCTCGTACGCCGCCAGTCTTGCGACGATGCTCTCCTGCAGGTTAAGGGTCCGATGGTAGCCGTGCACGGCCCCGACCTTCGGGTCGTTGAAATAACGCAGTGCTTTGGTAATGGCTAACGGTTCTGGAATATCATCGGCGTCGAATGTGGCAATGACTTCTCCAGTCGACTTGTTGAATCCAAAGTTCAACGCGTCTCCCTTTCCAATGCTTGCATCTCTGTGGAAGACTTTGATCCATGGATGATTACGGGCGAAATTATTGCAGATTTCGAGGGTCCGGTCATTGGATCCATCTTCAACAACAACTACCTCAAGATTTTCCCTGGGATAGTCTAGCTTGGTAAGCGCATTAAGTAATCGCCCAACAACCTTCTCCTCGCTCTTCACAGGTACGAGGATCGAGACATTTGGTGGGTCCCAGTCTTCTCCTGGTTCTTCCGCGGCAAACCCATGTTTCTTGTACCGCCATACCCCTACCATGATTATTGGCGTAGCGTAGGCAAAGTAAGCGAGAAAGATTATTGTTAGTGCGAGAACGAATCCGTCAGCAAAATTCATTGTGCGCGCCCTAAACTCGTCTTAAGGTTCTAGATTGAAAGGCTATTTAGCATCTTAGAACGCGCTCGACTAGACGATGCTTGAGTCTCTAAAACTACTCTGGTACAGGAGTTTTGCCACGCTTGACGATCTAGCCGACAAGTATTCGCCGTTGATTCTGGGCGGGTTGCTGGCGCTAACGACTTTCCAAAAGCTCACATTGATTCTTCACACAAACGGCGGCGGAGACCTCTTAGGCGCTGACATTCCGAAAAGCATGATGCTGATGGCTGGGCAGAATCCTTACTCATCCGACCCTTGGGCTTCTCCGTACCCGCCCTTTCTACTCGCAATAGTAGGAAGTATCATCAGGGTAACATCAGGCAGCGCAATGCTCACGCCAGCTACAATCGGTCTGATTTCCCGAAACGTTCGGGTTGCAGGTCTCTTCGCGGACGCCATTGTCGCGGTCTTGGTTTTCCTCACTTTACGGACCAGAGGGGTTTCTGGTCTCTCCGCCCTTGTCCCGCCTGCCATTTTTCTCGCCCTTCCTTCGATAAGTCTCTCTCCTTACTACTGGTTCAACGGTGACGTTTTTGGATATCCTATTCTCGCCGGGTCCGTTTTCGCGTTGATTGTAGGACGCTACTTTGTGGGCTCTGTATTACTTGCTACCGCAACGATTTTCAAGATTCACCCGATTCTAGCGATTCCGTTGGTACTCGTTTGGCTGGTTAGGAGGAATGGATTCCTGAAATCGTTTCCAACTCTCATTACAACAGGATCGATTCTTGTGCTCGGTTTGTTGGTGCCAGCCATCTTGCCCGGCTATCTTCAATCTGTTCTAGGCTTCAATCTTTCCTCTGGGTTTGGAGGTGGAACATCGAGTTTTACTATGATGAACTTATTCTACGCAATATTTCCGTCCCTCTTTCACCTCTCCCTGGCTACAATTGTCGAGAATCAGGTTTGGTTGGCTGCAACGGCATCACTTTTTGTGGCCGCGTTAGGTATTGTGTGGTCTAGAGCTCGAGAGCTGAATCCGGTTGACATTGTAGCCCTTGGATTACTAGTGTGGCTCATTCCGCTCCGTCAGATCTATACGCACTACTTGGTCTGGGCTGTCGTTCCATTTCTGATGCGCGGTCGTCTGGGTCAGACCCTGATCGTTGGATCGCTTCTGGAACTCGCGAACACTATGTCTTCGTGGTCGTGGGATCTTCCGCCAGACCCCTTTCCGGTGCTGTCGACCTCGTATGGATTCTTCGCCACGAGTCTAGTCTATCTCTGCGTGAGCGTTACAGCTCTCGTTTTCATAATGAGAGAAATAGATGTTAGACCTCAGCTCGACATGAGACACGTTAATAGTTCTGTGCCGCTCGAGACGCGTCCGATACCAGTAATCACATCAGCTTGAGCCAAGATTAAGCTACGACTGGAACGCTACTTTCTCGTCCTGTCTATGCTTTGGGGGAATCTTGCGGGGGTTTTCATATGGAAAATAGACGTCTGGGTGAGTGAGTGCTTGCGTGATTCTCTTTTTGACTATTTATATACAATTCACACGTTTTAGCATTGAAAAATTGAGTCGGACGCGTACAACCCGATGGTTAGCTGCAAGTTGCTGTAGATATCCATAGTCTCCCTCGAGTAGGATTTAGCGATTTCCGTCAAGAATCGTCAATCTCAGTGCTTCTTCTAAAATACTCCAACCGAAAATGGGCAAAATGATGATCTCCCTGAGCGATCAGGCGGAGAATCTGGTGCGCGACGAAGTCGAAAAAGTCTACCACGGTCGTGTCGGAGGCCTCTCGATATTCTTTGAGCAAATCCTCCGAGACTACTTCCAAGGCAATGGCAAGCCTTCGAAGGCCGTCCGGATGAAAAACGGTAGAGCCTAGCCGCCGCTTGCACACTCAAGGGTCCGAGACGGACTGCACCGGACGTCAGAAGCATTGTAAATGAGGATGTTCTAACAGAAACCAGATCGGTTCTTGCCGACCTATTCTAGGGTCTCAATCCTCTAGACCGAATCTCCAGCGCTCTCACGAAGCTAGGAAGCTCTTCGACGCTTCGGATTTCTGTTCTAGCGAGGCCACGGATCTTCCGCCACATCTGGTTGTCGGCCCGGATTCCGCGGTGTGATAGCTCCTGATATAGCCATGTTCCAAGCTCTGCTCCTTCTCTGTCGAAATCAGTTAGCACGATTGCGCGCTTGGATCCGTCTAGCCGTTCTATGAATCTGAATCTTGGCTCGCCTGTGGCTTTGAGGCAGTGGATGGTCCCTTTTATTCCGAGTTTTCTTAGGGCAGCTTCGTCTCTTCTTCCCTCGACTATGATTGGTATTCCTGACTCAGATTGTTCCTGGAGATCTTGGAAGATCCGAGTCGCCCTTTCCATCTTTCGAGTGTAGAGATCGGTTCGCGGGTTTCGAATGTGTGCGGGGTATTTTCGTCTGATCGGAGCTACCACGATTGTGTGGTTACCTCGCGTCTAGCTTCTGCATCTGTTCCAGGGGTTCGGGGTGCTTGTCGAAATACTCTCTTACTCCTCTAAGGATGTTGGCTAGTATTCTTGCCATGTTTGCTTTGAGGTCTTGTGGGTGGATCTTTCCGGTCTTGTATGATTCTTCGAGTTCTTTGTAGGCGGAGAATTTCAGGTCTCCCCCGTATTTCAGGTCCCGGTCTAATGTGACGGTCTGGTTTGTCGGGAAGGCCAGGAGGCGGTAGTATTCGATTACCGGGTTTTCCTCGACTATTTTGGGTGGGCAGTATGCTTTGCGCAGTTTATCCTCAATGATCTCAGGGGAGTCGTGAAGTAATATCGTGTTTTCGGGTTTGCTCTTGGACATCTTCGCCGCAATCACACTGCTCAGTTTAGGATCATCATCGTAGCTTCCTTTGTCGGATCCTTGTATGCCCGCCAGACCCATTAGCATAGGGGTGTGAACTGCAACAGGTTTTTCCCATCGGAGCTTCTCGCCGGCTTCTCGTGCTAGTACGTGGGCTTTTCTCTGGTCTATTCCTGCGCAGGCTACGTCTAGGTTCATCTCGAATATGTCGGCGGCTTGCATGCACGGGTAGAATAGGCTCGCTGTTTCGACGTCTTGGGTTTTCATGTCGCGGCCCATGATGGGTAGTGCTCGCATCGCCCGTTGGGCTGTAGTGGTTTTGGCGATTCTGATGACTCTTTCCCAGTAGTTGGGTTTGCTGGCGAGTTCTGAGGCCCAGACGTATTCGACTTTATCCTCTGTGAGTCCAAGTGCCGTGAAGCAGTGTTTGAAGTATTCACCGGCTGTTTCGATCTTTTCCATGTCGCCGCCATACTTGTTGTTGATCATGCTGTGCCAGTCTGCGAGGAATATGATGAAGTGGAATCCTGCTTGGACCATGTCTTTGATTTTCGTGCCGCAGACGAGTCCTGTGCCGATATGCATCAATCCGGGCAGTCGAGCTGGCGTGGCTGCTTTCCGGAGCATTCGAAGCCCCAGTACGCGCGAGGCTTCTTCTTCTGTTCTAGGACGCGTTGCAGTTCTGCGGGCTGGATGATCTCTACAGTTCCCTTTGTTACTAGTTCGAGGCGTTGCTCCTGGTTCATCATGTCCTCCGAGTTTCCGCTTTGGCTGGTTTGGTACTAAAAGCCTCTATTCTGTGGGTCGAGTTTGGAGCGGGCTTTGCCTGCAGCCCTGTTAGGGGGTGTCTGTCGCCCGCGTCACTAACACCCAAGCCTCATTGTGAAGATCTCTGTCTTCCCTCAGCCCGGCTCTCTCGAGGCAGGCGTCTAGCAACCCGCTCCAACACGTAGCTGGGAGTGTTTTGTTCTTAATTGTTCCAGACAAGGCTCTTTTGCATCGCGAGACGCTGTCGCTAGGTCCCGTGGTTTCTAGAATACTCTTACTTGCACCATCTGGGTGATTCTTTAGGCTGGGAAGGAGGCAAATTGATCCGGCGCGGCATTTACTTTCACAAGGGTTCGCGGGGACCCGCTCTTGCGACGCAGGGCCCTCTGGGGAGGTCTAGAGATTCTTTTTTCGTGACCTGTTTCTGTCTGGGCTGGATTCTAGCCTTATCGGTTGAAAATGGGCGTATTATCGGCTTGTCCGATCTTTTTCGATTCCTGTGGTTTCCCCTAGGAATCAGCGTGAAAAACTCGGTTCTGGCAATCGAGGGCTTAGAATCGAAATCAGGGCTTATAATGGGGGAATTACCTTTCCAAGGTGCTTACGCCTACTTGCTGTTGGTGTCGGTAATGTATGCTGCATGGGGTTACTTCAGAGGCACGTACATGCTTGAACGAGAAGCGCCGATACCGGGGGTTCCATGGACAACCTTCTGGTTGGTGATTGCGAACTCTCCGAGGAAGTGTCCGATCATCTCGGGTTTGATCTCGATGGCGACAAATTCCTTACCGGAGTGCAAATGCAACGTTAACCCAAGCATCTCGGGTATGATGATCATATCCCTAGCGTGAGTCTTGACGGGTTGAGCCTTTCCTCCGCCATTGCTGTTTTCTCTTCGCGATTGGCGAATATGCTCTAGCAATGTCCGCTGGTCATTGGTCAGGCCTTTGAGCAGAGACCTCCGCTGGCGAGACGGAAGTAGCTTGATGAACTCGTCCATTGACATCTGCTTTACCTCTTCCATGTTGTGCCCGCGGTAAGTGAACTGTCTAGGCATCGAATATCCTCCAGCTCGGTCGTCGTGTTCTTGTAATTAACATTGGGCTGGTCAATGTCTATCGCGCGCTTCTTCTCTTCGCCCTTCCAGTCTGGCGTGCCGCAATGTTCCCGACCTTCCGACCTGGTGAAGTCCAGCGTCCCACGGTTGTGGGTTTGCCAGCGTGCTTGTGCCTTCCCCCACCGTGAGGATGAGACGCCGCGATCATCGCCTGCCCCTTGACAACCGGCCATTTTCGCCCCCTCGCTCGTTGCAAGAACCAGCGCGGCCCTGCCTTCATGAACGGCTTCTCAGTTCGCCCAGCACCGGCCACGACACCTATCATTGCTCTACAATTATCGTTCACATGAATCGTCTTACCCGAGGGCATACGCAGCTCCGTACCAATCGGAGTGTGCGAGACCACTGTCGCAAATGAGCCGGATGAACGAGCCATCGTTCCACCATCACCGTGCCGCAGCTCGATATTGCATATCATCGTCCCTTCAGGCATTTTTCCGAGGGTTTTGATGTTGCCGATTTCGGCGGGGACTTCCGATCCGAAGAGGAGCTTTTGTCCGACTGCAATTCCTTCTGGAGCTGGGACGTAGATTTCTCCCGCACCTTCGACCTTCAGTAAAGCAAGGGGTGCTCCACGAGCCATCTCATGTAAAAGATCCTTGACGTATCCTGCTGAATGCCCGTCAACGCTGTTGTATCCTACTGAGTGAATTCTGCGATGGGTTGGCGCTTTGAAAATGAAATAGCCACGACCACGCCTCTGAACCAGAATATTCTTACCCATACGCGCACACTCTTACAATATTCCCAGTTTCACGGCCAGCTCTGACGCCTTCGATTCGGGGCCGAGTCTCACATATGCCTTCTTCTTACCCTCTGGAGTCACAAGCGTGTGAACTTGGTCGACCTTGACTTCGTAGAGTTCCTCGACAGCCTTCCAAATGTCTCGCTTTGACGCCTTGCCATGAACGATGAATACGATCTTGTTTTCTGTCTCGATCAGCTTGACTGTGTCCTCAGACATCATAGGGTAGGTGATGACTAGTTCAGTGGAGACTCGGGTCATCTATCGTAACCAGCTCCTGTCGGAGAGAGTCTTTATCGCGGACTCCGTCCAGATAGCCAATCGTCCCGGATGAGTTCCCGGAGCTAACGCTTCGACGCTCAAGTCCTTAACCCGGACAACGTCTACGCCTTCAAAGTTCTCGAAGGCTCTCTGAGCCCCCTGGTATTCACTAACTACGAGAAGTGGTCCAACCGAATGCTTTCGGTTCTTTCCCCGTATCCTCTTACTCTTCTTTACCCTGTCAATGTCGTCCCATACTCCGACGGCTGAGAGGAAGGTTTTCGCTGCAGAGGATTTCACGAACTTTTCCATTTCATCTGTCACGACTAGTGGGAGCTCGACATCCTCATCGAACTTGTGACCTCTCAGTCGGACAAGGTCCTTTGATCCTGTAGCGGCTATTGCCGAATCAAGTGCAACCCGTCGCTCTTTCCTGTTCATTGATTTGGCGGTTCGCTTCGAGGTAACCGGTGGAAAGGCCATTCGCCCTCCCATAGTTCCCGGGGCAAAGGCGGCTGTGCCGGAGAGCGGCCCATGTCCGCCTACTCGCGGAACTCTTGAGATTCCCCTGCCTACCCCGAAAGACTCAGCTGTCGTTCGCTTCCCAGCCATGGGATTGCGTCCCTGCACTTGGAACCGGTGAGATTGCTGCGCTACAACAGCTTTCGTAATAATATCCCTTCTAAGAACCGCAGTGAATACGGGCGGTAGTGAGAGCTCGCTGACGGCCTTTCCATCGGCCCCAAACACCTTCACGTTGCGTTGGCTCAAGGTTCTATGCACCCTGTTTTGATGCCAGGCTGATCATTTCCATCTTTGGCGGTTCGCCCGAGACTCGTCCTCTTGCTGGTGTTCTAAGAGCTACTAGCCTGTTTGCCGGTCCTGGAATCGTTCCTCTCAATAGTGTGAATTCTGTCTTGATTGGGCCATAGTGAAGGAACCCACCTTTCGGTGTGACGTCTGCTCCATTGTCTCCAATCTTTAGAATCTGTTTGTTATACTCAGTCCGCTGAGCGAAACCCATCTGGCCTGCTCTAGGTACAGAGTACATGACGTAGTGTGGATGCCATGGACCGATAGAGCCGACTCCTCGAACAGTCTTTCTCGATTTGTGTTTGAGCTTCTTTATTCCCCAGCGCTTCACAGGGCCCTGAATGCCCTTTCCCTTCGTGATCCCAATAACGTCCACGTCCATTCCTTCCTTGAAAACATCGGCAACCTTCACTTCCTTGCCGAGCAGTTTCTTCGCGAACTCTAGTTGATCCTTCACAGTCCCTCCATCGATCTTTACCTCCATAAGGTCAGGTTTCTTCTTCCCTATCTTGGCCAAGCGAGGTTGGCTCGCGGCAATGGCCCGCACTTCCACAACTCTTTCTTTTGCGGACTCAAGTTTTTCCCAGCCTTTGTTGTCGTCAAATTTCTCGGGGACCTTGATTCTGCGTCCGAGGTCCTTTGACGGTTCTGGAGCCCATACTTCGCCCGATGTCCTGAGGCCCCCGTTGAATCTCTCATAGAACCTTAACCCTGTCACCAACAACGGAGGGGTTTCCACTACGGTCACCGGTAGAGTGACTTCCTTTCCATAGTTTAGTGATCCTTGTCGATTGTCGACTATGGTAACGTGGCTTGTTCCGGCCTTGAAGCCCGCGAAGGCGAGGAGTTTCGGCGCTCCCTCGTATTCGGGCCAGAAGCGGATGCGAGGAGCCCAGTGGGAAGATCTCCCTCGAGGCAGGTAGGCGAGTGATCCTCTTCTTGGTGCACTATACTTCCTATGACCCATCTACTTTCCCTCCAAAACGTTGAGTACGGCCAGGGAGCCCCACAGTGCTTCTTCGGTTCTGACAGTCTCAACCCCTTGGTCTGGAATGGTGTTCAGGTTGAAGTCCATCGCGCTCGAGACATTCATGCCGGACCGGGCAAGAATCTCCGGGATCCCCTCGTTCGGTGAGCCGAATATTATCAATGGGTGACTAGCTGACTTCCACTTCGTCGTTAGATCGGGTGTGATCTCGCGTACATCCGTGCCCTTCCGGGAAGTGGATATGGTCAAGTCGAATTTCCTGCTCCGTACTATTTCTGGTAGTGAGACGTTCCCACGAGCCACCCTGAACCCCCAATATATGGTTAACCTGGTCGGCTCAACGATTTCTCCCTCGAGTTCAGGCAAGTCCTTCGTTAATCGAATAGTCATTCTCTCCGAGGTTGGCAACTTTGACCTCACGCGAACCAAATTGCGGAAACCAGCTTCGATCATCGAGGATGATCCCGATTGCACGACTACGCCCTCCCGCAATAGACCCAGGCTCGGGTTTTGCTTGTCAGGGTGATTAGGCGTTCGCAAGGGCGGCAAGGTGCCGGCATACTGTAGATCAGGGTCCATCTTGAAGAGCAGCCTCCTCAGGTACTGCGGCGTCTCAATGTAAGTCAGCATCTTCTCGATCAGACTTGCTTCTCGATCTACTTCTGCCCCAGGTCTATCGCGGTAGATGATTACCTCTTCCACCCGGAAGGTCGCTAGCGCCCTCGAGACAAACCCTAGACGGGCTGTCTTTTCTCGCAGATGAGGTATGTCTAGTGTCAACGTGGCTGGTACCGCAACGGAGACGATTCGGGATCGCCGTGCCGGTTGGGTCATGGCTGCTCACGGGTGGTGGGAAAGATAAGCTGGTTGGACGCTTTCAAAAAGACTGCGAACATTTAGAAATCTAACTTCTAATCATCGAGCATGCCTACTGTTCTCGACAATCAGAAAGCAATCAGTCTGCGCGACACGAAGGACATGCTCGGTGCAGTTGAGAGATTCCCAGAATTCATCAGCAGCCAATTATCCGCACGGCCGCCCATCGGAAAAAGTTCCCGAGGCTCCGTCTTTCGTAACATAGTTTTCATGGGCATGGGCGGGTCTGCATCAGCTGGAGACTTGACTCTGGACTGGCTCAACAACAAGATCTCCGTCCCAGCTATTGTTCACCAGGATCCGGCCCTTCCTAGGTTCGTTGGGCCTGATACTCTTTTCGTCACTCTTAGCTATTCAGGAGAGACGCATGAGACACTCACGGCGTTCCGAGAAGCAAGAAAACGCGGCTCCAATCTAGTCGCAGTCGGAACGGGGGGCAAGTTGCAAAAGCTATCCGGAGAACTGGGCGTTCCCTTTCTCGCCGTTCGGCCAGCCCCAGCCCCTCGAGCCGCACTGGGTCAAATGGTTGTTGCAACTGCTTTTGCGCTCCACGGCTATGGAATAATTCAGGACCCTAGGACGGAGATCGAGTTGGCAACACGAGAGCTCGGTCGGCTTAGGAATCGAATCCAGAGAAAGGTTCCTTTCGCAGAAAACCCCGCGAAACGCCTTGCAGCAGCATTGAAAGGTCATCTCCCGGTAATCTACACTCCTCAAAGAATGGCTAGTGTGGCTAGGCGATTCAAAAATCAGCTTGCCGAGAATAGCAAGATGGTTGCAAAGTATGCCCTGTTGCCTGAGGGAGGGCACAACGAGGTGGAAGCATGGTCCAATCAACCTTTTCCTCTGGCGCCAATTTTCATTCGGGACTATTTTGAATCTGAGTTCGAACAGGCTATGTTCCAGTCCTTCAGGTCGACTATTACCAAGGCGAGCCGAACCACGCCAGAGCAAGTGCGTTTGAACGCGCGCACCCATCTTGGCGGGTTGTTACTGCCAGTTCTTTACTTGGATTTCGTATCAGTGTATCTTGCTTTTCTGAAGGGCCTCGATCCTACCAATACCCCTTGGATTCGGCTTTTCAGAAAAGAATAGGCGGACTCTTTCCAGCCACATTCCATTGGACGTCAGGGTCTGGGGGTTTGGGAGTGAAGTCGGTTACCCTTTCGCGACCCCTATGGGAGTCATCCGTACAACCTTTTGGCCGATTCCCAGCTGGTGACTGACCTCGACCACTCTGTCGACGTCCTTGTATGCACCGGGAGCTTCTTCGGCCAACACCTCCATGCTGGCAGCTCGGATAACGATGCCCTGACTTTCCAGACTTTTCTTGAGGTCTCCTCCAAACCACTTGCGTTTAGCACCGGATCGGCTCATGAATCGGCCTGCTCCGTGTGCAGTTGTTCCGAAGCTTAGTTCCATTGCTCTAGGGGTTCCAATTAGGACCCAGCTGCTCGTACCCATGCTTCCTGGAATCAGAACTGGTTGTCCTACATCTCTGTACTCGGCTGGAATATCGTGGTGGCCGGGTGGAAATGAGCGGGTTGCGCCTTTCCGGTGAACAGTCACCTTCCTTGTTTCCCCGTCAATAATGTGGGATTCGACTTTTGCTACATTGTGGGCGACGTCGTAGACGATCTTCATGTCGAGTGTATCGGCTGGGCGTTGGAAGACTTTTGAGAATGCTTCTCTTGCCCAGTGGGTTATCATTTGCCGGTTGACAAAGGCGAAGTTGCAGGCGGCTGACATTGCAGGGATGTAGTCCTCAGCCTCCGGACTTTTGCTCGGACAAGCTGCCAGTTCCCGGTCAGGAAGCTTGATGTTGTACTTGTTGATCGCGCGCTCCATTACCCGCAGATAGTCACTGCACGTCTGGTGGCCGTATCCTCTGCTGCCTGTGTGAATGAGAACGAGAATTTGGCCCTCCTTATGGATGCCGAGTCGCTCTGCGACGCGCTTGTCGAAGATCTTGTCTGCTCGCTCGATCTCGATGAAATGGTTTCCACTGCCTAGGCTCCCAAGTTGCGGAGCACCCCGGGACTTCGCACTATTCGAAACCTTGGAAGGGTCAGCAGCTTCCATGCATCCCTCTTCCTCAATCGTCTTCGGGTCTTCTGGCCAAGCATAGCCATGGTCCACAGCCCAATCAAGCCCATCAGTAACGGCACGATCCAGCTCTGTGACGCTAAGTTTGACTTGGCCACGGCTTCCCAGCCCGGAAGGGATGAAGTTGAAAATAGTATCCACAAGCTTGGGGAGAACTGGACGCACATCTTCCTCGGAGAGGTTCGTCCGGATCAGTCTGACTCCGCAGTTTATGTCGTAACCTACTCCACCAGGGCTGATCAAGCCCTCGTCATAGTCAGTGGCTGCCACGCCACCTATCGGAAAGCCGTACCCTTCATGTCCATCTGGCATCGTGATTGCGTATTTGCAAATCCCATCTAGGTGCGCGACGTTTACGCACTGCTGGATGGTCCGATCGGTTCTCATCTTGGACAACAGGTCTTCGTCGGCGTAGATTCTCGCTGGGACTTTCATTCCCGATTGGAAGTCCTTTGGGACCTCCCATACGTTAGGCTCAATCTGGGTCAGAGGAATCCGTGTGCTTGAATGGTTGACGAGACTGGACCCTTGGTGGCTCATTGTGTTTCTTCGCTGGGGGTGCATCCTGAATAGCTACCTATAAGCATGGCTGGCACGACAAAAGAGCAGACAAGGTGAGCATTGTGAAAACTCGTGCATCGCTCACATAGGATATGTTAAGCTACAGGTCCAGTAGAAATCTCACTGTCACTTTTCCCGGATGTTTTTCTATTTCCATCAGGTGATATGTTACTCCTTTGACCTCGACTTTCCCGCTATGTCTTGTGCGATCGTAAGGCTCTCCACTTGCCCTACCCTTGAGCTTGAATTCGCCTCGAGTTGGGGTGATCGAGGTTACGGTAAAGTCTCCGAGGGCGAGTTGCTTGACTTCAAACAGGAGTAAGAGCTCTTCAAGATAATTGTAGAG
>WNGN01002093.1_pt1 | contig 14975 bp, 16 predicted proteins | sample 5400561 | NCBI WGS metagenome assembly WNGN01 (sample SAMN13153379, study PRJNA577476) | soil metagenome | isolation source: 115 cm soil or saprolite under Garry oak tree replicate 2 | place: USA:California | collected 2016-06-15
CGGGTATCTGCGCGAACCGTCCTAGATCGGCCGTCACGACGGTTGCGATCTTGGGATAGCCGCCGGTGGTGTTGCGGTCCGACATCAGCACGATGGGTTGGCCATTGCCGGGCACCTGGATGCTGCCGTTCACCGTACCGTCGGTGACGATGTTATGACCGTGCAGATGTTTTATCTCGGGACCTTCAAGCCGGTAACCCATGCGGTCGCTGGTCGCCGATATCTTCCATTCGCTGTCAAGAAACAACTCTTTGGCATCGCCGAACTCGTCGTCCTGCGGACCCATCACCACGCCAATCGGCCCGTCCGACAGGGGAGGAAGATCGATCCGGTGCTCGGTCGTGCCATTTGCGGCTGCCGTCTGCAATTCATCACCCGCCTGCAGCGTGCGCGAATATGGGCTGCCGAGCCCGGCCCGCGCATTCACGGCCAGGCTGCCGAACATCGGCTCGCCCGCAATTCCGCCTTCGATCGCGAGATAACTGAATGAACCACCGCGGGCAAAGCCCAGCGTCAGGGTCTCGCCGTCGGCCAGGGTCACGGATGTATCAGAGGTGACGGCGCGCCCCGAGATGTCCGCATTGCGTGGTGCGCCAGCCAGCGCGACACGAACCGCACCTTCGCGCGCCGTGAATGCCGCGCGGAGCGGGCCGATTTCGATGGCCGCGGCAAAAGCCGCGTTTCCGACCAGACTATTCGCAGCGGCGAGCGCCAATCGGTCCATAGCCCCGCTCGGCGCCAGGCCATAACGCTGGGCGCCGGGGCGGCCGCCGTCCTGCACCGAACTCGCCGGACCAATGGCCGAAATGACGAGTTTACTCATGCGGGTATCAACTCGGCGACGATCTCGCCGCGTTCCGCGGCCTGATCCTGCTCCGCGAAAGTCCTGGCATCGACGGCTGTAAACGTCACGGCATCCCCGGGTTCCAGCAGGAAAATCGGATCGCGGTGCAGCTGGTAGGTCCTGACGGCGGTCCGTCCCAGCAGATGCCACCCGCTTGGAGCGGCCAGGCACTGTACGCCCGCCTGAACGCCGCCGATCGAAATCGTGCCGGCCGGTGTCAGCAGGCGCGGATTTAGCCGCCGCGGCATCCGCAGCGAGTCCGGGAGGCCACTGAGATAGGACCAGCCCGGTGTAAATCCGATCATGGCCACCCGGTAATTGCCGGCGACATGCCGCGCCACGATATCGTCAGGCGTCGTGTTGAGCGCCTTGGCGACATCCTCCAGATCGATGCCGTGCTCGCCGCCATAAACCACCGGAATGCGCCAGCGCCGCGTGGTCGCGGCTGGTGGAGCCGGCAATTGCGCCAGCATGAGGAGCTTCTCGCCCAGCGTGTCGAAATCGATCTGCACGGGATCGTAATGCACCAGCAGGGATCGATAGGTGGGCACGGCCTCGGTCACGCCGGCGATGGTCTCACGCGTAAGCGTGCGATCGAGCGCCAGTACCCGCTGGTTCGCGACATCGTCGATATGGCGGCTGAATTCCACCGTGATGGCGCTGTCGCCACTCGGCAAAAGGCGGGGCGGGGATAGTGTCGCGGCCATAGCCTCACAAACTCGTCGGCGGATGCCAAGCTCTAGCGTGTTTCGCCGTGAAGTGGAATTCGCTTCGCGCAAATGAGCCTGCAAATTCAATAAATTAATCTGCATCGCCGTGATAAGACGGCGTGATCGCGCCATGCGATGCAGCGGCTTCAGCCGTGAGGTTGCGACACTTGACGCGATGCCCGCGCCCCGCAAGATGCCCCCGTTCGATCAATCCACAACCGGAGCTACCTGTTCGATGTCCCTGACCCCCGAAGCGATCAAGACCCTTTCGCATGTGTCGACCGCCACCATCACCACGGTCCTGCTCAAGAAGGGGCTGCGGAATGTCTGGTTGCGGGGGACGCGTCCGCTGCGGCCGGGACAGAAGCGGCTGGTCGGACCGGCCTTTACCTTGCGTTTCGTGCCCGCGCGGGAGGATCTGGCCACGCCGGAATCATGGTCGTCGCCGATTTCGACCCGGACCGCGATCGAAGCCATGCCGGAGGGCTGCATCGCCGTGGTCGACGCCATGGGCGTCACCGACGCCGGTATTTTCGGCGATATTCTGTGCGCGCGCATGGTCAAGCGCGGGGTAGCTGCGCTGGTGACCGACGGCGTCGTGCGCGATCTCGAAGGGGTGCTCGGCACCGGTTTGCCGGTGTGGTGCGACGGCTTCGCGGCCCCACCCTCGGTCGCCGGACTGACATTCGTCGGCTGGGGCGAGCCGGTCGGCTGTGGCGGCGTCGCGATCTTCCCGGACGATATTATCGTCGCCGATCAGGACGGTGCCGTGGTCATTCCGAAAGCATTTCTCGACCTCATTCTGGCCGAGGGTGCGGAGCAGGAGCGGATGGAAGCCTGGATCGTTGAACAGGTGAACTCTGGTGCGGTGTTGCCGGGTCTCTATCCGATGAATGCCGAGACCAAGGCGCGCTACGCGGCTTCGAAGAAATAACCAGACCTCATCCCCGGATGAGGGCGTTTGCGCTCACTCGAAAGGAGCGGCGTCTTTGCCGCATCTCGAAGGATGGGGCCCTCTGGTTCGATACGGCGCACCGGACAGCGCAAGTGCGCTGCCGGGAGAGCGCCTCCTCACCATGAGGGATTTCTTGCTCAAAAAGGAGGAACACGATGAACATCCATCTCGCAGGTTCGCGGCCGACACGGCTCGCGCCCAAAGAGTATTTTACCGGCACGGTCTGGCAGGACCCGATCATTGCGGCGGAAGCCCCGGCGCGGATCGTATCGACCCGCGTATCCTTCGAGCCGGGCGCGCGGACAGCCTGGCATTCGCATCCCCTGGGCCAGACGCTGTATGTGATTTCGGGCGTCGGCCGGGTTCAGAGCCAGGGAGGGCCGATACGCGAGATCCGGCCGGGCGACGTTGTCTGGATACCGCCGGGCGAAAAGCACTGGCACGGCGGCTCGCCGACCAACGGTATGATCCACATCGCGATGCAGGAATCGCTGGACGGAAATTATGCGACCTGGATGGAGCAGGTGACCGACGCGGAATATGCCGCGAAAGTCGGCGTATAGTTGTCTCGCACAGGCCGGCTAGATACGCTGCGCGGACCAGGTGCCGGAGCAAAGAGCGCCGCGCCAGGTACCAGATCCTGACGTAGCGCCGAGGTGACCCGACCCGACCGCGCGCTTGATTCCGCTTGTCAGGGTCACACTGATGTTGCCGGCATCGGCGACACGGCCGGATGCTTTCATCAGCGCATTGCTCGATTCGACCTGGCCATTGTTGATTCCGATCGAGATGGTTGCTCCGCCGCCGCATGCGGTGTTCTCGGAGGCAATCTGCACATTCCATGCGCCGTCAAATGTCGCGGCCGCAACTGGCGTGGCGGCCAACATTCCCAGAAACACCAGGATGCGGCTGGCGAACAATGTTTTGCGAAAATTTCCCATGGCGGGCTCCCTTGGTTCCGACGCAATCAATCTCTCAGATCGCTTCGACCGAGACTGTGATAGAAATCACATGAGACGATCAGGCCTTGGGCTAATGAATGATCGCGGGTAACATCAGCAAAACAACAGGCTGGGTTATCGCGTACGGGATCCCGGGGAATTTTCATGAAGCGAGCTTTTCTAGCAATTTTTTGCGGTGCTGCTCTCTTTGCGAGCTCCATTGCCTATGCAGCGGATACGGCATCCGACAAGGAAATGGCCGATCGCTATTCGGAGGCGGCGCAGTCCGGAGACAGCGACGCTCAGTTTTATCTTGCCGCGCTTTATTCGGCGGGCGTCGGGCGCTCCAGATCCGATGCGGAAGCGTTCCGGTGGTTCTCACGAGCCGCCGACCAAGGTCACTCGCATGCCATGCTGGTTCTCAGCGGAATTTACGCCATCGGGCGGGGAGTACCGCAAGACAACCTCAACGCCTACAAGTGGGCTTACATTGTTTCGGTCGGCACCCGGGTTGAAGAGTTCCGGAACGGAAGTCGTCAGCTCATGGGCGTTCTGGAAAGCAGGATGACGCGCGAGGACGTCGATCGGGCCAAGGCCGAAGCCGGCCGCTGGCATGCGGTACCGAGCCAGGCGAGGCCCGCCGTTGCGCCGGCTCCGACCGACAGCCTCACACGCGACAGCCAGTCGCCGCCGGCCTTGGCTGCTTCGAAATCATCGCCGGCAACCACAACCAGCAGTGCCGCCGATTCCGGCAATTCTCAGGGGCCGCGCATCTCTGGCGACAAGAAGAACGACATCGACGCGTTACTGGATCGCGTACCCTCCGGACTGCGCAAGCGGTTCGGTTTTTGAGATTGAGGAGAAGCCGATGTCGCGCGGTCTTGTTTGGTCTGGATCGGTGCTTGCAGTGCTTGCTGCGGCGGCCGTAGGCGGCGCCTATCTGATGTATCCGGACTACTTTCAGCCCCCGACAGTAACCACGGGAGTGGCTACCCTTGGGCCGGTTTCGGAGGCTGTCTATGGAACGGGAACGGTAGAGCCTGAGCGCTGGGCCAAGGTCGTACCGCTTCAACGGCGCCGGCTAGTCGAACTCTGCCGCTGCGAAGGGCAGGCCGTCAAAGTCGGTCAAGTTCTCGGCCGCCAGGACGACGCCGAAGAGGTCAGCGCGCTCCATGAACTGGAAATCAACAACGAGCAACTTGCGCGCGATCTGGATCGCGCCAAGCGCGATCGCGACAAGAGCGACGCTGCGAAGACCGAATACGAGCAACGCTCTACTCAGTTCGAGCAATCCAAATCGCGGATCAGCGCCCAAAAAGCCCGCATCGATTCACTCGTGCTGCGCGCGCCATTGGATGGCATGGTGCTGCGTCGCGATGGCGAGGTCGGTGAGATCGTCGGGCCGACCGATGTACTGTTTTGGGTAGGCCCGCCGGCGCCGATGCAGGTGGTGGCTGAAATAAACGAGGAAGAAATCACCCGAATTGCCGTGGGGCAGAAGGCATTCCTGCGAACCGAGGCCTTTTCCGCGCAGGCTCTGCGGGCCACGGTCTCGCAGATCACGCCAAAGGGCGATCCCACGCGAAAGACCTTTCGTGTCTATCTGCTGTTGCCACGCGATACGCCACTGCGGATAGGAATGACGGTGGAAGTCAACATCATACATCGCGAAAAGGCGGCGGCGGTTGTGGTGCCTGCCGAGGCGGTTGCCGCCAATGCGGTTCAGGTCGTCAGTAGCGGAAAAATTCGGCGTGTCCCGGTCACGGTCGGGATTCGCGGCAGCCGTAACGTTGAGATCGTCGGCAACGTGTCGAAGGATGCGACCGTGCTGTCACCGGCACGTGCCGATTTGGCCGATGGCACGCGGGTCCGCGTCGAAAACGTGGCGGCCAAGCCGGCAACGGACGCTCCTGCAGATGTCACTCCGAGTCCCAGTCCTGCGCCTGACCGGGAACCCGCCGCCATCGTGACCAGCTCTGCCGATGCCGATAGTGCGGTCATATCCTCTGCCATATCGGCTCACGTCGATTCCGTCGTTAACGATGCACGCAGGAACGTCGGCAAATACAGGTAAAACCCATGGCAACGAACCTTGTGCTGAGCATTGCGTGGACTCATGTGAGCACCCGCGTCCGACAAACGCTGGTCGGCATGTTCGGCGTGGCGATGGGTGTTGGCTTCACCATCATGATGGCGGGCCTGATGCAGGGCTCGCAGATCGATTTTCTGCGGCAACTGGTCGATACCATGCCCCACGTCACGGTCGGCGATGAGCGTCGGTCGGTTCCCAGCCAGCCGGCGGACCAGGAATACGCCGCGGTTGGAATGTCCAACGTGGCAAACGTCAATCGGCGCCCCGGGATCAGATATCCGGACGCCATCATGGCCTCGCTGAGGTCGTGGTTGCCAGGCGACGTGGCGCCGTCAGTCAAGACCACGGCAATTGTGAATCACGGCGAAGCCCGGGTTGGCGTCAGCCTGGTCGGCATTGATCCGCGGCTTGAAGTTCGCGTTTCCAAGCTCGCCACGCAGATGCGCGAGGGCCAGCTTACGGATCTGTCGAAAGCGGCCAACGGGATCATCATCGGCGAGGCGCTGGCACAGAAACTCGCCGTGAAAAATGGCAGTACGGTTCTGCTTGGAGGCGGTGAGGGGACCCAGATTTCGGCCATGGTGGTCGGACTCTTCCGGTCTGGAATCAAAAGCGTCGACGAAGGGCAAATCTATTCGCTGATGAATCTGGCCCAGACGCTGATGGGGCAGAACGGAGTTGTCAATCAGTTGCGGCTGCGGTTGAGCGATCCTCTGGTCGCACAGAAAGTGGCCACTCAAGTCGAGGCCCAGATCGGATACAAGTCGGTGTCGTGGCAGGAAGCCAACGCCGATCTGCTGGGCGCCTTCGCTACCCGTGATTTCATCGTGCTGACGGTGATGGGCGCCATGCTGCTGAGCTCATCATTTGCGACGTACAATATCATTTCCACCATCACTCATGAAAAGCGTCACGACATCGCGATCATGAAATCGCTGGGCATGCGAGAATACTCCGTGCGGCGAATTTTCATTATTGAGTCGATGATGATGGGAGCGGTCGGAATCCTGTTTGGATGGATTCTCGGATATTTGCTGTGCTACGGATGGTCTCAGATCACCATCTTCAACGTGCTGACCGGAGCGACGACGCCGCTCGAGATCTACTATTCGCCGATGCACTATCTCGCCTCCGGCGGCATTGCCATTCTTTGCTGCGCCGTTGCAGCCTATTTTCCGGCACGCAAGGCGACGCGGGTGCATCCAGTCGAAATTATCCGGGGCGCGTCATGACCGAGGTCGCGCTGCAAACCGTGAACCTGGTCCGCCGCGTCCAGGGCGTCATTACTCACACCCTGGTCAATGGCATCGATCTATCGGTGGCGAAGGGCGAATTTCTCGCCATCACCGGTCCTTCGGGATCCGGGAAATCATCGCTGCTCTATTTGCTCGGACTGCTCGATGCGCCCACGGAAGGCGAGGTCATCATCTGCGGCCAGGCAACATCCAAATTATCGGAAACCGAGCGCGCCGACGTTCGTCTGACCAAGTGCGGCTTCGTGTTTCAGTTCCACTTCTTGCTTCCCGAGTTTACCGCGCTTGACAACGTGCTGCTGCCGATGCGCGCGCATGGCCAGATGTCCACCAAGGACATGAACGAGAGAGCGATGAGCCTGCTGACGTCGCTTGGTCTCGGCGAGCAGACCGGCAAGCGCCCCAATCAGCTTTCCGGCGGTCAGCGGCAACGTGTGGCGCTGGCGCGGGCGCTCGCCAACCGTCCCGAAATCATCGTCGCCGACGAGCCGACGGGAAATCTCGACACCGCTTCGACCCAGCAGGTATTCGGCATCTTGCGCGATATCGCCGACAACGGCCAGACCGTGGTGGTCGTTACCCATGATGCGGCACTGGCCGCACGCGCCGACCGGCGCATCCATATCGTCGACGGCAAGATCCATGAAACGACGTTTGGCGGCCACAAGAAGCCCGAAATCGCCGTTGCGACCCCGGCGGCGGAATGCCCGTCGTGACGGCCTGCGGGACGCGCTTAACGGTCCGTTTTCTGCGCTGCCATTCGATGATCGGGCCGCTTCTGGAACATAGTGCAGGACGAGCAAGTCCGCCCGCGAGCACGGCGCGACCGCGTAGCCGCGACCCTGCTCGTCGCTGAACTCCACGAGCAGGCCTCGCTAGAGTGTGCGGCTTCAAGCAGGATATCTCGCCGTAGCTGTGCTCCCAACCAAAAATATCGAAAACAACCCCATGCAAAGTAGCAGGCAGTCGCCGGCACGGATGTGCTTTGGGCAAATACTTGACACGTCGGGCGAATCAGCGGCATTCCTTCATCATCGCACAATCCGTTAAACGCCCAGACATCGGCCAAAGGGTTGCCGATGGATCAGTTATACAAGTACGCGCCTAGTTCAGCCGGCTCCAGGTCTGGCCGCCGCAGAACATGCCGCCAAAGGCGCAGCCTTGAACCCGCAGATTGTCCGAGCCCTTCAGCGCGATCGTCGAGTCATAGGTGCTGCCGGTGTTCGGATCGTAAATTCGTCCGCTCCATTTGTCCTTTCCGGGCTTCATGTTGATCAGAACTTTTTCGCCGTTCTGGTTCGACTTTGCGTCCACGGAATATCCACAAAGATTGATGCCGCATGACTCGATCCGGACCTTGCCCTCTTTCTCTTCCGTCAGCCACACGCCGAGCGGCGAGTTTGCCGACTGGGCGGCCGTGGTTGCGGGGGCCTGCTGGCTCTGTGCCGGTGCCGACGACGGAGCCGTCGCAACGACGGGTGCCGGTTCCGGCCTCCTGGTGGCGGGGACAGCATCCGGCTGAACCTGCGGCGCAGGCGCGCTGGCGGCGGGCTGCGTCGACGTAATGGTATCCGATGATGGCGGCGCAACACGCGCCGTGGCCGTTGAAGGCTCGGGCGAAGGTCTCGCCGGCGCCGGGGCCTGTTCCGTCGCTACGGGGGCTGCGGGAGTTGCTTCGGGCGCCTGCGGTTCGGTCTTCGCTTCCTGCGGCGCCTGCTTGCGCGGGCGGTCGCTGTCCTGATCGCTGCGCGAACGTTTTGTTCGCCGCCCAGCGTTCCCAGTGTTGTCGTAGACCCCGGGTATCGAAACCGTTCCACGGTCTGGATCGATGCGAATGGTGCGTCCGCCGTATTCGAATGTGTACTGAGCCTGTGCGGCGGTGCTCGCCAGCAGCAATGCGGCGATTGCAAACAGCTTTTTCATATTGACCTCCTGGACAGGCAGAATCTCAAGTCCCGACCCTGCACTTCAGCAGTTTTCCAGAACGTGACCTACATCACCCTCAAAGCATGAGTCGTGAATTTAGCGGTCCTGGTTCAATTGGTGTCGCCGGCAATCTAATTTAGGACCGCACACGCGGTCAATTTTTTGGGAGAGCCGATGTTCCGGCGGCAATGGAATTCGCACCGGGTTCGGCTCTCGAGCCTGGTGCTGTAGCGGCTACATTTCGCCGGCGTCTTTGCGGACCAATTTCGCCGCGGCGCTTCGTCCGGCCATCTCGTTTTTGAGCTGCTCAAATCGTTCCCGCGCCCCGCGCTCGCGATCGTCGACGAACCGGATCGCGGCATCTCCCGTCAACGGCCCGATGACAACAGGCGCGGAATTCTCGCCAATCGTTTCGTCGACAAAGTATTCGTTATGAGCCTCGCGGCGGACCGTCCATTTGAAACGGATCGCGGCAATGGGGCCGGGACCGAGCTTCTGATAACCGCCGGCCTCCACCATTTCGGGGGCGACCGGCTTTTCCTCAACCGCGGGCTTTTCCGGCTCGCGATGGTGAGCCGTTTGATCGAAGATGCTCGCAATAGCCGCGAGCACGTTATCGGTCGGGTCGCTTTTGCTCAAAATTTCGGCCTCCAGATACTACGCGATACGCAGGAAGCAGGAACTCCGCTGTTGACGCCGAGTTCTATTCCTCGCCCTCGAATGCGGCTGAGTTTTGTCGATCTACGCGCAAATGGGCGGCAATCTGTCTTTCCACGGCCGCTCCTGTTCGAGTTGAGCTGCCAGACGGAACAACGTCGCCTCATCGCCAAAGCGTGCGCCGAACATCATGCCGAGCGGCAATCCGGCCGCATTCCATGCCAGCGGCATCGACATCGCGGGCTGGCCGGACATGTTGTACATGGCGGTTGCCGGCATATAGCGCCGCAGGATCGGCGCGATATGCGACAGATCTTCCGACATCGTGTTGAGTTCGCCGATCCGCAGCGGTGGCGAGCAAAGCGTCGGGCACAGGAATACATCGCAGCTCTGAAAGAACGTCGCCAATCCGCGCGAAATCTGGAATGCACTGAGTTGCGCCTCCACATAGTCGGTCGCGGTTGCCTTTTGCGCGTTGTGCGCGCTTGCAAGCGTCAATATTTCGAAATCGCTGTCGGTCATGGTGCGGCCAAATCGCTGTTCGGCAACCCGCACATTGAGCGCGGTGTTGGCGCTCACAATTGTCGACATCACGACCGCCGGATCCGCGGCCAGCACAGGGGCGCGCTCCTCAACATGATGGCCGAGCCCGGCCAGCAGGCTTGCGACTTCGCGAACCGCCGCTGCGATTTCGGGATCGATGGTGTCGCCATAAGGCGATTTGTCGGTAAAGGCGATGCGCATCCGGCCGGGGGCACGTCCGACCTCCTGGGCGAAAGGCCGCTCCGGCGGCGGCGCGACATAAGGGCTCGATGGCTCGGGTCCGTGGATTGCATCCAGCATCGCGGCGCTGTCGCGCACGCTGATGCTGAGCACATGGCCACAGGAAAACCCGGCCCAGCCTTCGCCGCGATCCGGACCGAGCGGATTGCGCGCGCGGGTGGGTTTCAATCCGAACACGCCGGAGGCCGAGGCGGGAATCCGGATCGAGCCGCCGCCGTCGCTGGCATGGGCGACAGGAAGAATGCGCGCGGCAACGGCCGCACCGGCACCGCCGGACGAACCTCCCGGCGAGTGCGCGAGATTCCAGGGATTACGGGTCGGACCGAACAGCCGGGACTCGGTGGTCGGCATCAAGCCGAATTCCGGACTGGAGCTTTTTCCGAAAATCGTGACACCGGTATCGAGAAAGCGCTGGGCGAGGGTGCCGGTGTGATCAGCGACATTGTCCTTGTAGACGCTGGCGCCCGAGGTCGTCCGCGTGCCCTCAAGAATATCCAGATCCTTCAGGAGAAACGGCACGCCGGTGAAGGGACCATCCGGAAGTCCCTTGTCGATCTGCGCTTGCGCATAATCGTAATGTTTTACGACCACTGCGTTGATCTGCGGGTCGACCTTGGCGGTGCGGGCAATGGCCTCGTCCAGCAATTCCCGCGCGCTGACCTGTTTTTTCCGAACCAGATCGGCGAGGCCTAACCCGTCATAGCTGCCGTATTCCTTGAAGGCCATATTGATACCCGTGGTGCGCAAGCAATGGAGCCGGCGAAGTCGTTGCCGAAAGCCGGAAGAAATTACAGCTGGTTCAGCCGAGCACGTCCTGATTGATGACGTTCAGCCTGATCGGATCGCCGTCGAGCGCGCTCAGGATATTGCGCGCGGTTTGCACGCTCATCCGGTCGACGGCTTCCCGCGTGACCCCGGCGACGTGCGGCGCCATGATGACATTGGGAAGTTCGAACAGCGAATGGCCTGAAGGCGGCGGCTCCTGCGCGAAAACATCAAGGCCGGCGCCTGCGAGCTTGCCCGACACCGGCGCGTCGTACAACGCCGGCTCGTCGATGATCCCGCCGCGTGCGGTGTTGATCAGATAGGCCGTCTCCTTCATGCGCTTCAGGCGCGCCGCATTGAACATGCCGACTGTTTCAGGCGTCTTCGGGCAGTGGATGCTGACAAAATCGGCGCGCGGCAGCGCCGCATCGAGATCGGCGACCGGCTCGCAGCCCGCCGTCTTGATTTCAGCGGCAGGTTTGTAGGGATCGTAGACGAGAACGTTCATTTCCATGGCGAGGCAACGTTTGGCGGTGCGCGTGCCGATGCGGCCGAAGCCGACGATCAGAACCGTCTTGCCGAACAAATCGTAGGGCAGTTTGCCGAGACGATGACTCCAATTGCCATCCTTGACGATGGAATGCATTTCCACCGCGCGCTTGGCCAGCGTCAGCATCATGAACAGCGCCTGTTCCGCGACCGACGGAGAATTGGCGGTGCCCGCCACCATCAGCGGAATCTTGCGGCGGCTCAGCGCCGGAACATCGACGGCATCGTAGCCGACCCCGATCCGGGTCACCACCTTCATGTCCTTGGACGCCTCAAGCTCCGGCTCGCCGAAACCGGTAGCGCCAAGCGCCACGCCGTGAACCGGCGCCTGCGCCTTGAGCATGGCCTCGAAATCTCCTGCTGAGATCATATTGGGAAATTCGACGATTTCGACGTCGTCGCGCTCTTTCAATAGAGCTCTTCCCGGTTGCGACATTGATTCCGTGATGAAAATTTTCTTCTTGTTGGTCGCCATTCCCAGTTCCTTGCCCCTTGGCTTTTCTTGCTGCGCGTCCGTCAAATGACGGCGCCTGTGACCTCGTTTAGCAGGTGCATATTGTTGAGGTCCACAGCCAATCGAAGCGGCTTGCCGCCGTGAGCGCCGGCGTTGGGATTAACCCGTCCGCAAATCTCTACGCCTTCGAGCTCCAAATAGATCAGCGTCTCCATGCCCATCGGTTCGGTCACATCCAAAACCGCGTCGAAGGCCTCGACCCCGGGCTCCGGATGCGCTTTTGCTTCGGTGATGTGTTCCGGCCGTAACCCCAACAGCAATTTTTCGTTTCGCGCGACGCTCTGATATCGTGCGGCACGGGCAGGCGGCAGCGGAAAGGCGATACGGTCGGTCAGCCGGACATGCAGTTTGCCGGCGACGTCCTCAAGCCGGCAGGGTATGAAATTCATGGCCGGCGAACCGATGAAGCCGGCGACAAAGCGCGTGGCGGGCTTGTGATAGAGTTCGTTCGGCGTCCCGATCTGTTCGATGCGGCCGTGGTTCATGACCACGACCCTGTCGGCGAGCGTCATCGCTTCAACCTGGTCGTGGGTCACATAGACGGTCGTGGTGCGGACCTTCTGGTGCACTTTCTTGATTTCGATCCGCATCTGGACCCGGAGCTTGGCGTCGAGGTTGGACAGCGGTTCGTCGAACAGAAAAACCTTGGGGTTTCGAACAATGGCGCGGCCCATCGCGACCCGCTGACGCTGGCCACCCGACAATTGCTTGGGCTTGCGGTCCACCAGTTCGACGATGTCGAGCATGCGGGCGGCTTCGTCGATCCGCGTCTTGATCTCGGCTTTCGGATAGCGTTTCAGGCGCAGTCCGAACGACATGTTTTCCGCCACTGTCATGTGCGGATAGAGCGCGTAATTCTGGAACACCATGGCGATGTCGCGGTCCTTTGGCGGCACGTCGTTGACGACATCGCCGCCGATCATGATGTCGCCGTCGGTGATATCCTCCAGCCCCGCGATCATCCGCAGCGTGGTCGATTTTCCGCAACCCGACGGCCCGACCAGCACGACGAACTCATGGTCGGCGATGTCGAGATCGATGCCGCGCACCGCCTCGACCTCGTCGTAACGCTTGATAACCTTACGCAACGTCACGTCAGCCATGAGGTTCAACCCTTTGTGGCGCCGGCGGTGAGCCCGGCGATGTAATAGTCCATCAGGAATGCGTAGATGATGAGCGGAGGTGCTGCGCCGAGCAGGGCGCCGGTCATGATCTGTCCCCAGTTGAAGACGTCACCCTTGATCAGGCTGGTGATGATGCCGACCGGCAGCACCAGCTGATCGGTCGATGTCGTGAACACCAGCGGATAGAGGAACTGCGCCCAAGAGACTGTGAAGGGTCAACGTCTGAAACCATGACGCGCCGTCGATGATGGCGGCCTCGTCGAGTTCCTTGGGGATCGACGCGAAATAACCGATCATGATCCAGGTGCAGAACGGCACCGTCAGCGTCGGATACACGATCAGCAGCACGTACCAGCGATTGATCAGCTGGATACCTGTCCAGTCGCCGAATACCGCGAACATCTTGAACAGCGGCAGAAACAACAGCGTGTCGGGAATGAGATAGGTCAGGAACACGCCGGTCGCGAGCGTCGCCGAGCCCCAGAACCGCATGCGGGACAGCGCGAACGCCGCCGGCACGCTGATCAGCATGGTGATCGTTACCACGAAGATCGAGACAAACGCGGAGTTGCGAAAGAACGTCAGAAACTGGTTAGACGTCAGCAGTCCGACCCACCATGGGTTGGTTGCTGCCGAAATCTCGGCGCTGGTCTTGAGCGAGGTGATCAGCATGTAGAGCGGCGGCACCAGCGAGAAGATCGCGAACAAGGTGAGGAAGAAGTACGACCACCTGAGCGCCCAGGTACGGTCGCGGCTCATGCTGCCATATTTGACGGTGCGAGTCGGCGCGGCCTTGTCGATCGCCACGGTGCTTGCCATCAGGCTTCATTCCCACGTTTGCTGATATCGCGCAGGATAAAGATCGCCGCGATCGCGAGTATCGGCAGCATGAACAGCGAGACGCTGGCGCCGAGCGGAATATCGCTGCCCTCGATACCGATCCGGAAGGCCCATGTCGCGAAGATGTGGGTATGATCGAGCGGACCGCCAGAAGTGAGGATGCGTACGATATCGAAGTTAGCGAAGGTGACGATCAACGAAAACAGCGTCGTGATCGCGATGATGTTTCGCATCATCGGAAGCGTCACGTACCAGATGCGCTGCCACCAGTTAGCGCCGTCGATGGCCGCGGCCTCATAAAGCTGATCGGGCACCGATTTCAGCGCCGCCAGATACATGATCATGAAAAACGGGGCGCCGTACCAGATATTGACCAGAATGACCGAGAAGCGGGCCCAGTCGGGATCGCCGGTCCACGAAATCGGCCCGATGCCGAAAAACGAAAGCGTATAGTTGAACGCGCTGTACGACGGGTCGAACAGCCACAACCACGCCAGCGTGCTCATCGCCGGCGGGATTACCCACGGTACCAGCAGCATTCCCCGCCACTTGCGTTGCCCGTTTGCCGGAATGTTGTGAACGAAGTGTGCGACGATGAAGCCGATCAACGCCTTGAAGACGACCGCGGTGATGGCGAAAATGCACGACTGCTTCACCACCAGCCAGAAGGTTTCGCGCCTGAACAGGAACTCGAAATTACCGAAGCCAATGAAGCGCTGCATCGACTTGTTGAGCGTTGCCAAATGCAGGGAATAGAACGCCGGATAGATAACCAGAATTGCAATGAGAAGGATCAGCGGCAGCGTCATGAGAAAGGCCGCGGTCGATTTCCGCTTCATTGCGATCCGCAAACTGGCGCGCTTGCGTACGCTTCTAGTGCCGGCAACGCGGTTCGGCTGAAATACAACGTCAACCATGATGCATTTTCCTCGCGAGCTTCATCTCAGGTCGAGAAACCGGCCTCACTCCGACTCCCGATCGTGTAGAGAGATCATTGCGGATGCGCGCCGCAGCGGACGCGA
>WNGN01005987.1_pt1 | contig 14974 bp, 10 predicted proteins | sample 5400561 | NCBI WGS metagenome assembly WNGN01 (sample SAMN13153379, study PRJNA577476) | soil metagenome | isolation source: 115 cm soil or saprolite under Garry oak tree replicate 2 | place: USA:California | collected 2016-06-15
CGAACCGACCTTGGAACTGGATTGCCTTGACGAGAATTTCCATGCTCGTGCGGCTCGGAATTCCGCTCGGGCTCAACGTAATCAGGAACTGATCGTAGGTTTCGCCGGCGGCTTCTTTGTCCATTTTCAAAATCCGCACGATGAGATCGACGGTCTTTGTCTTCGATCTCCGGATCTCATCTTTGGCGAGTTGGAGCGACCGAATCACCCGCTTGGTTTCGGCGGGCCGCTCCTGAATCGTTTTCGCCAGGGCGGTCAGGCCGCCCCCGGGCATTTCCACCGTCGCCCCGATGTCCAGGAGTTTGTTGTATCCTTTCTTCTGCGCGCCCAATGTCACAGGGGGAGAGAGGATTGCAGCATCGACGTATCCAGATTCCAGTGAATAAAGGAGCTGAATTTGCTGTCCCGGTATAGACACCAAGACAAAATCCTTCGGGTTGACGCCGAGCTTTTCGAGGGTCATGAGGTAGGCGACATGGATCGTGCCACCCAAGCCGGTAATGGCTATCTTTTTGGATTTTAAGCTTTCCAGGGTTTTGAATTGCGGCCGGGACATGAGCCAGTAGGAAATTTTGTCAGACGAAAACCAGATCGCGCGGGTAGGAAAACCACTCAACGTGGCGTTTACCGACGCGGGACCCACTCCGGCCTGGTAATCAATATCCCCCTGAATCAGCGCCGGCGGCACCAGCGCCGAGTTCATAAGAATGATTTCCACGTCGAGGCCATTGGCCGGGAAGATTCCCCAATCGCGGGCCGCCAAAAGCGGCAGCGCGGTTATCGTGAAAGCCGCATTGGAAATCCGTGTCTTTACACGCCGCTCTTGCGCGAGACTGAATCGTGGCAAAGCTATTGCTAGCCCAAGCACCACTACCCAATGCAGCATTGAAGAACTAAACCGTCCTAATTGTTTTGCCATTCTTTTTGCTCCTCGCGTCTCTGGTCTCCCGGAGTCTTGATAAGCCTTCTTACGCCAGATCACCATTGCTTGACAACATTTCCGTTCCTTGAAACTATCGCGCCTAAGTTGTCGTAACCAGAGACTCCACCAAATGAACCCAATGACGCTGCCGCGTAGCTCTGCACGAACTAACGTTGATCCCATCACGCTCGAAGTGATTCGCCACGGCATTATTTCTATCTGCGATCAGATCGACGCCAATATGACCCGCACGGCGTTTAGCCCGTATATTTATGAGTACAAGGATTACGCGGTGGGTTTCGTCGGCGTCGATGCGCAGTTATTAGCGCAGTGCACCGGCGGCATGCCGGTCTTCGTTGCCGATTCGGTCGGCATGGCGGTGCGCGACGGTTTGGAGACCTACGGCCGGGAAAATTTCCACAAAAGCGACGTAGTCGTCTGCAATCACGCGGCGGTTCAGGGGCAGCATCTCAACAACACGGTCATGTACACGCCGGTCTTTGCCGGTGCCAATGGCGATGAGCTGATCGGCTTTTTCGCCGTCAACTGCCATTGGATCGATATCGGCGGCTCGGCTATCGGCTCGGTGTCCTATTCGTCCACAGATATTTTCATGGAAGGGCTGCAGCTTCGCTCGATCAAGCTCTGGTCGAAGGGCGAGCCCATCGAAGAGGTCTACCGGATCATCGAGAACAACACGCGCTTTCCGTTGGAATTGCTCGGCGATATCGAGGCGCAGCTCGGTGGCTGTCTCTTGGGCCGCGATCTCACCCAAGCGATGGCCGACAAGTACGGCACCGTTGTGTTTCTCGGCGCGCTCGACATGATTCTCGATCAATGCGCAGCGGCCACGCGCGAGAAGATTCGCGCGATACCCGACGGCGTCTATCAACACGAAGCTTTCCTAGACGACGATGGCGTGCGCGATGAAAACATTCCGATCAAAGTGAAAATCATCGTTGCCGGCGACGAGATGACCATCGATTTTTCCGAGATTTCGGACCAGGTTAAGGGTTGCATCAACTCGGGCTACTACGGCGGCGGGCGAACCTGCGCGCGTGTCGCGTTTAAGTACCTGATCGCGACGGACGAGCCGGCCAACGAGGGAACTTTTCGGCCGCTCAAGATGATTCTTCCGGAAGGCAAGTTGTTGAGCGCCGAGCCGACGGCGGCGATGGGACTCTACAGCATTCCATTTCCGACGGTCATCGACTGTATCATTAAAGCCCTGGAGCCGGCGCTGCCGCAGCGCGTCACCGGCGCTCATTTCGGCACCTTTTCATCGCTAAGTTTTTCCGGCAAACGCACCGATACGGGCGCGCCGTTTAAAGCTAACGACAGCGGCCATGGCGGGTGGGGGGCTTGCGCGACGCATGACGGCGCCGGGCCATTTCGCACCATGGCGCACGGCGACACGCGGTTGATCCCGATCGAGCTGCAGGAGTCGATGTATCCGTACCGCGTCGAAGAATTTTGTTTGCGGCAAGATTCAGGCGGTCCCGGGAAATGGCGTGGCGGCTTGGGATTCGATAAACAGTATGTCCTGCTCGCGCCCTGCGAACTGTGGGCGAACTTCGATCGCATCGGCTGCCCACCTTGGGGTGTGCAAGGGGCGAAGGCGGCGAAGGCGGGTCAAGTGCTGATCTTCAAGGACGGGAAACAGGAAGCCAAGCTGCTCTACAAAACCGAAAATTGTCCATTGCAGGCTGGCGATCGCGTGCGCATGGCGACCGGTGGCGGCGGCGGCTATGGTTCTCCCAGCGAGCGACCGGTAGAGCTCGTTCAACGCGACGTAATTCGCGGCTTCGTCTCCTTGGAAAGCGCTCGCGATGATTACGGCGTGGTGATCGAAGCGGACGGAAGGGCATCCAGGGTCAAGGATTAAGGATGAAGGCAGAAGGATGAAACCCATTATTTGTTGCCGCGGCAGCCATTACTCCAGCACTCCATTACTCCATTTTTTCATCCGGCATCCTTTATAATTCATCCATTTTAAGCGGAGCGTGCAATGGCTTACGCAGTCGCCGTCGATATCGGCGGCACCTTCACCGATCTCGTCGCCTTCGATCATGAAACCCAGAAGGTGATCTACGCGAAGAGCCCGACCACTTACGATAATCTCGTGGAGGGAATTCTCGATTGTTTTGAGAAGGCCAAAGTGATCCCCGGTGAATCCAATCTTGTCAACCACGGCACCACGTTGGTCATCAATTCGTTCATCCAGCGCCGCGGCGCTAAGACGGCATTGGTTACCAGCGCGGGCTTCCGTGACATTCTCGAAATCGCGCGCGGCAATCGACCCGATCCGTTTGATCTTCACTATCAGCGCGATGAACCCTTGATCCCGCGGGAACTACGCCTCGAAGTGCCCGAGCGCATGGGCAGCAAAGGCGAAGTGGTTAGTCCTCTCGACATCCCGGCACTGGAAAAGCTTGCGGAGAAGTTGAGGGAACTCGAGGTAGAGTCGGTGGCAATATTTTTCATGAACTCCTACATCAACCCGGTCCATGAAGAAGCCGCCGCTGAAAGGCTGAAGAAACTTCTCCCCGGAATCTACGTCACCTTCAGCACGGATCTCACCCACGAGTGGTACGAATATGAACGCTGCTCCACGGTAGCGGCCAACGCCTACATCGGACCGCAGGTCAGCACTTACATTCGCCGGCTGGACAGCGATCTCAAAAAGGAAGGTTTCGACGGTGCGCTCTTCATGATGGGTTCCAACGGCGGGTTGTTGTCCACTGAGCGAACCTGCCGTCAGCCCATCGGTCTCGTGGAATCCGGTCCCATCGGCGGCTGCATCGGCGCGAGCGCCTACGCCCAAGCGCTTGGGTTTAAGAATGTCGTCTCGTTCGACATGGGCGGCACGACGGCGAAATGCGCCCTGGTCGAGAACGGGCGCTTCTCGGTAAATTCGGTTTACTATGTTGGCGGCTACGTGCGCGGTTTCCCCATCAAATCTTCGGTCCTCGATATCGTCGAAGTGGGCTCGGGCGGCGGCTCCATCGCGTGGCTCGATGCGCAGAAGCGCGTCCATGTCGGTCCGCAAAGCGCCGGCTCCACGCCGGGGCCGGTTTCCTACGGTCGAGGTGGAATCGAGCCAACTATCACCGACGCCAATCTCGTCCTCGGGCGTCTGCACGCCGATCGCTTTCTCGGCGGCGAAATGAAGCTCAACGTGAACGCGGCTAGGCGCGCCATCGAACAGCGTATCGCGGAGCCGCTGGGATACGCCGGAGAGAGCGGCACGATCCAGATGGCCGACGGTATCATCTCTATCTCTATCGTCATTATGGCGGGAGCGATGCGGCGCATCTCCGTGGAGCATGGGCTGGACCCGCGCGATTTCGTGCTGTTCAGCTATGGCGGTGGTGGGCCGCTCCACGCTTGCGCGCTTGCGCACGAGCTCTCTATTCCGCGCATTGTGGTCCCACCGGAGCCCGGCAATTTCTCGGCCATCGGCATGCTGCTGGCCGACGCGCGGATCGATACGTCCAAGACTTTCGTTGATCTATTGGACGATAAATCAGTTCCGGTGATAGCAGAAATCTTCGGCGCGATGGAAAAAGACGCCACCGCCGCGTTAGCCGCGGAGTTCGGTATGAGCGAAGTTTTCTTCGAGCATTATGCCGAGATGCGTTATCGAGGTCAGCGGCACAACATCAAGGTCCCGGTATCGGGATTAAAAGACGTTGCGTCAATCCGCGCCGCGTTCGAACAGGATTACCAACGCCGCTATGGGCACGCCGACTCGAAAGCGCCGGCTGAATTCCAGGCGCTCCATCTTGCCGCCTTCGCGCGCCTCAAGCAGCCCGACATTGCGCGCTTACCGCGCGCGGCGGCAAAAGCGCAGCCCGCTCAAACACGCCGGATTTATATGGGTAACGCCGGCGGATGGGTTGACGCGCAAATTTTTAACCGCGACGCGCTGAAGCCGGGCTTCAGCGCGGCCGGGCCGGCAGTGATCGAAGAGTACGGCTCGACGACGGTCGTCTGGCCGGACGATCGCTTCGAGATCGGCGCGCTGCACGAGATCCACATTTACTGCGGCCGTAGGTAGGGGCGACCTCCTCTGGTCGCCCTCTTCGGGGCAGGCACGGGGGCTCGCCACTTACGGCACCGATCGTCTGCATCGCGGCGACGTGGTGATGTGCCATCACGCCGCGATTCAAGGCCAGCATCGATGCGAAAGATCGCGACGTTCCGCTTCGTTAAGCGAACATCGTTGAGAGTAGGTCCGTCAAATCTTGCGTATTTTGCAGAGCTGTCGTCCAGCTAAATCCCTTAACGGTCTGATGCAGGGATGCGGGAATTTCCCGTTGCGCTAAAGGCGCGGGGAATAGCGTGTCGGGGTCAATCTCACGACTAGGATTGATCAGCACAGCGCGCGCGATAATGTTTTCCAACTCTCTGACGTTACCCGGCCAGGGATGGTCCATCAGAAGCCTTAGGGCGGTCGGCGAGATCCGCTTCGGTTCCAACCCGTTCAACTTAGTATGTTTATTGATGAAGTGGTTGACCAACAAAGGTATATCCTCTCTTCGCTGCCTCAATGGCGGAAGCACGATCGGTACGACATCAAGACGGTAGAAGAGGTCGTCGTCACGGAAATTCTTCCGGTCCACTTCTTTCTGAAGATCCTTATTGGTTGCAACGATGACTCGAACGTCGATTTTGATCGTCTGGTTGCTGCCCAAGGGTCGAATCTCGTTCTCCTGGAGAGCTCTCAACACTTTGGACTGAAAGGTCTTGCTGGTGTCGCCAATCTCATCGAGCAGGAGCGTTCCTTCATGAGCATCCTCAAAGAGGCCCTTTTTATTGTGCATGGCACTCGTCAAAGCGCCGCGCACATGTCCGAAAAGTTCGCTCTCAAGCAGGGCCTCCGGCAGGGAGGCGCAATTGACGGCGACAAAGGGATGATTTCTCCGTTGGCTGTGATGGTGCAGCGCCTTGGCTATGAGCTCCTTGCCCGTGCCGGACTCCCCTTGAATCAGAATCGTGGCGTTGCTCTTTGCCACCATGCGGACCACACGGAAAATCGCCCGCATCGCTTTGCTCTGACCGATGATGGGCTGAAAGGCGAAGTTCAGCTCCAGCTGACTGCGCAGCCGTTCCACCTCGCGCGTCAGCCGATGCAGCTCGAGGGCTTTCTTGATCACGAGTTTGAGCTCTTCGATATCGAACGGCTTGACTAAGTAATCATAGGCTCCTTCCTTCACTGCTGCCACAGCCGAACGGCCCTTTCCAAAAGCGGTTAGGACAATAAACGGCAGGGTCGGGCTCACCAATTTCCCTTTCGCCAAAAGCTCCATCCCGTCCATTCCCGGCATTTTCAGATCCGTGACCACCAAATCGAACCATTCTGTCTCGAGGAGCTTCAACGCCTCATCGCCCGAAGAGGCACATCGCACTTCGTAACCCTCATTATGCAGGATCCTTTCGAATAAGCCCCGAAGCTGTGCTTCGTCATCGACGACCAAAATGCGTTCATGAGACGGGTCCATTTACTCTTTCACCTCCGGAACGGGGAAATGAAGGTAGAAGGTAGTGCCTTCGCCGGGCCTGGTCTCCACACTGATTCTGCCCCGGTGGGTCTTCATGATGCGTTCACAAATGGAAAGTCCCAGTCCCATGCCTCTGCCTTTTTTCGTACTAAAAAAAGGACGAAAGATGTCAGGCAGAAGCTCTGGACCAATGCCCGGGCCGGTATCGCAAATAGCAATTGTCAATTCAACCTGTGCTTCATCGTTGCCCGAATGATCTTTCGCCGCCACTCGATTCGCCGCCGCCCGAAAGGCCAGGGTGCCGCCGTCTGCCATGGCCTCGGCGGCATTAAAAGAGAGATTGATCAAAACCTGTCGCAACTGTTGGGGATCAGCGAAAATCGGGGGCAGGTCAGGCTCAAGATCGACCACCGTTTTTATATTAGATTTCTTATGTTGAACCGACAGCAAGGAAATGGTCTTGTGGAGAATTTCGCCGACGTCGACCGGGGTGAACGTAGCCTCCTTTGGACGAACGAAATCGAAAAGATCCAGCACGATCTTGCGGCAGCGCAGCGCCTCTTGCTCGATAGCAGTAATCGACTCGTAGTGAGGATCGGAACGCTCCAGCCCCAAACGCATTTCTTGGGACAAACCCAGGATGATCGCCAGAGGGTTGTTGAACTCGTGCGCGAACGAAGCCGCGAGCTCGCCGAGCGTAACGAGCCGGTCCGAAATGATGAGTTGGCCTTCGAGCTGCTTCGCCAAGTTGCGCAATCGTTCCTCGCTTCGCCGCAGCTCGTCTTCGACTCGCTGGCGCTCGGCGATCTCGAAGCGCAAATCATCGTTGACTTTCGTCAAATCCGCGGTCCGCTCTTCGACCCGTTGTTCCAATTCATCGTGCGCTTTCCGCAGCTCCAGCGACTGTTCTTTGAGCTGCTCGTAAAGCCGAGAATTGTAAATGGCCAAGGCCGCTTGACTACCGACGCCGGAGAGAAAGGCAATCTCTTGATCGCTAAATTCATGTTCCGCCTTCGTGTAAACGCACAAAAGTCCCAGCACTTCTCCTTTAGTCATGAGCGGAACCGCGAGATAGGACACCAGATTGTTCCTGCGGTAAAAGTCAGGTCGCCTGATGATCCGGGGGTCGGTTTGAATGTTACGCACGACCAGCGGTGCCTTAGTTCGGACCACCTCCTGCCCCCGAGCGCCGGGCGAACCCGGGTGGTAGTTTTTCCAATCTTCATCTTTGATATTACGACAGGCCAAATACTCAAGCCTTTTATCACGGTTGAACAATCTGACGGTACTCGCGATCGGATAGGGAAAGAATTGTTCGATTTTCTCGAGCAAAAAATCCAAGACCTGTTGCAGATCCAGAGTGGACATAATGGCGTCGTTGATGTCGCGCAGCGCAATAACGCGCCGGAGGCTTTGTTGAACGACATCCTCGGCCTTCTTACGTTCGGTGATATTGCGGACTAACCACAGCAGACGGATCAAACGGCCTTGCGGATCGCAAACCCTAAAGACACTGAGAGTCGCGGGAAACGGAGCACCGCCGTTGCGTCTTCGCGATATCTCCGTCTCCCACTCTCCGCTCAGATCATCCGTAAGCAATTTCGCCAGCAGATCCCGAAACCGCTTATGGTCCCTTTCGGTGATAAACGTGATCATAGGTTTGTGGGCGAGATACTCCTGAAGCACTCCGAGGATCTCCTTCGCCTGGCGATTGGCATCTTGGATGTTTCCCCAGGGATCGGTAACCAAATAGCCTGCGGGGGCGAAGTCGAACAGCTCGCGGTAGCGCCGGTGCTCAACCGCCGTTTCCTCCTGCGCCGCGGCTAATTCATCATTATACTGGCGCATTTCCTCGACGGACACCTGCAACTCTTCCAGCCATCGTTTATTGCTCCTTCCATGGACGAGATGATCCCTGGAAGTTGTACCGGTGCGAGCGAGGTGGATTCGTGCTGCTGCGGTAGCCTTCATCTATCATCGCGATTTTTGGTTTCCAGTAGAATTTTGGCTCGAAAGCAATCCTGCTTCACATTCCCATCTCCTCCATCATCAACATCGCGCCCTGCGGCTCTCCTTTCGGGTCTCTAAAGGGAGTTATGGCGACGCGGCATTTGATGGACCTGCCGCGGCGGTTGACGGCATCTAGGATCATTTCCTGCTTATCGGTCTCCTGGGATAAGCAGGCTCGAATGGGTTCCCTCAACTGTCCCACCGGCAAACCGATATCAAGATTCATCAAAGACTGGCCCTTAATCTCCTCGGCTCTGAGACCCCAAAGATCCTCGGCCAAGTAATTCCAGATCAGCACGTTGTTATTGCGATCCACCACTACCACTCCGCCGCGCAGGCTGGACAGGATGGAGTTCAAAAAGGCGTTCGAGTGGTTCAGTTCATCCGTCCTCTCGCGCAGCTCTTCGTTAATCGTATTGAGCTCCTCATTGGTCGATTGCAGCTCTTCATTCATCGTTTCGAGCTCTTCGTTGGTGGATTGCAGCTCTTCGTTGGTGGTTTCGAGCTCTTCGTTGGTGGACTGCAACTCTTCATTGGTGGTTTCGAGCTCTTCGTTGGTGGACTGCAATTCCTCGTTGGCGGCCTGTAACTCTTCGTTGACTGTCTCCGCGTCTTGCTTGGCCCGCTGAATGTCGTCCTCCAATCCGTGGTACTGCGTGACGTCATTGAAGCTGATACACACACCAATCGAGACGCCATTATCTTGCAGCGGCGTGACCGCCACGTCGAGGTAGCGGGGGTCGCCGTTCTTGAATCGCTGTTCCACGTTGGCGGCTGTGATGACCTTGCGCTCGGCATTGGCCCGTTCGATCAGCGAGCGCAGTTCCACCGGCCGGTAGGAAAGCTCCAGGTCGTGGAACGGCCGCCCCAAGTCTCTGGAGTCGACGCTAAAGAGTTGTCTGGCCTGCTGGTTCGCCAGTACCAGATTGCCATTGGCATCAACGACGAGTTGAGCCGTCTGTCCGATATCGAAAGCGCTGTCGCGCAATCGCACGTGCCGGCTTACGTGATTATTAACTTCCGTCGTCGCGCCGGTTTGGTTGAAGATGAGTAGACGGTCGCGCATGGTGACCTGAGGTGATTTGGAGAAGATGCGGCACTTCAGCTCCACCGGAGTGAACAAAGAAGACTGAATGAGCAGCACCTCCGCCTTGCCGAGAAAAAGGAAACCGTTGGCGTTCAGCGCGTAATGAAAACGCGAGAGAATCCGTCCCTGGGTCTCCGCGTTGAAGTACATCAGAGTATTTCGGCACACGAGCAAATCCAGCCGCGACATGGGGGCATCCTGCACCAGATCGTGGCGACCGAAGATCACCGAGCGGCGCAGGTCCGAGTTGAACACGTACCGACTACCGACGGCGTCAAAATACTTCTGCCTAAATTCTTCCGGCACCGGCTGGATCTCTTTGGCGCCATAACCAGCCTGCCGCGCCGTTGCGAGAGCGTCTTCGTCCACGTCCGTGGCGTAGATCTTGACCCGTTGGCGAAATTCCTCCTTCCCTAACGCTTCCGCCATCAGCATGGCAATCGCGTAGGCCTCTTCACCGGTGGCGCAGCCGGCGCTCCAGATCCGTATGGAGTCGTCGGCGCCTTTATTCTGGATAATGCGTGGAACGACGGAGCCAGCCAAAAAGTCCCAGGCCGGCTGGTCGCGAAAGAATGACGTGACGTTGATCAGAATAGTGTTGAAAAGAACAGCAAACTCTTCGGGATGGACTTCGAGGTAATCGACGTAATCCGTGAAGCGATCGACATGCACCGTTTGCATGCGCTTGCTCATTCGCCGCATCAGACTGGGACGTTTATAACCGGTAAAATCGAAGCCACGGCTCTGCCGCAGGTACTCGAGCAGATGCTCGAATTTCGCGTCCTCTTTGGGTGGTGGGCTCATCCGACGTCACCTTTCAGAACTAAGGTTACAAGCGCCGAAGAGATCTCCTCCAACGGCAGGACAAAATCGGCGCTTCCGGTTTGCATGGCGGCGCCGGGCATGCCGAAAAATTCCGCGCTCCTCTCGTCCTGGACGATCACGGTTCCGTCCATTTTCTTAATCGCCTTGACTCCCATCGAGCCATCACTGCCCGTGCCGGTTAAGACGACGGCGATGGCTCGATCTTTAAAACTTGCCGCCACCGACTCGAACAATAGATCCGCCGAGGGACGCACGAAATGGACCAACTCCGACTGCGAGAGTGAGAGGGTGCCGTCCGGGTTAACCAGCAGGTGCCGATTGGGCGGAGCGATGTAAACTGTCCCTGGAGACAAATGATCTCCCTCCTCGGCCTCTTTCACATGCAGCGGCGTTCGCCTGCTGAGAATGTCTGCCATGAGGCTCCGATGCCTACGATCAAGATGCTGCACCACGACGATAGCCGCCGGAAACTCTCGAGGCAGTCCAGCCAGCACTTCGCTCAGTGCTCTCAATCCGCCGGCGGACGCCGCCAAAGCTATGATGTCGTAGGCACCGTTAGAGAAGGTTTGCGAGGTGTTAAACCCGTTTTTTGCGGCTTCTCCCATGGCCGTCCCTCTTTGGCCCTTTAGCTCTTTCTGTTGGACGAAAAGCTACCATATCCGCGGTCTAGTGCGCGGGTCAAGGGACATACTTTGCGAAATTTGAAGCCACGACAAAACAGGGGATGAAGGTGGATGAGGACGAACGATTGTCAGCGCGCTGGAAATGAATGCAGTACGGAGTCTAAAACGGATTAGCCTTTATCGGGCGATTTATCATCAGACGATTTATTCCATCGCTCAGCCAGCCGCTCGTAGGATCTCTCCAATTCTTTCATTAGCGCATCCATTTTGGCTCTGGCTTCATTACAGGTTTTCGCGCTTTCAGCCTTAATCTTCTCAAAATTTTGCTTCGCCGTGGCCATCTGCCTCTCGAATTCTTTTGAGGCTTCCTGAAACTTGAGCTTGGCCTTCTCTCCCGCCTTTTCGGCCTTAGCTTTGAGCGTTCTCAGGCGTTCGCGGAGTTCGGCCAATTGTTTGTCAATGCTGTTCTGGTATTCCTCTTTTTGCGGGTCCTTACTTACCTGCTCTGAATCACCCGGTCTCACTTTTGCGGTGTCGGCCTGGGATTCTGCTGCATCAATGTAGGAATTGGAGATCAGCATGAAGGTGAATGACATTGTCAATATTAAGCTTTTCATAAGTGACATCCTTTTGTTCTATCGCGTCAATCCTAGCCGGCCGGATGGCTGCACTACGCCCCGGCCACGGCTGGTGCACAAAGAGCACCGGCTTCACGAGACAAACGGCGGCTCCAGTTGTTGTCTTGAGCGCTAAAACAAAGCTTCCGCAAGGATGAAGTGTTCCAGCACGAACAAGAGTAATATCAAACTCGCAGGAATCCAGACGACCCAAAGGAGAACTTCCATTAGGAAACTACTTCTCCTGGATACGTGTAGAAGTGCTGTGTCCCGCGTATACAATGCAGTCGCGGCGCTGGGTTTCGGTTCCGCGCTCAGTAATTCTGCTGGAGCATTAGCCGTTTGTTCCAGATTTGCGCCGATTTCTTCCGCCATTTCGTCGCGCCTTTTCGAATCGGGTCTCAGCTCGCTGACGCAACGTGAATCGCGTAATTGGGTCAGCGAGACACAAACGGCTCATTACGTTTTCATCGCGGCGACAAAAAAGCTTGCAGTTGCAAATTATCGGGATTGGTAAACCGGCCTTCGACTCTCACGTAATCGCCTCGACGGAGACGCCGGAAGTTGTCGACATCGGCCGGCCTGGCATTGTAAGGGACCGACACCGTAACCGTTCGGCCGGTCCGCGGTCGGACGTCGAAAACGCCCGTGTCGTACTCAATTCTCTCGACGGTTCCTTCTACGACATCGGATCTTGGTGGCAGCGGATCACGCCGCGCTTCTAGGCGCCCGGTTCGAGCTTGGACAGGAGTTTCAATACGAATCGTCTCGATATCATCGCTGCGCCGCGGTCCGGTCCGGAAAGCTATGAGATCGCCCGATTCCAACTGCTCGGGCGCATAACTCCAACCGTGATAGACGACCCTCGTGCCAGTGCGGTCATATAGCAACACACGCCTGCCCCCGTTATCGGTCTGTACACGAATCTCCTGCTTCGCCGGGTCGACCTCCATCACCTCAGCGCGAATCTCCCCAGGTTGTAAGGCAGTGTCCTCGGTGACTTGCCCCCGGACTCTCCCAGATCGTACTTCGTCCAGGGTAGGTCGTGTCTCCAAAGCGCAACCGGTTAGGGTGGCCAAGCCTAACGCCACAGTCAATAGATAGATTAATGGAGAACGGTTCAACGGAGCCATTGAAATCGCCCCCTCTCTAAATGGTCCTATTTATCTATTTATCTGTTCAATGCGCTTACCCAAAGAATGTGCCAGACCAAAGTGGCCGAGATTGTTCTCGGAAACTCCTCAAATTGTTACAAATGCGTTTTTTAAATGGGCAACCTGTAGGAAAATCTCCAACAACAGTCTACGGCCGTGACTGTAAAATGGGACAGCCTTAGCCGACGAGTAATCGAGGAAAACAGTTTGGAAAATATTGGGAGGATGTATGGTCGCAGCTATGTTTATTGGCGTCGGTCCATGCCGATTGGACGGACATAAACTCTCATGCCTTCGGCACTCAAAATCTCTACCTGCGTGCCGGCAAAAATCATTTGATCGGCAGGCTCACTCACCGCGCGCCAGAGTTCGCCCCGAATTCGTACATACCCCTCAGGCGCCAAGTTACCTTCAGCTACTCCTTTAGCTCCAACCAGCGCTGCCGGGCCCGTCTTGGCCGTTGTCTCGTAAGCGGTTCTGGTGAGAGGGTACAGAAGTAAGTCTTTCAGGAGCCACACTGAAAAACAAAGCACCGAAAGCCAGCCCGGTAAGATTCGCCAATACCAAAGGCTAGTCACAACGGCTGTCGCGATAATCCATCCGGGTATCTGAAACAGGAGATATCTTTTCCACGTCGGCACGGTAGCAGCGGCTGAGCGAGATGATTCACATTAATCACGGTGAAGAGTGAGTGCAAGTTGTTGATACGAGCTTAGCACATTTTTGATTTTTCTCTGGCTACGGAAGCCTCTAGAGAATTGGTGCTCAATAATAAATGATGACAGTGGGAAAAAGGGCACTGCGCGCCTATATTCTAAAAAAATGATCATTCTTTTGGTGTCCCAATTTCTGGACTCAACGCTATTTTCCCTGGTTTCTTTCTAAGCAAATTTTCCTACAAGGAAACTTATTAAGCAAATTTTCCTACAAGGAAACTTATTTTCCTACGCTGTCCAACGGAAATCTTTCCAAACTCTCCCAATCAACAACACAATCTGTCTTGGCATAGCACTTGCTCCTTTATGAGTTAACAAAGGCGAAAAAACGATAGAAGGAGTAACCAAATGGAACGAAAAAGCATGAGAAAGTTCATTCTCGGCAGTGTTCTCGCGATTCTCATGGTTTCGACCGTGGGTTGCGTCTACGACTACGATCGTGATCATTATCGGCGATACTCTTACTCTTCTCGGCGATACGACCCCTATTACGACCGGTATTATTACCGTCGGTACGATCCGTACTACGCTCGACGATACGATCCTTATTACTATAATCGCTACAGTTACTATGATTCGCGTCGTCGGTGGGACCGCGAGCACAACTACTTCGATTAATCGTGGGACTTGGGAATCACGTCGGAGCTTGACGGTGCGGTCAGCGGGAGTGGAAGAATTGATATCTATTCGAGTATTCCGTTGATGCCGGGCAATCGCGTCGGCGAATTCGCTAATCCCCGCGAGGTGCGATACCGCAGAATGGCCGTCCTCGTTTTCGGCCCCATGATTCCATCGATGGGACCAGGATCGAAACCCGCATCTTTCAACCTGACTTGAACGAGCTGAATCTCATCGTTGGTAGGAGTTGGGTTCGCCGAATTTATCAGTGTACTCGAATTGTTTTCGGATGGTCCGGAGGCGGGGGAATGCAATGCGACCGGCTGAATCCGCTTTCTAGAAGTCAGAGCCGGAGCCGCTTGTCTCTGGACCATTCGAATTTGCTGTGAAGTTTCCGGGAAAGCCCTTATCAGAGTGCAGCCGGATTGAACTCCAACCAGTATTGATTTTGTTCTCGGCCCCAAAATCCCATCGCTCGGGCCGGGATTGAAACCGGCCGTTCTCATGCGCGCTTGAATAGCGCGAACATCGTCCTTCCTGGATGTTGCGCTCGCCAAAGCGATCAGTTTTAGCGCGTGCGACTCTTGTGAGATGTCCGTCTCCCTCTCATCTAAAAGATCCTTAACCATCGCGCATCCTGATTGAAAGCGATGCAACGCTGCTATGTTTTCGGCCCTATGATTCCATCGATAGGGCCAGGATCGCTAGTATGTGTTTGATTTCATCGACGGCGCTGCATTGAGTTGGGTCTTTGCCTGTGGTATCCCCGGTGAAGTCAAATTCTTCTAGGTGATACCCTTCTATGATCGAGGCAATAGGGAAGGTCGGTGTCGTCGGGCTTGGCGTTATGGGTTTCGACATCGCCTTTCTTTACGCTATGAAAGGTTTTCACACCTCG
>WNGN01003415.1_pt1 | contig 14967 bp, 15 predicted proteins | sample 5400561 | NCBI WGS metagenome assembly WNGN01 (sample SAMN13153379, study PRJNA577476) | soil metagenome | isolation source: 115 cm soil or saprolite under Garry oak tree replicate 2 | place: USA:California | collected 2016-06-15
CCGGGCTCGAGCGGGTAGAAGCCCTCGCACAAGTGGAACGCGATGTTCTCCGTTTTCGGTGCCACCGTGATCCAGTGACCTTGGTGCTCTCGGATCTCGAATCCGAGCTTTTCCGTATACCATTTCGCCGACTTCTTTGCGTCGGATACGACCAGGGCGATCGTGGTGAGGCGCATCATGCGAACGGGATTTGATTCAGACCGATAAGGATACGCTCGGGTGGAAACCCTGATGCTTCCGTTGCGATTGCGCTCATGGATGGCGACATCACGCCGGTTTGAGCTTGCCAAGCTGATTGCGGCCCAATTGCGGCTTCGCGAGGGTCGGAATCTCGTCGCGGTCGGCCTATACGGCTCCGTTGCGCGAGGTGAAGATCGCGCGCATTCAGACGTCGACCTGCTTGTCGTAGTTCGAAAGAAACGATTGACGATCCGTCACCTCGTGCGGACAGGGATTCTCGTCACCGTTCTTCAGCAGACCCCGGCAGAAGCGAGGACAGAGGTCATGGGATCCCGGGCGGACCTGAACGGGGCACTTGGCGGATGGCAGTCGATGCGACCGCTGTACGATCCGTCAGGACTTCTAAGGCGACTGAAGACAAAGGCCAAGCACCCCAGTCGCGAACAATTCCGACAGGCTGCGCGACGCGCATTCCTCGAAACATACGAGGATCTCGGAAAGCTAAGGAACGCAGTCGACGCCAATGATGGAGACGAGGCCCGCGAGATGGCTATCTGGTACTCCGGGGGCGCGATGGGTCTCCTTTTCGACCTCAACTGTCACGTGTTGCGGACCGGCCGGCGGGCTTTCATCGAGATTCGTCGGTATGGGGCCGTCGGCAAGGCGATACGGCGGCTGCGGTACGAAACGCTCTCGCCACGGGAGACCCGCCGTCTCGCCGAGTTCACCTGGGCCGAACTCCTCGCCCGCGCTCGTAAACAGAGGATCTCCCTCCCGGAGTTCGGTCGGCAGTCCCCCGGAAGTCTTTAGGCGTCGAGAGACGGTTTGCCTCCGGGAGAGAGGGTCCGACATCGGCGTACTCACGTTCACCCCGCTCCAACTCGGATTGGAGTCGGCCGGCGTCGTTGCCTACCTCTTCGGTCTGTTCCTGTACGCGATAGCCGCGGCCGTCGTCTTGCCGATTCCGGTCGAGCTGCTCCTCCTGCTGTATCCGGAACTCAATCCCGCCTTCAAAGCGGTTGCCCTCGGGCTCGGGAAGGCGGTCGGCGCGATCGTGGTCTTCTTCGTCGGGAATAAGGTCAACCCGTACATCGAGCGTTGGATGGACCGGCATCCGATCGGCAAGCGGGTCTTAAAGGTCTTGGAAGCGTTCGTGCGCCGGACCGGCTGGGTCGGCCTGACGATCTTGCTCGCGATCCCGTTCATGAGCGACACCGCAGTGAATTACTTCTTTTCCTTGCTGAACGAGGAAGGACACGCGATCGGTCGATGGCACTTCGTCCTCGCCAACCTGATTGGCGGAATCGCTCGGACCTACCTGTTCCTCTGGCTGCTCCCTCGCTGAGCGCTCGGGCCGCTCATTTCGGCGCGATGCCGCGCTTCGACGCCCGGGCAAACGTCTCCAAGAAACCCCACGTCAGGTCGCTCGCCGTGATGATGCCCTCCACGTTGTCGAGTCGCGTGACGACGATCCATCGGGTCTTCTTGTCCAACATCACCCGGGCCGCCGCACGCAACGTCGTCAGCGGGCTCACCGTGGCGACCGGTGACGTCATGATGTCCCGGACCAAGACCTTCGACGGGTTCTTCCCTTTCGAGGTGACCTGCCACAGGATGTCGCGATCCGTGATCAGGCCGATCGGCCGTCCATGCTGGACGACGACGAGCCCGCCGATCTTCTTCGCCGCCATCCGCTTCGCGGCGTCGAGTACCGTGCGATCCGGGTCGATGACGATCACGTCGCGCGTCATCACCTCCCGGACGAAGACCAACCCCTGCCCCCATCCGGATATCGCCGCGGCGCATCAAGACTTCCGCACTGGCCGCCGGCATCGGCCTCGTGGCGAGCGTTCATATAGCCCCTGAATCATCCGAGGGTATCCTGCCTGGGTGAGGCGGGGGTTGCTTCGATGCCTTCGAACATGATGGATATGAAAATGGTCCAGTGCGACTGTGGCTTCATGATACAGAGCCACAACGAGAACGAGATCGTCAAGATGACGCAGATGCACGTGAAAGAGACGCACCATCAAGATACGTCTGCCCGCGAAGTCAAGGGCATGATGAAGCCCGGCATGATGATGAAGTAGGCGATCAGATCCGCGGTCGTCGCCGCGGGTCACACGGCCGGCGTCGGGGATGGAAGCCGCATCGTCTCCGGCAAACTTTCGGGTTGTGTCCACGGCAGCCGTTGTCCTTGGGCACTCAGGCGCAATCGTCGGCGGCACGCGGGGAACCGGCTGCATCCGAGGAACGACCAGCCGTTCCGGGCGCGGCGACGCACCATGCGACCGTCCGGGCAGGCGTCACACGGGCCGTAATCTTTCTCCAGGAACGTCGCGTCGCGCAGCCAGCGGACCAGGGAGGGCTGGTGGGCTCTCAGCTCCGCGAGGACCTCGTGCAAGTCATGCCGCGACTCGTCGACGACCTCCGCGAGCGTTGCCCGGCCTTCCGCGATCTCGGTCATGCGGTCCTCCAGATGGCGGGTCATCTCCGGATCCGTGACATCGGGACCGTAGATGGTGAGGACATCTACAAGGGCGCGTCCTGCGGCCGTCGTCCGGATTGAACGGCCGCTGATGTATTGCCGGCGGAACAACAGGTCCAGGATCTCATGCCGCGTCGATTTCGTGCCGAGCGCGAGCCGCTGCATCGTGAGGAGAAGCGTCCCCTGCGTGTGGAGGGGCGGAGGCGTCGTCCGATCTTCGACGACGCGCACGTCGCGAACGGTGAGTTCTTCACTCTCCCGGAGGGCCGGGAGCTCGGCCATCGGACGGTCGTCCGGCAGGATCTCCCGCCAGCCCCGTTCGACCAGGACGCCGCCGACCGCCAGGAACTCCGTGTCTCCGAGACGGAGATGGACCTCGGTGATCGTGGAGAGGCTCGGAGGCGACAAGGTCGCGAGGAAGCGGCGAGCGATCATGTCGTAAACCGTGGCCCGCATTCCATCACGCCGTTTCGCCGGGGCGGCGGTCGGATGAATCGGCGGATGATCCGTCGTATGGATGGGCCCGCGGCTCGGGTCGAGTTCCGGGCGCTCCAACAGACGGCCGACATAATCGTGGTACGGGGACTTCCGCAATCGGTCAAGGATCTCGCGGACGGGCAGCGAAGGCGGGTACACGGTGTTGTCCGTCCTGGGATAGCTGATCTCGCCGCGGACGTACAGCTCCTGGGCTGCGGCCATCGCTCGAGATGGGCTGTGCCCCATGCGCGATGCCTGGGCCAGAAACGAAGTCGTGTTGAACGGCGCCGGCGGCGGGTCCCGCTGATCTCGCCGCTCGATTCGCTCGACCCTGGCGGTGTCGCCGAGTCCGGCCAAGGCCACAAGCGACCTCGCGCCGCCTTCGTCCCAGAAGGGGCCGCCGACCGCGGACGCTTCAAACGCTGGGTCCCCGGCCACGAGCACGACGTTCCAAAAGGGCCTTGGCACGAAGTCTTGCCGGTCCCGTTCCCGATCCGCCGCGAGACGCAACGTCGGCGTCTGGACGCGACCCGCGGAGAGCACCTGCCGGTCGGAGCCACATTCGACCGTGAGGAACCGTGTGAGGACCGCGCCCCACGCAAGGTCGATCCGTTGCCGAGCCGCCGCCGCCTCCGCCAAGGCCCAATCCGGTTCGACGAGATTCTCGAAGGCGCGGCGGACCTCGGACGTCGTCATCGCGCTGAACCGGGCCCTCCTCGCAGGGAGCTCGGGATGCTGATGGCGAAGTGTCTCGAGCGCCTCGACGCCGATCAGCTCGCCCTCTCGATCGTAGTCCGTCGCCAGGACGACTTCATCAATCGAGTCCGCGAGGCCTCGGAGGGCATCGTGCAGGGCGGGAGGCGCCTCCTGCCGGATGGGCTCCATATCGACCAGGGCATCGAGATCCGTTCCGACCCAATCTCGGGCCGACTCCGGATAGTCGATCTCGACGATGTGGCCTCGGAGCGGAAACACGATGACATCGTCCCCGCCGGACGAGAACGTGAAGTAGCTGGAGACGTCTGCCCGGACCTTCTCAGCCATCCCTTCTGACAGGATTTGGGCCAAGCGGCGGGCAGCGCTGAATTTCTCGGCTAAGATAAGCCGCCGCAAGACGCGGGCTCATTTGTCTATGCTGTACTTAACAATGTTGATGTCGGACATTGACTTTTCGCGCATTATCGCGAAGCTGTCAGACAAATGGCCGCCATACGATCGAGTCACAGACAAAGAGGGTCGTTCGCGTACACGATGGAGGCCGCGATCCGCCCGGCCGAAGATGGCGAGTGATTGTCACTTCCTAGCGTCCGATGGGGGCCTTGGCGACGCCGCTAGAATTCGAACATGCTGACGGGATCCGCGGGCCGAAGGCGCCGGAGTGGATGCCGGCTCTCCGCTAGCCGCAGCCGTTCATCGACGAGGGCGGACACCCGTTCATCCTCGAGCGGGACGAACGGACGAACTCCAAGCTCCCTCGCGATGGCCTCAGCCTCCCGCGGATACCGACTCAGCAGGTTGGACAGGGCGAAGGACTCGGCCATGCCGACCGAGCGGCTCGACAGGAAACGCTCCAGGGCGAGGAGGTCCTGCGCGTACGACGCATCGGGCTCGTAGCGGCGCTCGAGGATGGCGCGACGGACGAAATCGGTCCGGGTAGCGATGACCTCTCCCTCTGCCATGGGCGAACCCTGCGGACGCAAGGACGGGGTTATAGCTTTTGTCGTAAGATTATCCGTCAAATGACGAAGTTCCCGACAGGCGTCGAAGACCCGAGCCGTTCCAGCGCGATTCACGGATCGCCGCAGTCTCGCGTGTACCCGCATCGATGGCAGATGACCTTGCAGTTCCGCTCGGTGGTCGGTCCGCCGCAGACGTCGCACGGATCGGCGGCGGCCGGCGTCGCGGCCTTGAGCGATTTCGTGGCACTCGGTGCGGCGGTCATGCCGAAGGGTCATCGCACTCTCGGACGAAAAGCCTCGCTTTCGATTCGCCCGTTTGGTCGTAAGAGGGAGTTGGGGACTAGGCCGGTCACAGGCGAAGCTTCGGGAAGTCGTCGAGTACGACCATCGCCGCGTTGCGGCCCGGAGCGCCGGTGACGCCCCCTCCCGGGTGAGCGCTGCTGCCGCAGAGATATAACCCTCGCACGGGCGTCCGGTAGCCGGACCATCCGGGGAGAGGCCGGAAGGAGAACAGCTGGTCCGGCGTCATGTCGGTCTGGTAGATGCAGCCTCCCGGGAGGCCCCATTCCCGCTCCATGTCGAGCGGCGAGATGACCTCTCTCGCTTCGACCGCATGAGGCACGTTCGGAGCGAATCGCGCGAGCGTATCGAGGATTGTGTCCCCGACGCTCTCCCTGCGATCATCCCAATCTCCTTGACGGAGATGATACGGGGAGTACTGCGAGTAGATGGACAACGTGAATTTTCCCGGAGGCGCGAGGCTCGGATCCATCACGGAGTGCAAGACGCAGTCGAGGAAAGGCTCCTTCGAAGGCTCGCCCCACTTCGCATCGTCCCATGCGCGCTCGAGGTAGTCGACGGACGGGCAGATGTCCAAGTACCCTTTGTGGTGCGATTGCACGGTCTTACCGGGTCGGGCCGTGAAATCCGGCAGCTCGCCGAGGAGGCAGTTCACTTTCGTCACGACGCCGGTCGCTTTGATCCGGCGGACCTGCGCGAGGAAGGCCGGATCCAGCGCGTCCGGAGCGACGAGCCTCTCGAACGTCGTCTTCACGTCCACGTTTGCGAGGATCACGCGAGCCATCACCCGCTTCCCATCCGCGAGTTCCACACCGATCGCTCGCCCGTCGTTCGTTAGGATCCGCTGGACCGTCACGCCCGTGTGGATGGTGGCTCCGTGGTGCTCGGCTGCCTTCGCGAGGGCTTGGGAGATGCCGCCCATGCCGCCCTTCGAGTACCCGAACGTCTGCTTGACGCCGTTGATCTCATGGAGCAACATGTGGCCGAGCATGAGAGCGGTGCCCGGCGTCTTCGGCCCCGCGGGGAGGCCGATCGTCGTCGCGGTGGCGAGCATCGCTTTAACCTCCTCGGACTCGAAGAACTCGTCGAGGAGGTCGGAGGCACTCTGCAACAGAAGCCGCTTCGCCAGCTCTTCTGCTTCGGCGCCCTTGAACATCCCGAGCAAATCCGGCAACGGAGGCGGGGATTCGAGGACGATCGCCTCGATGAGTTCCATGACCTCGGTCCAGAACGCCACATACTTGGGATAGGCCTCGGCGTCTTTCTTCGAGAAGCGTGCGAGTTCCCTGTGGTTCCGTTTGGGGTCGTTCCAGAGGAGAATCGATTCGCCGTTCGGAAACGGGAGGAAAAACTGCGGATCGAAGGCATGGACCTCGTAGCCGAAGCGTGCGAGGTCGAGGTCCCGGATGATCTCCGGCCGCAACAAGCCGGCGGAATAGGCGAGCCGGGAGAACTTGACCCCTGGGAAGACCTCCTCCGTGGTGCACGCCCCTCCGACGATGGCTCGACGTTCGAGCACGAGGATTTTCAGCCCGGCCTTGGCCAGATACGCCGCGGAGACGAGGCCGTTGTGGCCCCCGCCAACGATGACGGCGTCCCATGCCGCAACCACGGTCCACGGAGCGCGGCACCCCTACGTATCGTTAGTGGCGGTCGATGAACGGCGGGAGGAAGCGAGTCGAAGATAGTCGTTGGATCGCGACCGTCCCGCGCCCCGGTTCGTCAATCTTCACCTTTCGATTGGTCCTCTCCATCAAACTATAAGCCGCGGTCTTCCTTCCCTGCGGTCGTGGCCCCAAGACCGGGAGGCCGGCGTAAGGCTTCCGCGAAGACGGGCATCCTCGAGCAACTCGAAAAAGGCGTCGTCCTCGGCGATGGCGGCTACCTGCTCGAACTCGAGAAACGGGGCTACGTGCAACCGGGTCCGTTCACGCCCGAGGTCGTCCTCGAGCATCCATCCGCGGTGAAGGAGCTCCACCAGGAGTTCCTCGACGCAGGCGCCGAAGTCCTGCAGTCCCTCGCCTTCTACGCGAGCAAAGAGAAACTCGCCACGGTCGGATACGCGAACAAGGTGCGCGACATCAACCGCGCCGCGGTCCGCCTCGCCCGCGAGGTCGCCGACGATCGGGTGCTCGTCGCGGCGAACCTCAGCTTGACTTGGATGTACGATCCGAAGGACAAGGGCTCCGCGGACAAAGTGCGTCGCCTGTTCGACGAGCAGCTCGAGGCTCAGCTCCGGGAGGCGCCGGACTTCGTGATCGCGGAGACGTTTTCCTGGCTGGGAGAGGCCCTGCTGGCCATGGAGCGGATCGAGAAGACGGGCATGCCGTCCATGGTCACGATGTCGTTCGACAAGGATCCGAAGTCGTACGACGGCCATTCGCCGGCGGAGTGCGCGCGCGCGTTGCGCGACGCCGGAGCCGACATCATCGGGGTGAATTGCCTCCGGAACCCGCTCCTGCTCCTCCCACTCGCCCGGGAGATGCGCCAGGCCGTGACCGGTTTCGTCGCGTGTCAGCCGACCGCGTACAGCACGCCACCGGACGTCCCGGATTTCACGGCGACGAAGGAGTTCCCGTTCGAGACGGAGACCCTCGTGCTGTCGCGCAAAGTGATGGGGGCCTTCGCCGCGGAGGCCCGGGCGGCGGGGATCAACTACATCGGCTCCTGCTGCGGCTCGATGCCCGTCCATGTGCGGGAGATGGCGCGCGCGCTCGGGAAGGCGCCGGTCGACCGGACGTGGCGCGTCGATTATGCGAAGCCGATGTCCGCGTACGAGTTCTACAAACACCGGACCTAGGCGTTCGCGGCATACCTCTACTTAGGGGTACGCAGTCCGTCCGTGTCAAGAGCGGTCTGATGGTGTTCCGACTCAGCGGAACCGGTTCCCGCAGAAGAAGCAGAACATGTTGTCCGCGTTGACCATCGTGCCGCAGCTCGGGCAGCGCTTCCTGGCGGCCGTTGGCTGCGCCATGGGGATCGGCGAGACGGGTTGGGCCGCAGGGGGCGTCGGAGCGGCAGTGAATGGAGGCGGACTCGCAATCTGCGTCTCGATTCGCGGCGCGGCTTGTTGAACCGGAGGCGGGCCGGATGGGGGCGCAGACGGCCGCACGGCTTGAACGTAGTAGCTGGGCGGGTATAGGGTCTGCGGGCGCGCGACTGCGCGACGAGCCTTGGCGGCGCGTCGCTGCGGGATGAACGCCACGACACCCGCGAGGACGAGGATGAAGAGCGCCAAGTAGAGGAGATTCGAGGCGAGGAGTTGGTACAGGACGAAGAGGAAGTCGGGGACGCTCGAGGCCGTGACGAAGTACTCCGGTGATGAATAACCCGTCCCGTTGACGGTCGCGACGACTTTGAAATAGAGCGCGCCCGCGCCCGAGGGAATCGAGAAGCCGTTCGCCGTGTACGACTCGTGCGTCTGGCCGGTCTGCAGCGCGGTCGCATTGCCGAGCCGCCCGGATGCCGTTCCCCAGATGACGTGAGTGTCGGTCACCGCGAGCCCGATAGGCCCGAGAATCGACCAAGTGACTCCGAACGTCGAGCTGCTCGACACCTGCTTCGGGGGCGAGTTCACGGAGATGAATGGCTGGCTCAGAGCGTTGATCGCGTTCCAGACGTTCACGACGCCCCAGCCATAGTTCGTGTTGTACGTCCCCGTGCCGCCGCCAGGCTGAACCGCCGTGGTATTCAGGACGTTCCAGAGCTCCACATTCGTCAGGCTCGGGTCGACGGACAGGACCAAGGCGGCGGCGCCGCTGACGAAGGGCGTGGAGAACGAGGTACCTTGGAGGTAGTGGACGTTGTTGGGTTGGTTGTTGCCTCCGTTGAGCGTGACGATCCGGGTCCCCGGGGCGGAGATATCAAGTCCGCTCCCGTAGTTCGAGAAGGAGGCCCGGCGCCCTGATTCATCGATCGCCGCGACCGACACGACGTTCGGGAGGCGTGCCGGGTAGTCGAGCGTCCCGACCCCGGAGTTCCCGGCGGCCGCGACGATGAGCGCGCCCTTGGACCACGCATAGTCGACCGCGAGTTGGATGTCCGTCGGACCGATGAACGTCTCATTCGTCCCGAGGGAGAGGTTGATCACCTTGGCGCCGCGGTCCGCGGCCCAGCGGATCGCTTGCGAGGTGTTGAACGAGGAACCTTGACCGTTGGGGCCCAGCGCCCGGACCGCGATGACGCTGATCTGGGCGGTCCCCGCGATTCCCTGACCGTTGTCCGTGATCGCGGCAATGACGCCGGCCACGCCGGTCCCGTGGTAGACCTGTCCCGACGGGTCGACATCCATCGGGTTCGAGTCACCATCGACGAAGTCGTGCCCGTGCGTGCCGTCGATCGGGTTCGTCCACATGTTCGCTTGGATGTCCGGCTGGGTCCACCACACGCCCGTGTCGACGACCGCCACGAGGACCGATCGACTTCCGAGCGTCACGCTCCACGCGTTCGGCGCCCCAATCGATTGGAGGCCCCACTGGTCCACGTAGAACGGATCACTGGGAGGGCCGAGCTCCGCGTGGAGTGGGAAGTTCACGATGGCGACCGCGGTAGGAGCCGAGCCCGTCGCCGCACCGAACCCAAACGAGCCGGCCATGACCAGGACCGCCACGAGGGCGGCAAGCCGCCGGGCGAGGGCGCTCAATCGGGCCGACAACAGGGGGAAGCCTCCGCGATTTCGAGGGCTGGACGCGCATATGAACCGCGCCCCTTCATAAACCTCTGCCCGTGATTGTCAGCGGTTGACATCGGATGTGTTTCGTCAGAGGCGTTTCGCCAGTTCCGCGACTTTTGCACTTGCGCCGCCCTTGATGGGAGCCCCGTGCCCCATGACGATGTTCTCGAAGTGGAACGTCGCGAGTTTCTTGATCGATTGGCGATGTTGCTTCGGATCCACGTTGTACTTGTCCGGCATCGGCGCCAGGCCGCCCTCGTTGTTCAACGCGTCGCCGGCGATGCACAGCGAACGGGTCTCGTCGAGCAGCGACATGCTCCCGCGGGTGTGGCCTGGCGTGAGGATGACGCGTAGGCCATCGTGCGATTGCCCATCGTCCAACGGGACGTCCACCGGCGTTCCCGGGTGCGATTGCGGGCCGGATGGACCATCGTACACCCGTTTGCGGGAGATGAAGTCTGCTTCGACCCGCGAGGAGGCCACCTTGGCCGGCGAGCCGTGCTTGATCGCGGCGAGCCCGTTCACATGGTCCGGGTGCGTGTGGGTGATGAAAATCGTCGAGAGGTCTCTCGGCTTCACCTTGATCTTCGCGAGGTAGTCGAGGATTTTCCCGCCGTCGGCGTCCGAGGACGTGTCGATGAGGACGAGGCGGTCGTCGACGAGCAAGGTGGTGGTCGCATACGTTTCGATGACATGCACACCTTTCAGGAGTTCCATAGGCTCGCCGGCATGCGCAGCCCGTTCGCGGACTTATTCCTTTCGGGCGATTCGATGGGATCCGCGGGCCCGCGGGGGCATCGCAGCAGCGCTGCACGCGTCGGGTTCTTATGGCCCGCCGACCTTCCCACCGCGGGTGCGTGCATTGGCCCTCACGGATGTGTTGGCCCGCGTCGAAGCGGACGCGGGGAAGGCCTTGGAGATCCTCAAGGAGTACGTTCGATTCCCGACGATCTCGGCCCACAGGCGGGCCCAGCCGGAGACCGCCGCCTTCGTCGACGAGCGCAAGCCGACCTTGCTCATGTACCAGCACTATGACGTCCAACCCGTCGACCCGCTGAACGAATGGAAGCGCGACCCGTTCGACCCGGCGATCGAGGACGGCAAGTTCTGGGGCCGCGGCTGCGCGGATACGAAGGGCAACCTGATCATGCAGCTCCTCGCGGTCCAAGCCTGGAAAGGCGTCGAAGGTCGGCCGCCGATCAACCTGAAGTTCGTGGTCGAGGGCGAGGAGGAGGTCGGCAGTCCCCACTTCGGCTCCTTTGTCCGTGCGAACCAGGAGATCCTGCACGCGGACGGCGCGACGATTGAGGGCGGCGACCATCTCCACGAGGGAACTCCGAAGATCGAGCTTGGATGCAAAGGCATCCTGTACGTCGAGATGACCAGCCGCACGGCGAAGGTGGACCAGCATTCGTCGTACGCGGCGATCGCCCCGAATCCGGCGTGGCGGCTCATCCACGCGCTCATGACCCTTCGAGACGCGAAAGGCCGGATCAAGGTTCCCGGCTGGTACAAGGATGCGCGCCGTCCGACCGCCCGCGAGCTGCGCTACCTGCAGGCGAGCGCGTTCAAGGCCGATGCCCTCAAGGAATTCTGGGGCGTCTCCGAGTTCGTCGGGGGCGGGAACGACTTCGAGGTGCTGCGCCGCCTCATCTATTCGCCGACGTGCACGATTTGCGGCTTCGTGAGCGGCTACATCGAACAGGGCACGAAGACCGTGAACCCCGCCGTGGCCAAGGCGAAGATCGATTTCCGCCTCGTGCCGAACATGAAGCAGGCGACCCAGTTCGAGAAGCTCCGGGACCATCTGATTGCGAAAGGCTTCGGGGACATCGAACTCTCTCCCGCAAAAGAGGCCCTGGAGGCGGCGGCGATTTCGCTGAGCGCTCGGGTCGTCAAAGCCGCGATCAAGGGATCGGTCGACGCCTACGGACGCGAGCCGGAAGTATGGCCATGGTCGGCCGGCGCCTCGGCCCACGGATTTTTCAACGAGGTCGTCGGCGTGCCGTCGATCTCGGGGCCCGGCGTCTCCTACGACGGGTCGAACTATCACGCGCCGAACGAACACTTCCGCATAGAGGATTTCGTTGGCGGCGCGAAGCATATGGCCGCGATGATGGCTCGTCTCTGAAGCAGATTTCATCGGACCGTGAAGCGCAATTCGGGTCGAACTCGGGTCGAATCTTGAGAAACAGGGAACGGACAGCGGCGCCCTTTCCCAGGCTGGAGGAAGCCATGTTGATCAAACGACTCAGTCTCGTGGTGCTCGCGTTCGTGACCTTCGTCGCCGTGGTACCCCCGGCGCAAGCCGCACGCCCAGGGTTTGTCTTCCCGGATATCTGCTGTTACTATAACGGCGCCGTGATGCGGACCGTCGTGCCTCCCGCCGCTTTCCCCAACGAAGGTCGGGACAACTTCTATGTGGTCATGGGCCAGGCGATTTTCGGCGTCGTCGGCGTCGCACCCGGGGCTCCGGGCTACCACGGGGGCCATTGGAAGTTCCACTCCGTGACTTGGAACGTCGCCGCCTATCCGCTCACCTCCGAGTCTGCGATATTGTCCGCCGCGGCCGCAGGGGACGTCACCGTCACGCGGAATGCCGCAAACGACTTCCTTTGCCCCATCCAACCCTAGACGACTGGACTCGGCTCCGAGGGGTGGCACTACCCCTCATCCCCCATTTTGTCCTCTTTCTCGAGATGTAACCGAGACGCTCTTTATCCCATGTTGTGTCCTTTAACGCTCGACATCCGTGAGCGCGGCACTTCGACAGCTTCTGTGGTATCTGATCGCAGGAACCCGAGGGGGCGTCAACCGAGCGAGAATCATCGAGGCGCTGCGCGAACGGCCTTACAACGCAAACCAGCTCAGCGCGGCGCTCGGACTCGATTATCGGACGGTCCGTCATCATTTGGATCTCCTACAGAAGAATGGCCTGATTACGCGCCCCACCGGGGACGCCTACGCCTCCCCCTATTTCCTGTCGCCCTATCTCGAAGGGAGCTACACGATCTTCGAGGAGATCCGGAAGAGGCTCAAGCCGCCGGGCGAGCGATTCGGGTGAGATTGTGGAATATGTCCATGTGCCGCGACGCGTGAGAAGGGGATGTTCATGACGAGCGCTCTGATGATCGGAAGCATCGCCGTGGGTTGCGCGAACATTGCCCTCGCGGCAGCGCTGCTCATGGTGTATCGCGTGGTCTACACCAAGACGAAAGCCCCTTTCAGCCTCGCCCTCCTGTTGTTCGCGTTGGCGTTCCTCGCGCAGAACGTCCTGATGGTCTACTCCCTCCTCACGATGATGGCCCTTGTGCCCGGCGGGCTGGACCCGTATCTACTCGGGGTCGGAACGCTCGAAGCGGTCGGACTCGGCGCAATGCTCTGGACCGCGACGCGCTAGGGTCCTCTGCGCCCCCAGCGTCGAGGAGCAGGCTTACCCAGACAACCCTTTTATTCGCGGAGCGCGCCTTGTTGGTCGGAGGAGTGTGAGGCATGGCGGGAGAGGAACTCATCCTTGCGGCGGTACTGGCAATCATCTTGGTGCTCGTGATTTTGCGGGCAGCAATCAAGGTCGTGCGGGAGTACGAGCGCCTGGTGATCTTCCGTCTCGGGCGACTCTTTCCCAAACCGAAAGGTCCCGGGCTCACGGTGATCATCCCGATCTTCGACCGCCGCGTCCTCATCGACCTGCGGACGGTCGCCTTCGACGTGCCCCGGCAGCGCGTCGTGAGCCGCGACAACGTGTCCGTCGAAGTCGACGCCGTTGTGTACTATCGCGTCTACGATCCGCTCAAGGCTGTAACCGAGGTCCAGAACTACATTCAGGCGACGAACCTCCTCGCCCAGACGACCCTGCGTGACGTCCTCGGACAGGTCGAGCTCGATGAGCTCCTGTCGAAGCGCGAGGAGTTGAGCAAGAGGATCCAGATCCTCCTGGACACCTCGACGGAGCCGTGGGGAATCAAGGTCTCCGCGGTCACCCTGCGCGACGTCTCGCTGCCGGACACGATGGTCCGCGCGATCGCGAAGCAGGCGGAGGCCGAGCGCGAGCGTCGCTCGCGGGTCATCATGGCCGAAGGCGAATTCCAAGCCGCCGAGAAGATGCGGGAAGCCGCCATGCTCTACGGCTCCGCGCCGTCCGCGATGCGCCTGCGGGAGCTGCAGACCCTCACGGAGATCGCGCGGGAGAAGAACATGATCGTCGTCACGAATACCACCGCGGCCGGGGACATCACGGGCGAGGTCGCATCCCTGACGGCCGCGCTCACGAGGAAAGGGGACAAGAAAGAGTGAGCTCGAGTCCGGCGAGATGGGCCCGCGTCGGCCTGATCCTCGCCCTCGCGACCATCGTCCTCGCGGCGGCGATGCCGGCGGCCCGAGCCCAAGGCCCGCGGATCCTTCTGGCCGTCGTCGATGGCGCGATCGATCGTTCCACCGTGGACTATCTTCAGGAGGCGATCGACGAATCCCGCGGCGGCGGCTATGCGGCCCTCATGATTCGCTTCGACACGCCCGGTGGCGGGCTCGCAGAGACCGTCGCCATCACGGAGATGTTCAACAACGCCCGCGACGTGCCGATCCTCGGATGGGTCGGACCGGTCGGCGCGCATGCGTGGAGCGCGGGGACGATCCTGCTCGTCTCAACAGACCTCGCGGCGATGGCCCCGGGCACGACGATTGGGTCGGTGCAGCCCGTGGAGGTCGGTCCGGGCGGGATCGTGCCGGTCACAGACCCGAAGATCATCAACGCGGTCGTGACCGCGATCTACGAGGAGCTCGCTCTGCACAACCGCAGCACGGACCTCGCGGCGCGGTTCGTGATCGACAATCTGAACCTCAATGCGACGCAGGCGCAGAGCCTCCGGGCGACGGAGCTGGTCGCCGCGAGTCCGCAGGACTTTGCGACCCTGGCGGACGGACGCCGGGTCGTCGTGCAGGGCAACGCGACCGTGTACAAGGACTTCACCCTCCACACCGCCGGCGCCGAGATCGTGACGTTCAGCTCGTCCGCTCGAGTGCGACTCCTCGAGATCCTGTCGGACCCCCTCGTCGCGTCCCTCCTGCTCATCCTCGGCATCTATCTCGTGATCTTCGGCATCTCCGCGCCGGGCCACGGGGCCGAAATCGCCGGGATCATCATCCTCCTGTTGGCCCTCATCGGGCTCGGATTC
>WNGN01002057.1_pt1 | contig 14965 bp, 21 predicted proteins | sample 5400561 | NCBI WGS metagenome assembly WNGN01 (sample SAMN13153379, study PRJNA577476) | soil metagenome | isolation source: 115 cm soil or saprolite under Garry oak tree replicate 2 | place: USA:California | collected 2016-06-15
AATGGAGGTCATTGCTCCATCGCGCCGTTTGCGTTGCTCTTCTTCGATATCTTTATCCAAGCGGTAGAGACGGAAGTAGGGATCCTGCACGGTAATGCGCGCTTTCCCTTCCTCAAGGGCACGGTCAAGCTCTGCCCTCTTTAGTACGCGGGGCCAGGCGACGGTATTGGACGGATCAATGTCGATGGTGATGACATGGGTAGCGAGTTCGTTGATCAAGAGCACGCGCTCGATGAGTTTCTTCCCGGTGGAGTCCTCCCATTCGCCCTGATCATTTCGCCATTGCACCAGCGTGTTAACGCTGTAGTTCAACATGTACTCCTCCTAAACGGTCTGTAATGCAACACCTGAAATCTGCAGCGGCTTTGCGGCGTCTAAAGGCTGGGAGATATCGATGCGCCACTGTCGTGTGGCGATGAGGTAATACGCAACTTGCAGACTCGAGCCGCGTTTGACGCCGAGCCGATGATCACATGATTTAGCGACGTTTGCTAGAGAGATTGCAGGCTCTTCACGCATCATTGAGGTTAATTCTTGCGCAGTGTCTGTAAGCCTTTCATGGTCAACGAATTGGGGCAGGAAATAGGATTGATAGAGAATCTCGATGTTTTTGACAATGGTGGCTGGCATGTCGCGTTCTGTCACAATGCCCCAGTCCACGTTGTGAGCCTGCCAGTAGCGGCGCTCAATCTCGAATTTCTCGATAACGCGCCGTCTGGCAAGGTCTTGTACTTGCTTAATGGTGCGCGCGTGGTAAATTCGCTTGCCAGCAACCTCGAGCGTCAACAGGAAATCCGTGGTTAAGACGATGGGATGGTCTGTTTCATCGTCCCGCGGGTGGCGAATCTTGCGTTCCGCAGCAATCGCAAGCGTTTCTTCTAACGGTGGTCGTTTGCGATTAAATGAAAGCAAGGGGAATTGCTCGCGAATGTCGACAACTTTACGGGACCAACTGCCGAGGTAGAGGAAATATAATTCCAAAGTACTCAAGACATGATGATCACGCCCTTCAGTTTTCCAACCTGGTACGATAGAAGATAAACCCTCTGAGGGAAGATCATAGATCTGGACCCAGGGATTGTACGAAGCTCCTTCGCCTTCGCCGCGCTTTTCCTTGAGATACCGTTGAAGGAGTTTGGCATCAAATCGCTTAGGAGGCTTCCGCGAATAATTAGACAAGACAGTAAAAAGGTGCTATCCTCACCAGCATGGAGAATGTATCACATGAGCAAGCCTATCGACAGATGCACAGGATGCTCAATGAGAAACAATGGAGACAGTATCTTGGCGTGGAAGCCCAACAGCGAGGAAGCCTGAGCGTGGTGGCACACGAGGCAGGCGTCTCGCTCAATACCGTGAAACGAGGCCTCAAAGAGTTGGAGGCAGGAGAAAGGTATCAGCCAGGCGAGCGCATCCGCAAGAAAGGTGCAGGCAAGAAAAAGCTGATGCAGACCGATGCCACGCTGTTGGCCGATCTGGAGCAAGAACTGGAGCCCAAAGGAGATCCCATGAGCTTCGTGCAGTGGACGAGCAAGTCCCTGGCCCATCTGGTAGAGGCTCTGGAGGCCAAAGGGCACCGCATCAGGAAATCGGCCCTGGCAGAGATCCTCTGGTAGAGGCTCTGGAGGCCAAAGGGCACCGCATCAGGAAATCGGCCCTGGCAGAGATCCTGCATGAACTTGGCTTTTCCTTGCACGTCAACAAGAAAAGCATCGAAGGCACCTCGCATCCAGATCGCGATGCACAGTTTCGGTATATCAACAGCACCTGCAAGGAGGTTGAACAGAAAGGCCATCCGATCATTTCGGTGGACTGCAAGAAGAAGGAACTGCTTGGCAATTTTAAAAATGCTGGGAGAGAGTGGCAAGCCAAAGGAGAGGAGACCTCTGTCAATGTCTATGACTTTGTTTCCCTGGCTACAGGCCGTGCCATCCCTTATGGGATCTATGATCTGGTCCACCACCATGGGTTTGTGAATGTAGGCATCGATCATGATACCGCCGAATTTGCGGTGGAGAGTATCAGAAGGTGGTGGCAGAGCAGTGGCAAAAGGCTCTATCCGGAGAAAAAGGCCTTGCTGATCACGGCTGATGGAGGCGGTTCCAATGGAGCAAGAAAGCGGCTGTGGAAGAAAAAGCTTCAGGAACTGGCCAATGAGGAACAGCTCAGCATCACGGTGGCTCATTATCCCCCTGCGACCAGTAAGTGGAACAAGATCGAACATCGACTCTTTTCCTTCATTTCCATCAATTGGCGTGCCAAGCCTCTCACCTCTCTTGAAGTCGTGTTGGAACTGCTTTCTCATACCAGAACGAAAGAAGGCTTAGAAGTGACTGCCGTGAAGGATGGCAATGTCTACCCGACTGGCCTCAAGGTCACTGATGACGAACTGGCGGCCCTCAATCTTTCCAGGCATTCCTTTCACGGCGAATGGAACTACACCATCAAGCCTCAAGAACCATAATCATCTTATTTGCGGAAGTCCCCTAAGCGTTTTTTAAGCAGCCTTAAATTTGTCATCCAACCAGATGCTACAATCAAAGAGTAGCAAAGCAGAAAGGACTGTGTACGTGAAAAACAAGCAGGAGATCAGTGATCCTGATCCTTCCCCTGCTCATCCGGTCGTTCTTCATTCGAGTGAGGCGCTTCCCTGGAAAGACATGGTTTTCGAGCATCGCTATCTGGTGCAACGTCGCGTGGAACGTGCTCAGTCCTTGCTCCGGTCTACCACGCTTTCTCTCGACGAGATTGCCACCGCCGTGGGATTTTATGATCAAAGTCACCTGACGCGTCAGATGCGACGTGTCCTGGGAGTCACGCCGAAATATGTCTGGAATCAGTGGTATTGAATTCCTCGCCTCACTGCAGGCACAATGGGTCACGGCGCAAACGATCTTCATCAATGGCCGCTCCCTGGCTCGGTGACGTTCTAAAGAGGAACTCCACTCATTTTACTGATTCAAGCGCATCAAGAAGATACTCAAGAGACAATAATCCGCTCCAGCAAGGATTTCTTGATGCCTGTCTCCAGTTCTGCAATACCTGAATCACCAATAGTGACGAAATTCCAGCATGTTATGGCTTCGTGCCTCGATGTAACTCGGTTTCCTGTCACTCGTCGCTGGGTGCCTGACGAACGACCAATCCCAGGGCCAGGGTCGTGGTGACAATGTGCGCCAGGTGTGGTGCATCTGGCAAGACGCCATCGGGGACGATCTCCGCTCCCACCACCCCGTCCAGGAGCAGCTGGGCTAATCCATGGACGGTTGCCCAGGCCGTGAGCGCTAATGGTAAGGGATCTCCTGGCACAACCTCCCCCGCCTGCTGGCAGGTCACGATGGCATCCAGGAGCACGTGATAGGCCGCCATGCCCGCCTGGTCAATGGGAGAACGGGCGATGCCATCGGAATCCGACGTCGGGCTAGACAGGTGGCGCAGTTCCGGGCGATAGAGGATTTGAAAGCTCGCGCGGTGGTCCAGGGCAAAACGCACATACGCCACCCCTGTGGCCACCAACCGGTCGAGCGGCGTGCCTGTTGACGCCTGGACCGCCTCCTGGAGCGCCTGCGCTAACTGCTGGAGCGTCTCAACAACCAACGCTTCCACCAGAGCCGCTTTACTGGCAAAGTGGTGATACGGTGCCGCTTCACTCACCCCAGCACGACGAGCGACCGCGCGCAAGGTCAGGCCCGCAAGTCCCTGCTCGGTGAGCACGTGGAGGGCCGCATCCAGGAGGGCGCGGCGGAGGTAGCCATGATGATAGGGCCTTGTCGGATCAGCAATGGTCATTGACTCCTCCTCGCTGTGATGGATTTGTGATATCCATATCTTCACATTGTTAAGATAGCATGGTATACTCTTTTCTAGAAGGATGTTAACATCGTTAAGATATGATGTCAAGGGCCCAATGCTGTGGGCGACGAGAGGGCATCTCACGAGGAAACGACCCTCTCCTCGCAGGAAAGTGAGGACAACCATGATGTCACAGCACCCTCTACGTATCCTGGTCATCGGCGCTGGCGTCATCGGCAGTGTCTATGCTGCACGACTTCAGGCGGCAGGCGACACGGTCACGCTCCTGGCCCGTGGGCAGCACGCGGCTGACCTGCGCACCACCGGCCTCTTCTTGGAGGACGCGTACACGGGGCAGTCTACGAGGAGTCACATTCGGATTGTCGAACGCCTTGCCCCAGACGATGTCTATGACCTGGCGCTGGTCTGTGTGCGCCTGGATCAGGTGGCCGCGACCGTAGCAGATCTCGTGGTCAACCAGCAGATTCCTACGGTGGTGTTTCTGCTCAATAACCCGACCGGCACAAAGCCGCTAGTGGAGGAACTCGGAGCACAGCGGATCGTCCTTGGCTTCCCGGGGATTGGGGGAACACGTGAAAGAACACGGGTTCGCTATGTGCGGATTCGTCAACAACCCACGACCCTGGGAGAAGTCGATGGCCGGATCACGCCGCGCCTGCGACAGCTTGCCATCATGCTCAAACGGGCTGGATTTCCCGTGGCGCTCAGTCACAATATGGACAGTTGGCTCAAAACGCACGCTTGTCTGAGGGGGACTGGCGCAACTGGGAGGCGATTCGCGGGTGGGCGCGCGACCTGCAGCCGAGACTGATCACGCGTGATGGTCCACAATACGGTTCTCCTCCTTCGCAATATCTTGGAGTCGACGACTTGGCAGTCGACGACATTTCAGTCGGCACATACCTGAGGTAGAAAGATAAAGTGCGCTCTCGTGGCGAAGCGGAAACGTATCAGTCCACTCCTTCAGCGTTCAGCGGTGAAGATGTACATAAAACTGATGAAGTGCTTTCGCATATGAAATGAAACGAATCTGGGTACGTGGTGCCCTCGTCACATGACCGCCTTATCCCTGCTCGTCCGTCCACACCCAGTCACGAACTTCTGGCATGTCTTCGAAGTTTGCTCGCACGTAGGTGTGGTGCTTCGCGAGCAGAGCATTGCACTCGGTGTATTTGTCAATGAGCCTTCGGTAGTCGCAAATGTTGATATCTGCTTACGTATGTCCGTTGTGCCACAACGAGTACAGGTTACGGGCGGATGTTCCGCCCGCAGAGGAACGAGTTGTTCAAATCGCTCTTTACAACGAGCGCCCCTGTATGAGTACTGGGGCATGGTCAAACTCCCTCTGCTGCAACAAGTGGCGCTGCTAGCTGCCCTTGTTGCGTGAGTTGTTGGAGAAGAACTTCCCGCGTGATCCGGCAGGCTTCCAGGATACGTGGATCAGCCAGGGAATACCGCACTTCCGTCCCCGCTCGCTCGGCACGCACAATGCCCCGCTGGCGCATGATCGCCAGGTGCTGGCTGATTTTCGCCTGGCGCTCTCCTGTCACTTCAACCAACTCCTTCACTGCTCGTGACCTCTCCCCGAGCAACGAAAGGAGTTTCAACCTGGTCGGTTCAGCAAGCACCGGGCACAGCTCTGCCTGTAGTCGATACAGTTGCTCTTCTCGCTCGCGTTCCATCTTCATGCCTCCTTTGTTCTTCGAAATGATATTCGTGTATTCGATTTCATGCATGTTATAAGGTCGTTTGCAAGTGTCTGTCAAGCTTCCGCCGAGCGGTAAGGGAATGATCGCCTTGGGGAGAGCATCCAGCCAGCTCTGTGAGTGAGGGCAATCACCATGGATCGCTCTCACTTACACAAGAGGAGCGAGGTGTGTATCAGACCAGTCCTTGCGGCACAATATGCCAGTAGGCCTGGTTGAAGAGTTGCTTCTCCATATGGTAATACAGGCTGGGCCGTGGTGGGCGAGGGGGGTGTTCATAGTTGAAAACGAGTTGGGTCGCCTTGTTCTGTCCCGTTTCCAGGAAGCACATTACCTCGCCATCATAGGTCGCCTCCCCATTCCTGGGCTCCTCACCATGTAGCTCAGTGATGAGACGGTGGGCGACCACTTTCGCTTCAAAGTGCGCCGCTGATCCGCTCTTGGAGACTGGTAGATCTGTCGCATCTCCCAACGCATAGATATGCTCCTGGCCTTTCACTTCTAGCGTGGCGCGGTCTGTCGGCAACCAGCCTTGCTCATCACCTAGGCCTGACTCCTCAATCACTTTCGCCCCGCGATGTGGCGGCACGACCACCAGGAGATCGTACGGGATCTCTTCCCCTTCCAGAGAAGCGATGATCTTGCGCTCGGTATCCACTGTTTCCGCATTGAAGAAGATGGTGTAGTTCACCTGGCGCTCTTCTAACAGCGGCGTTGCGACCTCTGCTACGCTCTCAATAGGAAAGACGCGTGGAAGCGGATAGAGATAGTGAATCTCGGTCCGATCCCGCAGACCGCGTTTACGCAGCCACTCGTCAAGCAGGAAGGTAAATTCCAGCGGCGCTGGCGGGCAGCGATACGGGATGCCGCCAACCGTGATTACGATCCGTCCCCCTTCAAAGGTGTGCAAGGCCTGCCGGAGTTGCAAGGAGCCCTCGGCGCTGTAAAAGTGGTGCCATTTCCCCTCAGTTCCTGCCAACCCCGGCAGGTCTGATGGAACCAGGCGCGCTCCGGTTGCCAGCACGAGGTAATCGTAGGGATAGACCGCCTGGCTTGCGCCACCAGTACCAACGATTTCGTCCAGCCCCCTGCTGTGATGCACATGGAGCTCGCGATTCTGGACATCGATCTGCTGCACTTCACCTGTCACCAAATGCACATGGTTGTTCAACAGATCTCGCTCTGGGCGGATCAGTTGATCGCTCTCAGCACTCATATGGTTAAACGGCAGGTACAGCCAGCCAGGCATATAGGTATGTTTCCCCGTGCTATCAATCAGGGTAATTTCTGCCTCCTGGTGGTGCAAGGAACGGGCCAGCAGATTGGCCACAATCGTTCCGCCCACACCCCCGCCGACAATCAATATATGTTGGGGCATACGAGTGTCTCCTTGTACATTTAATGCGCCTTGCGTGCTAAAAATCGTGTGTAGCCTTGCTCTGGAAAGGCGCCCAGGTAGTCGTGTTTGGCCTTTTGAATCCAGGCCGGGATATCTTTTGCAGAACCCGGATCGCTGGACAAGACGGCCAGCACAGCGCCAACCGGCAGCGCTTTCATGCCGCGAATGAGCTCCATGAGAGGCCCCGGGCAAAAGCTGCCGCGCGCATCAATCTCTTTATCAATCGTGATGTCAGTCAGTTCTGGCATGGTCCTCAACTCCTTTCAAGTCCACTGGCGGGCAACCACGAAGGTCGCCCCTCCACGTCTCAGATGAACAGCGTGATACGTCCTTCTTTGGCACGCTCAACGAAGGTGGCGACACCGGTGATATCGGTCACGATAGGTTCCAGGTCTTCCAGTTTCATGCCGAAGAGTTCCATCGTCATGCTGCACGCATAGATTTTGACGTCCCCGATCTCCATGGCATTCTTGAAGTTGTCCATCCAGGAGGGGACTTTCTTCGCCATCATCTGCTCCATCATGACGGGGGCATACTCTTCGAAGTCCTTGCTGACCTTCATGTTGGTCTTATAGTTGTCCTTGCGGAATGCCTCCAACCCCCAGGTGGTCAGGAAGACTTCCACCTCCAGTCCCATCGCTGCTGCACCTGTGGTAAGGATGGATGCGGCCATCAGCTTATCAACGGTGCCGGAAAAAACAATCAACGACATTCGCTCTTGCATGGTTTTCCTCCTTCATGTGCTTGATCCCACCTGTCTCAGCGACAAGGAAGGATCGACTCGCAGTGTTGTTCCTGTGTTTTTCCAGGCTTCAGATCAGGACAACTGAAGCCTCTTGTGTTTATGGGACAATTGCCGTCATAGCCCGCGTATCCGCAACAGTGATGGCCTGCGTCTCGGCGGCCTCAAGAATGCGGAAGGTATGGGTTACGTGAGCGACCTTCCCGAGCATCGCACCCGCCCCGCAGTACCGTTCCTCCGAAAGCTGAATGGCCCGTGCCACCGCTTCTGATTGAATGTGGTGCCCGGTGACAATATGCACAACGTCGATCTCGACAAACACCATCGGGTGTTCTTCTGCACGTACACCCACGACATGCACGGCATAACCGGTCACAGGCTCTCGCTTCTTGCGCAGAATCGAGATGACATCCATCCCGGTACAGCCAGCCAGGCCAACTAACAACAGCTCCATTGGGCGAAAGCCCTCGTTGTGTCCTCCGCCGTGTTCTGCTGCATCAAGGGTGAGGTGATGACCGGAACCAGCCTCGGCATCGAAACGCATCTCTGTCTCCAGTCTCACGGTGGCAGTCATCTGCTCAGCCATTGTTTTGCTCCTTTATGCTGTTATTCGAATATTCATTCAGTATTATAAATATAGAATGGTAAGATCACTGACCTATCACAGCAGAGGCTGAAAACCTCACAGCGAGGTCACATTTCTTGTGCTTCCGCAAGGTGCTATGAGCATGACATGCCACCTCTTCCTCGGAAGAAGAAGAGAGTGGCTCTCGAAAAATCGGGCCCATGAGTAACGGCCGCCGTTACTCATGGGCCCGATTGGAGCTTTTCCTCAGACTGCTTTTGCACACATCCACCCTCCCACATAAGCAAATTCACTCCCGCGGAAACAACAGAGTTCAGCTAGGATGCGATACCGGTACTACCCCATGAACACAAAGGTGGTCCCGACACTGTTAGGCGTAAAGGCATCTGGCATCATTTGAGCAATGCGGTGCGTAGCGCGCCATCCCGTGCAGTGGGCAGGCACAACGACCACCGGGTTGATCCGCTGTAACGCCTCGACCGTTTGAGGGATGATGGGCTCGAAGTGCGCCCCGCTGAGATGGAAGCCACCCAACAAAGCGTAGACCTGCTCAACGCCTGTCTGCGCACACGCTTGCCGGAGAATGTTAATCACGCCCGCATGGCCGCAGCCAGTCGCCACCACCAGCCCCTTATTGCGGACATGCATGACAATGGCCTGGTCATCATAGACCCATGGATCAGGTTGCCAGGTTCCATCGACCTCGGCCTGCTGATTTTTCAATCCTTGCTCAAAATCAGTGGTACGCTCGATTTGTCCCGTCACCAGTAGCTTGCCATTGATCAGAAATGAGGGGCCGCGTTCCACTAAGAGCTCTATCCCCTCCCGCTCCAGGTCATGCAGTGACGGGGGTGGTAAGTCCAGGATACTGTTATCGTTATAGACAAGGCGACGCTTGAGGAAGGCATCTGGATGGAGCAAGATGGGCATGTGTCGTCTGCCAAGCTTGTCGAGGAAGCCATCCAGCCCGTGTGTATGGTCAGTATGACCATGGCTCAGGACAATGGCCTGAATGGTACCGAGGTCGACGCCCAGTACGGCCAGGTTGTGCAATGCTCCATCAGGCGTCACTCCAGTATCAAAGAGCATGGTATCACGCTTCCCCTGGTCGATCACGGTGATCAACAAGGAAACACCATGCTCGGCACGCAATTGAGGACGTATGAAACCATAGTGCGGCAGCGGGAAACGACGTGCCATTGGCGTTGAGGACATCAGCAGATCAAGCGAGTTATCCATGATGGTGGTGATCTCTACGCCATCGACAGCGGGTAATGCGAGTAACGGAGGCATGATAGAAGCTCCTTTCGGTGGCGGCCAGACAACGAAGACGATGCTCTGGATTGGAATGAACACGACCATGATCAGAGCGGCCACTCCGGCAACTCTGTAGAGAGGCTTCCAGACGGACTCTGTTGTTTCAAAAGGAGGCTCATCCATCGGCTTCTGGCTCGCGGATGGGGTTGCATACTGGATGTTTTCACAACACTGCTCCTCGTCCTATCGTTGCATGGCAGCATGAGATGCCTCCGCTTTTTGGAAAAGCATCCGAGCCCAGGTGGCTGCTCGCTCTACTTCTCCAGCCAGCAGGGGACCCTCCTGCTTTATGGACTTCACGAAGAAGCTTTCCGGCGGAACCAGGGGCTCGACTCCCATCATGCGCAGCTGCCTGACCATGCGCGGCGCGGCAGAACTCTTCCACAGCCGTCCGCGGAAGCGGGTATCAAAGCAAGCGACTGCCAGTCCCCTAAGCCGTTGGGAGGAGACGGTTCCGAGCAAGAACTGCATAGCCAGGGTTGGTCTGAATCCCTGTGTGGGACTCCCTAGAATGAGCAGGTCCACCCCCTGGAACGAGACCTGATGCCCTGGATCAACATGGACGGCTTGCGCCTGTCCAAAGGCACCCAACGTGTCGGCGATGGCCTGGGCAATCCGCTCGGTGTTCCCATATTGTGAATCGTAGACAACTAATGTGTTCATATGTCCTCCTTTTGATGTAGGTCACTTTAGCTCTTCCTTTTCCCTTTCGGTACTCCCCTCACCGTGAGGGTCATTCGGCCTCTGCTGACGTGTCTCGCTGCGAATGAGCGTTATGGCAGCCGGGAGAATGAGCACGCCAACACAGAGTTGCAACAGACCCAACGTCTCACTCAGGACAACCGCGGCCAATCCGACGGTCACCACGGGTTCAAGGGTAGAAAGCGTTGAGGCCGTGATGGGACCGACCAGTTTGAGGAACGATCCTCCACAGGGAGATCAAGCAACTCGCGTCGTGCATAATCCTTGCCCAATCTGGCTAAATTCTCTCGTTGTTGGGCGGTGAACCCTTCTTTGAGCAGCCGTTCGCAGGCTGCTTTGCGATCCATACAGCCTCCTTGAGAGCAAGGCCGCGACCGTGGGAATTGCTACACTGCCGGCTTGGACTCTGCGAAGCGCACAACTTCGATCGAGTACTGGGCAAGCAATGCGCTAATTGCGCCGATGGCAACCAGTTGCGGCATGGCAAGAACACTCACTACACCAACAGTCAACGGTAACTCCATAACGGTCTGTCCTTCATGCCTGATGATGATGCGACGGACATTGCCTTCATGAAGCACCTCTTTGACCTTTGTAAGCAACTGCTCACCCATCACCTGCAACTCTTCGCGGTATCCGCGTTCCTTCTTCATCTCTACTTCGGGCTCTACAGGTGTCGTATCTATCTGTGACATAACCAACGCTCCTTCTCACGAAAGACCTCTCCAGCCATTGGAGATTTCAGCACATTTTGGCAAATTGTCGTGGTATGCTTCTCACGGCTGCCTACTTAATAATGTATGGTACGATATGATACTTGTCAATAAAAAATCGATCACAGTTCGATCACAAATAGAATCCCCCGCCCCAAGGGCGCTGGCGAGGTTTCATCTCCAAAATCTCTCCTGCCGTGATAACGTTAGAAGCGCGTTCACTACATAACTAGCGCGGGCCTCAGACGCGGCACAGGTTGTGGTATCCCAACTTCTTTCAGAATCCGTTCCGTGCATTTACTATTTACGCCGGTGTAGAGGCGGGTGTATCGACAGTGATGACCCTGCTCAGCGAATCAGCAACAGCGCGGGCGAATTCTTCACTACACGCCTGGCAAAAGCAGCCTCCCTCGTTGTGGTTTATCCCGCCATTGGCAGTGAGTTGGTGGACAGCGGGCTTCCCGCACCATTCGCAAAGACGACCTTCAGGAGCGTAATCGACAGAGATAGGCAGGCGAAATGCATGGTCCAACATGAGAATCCTCCTCTTTTGTACCGATCGCGGCATCTCCATGCGCTTGAGCAACCTCTTTCAAAACGCTCACACGCAAGACCGCTCTCGGTCGTTCTCGTTTCTTCCTGGTACCAGGATAAACCACTGGCATCACAACCTCCTCACGATGGTCAGCTACCCCTTCACAAAAGGGTCACAGTGGGTTCCTTGCTCTGTTCTCATATGCCAGTAGAAGGTATCGAAAATAGAGATGATGTGTGCGCAAAACACTCCCAGAACGACCAGGACCCTGAGCCAGTCAAGGTAGTGAAGCCGTTCTTGCTGCGGGTTGATTACGTTTTCGGCTCTAAATGGCTTCATGGAAAATCCTTTAACAGAACCGGGACACACTTGGAGTACTCCGCTATGCATTGTAATCCCTGCTCATCACAAAGGCAGCACGATTCTGGGCGACACCATCATAGAGACCTAACGAGGAACATCGTCACCTTTACAGGGCTCGGATGATCTGAGGCGATTGGTATGGAAGAAGGGCAGACCCCTTCTCTGTGAGTTCTTTGTGAGCATGGTGTTCCTCTTTGTGATGGAAGTGTGACATGCGAAGTCTATCCTTGAGACGAGGAGCGGTACAGTAATGGAGGTGGTGGAGCGCCGTGGCAGGATGTACCGCGATCTAGAAAAAAGGAGCGTTATGATGTTTCAGCGTATTCTCGTTCCACTCGACGGATCCTCTCGTGCGGAGCGGGCTTTAGCGGTGGCAGCGCGAGTTGCGCGCGTGTCAGGCGGCTCAATCCACTTACTGCAAGTTGTCAGTCCGCCCATTGACTACGGAGGTGGGCTGGCCCAGGCGCCGCTTTTAACAGAGCAGGTCATCGAGACGGAGCTGTCCGTGTCTTCCAGCTACCTCGACCGTGTTGCCAAGGCGCGTGAACTTACAGGGATCGAAACCACCACCGGGGTTCTGTTTGGGCTGCCGGCGCAGGCTATCCTCGTTGAGGCCGAGTCGCAATCGGTAGATCTTATTATCATATGCAGCCATGGGCGAACCGGTTTCACACGCTGGGTGCTAGGCAGTGTGGCGCAAAAAGTTGTGCGGCAAAGCCCTGTGCCGGTGTTCGTGCTGCGTGGAGGCGAACCTGTGCCTGCTGCTTCACATGCAGATGCAGCCTATCCCATCTCGGCCCTGGTTGCCCTGGATGGCTCATCCCTGGCCGAGGTGGCACTTGTTCCGGCGGCGAATCTCGTCGCGGCCCTGGCAGCTCCAGGGAAAGGGGCGCTGCACTTGATGCAGGTGATCAAGCCCCTCGCCACCACTGCTGATGAAGGCTTTATCACTCAACTCAACGAAGAGGCGGTGGAGGGTGCAAAAGCCTACCTGGTGGCGGTGAAGGAACGTTTGCAGGAGACGCTCAAAGATCTGAAGCTCTCGATCACGTGGTCTGTCGCGCTGGATGCGGATGCGGCGGATGCCATCATCAGTACGGCAGAACAGGAAGAAGATGAAGAGGGGGCTCAAGGTTTTGCGGGCTGCGATCTGATTGCCATGTCAACGCATGGTCGCGCTGGGTTAGAACGCTGGGTCATGGGCAGTGTGACGGAACGGGTGCTGGGTGCCACGAAGCTGCCCCTGCTGGTGGTGCGGCCAGAGAAGGTAACAGAAGGGCAGGGATAGCCGCCATTGCCTGGCACCGATCTGTATTGAGCAGCGCAGTAAAACGAAGGAGATCAGTATGTCTACCCTACTTCTAAATCCCTGGGATGTACGTGAAGCGGATTTTCCCGCCACAGGACCACCTGCAGAGCAATTGCGCTTTCTCCTGCACTATGCTGTGCTGGCCCCGTCGGGGCACAACACGCAGCCCTGGCTATTCAAGATTGATGGTGATGCCGTTGAACTGTATGCGGACAGATCTCGCGCACTGCCGGTCGTCGATCCTGATGACCGCGAATCAACCATCAGTTGCGGCGCTGCCCTGCTCCACCTGCGCGTGGCGCTGCAGCATTTCGGATATACGGGGACAGTCAACCCCTTTCCCGACCCGGAAGATCCAGACCTGCTGGCGCGTGTCTGCATGGGGAAAAGCGGGGAAGCCAGCGCAGAGGAGCACGCGCTCTTCCAGGCGGTCACCATGCGGCGTACCAATCGGCAGGCGTTTGAGCAGCGCGAGGTGCCAGCACCGGTGCTCGTTGCCTTGCAGGAGATGGCACACGCCGAAGGGACCTGGCTCTACGTGGCGCAAGGCGAGTATGATCGCAGCGCCGTGGCGAACCTGGTGGCCCTGGCTGATCGCATGCAATGGGCAGACGCACACTTCCGTCGTGAACTGGCGGCCTGGACGCGCTCGAATCGGAGTCAACGCCGTGATGGCATCCCAGGATACGCACTCAGCCTGGGCGATCTGGCGTCCTATGTGGGCCCTGTGCTGGCGCGCACCTTCGATGTGGGCAATGGGCAAGCGGCAAAAGATCGCCAGCTTGCTGCTGGGTCGCCAGTCCTTGCGGTGCTCTTAACCGATGTGGATACAGCCTACGATTGGCTCATGGCGGGACAGGCGTTAGAACGCATCTTGCTGTATGCGCGTTCCCAGGGGATCTGGGCCTCGTTCTTGAACCAGCCCATCGAGGTGCCACAGCTACGGCTGATGCTGCACAACCTCATCGAGCGGGTCGGCTTCCCGCAACTGCTGCTGCGCATGGGCTATGGGTCCGAGGTCCCACCCACTCCCCGTCGCAGTGTGAACGAGGTGCTCCTGGAGTAGCATCTCCTCTGCTTGAAAGGAGGAAATAGATGTTTCAAAAGATTCTTGTGCCCCTGGATGGATCGGCACGCGCGGAGTGAGCGGTCCCCATTGCTGCACGCATCGCGCAGGCGACGGGCGGCACCGTGGTAGTGCTCCACGTCGTGCATCTGCTGGTGGAATATGCCCCTTCCCTGGTGCAAGCGCCTGACTTTACGGAAACAGCCCTGAATGAAGCACTGGAGCACGCCAAAGCCTACCTCGCCCGGGTGACACGCTCACCTGCTCTCGAAGGTATCAAGACCGAAACTGAGGCTTTCTTCGGTGTGGAGGCATACACGATCCTCACCTTTGCTCGAGCCAGCAAGGTTGATCTCATTGTGCTGGGCAGCCATGGGCGTACCGGGTTCAAACGCTGGGCGCTGGGCAGCGTCGCCCAGAAAATAGCCCGTCACAGCACCGTCCCCGTGCTGCTCTTGCGTGAAGGAGCCCCAGAGAACCGCTTGAGTGCATCCCCGGCAGGTGGCATGCACCCACTGAGCGCACTGGTTGCCCTGGATGGTTCTCCCGTGGTGTCAACAGTTGCCCGGATTCTCTGACAAACCTGGACAAAAATCGTTTCTCTCGCCCTGAAAGAGTCTGGCCTCCCCGCGTTTCTGCTGCATTCAGAGAGGTTATCCTTCCAGGTCATGTCCGGGAGATGATACAGGCTGAAACGTCATCCCGCCAGGACCA
>WNGN01001602.1_pt1 | contig 14963 bp, 10 predicted proteins | sample 5400561 | NCBI WGS metagenome assembly WNGN01 (sample SAMN13153379, study PRJNA577476) | soil metagenome | isolation source: 115 cm soil or saprolite under Garry oak tree replicate 2 | place: USA:California | collected 2016-06-15
GACCCGCATGCGAGAAGGTGCTCTACTCGAGGCCAAGAAAGCCAAACTCAAGCCTCCTCCCCTGTTCAAGGTCATCCTTTTGAACGACGACTACACCCCGATGGAATTCGTCGTCATCGTGCTGCAGAGGTTCTTTTCCATGACGCGGGAAAAGGCGACTCAGGTCATGCTCAAAGTCCATCGGGAAGGCATGGGCATTTGCGGGATCTACCCCAAAGACGTCGCCACCACCAAGGTCGAGCAGGTTCGCGGCTACGCACGCAAGCACCAGCACCCGCTACAATGCGTGATGGAGGAAACGTGAGAACAAGGAAGCCCGATCCACCCGCTGATCTGACGGGGGTCGGGGACGAAAGATGATCGCGCAGGAACTCGAAGTCAGTCTCCACATGGCGTTCGTAGAGGCGCGCCAGAAGCGGCATGAGTTCATCACCGTCGAGCACCTGCTGCTCGCGCTGCTGGACAATCCGACCGCCGCGGAAGTGCTGCGCGCCTGTGCCGCCAACATCGACGAACTGAGGAAAGCGCTCGGAGACTTCATCGCCGCGCACACCCCCACGGTCGCGGGCACCGAGGAAATCGATACCCAGCCGACGCTCGGTTTCCAGCGCGTCATCCAGCGCGCGATCCTGCACGTCCAGTCCTCGGGCAAGAAGGAAGTGACCGGCGCCAACGTGCTGGTCGCGATCTTCGGCGAGAAGGACTCCCATGCCGTGTATTTCCTGCACCAGCAGGGCGTCACGCGCCTCGACGTCGTGAACTACATCTCGCACGGCATCACCAAGACACCGGCTTCCAAGGAGGCGAAGGGCGGCGGCGAAACCGAACAGGAAACCGCGGGCGACGAGCAGCAGTCCGGCGGCGCTCTCGAGACGTACACGCTCAACCTCAACGCGCAGGCGCTGGTGGGAAAAATCGATCCGCTGATCGGTCGCGAGCGCGAGATCGAGCGCGTCATCCAGACGCTGTGCCGGAGGCGGAAGAACAATCCGCTCCTCGTGGGCGAGGCGGGCGTGGGCAAAACGGCCATTGCCGAAGGGCTCGCGCGCCGTATCGTCGAGGGCCAGGTTCCGGAGATCCTCGCGCGCTGCCAGGTATACATGCTCGACATGGGTGCGCTGCTCGCGGGGACCAAATACCGCGGCGATTTCGAACAGCGTCTGAAGGCGGTGCTGAAGCAGCTGGTAGACAACCCGAATGCGATCCTGTTCATCGACGAGATCCACACGCTCATAGGCGCCGGCGCCGCTTCGGGCGGGACGCTCGACGCTTCGAACCTGCTGAAACCGGCGCTCTCTTCGGGTGCGCTGAAATGCATCGGCGCGACGACCTACAACGAGTACCGCGGCGTGTTCGAGAAGGATCATGCGCTGTCGCGGCGCTTCCAGAAGATCGACGTGCCCGAGCCTTCCGTCGAGGAGACGGTCGCAATCCTGCGCGGCTTGAAATCGCGCTTCGAGGCGCACCACGGCATCAAGTACAGCGGCAACGCGCTCACCAGCGCGGCCGAGCTCTCTGCCCGTTACATCAACGACCGGCACTTGCCCGACAAGGCGATCGATGTCATCGACGAGGCGGGCGCGGCGCAGAAGATCCTGCCCAAGTCCAAGCAGAAAAAGGTAGTCGGCAAAACCGAGATCGAGGAGATCATCTCCAAGATCGCGCGCATTCCCCCGGCATCGGTGTCGCAGGACGACCGCGCCGCGCTCAAGAATCTCGACCGCGACTTGAAGGCCGTGGTGTTCGGCCAGGACCAGGCCATCGAAGCGCTGGTATCGGCGATACGCACTGCGCGCTCGGGCCTCGCCAATCCGCAGAAGCCGATCGGGGCCTTCCTTTTCTCGGGTCCGACCGGTGTCGGAAAGACCGAAGTCGCGCGCCAGCTTGCATACTGCATGGGGATCGAATTGCACCGCTTCGACATGTCCGAGTACATGGAGCGGCATGCGGTGTCGCGCCTCATCGGTGCGCCTCCGGGTTACGTGGGTTTCGACCAAGGCGGTCTTCTGACGGAAGCGGTCACCAAGAAGCCCTACGCGGTGCTGCTCCTCGATGAGATAGAGAAGGCGCACCCGGACATCTTCAACATCCTGCTTCAGGTGATGGACCACGGCACCCTCACCGACAACAACGGCAGAAAGGCCGACTTCCGGAACATCATCATCGTCATGACGACCAATGCCGGGGCCGATGCGCTCAACCGCCCGGTGATGGGCTTCACCGCGAAGAAAGAGCAAGGTGACGAGAGCGCCGAGATCAAGCGCTTGTTTTCTCCGGAATTCAGGAATCGATTGGACGCGACGATCTCGTTCAAATCGCTCGATCACGATATCATCCTGCGCGTGGTGGACAAGTTCCTGATGCAGCTCGAGGTCCAGCTGCACGAGAAGAAGGTCGATGCGGTATTCACGGACGCGCTGCGCGAGCACCTCGCCAAGCACGGCTTCGATCCGCTGATGGGTGCGCGCCCGATGTCGAGGCTCATCCAGGACACGATTCGCCGTGCGCTCGCCGACGAGCTCCTCTTCGGCAAGCTCGCCAACGGCGGGAAGGTCACGGTGGATATCGAGGCGGAAAAAATCACGCTCAAGTTCGTCGAAGAAAAAGTGCCGGAGGTGGCTCCGGAAACATAAGCGTTTTCTTATCGAGCGAAAAAAGGCCGCCGCTGGCGGCCTTTTTTTCCGGCTGCGCCCCTTGACAGCCAGGCGGGCCGGAAGGAAACTCGAACGCGAGAAAAAAATCCTTCGAGGAGCCCACAATGATCCGTCCACTGCTCGCCGCCGCGCTCGCCTCGGGCGCAGTTCTCGCTGTGCCCGCTCTGGCGCAAGGTACCGATCCCAACCTGGGCCGCAATCTCGCCGCTGCTTGTGCCAACTGCCACGGGACAAACGGAGTGAGCCAACAGGGGATGCCGAACTTGGCCGGCCAGCAGCGGGGCTATCTCGTGCAGCAGATGCAGGACTTCAGAGCCGGCAAGCGCCCCGCGACCATCATGCACCAGCTCGCCAAGGGCTACACGGATGAGCAGATCGACGCGCTCGCCGCGTATTTCTCCGCGCAAAAGGCGAGATAGGAGGCGGCCATGAATCGACTTACCCGACGCGATTTCCTGAAGACTTCGAGCGCCTTGGCTGCTACTTCGCTGCTGCCAGGCTGCGCGATTGAGCCCGCCGCCTCGTCCAAACCCATCGGCCGCGTCATCGTCATCGGCGGCGGCTTTGGCGGTGCAACCGCGGCAAAGTACCTGCGGATGTGGAGCGGAGGCACGATCGAGGTGTTCCTGATCGAGCGCAACCCCGAGTTCATCTCCTGTCCCACCTCGAACCTGGTCCTCGGAGGGACCCGGACGCTCGCCGACATCACGCGCGGCTATGCGAAGCTGCGCGAATACGGCGTGCAGGTACTGCGTGACGAAGCCACGGCCATCAACGTCGAGAAGAAACGAGTTTCCCTCAAGCGCATCGAGGACCTGCCCTACGACCGGCTGATCGTGTCGCCAGCAGTGGATTTCATGCACGAGGCGATCGAGGGCTACGACACCGAGGCGCAGAAGACCATCCTGCACGCGTGGAAGGCCGGTCCGGAGACGGTCACCCTTCGGCAGCAGCTCGAGACGATGCCCGACGGCGGCGTGTGCGTCATCGGGGTCCCTCGGTCGCCCTTCCGCTGCCCGCCGGGGCCTTATGAGCGCGCCTGCCAGATTGCCTTCTACTTCAAGAAGGAGAAGCCGCGCTCCAAGGTGATCATCCTCGACGCCAACGAGGACGTCGTCTCGAAACCCGCGCTTTTCAAGGCCGCATGGAACGATCTCTACAAGGGCACGATCGAGTACCGCGGCAACAACGAAGTCAAAGCGGTGGACGCGCGCGCGAAGACGGTGAAGACCGATTTCGACACGATCAAGGGCGACGTGCTCAACGTGCTGCCGCCCATGCGCGCCGGCGACATCGCGCGCACCGCAGGGCTCCTCACCCCGAACACGCGCTGGTGCGGCGTGGATTGGCTCAGCATGGAATCGACCGTGCACAAAGGCGTCCACGTGCTCGGCGACGCGACACTCGCGGCGCCGGCAATGCCCAAGTCCGGCCACATGGCGAACAACCACGGCAAGCTTGCGGCCGCCGCGATCATCGAGCTCATGAACGGGCGGGCGCCCAATCCGCAGCCGGTCATCGCCAACACCTGCTATAGCTTCGTGAGCGACAAGGAGGTGATCCACGTCGCCTCGGTGCACCGCTACGATCCCGCGCAAAAGACTTTGACCGTGGTCCCGGGAGCGAGCGGCGTCTCCTCGGGCCGCAGCGAGATCGAGGGCGGCTACGGCTGGGCGTGGGCGCAGAACATATGGGCGGATATGCTGGGCTAGGCCCAGCATATCTCGCCCATATAGGCTGCGCCTTCTGAAAGTTAGGAACAGAGGGAGAGGGAGAGCCCTCTCCCTCCGTTACCTCCCCTCTCCCCGTCTCTGTGAATATCAGCCGGGAAGGGGAACGCGTACTTTGTGCTCAAGCAGCCGCTTGCGGCTCGCCTCTGAGGGTCTCCTCGGCGTGAAGCCGAGCGCGCTCGAGCGGCGCCAGAAGAGCGTCTTCAGGGTATCGTCGTCGAATTCGGAAGGCGCGAGTCGGCGCAGCTCGCCGCCTTCGAGCGCGGCGAGCGCGAGGCCGTCGCGGTAGAGCACCCGGTTCGGCGTGATCGCCGCAACGCGCGCCTCCGGGGTCACGATGCCGACGAGATTGAGGGGATCGGCGCCGGAGAGGGCGACGAGCTCGCCGCTCTTGTCCAGCTTCCTCACCGCGCGCAACCGGCCCACCGCGTCCGCCAGCGCGAACTGCTCGCCCCCGAAGCCCGAGACGAAGCGCCCGCCGCGGATCTCGCCGCGCGCTTCAAGCCGCCGGTATACCCCTGCGAGCTCGCGCCAGGTCGGCAGGCGCGACTCGCGAGCGAGCAGCGCTCGGAAAACAACGCCGTAGCGGCGCAGCAAGGCGCGCGCGATCTCCTCGACGCGCTTGCCGTCGTCGACTGCCGCATCGCCGCGCAGCAGCGCCCAGCGTCCGGCGGTGTCCACTTCGTAGGCCGGCCGGCGGCGGCGCGAGCGCCGCTTGTGCTTGTCGGAGGGCGCGAGCAGGGCGCGCAAGCCCCCGAAACTGTCGGCGGTCACGAGGCCCGAGCCCGCGAGCTCACCGAGCGAGCGCTCGGCTTGCGTGCGCAGCTGCCCGGTGGCAGAAACGATCTCATGGAAGAACGACGCGCCCCGCGAGCGCAGCATCTCGCATACCGCGTTCGCCTCCGAGCTCAGCTCGCCCGCTTCAGGTTCGGCAGCGGCGCGCCACAGCCCCGCGTGCTCGCGCAGCATCAGGGCGATCGGCGAGCTGCGCAGCGGAGCCTTGCCTGAGCCATTTGCAGGAGAAAGCCGGCCCCAAGCCACCCGCCCGGAGAGGCACAGCCTGTCGATGAAATCGGGCTCATAGTCCGCGACGCGGGCGGCGAGCACCTCGTGCTCCCAGGCGCCGGCCGGGACTTCGTAGCCATCGAGCTGCTCGATCACCGCGCCCAGGCCTTCGATGCCCTTCATCTGGGTTTCGCCTGCGGCGTGCTGCCAGTGCAGGAGGAAACGCATGAAATCGGCGGCGCTGACCGGCTCGATCTCCGCGCGCAGCCGGTTGAGCGTGTAGCGGTGAATGCGCGCAAGCAGCCTGCGGTCGCACCATTCGAGTTGGGCAGCGCCAGGCGTGAACCGGCCGCGCAGCAGCTTGCCTTCGTTCTCCAGCGCCAGCAGCGCGCCATCGATGAGCCCGGCATCGACAAGCCCGAGCGAATCGGCAAGGCCGCGCGCGGTCACCGGCCCGAGCACCTCGGTCCGTCCTCGAATGAGCTCCCGCGCCGCGTCTTCGCGGGTCCACGACTTGCGCAGGCGCTCCGGGATCGACGGCGTCACGGACTGCGACACGACGGCGTTCAGCTCGTCGAAGCGCTCAACCGAGATCCAGAAGCCCCCGGCATCGAAAGCGCGCCCCGCCGCGACCAGCTCATCGAAAAGCGGGCGCCAGCCGGGCGACGCTTCCTGCGCGCGAATGAATCCGGCGAGCAGCAAGGCGTCGTGCAGCTCGTCGGCGGTGTTCGCCGTCGGCCAGGCCTCCTCCATCACGCGCTCGATTGCGGCGGGATCGAGCGCGCCCAGGTCGTCGGCGCTTCTCGGCTCGGTCGTGCGCCGCGTGTACACGGCGCGAGTGCGCCGCTCCTCGAGCGGGGCGTCGTCCAAAAACGTGTACACCGCGGAATTCAGGATCTCGTTGCAGAACACGGAGGGCTCGGGGGTGTCCTTCGCGACGCACCGGATCTCGCCCGCGAACACGCGCTGCAGCGTGCGCACGAGCTGCGGCAGGTCCATCGCCTGCTCGAGGCAGTCGCGGATCGCCTGATCGACGAGCGGATGCTTAGGCGGCTCGCGCGCGCCCTGGATATTGTCCAGGCACGCCGCCGCGTCCGGGAAGATCGCGGCGAGCAGCTCGTCGGCGATCATGCGCTGGATCTGCGCGGGCAGCTTGGTGCCGTTGCGGTTGCGCGGAACGGCGAGCGCGAGCGTCGTGGTCCAGCGCCAGCGCGTCTCGAAGATCGGAGAGTCGAGCACCGCCTGCACCAGTGTCTCGCGCACCGTCTTCGGATTCAGGTAGCGGAACACTTCCTCGAGCGGGAAAGAATGCATCGGTCCAAGCGACAGCACCAGCGCCTCCTCGGTCGCCGCCGCCTGCAGCTCGAAGTTGAAGCTCTGGCAGAATTTTTTCCTCAGAGCGAGGCCCCAGGCCTTGTTGACGCGGCTGCCGAGCGGCGCGTGCAGCACGAGCTGCATGCCGCCCGCCTCGTCGAAGAAGCGCTCGAGGACGAGCGTCCCGGCGGTCGGCACCACCCCCAGCGCGCGCTTGCCCTCGGCGAGATAGGCCGCGATCTGCTCGGCGGCGGAACGCGGGAGCGCGTAGTCCTGCCCGAGCCACTCGACGGCGGCGTCGAGCTCATCGGGCCTGCGCGGCTGATCCGGCCGCGGCAGCTTCGGGTCGGCGGCGGCGCGCAGCCTCGAGACCGCTGCGCTCATCTCGTCGCTGCGCGAAGGCGCCTCGCCCAGCCAGAACGGCATCGAGGGCGGCTGCCCCTGGGCGTCGGCGACGCGCACGACGCCGTTGCCGATCTGCAGGATGCGCCAGGACGTGTTGCCGAGCTGGAAGATGTCTCCCGGCAGCGATTCGATCGCGAAGTCCTCGTTGAGCGTGCCGATGAAGTTGCCTTCAGGCTCGAGCTTCACGCGATAGTCGAACACCTCGGGAATTGCGCCCCCCGACATGATGGCGACCATGCGCGAGCCGCGCCGCTCGCGGAGCTTGCGATGCACGGCGTCGTAGTGGACGAGCGCCGCGCGCTGGCCGCGCTTGGTGGCATAGCCGTGCGCGAGCATCGCCACGATCTCGTCGAACTCGGTCTTTTCCAGGCCGAGATACGGCCGGGCGCGGCGGAACAGCTCGAACAGCGCCTCCTCGTCCCATTCCTGGGCGGCCGCTTCGGCGACGATCTGCTGCGCGAGCACATCGAGCGGCTTGTCGGGAATGAGAACGCGGTCGAGCTCGCCGTCCCTTACCGCGCGCACCATCGCCGCGCACTCGATCAGGTCGTCGCGCGTGAGCGGGAACACGCGGCCCTTGGGTAGGCCGCTCACGGTGTGCCCCGAGCGGCCGACGCGCTGAAGCAGCGTGGCGATGCGATGCGGCGAGGAAATCTGGCAGACGAGATCGACGTGGCCGATGTCGATACCGAGCTCGAGCGAAGCGGTGGCGACGAGCACCTTGAGCCGGCCTTCGCGCAACTTGGCCTCCGCTTCCAGACGCACTTCCTTGGCGAGGCTCCCGTGGTGCGCGGCGACGTGCTCGGCGCCAATGCGCTCGCTCAATCGGAATGCCATGCGCTCGGAGAGCCGGCGCGTGTTGACGAAGATCAGGGTGGTGCGGTGCGACTCGATCAGCTCGACCAAGCGCTTGTAGATTTCCTCCCAGACTTCGCCGGACATCACGGCCTCGAGCGGCGAGCCGGGGACTTCGATCTCGAGGTCGATCCTGCGCTGGTGGCCGCGGTCGACGATGGCGCAGTCCGATTCCTCCGAGCCGACCAGGAAGCGCGCGACCTCCTCGATCGGCTTCTGCGTCGCGGACAGCCCCACCCGCTGCAGGCGCCGGCCGCAGACGTGATCGAGGCGCTCGAGCGACAGAGCGAGGTGCGCGCCGCGCCGCGACTCGAGCACCGCGTGGATCTCGTCCACGATGACCACGCGCGCGGTCCTCAGCATCTCGCGCGAGCGCTCGGCCGTGAGAAGCAGGTAGAGCGACTCGGGCGTCGTCACCAGAATGTGCGGCGGTGAGCGCAGCATGGCGGCGCGCTCGGCCTGCGGGGTGTCCCCGCTCCTCACCGCGGCGGTGATCCCCACGGGCTGCGAGCCCATCTCCTCGGCGATACGGCGCATCTCGCGCCGCGGCTCGGCGAGGTTCTTGTGGATGTCCGCGGACAGCGCCTTGAGCGGCGAGACGTAGACGACGCGTACCTCGTCGGGCAGCTCGCCTGTCTCGAGGCTCTCGCGCAGCAGCTGGTCGATCGAGGTGAGGAAGGCGGCGAGCGTCTTGCCCGAGCCGGTCGGCGCAGCGATCAGAGTGTGCTGCCCCGAGCGGATCGAGCGCCAGCCTTCGAGCTGGGCCTCGGTGGGCGGCAATACGCGGGCGCCGCTGGGGTCGCGGAAGCGCGTTTCCCACCAGCGTCGTATGATCGGATGAAAGTCTTCGGGGAGCATGACGGACGTTTCAAATATACCCTATGCCAAGGGTATCCCGGCTAAGGGCCGGACGAGAGACCGCCGCAAACTGTTTCAAGCTTGGCACCCGCGGCTCGGCGTTTGGATACACCGCGCGCGGCTGCTCGACGCGATCGAGCGGGCTGGCGACGCCGCGGCCGCCCTTGGCGAGCACGTGCGTGTACACCGTGGTCGTGCTCACGTCCTGGTGACCGAGAAGCTCCTGAACGGTCCGAATGTCGTAGCCGGCCTGCAGCAAGTGGGTCGCAAAGGAATGGCGCAGCGTATGGCTGCCGACGGGCTTAGCGATGCCGGCCGCACGCGCTGCCGTAGAGATCGCCCGCGGAAGAACGGAATCGAACACGTGATGCCTGCGGATCACGCCCGACCGCGGATCCGCTGACAACTTCACCGACGGGAAAACGTATTGCCAGCCCCATTCGCGAGGCGCCCTAGGATATTTCCTTTCGATGGCGAAGGGCAGCTCGACCTCGCCGTAGCCCTCTTCGAGATCCCGCTCATGCCGTCTTTTGACGCGGGCCAGATGATTGCGCAGCGGCTCGATCACAGCGGCCGGCAGCATAGTCACCCGATCCTTCGCGCCCTTCCCGTCGCGCACTGCAATCTGCCGATAGCCAAAGTCCACGTCCTTGACGCGCAGCTTCAGGCACTCGCGCAACCGCAGCCCAGCGCCGTAGAGCAAGCTCGCCATGAGCCACTTGGTCCCTTCGAGCTGCGAAAGCAGAGCCCGCACTTCCTCGCGCGTGAGCACGACCGGCACCCTGACGGGCCGCTCGGCGCGCTCGATGCCCTGCATCCACGGAAGCTTCGTTCCCAGCACCTCGCCGTAGAGAAAGAGAAGCGCGGCGAGCGCCTGGTTCTGGGTCGAGGCAGCGACCGAGCGGTCTCGCGCAAGATGCGTCAGGAACGCGGCGACCTCGTTGCCACCAAGTTCGCGGGGATGGCGCTTGCCGTGGAAGAAAATGAAACGACGCACCCAGTGCACGTAGCTTTGTTCGGTCCGATAGCTGTAATGCTTGCGGCGGATCGAATCACGCAGCAAGTCGAGCAGGCGTCGCTCAGGCGGGGGCGACCCAACATCATGATTTGTCACGGATTTGATCTCGCGCAGGCATTGAAGCAAGTAGCTGTACATATCTACAGTACTCCAACACATTGATTTCGTAAAGAGTCCACGCACAGGGCCAACAACGGGCGGATTACAATCCGCCTTTTAGGGTCTCTAATTCACGTTAGAGCGCATGGCTTTGCAAGTCACGAGTACGAGCATCAACCCGAATCACCTTAAGCGGAGTACCTATATGCGCTCGAGAAACCCTGTAGTTCTGCGCCTCATGCTCGCAGCTGTTGTACTGGTCGCCTGTTCGTGCGCCGTCTTGGCGCCTGGCGCTGATCGGGTAAAGTTCACGCAAAACGCCGCCGATGTTGCTGGGTGCAAAGTCGTAGGGAACGTGTCCGGTTTGTTTCGAGTCGGCGAATCACAGTTCTACTCCGAGGATCAGCTGCGCAATAGAACCGTCGGCCTCGACGGGAACACTGTCTTTCTCACCACGCAAGGGGAGGGCGTGGCTTACCGTTGCCCGTGATGCGCTCTAACCCATCAATCCAGGGCGGACGCGCGCAAGCGCGCGCCGCTGATTTCAGACGTTAGGCGGCGACCCGTGGATCCAATGCTTGGGGCTCGGTTTAATGTCTACTGGTGGCTATCGATCCTTGCGCCCGCAGTGATAATGCTCGTGGTGACCTACTGGCACCGCCGTTCTGCTTTGATCGTTGGCGCGCTCTTCTCATTGGTTCTTACCTACGCTTTGTGCAATTTTTCAGTTCAGGAAAAATGGCGCGTTCGAAACGAGATCGCTCAGACTGATTCTGAAAGAGATTACGCACAAAGAGACGGAGCCAACCTAGTATTCACCCTGCTTTTCATTGGCCCGTTTGAGGCAATCGTCTACACATCGCTATGGGGCGCAGTTGGCTGGCGGCTTTGGCCACGTCTGCGCAGGAAACGGCAGGGACATGACATCGCCGCCTAACCCCCCAATCGAGAGGGACGCTTCGCGTGCTGGTTCGCGCCCCTCATTCGGAACGTTAGGCTGCTAGAACAGGGGCTTTTGCCACTCGTTGACCTCGCTGGTATTCTCCGCGCGTGAAGGTTAGCGAGGTCCTCCGCATGTTGAACCAAGATGGGTGGTATCTCGTAGCAACCCGAGGTAGCCACCGCCAGTTCAAGCACCCGGTCAAACCTGGCCGGGTGACTGTTGCGGGGAAACCCAGCGATGACCTCGCTCCGGGTACACTTAACAGCATATTGAAGCAATCTGGTCTCAAGAAGTGAGGCTCACATGCGCTACGCCGTGGTGATCGAGAAGGCTGCAAAGAATTACTCCGCATACGTACCGGATCTGCCTGGTTGCGTTGCGACGGGTGCCACTTTGGAAGAGACGGAACGGCTCATTCGCGAAGCCATCGAGTTTCATCTTTCCGGACTCCGCGATGACGGGACTCCAATCCCCCCACCGTCCAGCCAGGTTGACTACGTCGACGTCGCAGCCTAACCACGCGCCCCACCGCGACGGGCGAGAAGCGTCGCACGTTGGCCAACCATCTTCCGCGCCCGCGCGTGGGCGCGAACGTTAGGTGGCCTATGAGAGGAGACGAGTAATGAACGCTCTGCATATTGCCCAGGTGAACATTGGTCGAATGAAAGCGGCGCTAGAAGACCCAGTCATGGCGGGCTTCGTGGCCCGTCTCGAAGAAATAAACGCCTTGGCGGACCGAAGTCCCGGCTTCGTCTGGCGCCTGCAAACCCCCGAGGGCAACGCTACATATCTTCGCCCATACGACGACGACCGCATCTTGTTCAATATGTCGGTGTGGGAGTCCATTGAACAATTGAAACGGTACGTGTACTACACCGCCCACGTGGAAGTACTGCGGCAGAGGCATGCCTGGTTCGAGAAGTTCTCTGGCGCTTACACCGCTTTATGGTGGATTCCCCAAGGGCATGTACCAAGCGTTGATGAAGCGAAGAAACGTCTTGCGCACCTGGACACGCATGGCCCGACGCCGTTTGCCTTCACCTTCAAGAACGCCTTTCCTGCGGACGAAGAGGTTGTTAGGAGTACTGATTGGTCATCCTTCAAGCCGTGCCCAGCGACCTGAGGCCACCTAACCGCGCGTTCGAGAGCGGACGCGCCAAAAGCGGCGCGCCCGCTCAACGCAAACGTTAGGTGGCATAAATGGATCGCTACGTTGAGGGGTCTACACGAGCCAAGGTCTGGTACTTCTCCGTTTGTGCTGCGGTAGCCTTGGCTCTAGTGCTTGTCAACGTTCTTTTCCCATTCCCTCAGAAACCATGGACACAAGTCTCACAGATTCATGCAGCGGCTCAAAGATATCTCGTTGGGGCCTTGTTGTTTGCTGCCCTTTTCATACCGTGGTCGTTCCGGGTTGTTGCCTTGGCGCGGCTGTCTATTAAGCACGGAAGCTGGCCACCTCCAGGAATCCCAATGCCATTCCGAACACGCATCGTTTCAGTTGCTCGTCCTATGGTTTACTTCCTAGTCGCCATGTTGCTCGGCGTTCCTCTTGCTGTGGCAGCGGAATTCTATGGCTGGTACAAGCTGTCTCAGACCGCGCAGTCACTTGTGCATGCCACCTAACAGCGCGGCCCACCCGGAGCCTCTGAAGCAGCGCTCCCTGCGGCGTCCGTCATCCCGTCGGCCCGGTGGCCGCGAACGTTAGCAACTGTGTTCTAAGTCAAGGGCGTTTGGATTCCAAGGCGTGTTGTGCTTGAGCATGGCGTTCATGATTGTGAGCAGTTTTCGCATACAGGCGACGAGTGCGACCTTCCCAGGCTTTCCCTGAGCGCGCAGGCGTTGATAGAAAGCTCGAATCACCGGGTTGCTACGAATGGCGGCAACCGAAGCCATGTAGAGCACCCGCCGGACCTGAGCACGCCCACCCCAGATCACGCGCTCGCCCCGGTGTTGACCGCTATCGCGATTGAATGGGGCAAGTCCGACCAGGGCGGCGATTTCCCTGCGATTGAGCTTGCCCAGCTCCGGCAACAAGGCAATCAGCGTCACCCGGGTTATGGTGCCGACCCCCGGGATCGCCTTGAGCAGGTCTTCTTTGTCGCGCCACAGCGACGAGCTGCGAAGGCGATGCATCAGGTCCGTATCGAGTCGTGCAATGCGCTCGGTGAGCCAAGCGATATGTTCCTTGATGCTGTCTCGCTGAACCGGCGAGGCACGCTCCAGCCGCAGTTTTTCCTGCACCCGCATGTCGATGAGCTGGCGACGCCGGGCAAGCAGTGCGCCCAGCTCGAGCGTCTCATCGTCCCTAGGAGCTCGCACCTGGGGACGAATGGCCCGGGCAAACGCTGCCAATACGAGCGCGTCGATGCGGTCGGTCTTGGCCAATCGTCCACAGGCGCGCGCATAGTCGCGCACCTGACGCGGGTTGACCACCGCCACCGGCAACCCTGCCGCCGCCAGCGCGCTGGCCAGGTGCGTCTCCAGTCCGCCGGTGGCTTCCAGCACGACCAGACAAGGCCGCTCCCGCGCAAGCCGCTCGCACAGCCCCACCATCGCGACCTCGTCATGGGCCAGCCGCTCGCTCTGCCCTGCCGGCTCCCACCCCACGTCCAACCAGTCTTTCGATACATCGATTCCGACAAAGGATTCGTTTAACATGTTTTCAGTACCCAGCCTTGCAAAATCCGGGCTTCTCGGCCCCGGCAACTGTTCGGGTTAATAGAAAACACGATGTGGCGCCCCACGCTAACGTACGGGTTCGATATCCCAAGGCCTCAACGGGCTGCCACATCGCCGCCAGTAAGGAGCAATACTCCTTACTCAGAAGCCGATTCTTCTACAGAATCGGGGAATTGAACATACAAGGCCGCAGAGTATTGCCGCCTAGGTGGTTGCAGGCGTAATCTATCGCGTCTCAGCGTCGGTGCGCCTGAGAATGGAGTCCAATGGGAGTTCGCGCAGCCCTGGTTCTTGTTTCGGTTCTGCTCGCAGCTTGCGGGGCAGGCAACGATTCGTCTACCCCGCCTGCCATCTCGATTGATGGGACATGGGCCGCGAGCCACCAACCAACAGGCAGCGGCTTAGTTCTGACCTTGGGCACTCGCATAGGAGTTGATACACCGGACACGTTGGTCGTCAACGGTAGCGGCACGTACGCCATTGAAGCCGGCCGATCCGGCACCCTGAGCGCTTACGGTTCGTATAGGAAGACGGACCTCGCACTCCAGCTGACGTACGACAGCGGAACGACCGTCACTTTCGCAGGCAGCGTAAATAGCGCTACGCAGATAGCCGCGAAGCTTGTGTATCCGAACGGTTCATCTTCGGACACTACATTCGTCAAGCAGTGAGAGCGATGCTGTCGCGACTGCGGCCTAACCACCGCATCGAGGCGGACCGTCGCCAGCGTCGCTTCGCGACCCTGGCTCCGTCCGCTCATGCGGGACGTTAGGTGCCAGTAATGATTCGCGAGTTCCTATTGGGTAAGCTCCAGCGCTTTCGCCTGTGGTGGCGGGCTCCAGCTACGCGCAAGGACCGCATTATGGGTGTGGTGGTCGGCGCCATTGGTTGCTTTTGGATCGGAGTCCTTGGCCGAATTATTCTAGGGCCATTGCCGGTCCTCATATCAACACTCGGTTGGTGGGCTACTGCATCCGTCGCCATCGGTGTTGTTCTCGGTGTACTCTTCCCTAAGGTCGTGTGTTGTGTGTGCTTTCCTTTCTCAACAATCGGTGGTGGCCCTGGCACCTAACCGCGCGCCCACCCGGAGCCTCTGAAGCAGCGCTCCTTGTGGCATTCTTCATCTCGTCGGCCCGGTGGGCGCGAACGTTAGGCGTCGCCATGAATGTCAAAGGAGGGGTAAATCCATGAGACTGATTATCCGCGCGGTGATTGCATGCATCTGCGCAGTACTCGTCGACTTGCCAGGAGTAAGCGCCGCTGCGTATCCAGAGCGCGTGATCACTATGATCATCGCGTATGTCCCAGGCGGCGGCACTGACGTGGTCGCGCGAGCGCTCGCGCCTTACCTCGAGAAGCACCTCGGTGCGGGCGCGAAGATCATCGTGGTCAATCGAACAGGA
>WNGN01005605.1_pt1 | contig 14962 bp, 15 predicted proteins | sample 5400561 | NCBI WGS metagenome assembly WNGN01 (sample SAMN13153379, study PRJNA577476) | soil metagenome | isolation source: 115 cm soil or saprolite under Garry oak tree replicate 2 | place: USA:California | collected 2016-06-15
GGCGGAGAAGTCGTTGTCTTGGTAGACACGGCCGATGCGGTCCCCGCGTCGGGTGGCGAGGTCGCGGCAGTCTTGGATCTGCCGGGTCACGCCGAGGCGGTCGGCCTTGTCCATGACGCGGCTGATGCGGGCGTAGATCGCGCCGTTCTGCATGGCCATCCTCCCAACAGGGTACCTGAGGTTTTGTCGGCAAGACCACCACCATGCGGATGCTGCTCGGGCTGGTCAGGCCCAGCGCGGGCCGAGCCTGGCTCAACGGGCGACCGCTGCCCGACCCCGACGGGCTGGCCCGGGTCGGCGCGATGATCGAGGAGCCCGCCTTCTACCCGTGGCTCAGCGGCCGGCGCAATCTGGAGGTGCTCGCGCTCTGCGGGCCGCCGCTGCCGGGCGGGGACGCCATCGAGGTCGCGCTGGACCAGGTCGGGCTGACCCCGGTCGCCGGCCGCAAGGTCAAGGCGTACTCGCAGGGCATGCGCCAGCGCCTCGGGCTCGCGGCCTCGCTGCTGCGCGACCCCACGCTGCTGCTGCTGGACGAGCCGACCAACGGCATGGACCCCGCCGGCATCCGCGAGTTCCGCTCGGTGCTCCGCGCGCTGGCGGACGGCGGCACCACGGTGTTCCTCTCCAGCCACCTGCTGGCCGAGGTCGAGCAGGTGTGCGACCGGGTCGCGGTGCTGCACGCCGGCCGGCTGGTGGAGGAGGGCCGGATCGCCGAGCTGACCGGCGAGCATGCTGGTCTGGAGGCCGCGTTCCTGCACCTGACCGGCGACGATGGGGAGGTCGGCGATGCGCCTGCTCCGCGCTGAGCTGCGAAAGCTCAACCGCCCGCTGCTCTGGGGGGTGACGGCGGCGGCCGCGCTGTTCTGCGTGCTGCTCGCGGTCGGCGGCAGCTCCAACGCGCGCCAGGAGGCCAGGGGCGGGCGGGCCGAGGCCGAGGTTGCGGCCGCGCACACCGCGGCGCAGCTCGATCCGCTGGCGGCGGGCGCCGAGGCGGCCGGCCTGATGGCCTCGCTGCCGGGGGCGCTCGCGCTGGCGCTGCTGGCCGGCGGCCACGTCGGCGGGGAGTGGTCCCAGCGGACGCTCAAGAACCTGCTGACCCAGCACGGCCGCCGCTGGCAGGTGCTCGCCGCCAAGCTGGCCCGCCTGTGGTTGGCGGGGGTGGGGCTGGTGGCCGCGTGCTGGGCCGCGCTGGCCGTGGCCGGGCCGATCCTGGTGCGCGTCGACCACCTGCCGGACCCGCGGCAGTCGCTCGCCGAGGCGGCCAGGTGGGCCGGCTCGCAGGTCGGGCGGTCGCTGCTGGTGCTGGCCGTGTTCGCGATGGTCGGGCTGCTGGCGGCGGTGCTGACCCGCGGCACGATCGGCGCCATGGCGACCACCGCCGGGGCGTTCGTGACGATGCTGGTGGTGGCGACGGTGCCCAGCAACGGGAAATGGACCCCCGCGACCTGGGTGCAGGGCTGGATGGGGTTCCCGGTCGGGCTGCGCTCGATTACCGACCTGCCCAGCAACTTCTGGTCGCGGTTCATCCATGCCGGCGGCTCGCCGCCGAGCCACCTGCTCGGCCTCACCGGGCTCGTCGCGATGCTGGCCGCCTGCGGGCTGGTGGCGGTGCTCGCCTTCCAGCGCGGCGACGTGGCCGGGTGACGGCGCGACGCCCGGGCTCTACAGTCGGATCATGCCGACTTCGCGACTGAGCGACCTGGCCGCGCCGCGACGGGTGGACCTGCTCGTCGCGGCCGGCCTGCTGGGATGGGCGCTCCCCGACGTGCCGTGGAGGTGGCGGCCGCCCGGCCACGGCGGCACCACCCCGATCGTGCTCGGCTACCTGGCGCTGGCGCTGGCCCAGTCGGTCCCGTTCGTGTGGCGGCGCCGCCTCCCGGTCGCGGCGCTCGGGCTGGCCGGCGCGGTCCTGCTGGCGCGGGTCGCCCTGCGGGACGACCCGACCTCGGCCTTCGCGGCCGTGCTGGTCGGCGCGTACGGGCTGGGGGCCTACGGCGACCACGCCCGCCGCTCCGCGCGCTGGCTGGGCGGGGCGAGCCTGCTGGCCGCCGCGGTACTGGCGCTGGATGGCAACGGCATCGGCGACCGGGCGCGCGGCCTGCCGTACGCGCTGCTCGGCGCGGCGTTCGTGGTCGGCGACGCGACCAGCGCCCGGCGCGGCGAGATCGCGGCCGCGGTGGAGGCCGCCCACCTCGCCGAGCGCACCCGCATCGCCCGGGAGCTCCACGACGTCCTCGCCTACCAGCTCTCCGCGATCGCCGTCCACTCCGGTGCCGCCCGCCTCGCCGCGTCCGGGGCGGCCGCCGGGTCCGACGGGACCGCCGCCCCCGCGGCCACGGCGCCGGCCGGGTCCGGCGGGACCGCCGCCCCCGCGGCCACGGCGCTGGCGACCACCCGCGCGGCGGGGGTGCCCGTCGACCTGGAGATCGACGGGCAGGTGCGGCCGCTGTCCCCAGGGGTCGAGCTGGCCGCGTACCGGATCATCCAGGAGGCGCTCACCAACGTCGCCAAGCACGCGCCGGCCGCGCCGACTCGCGTCGCGCTGCACTACCGCGCCGACTGCCTCGGCCTCGCGGTCGTCAACGGGCCGTCGGCGCTCGCCGGCCCAGCGGGCGGCGGGCCCGGCGGGCGGGGGGTCCGCGGCATGCGCGAGCGCGCCGCGCTCTACAACGGCGACCTTCAGGCCACTGCCAGGGCCGGCGGCGGCTTCGCGGTCACCGGCGCGATTCCCTACGGGGACGGGGCGTCGGGCGCCACAGAGGCGTCGTCGTGACCGCGACCGAGGAGGTCACGGTCCTGATCGCCGACGACCAGGCGGTTGTCCGGGCGGGTCTGGCGATGCTGCTGGCCAGCCAGCCCGGGCTGCACGTGGTCGGCCAGGCCGGCGACGGTCTGGAGGCGGTGCGGCTCGCCCGGGAGCTGCGAGCAGACCTGGTGCTCATGGACATCCGGATGCCCGTGCTGGACGGCCTGGAGGCGACCCGCCGCATCCTCGGCGGCCAGGCCACCGGCCCGGCCGCCGAGCGGCCCGTGCGCGTGGTCGTGCTCACCACCTATGACCTCGCGAATACGTCTACGACGCGCTGCGCGCGGGGGCCTGCGGGTTCCTGCTCAAGCACGCCCCACCGGAGGAGCTGCTGCTCGGCGTCCGCGCCGCCGCGGACGGCGGCGCCCTGCTGTCGCCCTCGGTGACCCGGCGGCTGCTCGAGGAGTTCACCGCCCGGCGTCCCGCGACCACCGCGGAGCCGGCGGCGCTCGCCCAGCTCACCGCCCGCGAGCGCGAGGTCCTCGACCTTGTGGTCCGCGGCCGCTCCAACACCGAGATCGCCAGGGCGCTGCTGGTCGCCGAGACCACCGTCAAGACCCACGTCGCCCACGCGCTGGACAAGCTCGGCGTCCGCGACCGGGTCCACGCCGTGGTGTACGCCTACGAGCACGGGCTGGTCACGCCAGGCATGATCGACAGCGGGTGATCCGGGGCGGGATCGATCAGTTTCCGACCCCACCGATGAGTTTCGGGCCGATTCGTGGTCACAGGTACGAGCTACCTTCGCAGACGCAACGCGACCACGAGGAGACCCGACAACGTGACTGCTGACACCCCCAGGGCGGGACGGCGCGAGTGGATTGGGCTGGCGGTACTGGCGCTCGCGTGCCTGCTCTACGTGATGGACCTGACCGTCCTGCACCTGGCCGTGCCGGCCATCAGCGCCGACCTGGAACCCAGCAGCGCCCAACTGCTGTGGATCATCGACGTCTACGGGTTCTTCGTGGCGGGCTCGCTGATCACCATGGGCACCCTGGGCGACCGGATCGGCCGCCGCAGGCTGCTGCTCATCGGTGCCGCCGCCTTCGGCGCGGTCTCGCTGCTCGCGGCCTTCTCGGTCAGCGCCGAGATGCTGATCGCGAGCCGGGCGCTGCTCGGGATCGCGGGGGCGACCCTGGCGCCGTCGACGCTGTCGCTGATCTTCCACATGTTCAGGGACCCCAGGCAGCGCTCGAAGGCCATCGGCGTCTGGATCGGGAGCTTCTCGGCCGGCAGCGCGATCGGTCCGGTGCTCGGCGGGGCGATGCTCGAGCACTTCTGGTGGGGCTCGGTCTTCCTGCTGGCGCTGCCGGTGATGGCGCTGCTGCTGGTGCTCGGGCCCCGGGTCCTGCCCGAGTACCGGGATCCCGACGCTGGCCGCCTCGACCTGACCAGCGCCGCCATGTCCGTGGTGGCCGTGCTGGCGGTGACCTACGGTCTCAAGGAGATCGCCCAGGACGGCCTCGGATCGGTCGCCGTGGCATCCATGCTGGCCGGGTTGGCGGTCGGCGTCCTGTTCGTGCGCCGGCAGCGCCGGCTGGCCGATCCGATGATCGACGTGCGGCTGTTCAGGATCAGGGCGTTCAACGCGGCACTGAGCATCAACTTCCTCGCGATCTTCGTCGCGGTCGGGTACTTCCTCTTCGTCGCGCAGTACCTCCAGTTGGTGGCCGGGCTCTCACCGCTCCAGGCGGGCATGTGGTCGTTGCCGTCGGCCTTCGGGTTCATCGTCGGGTCCCAGCTCGCTCCGCGGATCGTGCAGCGGGTCCGCCCCGCGTTCGTCATCGGCGGCGGCTTCGCGCTCTCGGCCGCCGGGCTGGTGGCGCTCACCCAGGTGGCCGCGGCCGGCCAGCTCGCCCCCCTGGTCGCCGGCTCGGTGCTGATCTCGCTGGGCCTGGCGCCGGTGTTCGGCCTGACCACCGAGATGATCGTCGGGTCCGCCCCGCCGGAGCGGGCCGGGGCCGCCTCGGGGATCTCGGAGACCGGCGCCGAGCTCGGCGGCGCCCTCGGCATCGCCTTCCTGGGGAGCATCGGCGTGGCGATCTACCGGAGCGAGCTGGCGGACCGCCTCCCCGCCGAGGTGCCGGCCGCCGCGGCGGCGATCGCGCGCGACACGCTCGGCGGCGCCGTGGCCGTCGCCGGGGAGCTGCCCGACCGGCTCGGAGCGGCCGTCCTCCAGACCGCCCGCGAGGCGTTCGTTCAGGGGATGCACCTCACCTCGGCGATCGCCGCGCTGGTCGCCGTCGGGCTCGCCGTCCTGGCCGTGGTGGTGCTGCGCGACCGGACAGCCGCTCCGGCGCACGAGGACGTGGAGCAGCAGATCGCGTCCCCGAGGCCCGAGGCGCGACTGGAAACCGCCGACTGCTAGGCGGCGGCGCCGGCCGCTCAGGCCGGGCCCGGCGGTGACGACGCGGTGGTCGCCTCCGTGGTCGCCTCCCTGGTGTTGAGGTCGTCCTGCCGCCAGGCGAGCTGGTTCTGGACGGCGACGACGCCGTCGACCAGGCCGGCGAGCTCGGCGAGCGCGATCGCTCTGCTGCGCCGCCCCAGGGTGCCGCCCAGCGTGACGATGCCGCCGTCGACGGCGATGTCGAGCCGGTCGGTGGGCAGCCGCAGCAGCCGCCCGGCGATGTCGTCGAGCAGCTCGAAGCGGATCTCCTCGTCGGTGCGGAGGAAGACCTTCAGCACGTCGGCACGGCTGATGATGCCGACCAGCACCCCGGCGCGGTCCACGACCGGGAGCTGGTCGAGCTTCCAGGCGTGCAGGCGGCGGGCGGCGTCGGCGACCAGCTCCTCGGGGAAGACGGTCACCACCGGCGAGGTCATGACCTCCCGGGCGGTGGTGCCCGCCGCCTTGGCGCGCTCCAGGCGATGGAGGGTGGTCAGCTCGTGCGGATCGCAGGGCCCCTTGAGGGTCAGGACCTCCTTGAGGACCAGGTCGCTGTCACAGACGATGCCGAGCACGTGACGGTCGTCGTCGACCACCGGCAGCGCGCGCACGTGATGCTGGCTGAGTCGCTGGACCAGCTCGTGGAAGGGGGTGGACTCGTGGGCGACCACGACGTCTCTGGTCATCACGTCCTGCACGGTCCGTTGCATGGCGACCTCCCTTGGGGCGCGACCGGAGCGGTCCCCGCCCTGCCTGGACGGTAGAGCGGTGGCCGGTCCCCGCCCATGGCCGGTCGGCCCGCGCCGTCCCGGGGACCAGGTCCGGGTGCCGGGCGGGACCTTCAGCCCTGACTGGGGACCCGCGTCCCGGCGACCCTGGGCTGACAGGGCCGGGTGGTACCCAGGGAGCCCTCAAGACGTGGTGCTCACCGTCGCAGAAGCAGGAGGACTGAGCCAGCATGGACCTTCGCACCCGGTATCTCGGCCTGGAGCTCCGCTCGCCGCTGGTGGCCTCGGCGTCGCCGCTGACGGGCAACCTCGACGGCCTGCGGCGGCTGGAGCAGGCAGGCGCCGGCGCGGTCGTGCTGCCGTCCCTGTTCGAGGAGCAGGTGACCCACGAGCTGCTGGAGACCGAGCGCCTGCTGCTCACCGGCGCCGACAGCCACCCGGAGGCCGCCTCGTACCTCCCGGAGATGGATGACTACAACCACGGGCCGTGGGCCTACCTGAGCCTGGTGCAGAAAGCCACCAAAGTGATCGGCATCCCGGTGATCGCCAGCCTCAACGGGGTCACCCCGGGCGGCTGGACCCGTCATGCCCGCTGGCTGGAGGAGGCTGGCGCCGCCGCGATCGAGCTGAACCTGTACCAGGTGGCCGTGGACTCGGAGACGACCGCTTCCGAGCTGGAGGCGCGCGACCTGGAGGTGATCCCCGAGGAGCTGCGCCTGCCACTGCGCTGGATCGCGATCCTGCGTGGCCGCACGAGCGCGTCGCTGGCCGCGTCCGGCGGGATCCACAGCGGTCACGACGCCGCCAAGGCGCTGGCCGCCGGCGCCGACGTGGCCACGACCACCTCGGCGCTGCTGCGCCACGGCCCAGGGCACCTGGTCGACATGGAACGGCAGCTGGTCGCCTGCCTCACCCAGCGGGAGGTGGCCAGCGTGGCGGAGCTGCGCGGCAGCCTGTGCCAGGAGGCCGTGCCCGACCCGTCCGCGTTCGAGCGCGCCAACTACATGCGCACGCTGCTGTCGTGGTCGACCCCGGTGGCCTAGCGGCTGGGCCGGTGGGCCTCATCGCGCCAGCGGCGGGCGGACCGACAGCACCCCGGGGACGGTGCCGGCCAGCAGCTCGGCGATCCGCCGATCGCGCGGACCGAGCCAGCTCCGGAACGCGAGCGTGACGATCCCGTCGACGACCGTGACGCCGACACACGCGTCCGGCAGCTCGTCGGCCAGCAGCTTCAGCAGCTCGTCCCGGATCGCGTCGTCGCGTCGGGCAAGCACCCGCAGCAGGTCGCGGCGGGTGACCATGCCCACCACCTGGTCGCCGTCGGTGACCGGGATGGAGCGCAGGCTGCGCTGGAGCATCAGGTGCGCCGCCCGGGCGGCGTCCTCCTCCGCCGGCAGGGTGATCACCTTGGCGGTCATCACCTGGGCGACTGCGTGCGGGACCTCGCCGAAGTCGCCGCGCGGCGGGAGCATGTGGCTGCGCGGGTCGGGCCTGGACTCAAGTGGCACCAGGTCGGCCTCGGTGACGATCCCGACCAGCCGTCCGCCGTCGACCACCGGCAGCGCGTTGAAGCCGCGCTCCACCAGCAGCCGCGCCGCCTCCTTGACGGTGGTCTCGGAGGTGACCGACACCACCGGGCTCGACATGATGTCCCGTATCCTCATCCCAGCCTCGCTTTCCGCCCCCGGGCCGGCCGGAACTGCCCCCAGACCGGGCGGCTGCCCCCAGCCTCGCATTCCAGGAGTTCGGCGGTCAGAGGCGTGGGTCCCGTTTGGAGCGGGACCACCATCCGGCGGCGCGTTCGTCCCCGCCCCGGGCGATCGGGGGCGGGGACGAGGCGCACCGTGTCGGGATCAGAGCCGGCCGGCGACCAGCACGGTGAGGTCGGCGAGCCGGTTGGTGTAGCCCCACTCGTTGTCGTACCAGCCGAACACCTTGGCCAGGGAGCCGTTCGCCTGGGTCAGGGAGGCGTCGAGCACGCACGAGTACGGGTCGCCGATGACGTCGCGCGAGACGAACGGGTCGGTGGTGACGCGCAGGATGCCCCGCAGCGCGTGCGACGGTCATGCCATGCTCCTTCGCTGCCGCTCAGGCGTCGTGGTGGGGATGGCGGACGACCACCACCGGGCAGATACCGTGGTGGACGCGGTGCCGGGACCAGGCGGTGTCCCAGCCCAGCTCGCACTCAACCCTGACGACCCCATGCGGGTAGCGTTCCTTGGCGAGCAGGTCCGCCTCGGACGCTGCGACGCATGGCAGTCCTCCTGCTCCGCCTGCTCAGCCATGCTCGCCGCGGGCGAGGCTCCGGAACCTCGCCCGCGGCGTCCTTGGCGTCGCCCGTCAGCGCTCGGCGGGTGCGTCCTTGCCGGTCATCAGGACCTTGAGGGCGTTGGTGTCGCCGGCTCTGGCGAAGGTGTCGTAGGCGTCGATGGCGTTGGAGAGCGGGTAGCGGTGGGTGGTGAACCTGGTCGGGTCGAGCTGGCCGGTGGTGACCGAGCGCAGCAGGGTCGGGGTGGAGAACGTGTCCACCAGCCCGGTGGTGATGGTCACGTCGCGGATCCACAGGGATTCGAGGTGCAGCGTGGCGGGCTTGCCGTGCACGCCGACGTTGGCGACCCGCCCGCCTGGGCGGATCAGCGTGGTGCACTGCTCGAACGTCTCGGGGATGCCGACCGCCTCAATGGCCACGTCGGCGCCCAGCCCATCCGTGAACCCGCCCACCACGTCGGCTGCCTCCTCGGGAGCGACCGCGTTGGTCGCGCCGAAGGTGGTGGCCCACTGGCGGCGGGCCGGCACGGGGTCGATGGCCACGATCGCGGCGGGGGAGTACAGCTTGGCGCCGAGGATGGCGGCCAGCCCGATGGGGCCGGCGCCGACGATCGCGACGGTGTCGCCCGGCCGCACGCGGCCGTTGAGGACGCCGACCTCGTAGCCGGTCGGCAGGATGTCGGCGAGATAGACGACCTGCTCGTTGGTGAGCCCCTCGGGGACCTTGTAGGTGGAGGTGTCGGCGAAGGGCACGCGCGCGTACTCGGCCTGGACGCCGTCGATCAGGTGCCCGAAGATCCAGCCGCCACCGCCCAGGCACTGGCCGTACTGGCCGGCACGGCAGAAGCGGCAGCTTCCGCAGGCGGAGATGCACGACAGCAGCACCCGGTCGCCTTCGCGGATGGACCGGACGCTGGGGCCGGTCTCCAGGACCGTGCCGACGGCCTCGTGACCGAGGATGCGGCCGGGCGTGACCGCGGGGACGTCGCCCTTGAGGATGTGCAGGTCGGTGCCGCAGATGGTGACGGCGTCGACGCGCACGATCGCGTCGGTGTCGTCGATGAGCTTGGGGTCGGGGACCTCTTCCCAACGCTTGTCCCCTGGGCCGTGGTAGACGACGGCTCGCATGGGGTCTCCTCCTCGATACGTGCTCCGGTCCATCTCCAATGAGCGTGTCGGCTGGAACGGCGCGATCCCAGGGACGCAGGGCCCGCGCCGGCAAGGACCTTCGAGTCGCGCCGGCCCGCCGGCGGTCGCCCCGGCCGGGTCAGCCTGGCCTCCCTTGTCTGGTGTCCGTTTCGGTGCCGAGAATCGCCAGGCTCGGCATGGCCGGGAACGGGATGTCGAAGCGCTCCTGGAGGTCCCTGACCTCGAGCAGGGCCGCTCGCAGGAGCTCCTGGCGCTGCTCGGCCGAGGGGACGCCAAGGCCCGCCTGCCGGGCGGCGTCCTCGCACGCCGGCAGGCAGGCGACCACGTCACCCGACGGGCCCGGCAGGCGGGCGGCCGCGCCCAGCATGACGCTGGACAGGAGCCTGGCGGACGCCTGGACCTGCCTGGCAGCCTCGGACCGCTGCGCGGCCTCCAGCAGCGGCCAGTCCCAGGTCGCCAGTGCCCGTAGCACCGCCTGGTGACGCTGGGCGTCGCGGGCGCTGTGCCGGAAGGCGGTGGCGAACGCCGGGATGGTGCAGCCGGTCGCCCAGCGCTCGTACAGGTCGCCGGTCACCAGCGCGCCGAGCAGCAGGGCGCCGCTCGCCACGCCGATGCCATCCTGGGCGAGCACCCGCCGGTATCCGTCCCAGCAGCGCTCGGCTTCCTCGTAGACGTCGCGCAGATGGCGGATGCCCTGGCGCCCGAGCGTGGTCCGGGGTGCGTACTGGAACGGCCAGCCAGGGGCAAGGCCCTCGACCACCATGCGGCAGAGCTGCTCGTGCTGGAGCTCGTCGCGCAGCATGGCCAGCAGCGACCAGCGCACCTGGTCGCTGTCGTGCCGCTCGGCGGCGCGCACGAACGCGGCCGCGTATGCCCGTGGGCCCAGTCGCTCGACCGCGGCCAGGAGCGACCACCAGTAGGCGATCGCCTCTCGCTGCTCCACGCTGAAGGGACCGGCGCGCCGGATGCTCCGGGCGAGATCTGTCGGTTGCCAGAACCGGTAGCGCAGCGACTCCCAGAGCCACTCGGGCTCTCCGGGCGTTGTGGTCCCGGTCGCCGCGACCACCTCCAGCGGCGGGATGGTGGTGGGCGGCGGTCCGATGTCGGCTGTTCCCCGCTGCCGCGTTTGCATGACGCCACCTCCCGAGCGGGCCGTCGTTTCGCTCGCGGTCCAGGCTGGACGCCGGGTGTGGTCGTCGGCAGGGCCGGGTAGCCCTATCCGGCCGGGACGGTCGCGCCGAGCGCGATCGCCACCGCGACCCGGTCGAGGAAGTCCTTGATGGTGGCCTCGGCGACGCGGTGCAGGGCGAGGCGGTCGACGGTTCGGCCGACGGTGCCAAGCGGGGGGTCGTATCGACCGCTGATGGCGAGTTGCGTCCGAGCCCTCCCCAGCGACGCCACTTCCAGCTCGGCGTTCAGCGTCGGCAGCAGCCACCCGCCGGGCTCCCAGGTCATGGGCAGCGACAGTTTCGAAGGGAACTTGACGGGCTGACCGAGCCGGACCACCACGCGCTTGGCGACGCGCAGGCCGTTGGATCCAACGCCGACCTCGGCGAGCAGCGGCTCGGCCCGCTCGACCGCGCTGTCGGCCAGGGCGGGCAGCCAGCTCGACGGGGACTCGAGCAACGCAGGCTCGACCTGCTCGGTCGGCAGGTCCAGCTCGACGTAGTAGCGAAGGAACATGGTCGGTCCGAACTGGGCGTCAGCCCATAGCGGTCAGTTGGGCAAGTGTCAAACCCCCGTACCTGCTTTGGGATGGCCAGGAGTCCCAACGAACAGAGGACCCTGGGCTCCCTCTCGGAGGCGACAGGCCCTGTTAGGCTCGACGCGATGTGGAGTTGGCAACGGTTGGAGGGGAGACCGGCAGTGGGCGAGACCGGCGGGGAGCAGAGCGGGCGTTCGGTGGGGGTGCGGCCGACGCGGGTGATGCTGGTCGATGACCATGACATTGTGCGGGATGGGATCCGGGCGTTGCTGGAGCGTGCCGAGGACGTGGTGGTGTGTGCGGAGGCGGCGACGATGCGGCAGGCGGTGAATGTGGCGGATCGGTCGTTGCCGGATGTGGTGATCATGGATGTGCGGCTGCCGGATGGTAGTGGGATCGAGGCGACCCGGGAGATCCGGGGGGCGCATCCGGATGTGCGGGTGTTGATGTTGACGTCGTTTGCTGATGACCAGGCGTTGTTCGCGTCGATTTTGGCGGGGGCGGCGGGGTATGTGCTCAAGCAGATCAATGGGGAGGATCTGTTGCGGGCGGTGCGGACGGTGGCTGGTGGGGAGAGTTTGTTGGATGCGGCGGTGACCAGCCGGGTGTTGGAGCGGTTGCGGACTGGCAAGCACCTGTTGCGGGATGAGCGGTTGGCGCGGTTGTCGCCGCAGGAGGAGCGGATTTTGCAGTTGGTGGCGGATGGGTTGACGAATCGGCAGATTGGTGAGCGGCTCGGGTTGGCGGAGAAGACGGTGAAGAATTACATGTCGAGTGTGTTGAGTAAGTTGCGGGTGGGGCGGCGTGCGGAGGCTGCGGCGTATCTGGCCCGCCACACCATCGACGAGAACTGACCCCTGATGATCATGACCGGAGCCGGCGCCGAGCAGGCGCGGCGGGAAGCCGATGTCGCACTGCGGGACGGGACCACGGTGCATGTCCGTCCCGCCCGCCACGAGGACGCGCCCGAGCTTCAGCGGCTGTTCGAGGGGCTGTCGGAGGAGTCCCGCTATCTGCGGTTCTTCTCGGGCGCGGTTGATCTGCCGCTGGTGGTCCACTGGGCTGCCGACGTCGATTACCAGCAGCGGGACGGGCTGGTCGCGCTGACGGGCGCGGACGGTCGCATCGTCGCCCATGTCGGTTGGGAGCGGGAGCGCGACCGGCCCGAGCGGGCCGAGATCGCCCTGGTGATCGACGACGGCTTCCAGGGGCGCGGGCTCGGCACGATCATGCTCGGGCAACTGGCGGAATCGGCCCGCGTCCAGGGGGTCGAGCTGTTCATCGCCGAGGTGCTGCCCTACAACCACCGGATGCTCCAGGTCTTCCGCGACAGTGGGTTCTCGGTCCGGACCCGCTCGCTGCCCGGGGTGATCATGGCCGAGATCGCGACGGTGCTCACGCCGGACGCGCTGCGGCTGTTCGAGGACCGGGAGGAGCGGGCCTCCGCCGCCGCGATGCGCCGGGTGCTGGCGCCCCGTTCGGTGGCGGTGATCGGCGCCTCGCGGCGGCGTGGCACGGTCGGGGGCGAGTTGTTCCACAACCTGCTGGCCGCTGGGTTCGCGGGCCCGGTCTACCCGGTCAATCCCAAGGCCACCTCGGTCCAGTCGGTGGCCGCCTATCCGACCGTCGACGAGGTGCCGGGACCGGTCGACCTCGCGGTCCTCGCCGTCCCGGCGGCGGCGGTGGTCCCGGTTGCCCGCGCGTGCGCGGCCAAGGGCGTCGGTGCCCTGGTGGTGCTGTCGGCCGGTTTCGCCGAGAGCGGGCCCGAGGGCGTCGAACGCCAGCGGGACCTCCTGGCGGTCTGCCGGCAGGCCGGCATGCGGCTGGTCGGGCCGAACTGCCTCGGGGTGATCAACACCAACCCCGCCGTGGGGCTGGACGCCACCTTCGGCCCCACCCTGCCCGCCAGGGGGCGGGTCGGGTTCGGGTCGCAGAGCGGCGCGCTCGGCCTGGCGATCGTCGACTACGCCAACGACCTGGGGCTCGGGCTGTCGAGCTTCGTGGCGATGGGCAACAAGGCCGACGTCTCCGGCAACGACCTGCTCGGCTACTGGCAGGACGACCCCGACACCGACATGGTCCTGCTGTACCTGGAGTCGTTCGGCAACCCCCGCAAGTTCGCCCACTTCGCCAGCCGGCTGGCCAGGACCAAGCCGATCGTGGCCGTCAAGTCCGGCCGCTCGGTGGCGGGTGCGCGGGCCACCAGCTCGCACACGGGCGCGCTGCTGGCCGCCTCCGACGTGACCGTGGACGCGCTGTTCCGCCAGGCGGGCGTGATCCGCACCGACACCCTGAGCGAGCTGTTCGACGTCGCCAAGCTGCTCGCCACCCAGCCGGCGCCGGCCGGGCGGCGGGTGGCGATCGTCACCAACGCGGGTGGGCCGGGCATCCTCTGCGCCGATGCTTGCGAGGCCGCGGGGCTCCAGGTCCCCGCCTTCTCCGAGAAGCTGCGGTCCCGCCTGGCGGCGGTGCTGCCCGCCGAGGCGGCCGCTGGCAACCCGGTGGACCTGCTGGCCGCCGCGCCACCCGAGCGGTACGGCCGGGTGCTCGAGCTGGTGACCGCCTCCGGCGAGGCGGACGCCGTGATCGTCATCCACGTCCCGCCGCTGGCCAGCGGCCACGCCACCGACGAGGTGGCGGCGGCCGCCCAGCGGGCCGCCGCGCACGCCCCCGCGGCGGTGACGATGCAGAGCGTGTTCATGCGCTCCGGCGACATTCCGGCGCAGCTTCACGAGGGTGCCCGCTCGATCCCCTGCTACCAGTTCCCGGAGGAGGCGGCCAGGGCGCTCGCCCGAGCCGCCGACCGGGGCGAGTGGCTGCGCCGCCCCGAGGGAGCGGTACCGGCCCCGCCGGGGATCCGGCAGGAGGAGGCCGCCGCGCTGCTGGCCGACGCGCTGGCGACCGGGCCGCGCTGGCTGACCATCGAGGAGGCCGCCAAGCTGCTCGACTGCTACGGTCTGCCGCTTGCCCGCTGGCGCCTCGCCCGGACCCCGGAGGAGGCCGGCGAGCTGGCCTCCCAGCTCGGTGGCAAGGTCGCCCTCAAGGCGGTCGCCCCCGGCCTGCTGCACAAGACCGAGGCCGGCGCCGTGCGTCTCGGCCTGCGGGGACGATCGGCGGTGACGCGCGCGGCGGCGAGCCTGACCCGGGCGCTGGAGGCCGCCGGGCAGCGGCCGGAGGGGTTCCTGCTCCAGCCAATGGTCGCCGGCGTCGCGGAGCTGCTGGTCGGGGTGGTCCACGAGCCGACCTTCGGCCCGGTCGTGGCGGTCGGCGCCGGTGGCACCAGCGCCGAGCTGCTCGGCGACGTCACCGTGCGGCTGGCGCCCCTGACCGACCGGGACGCCTCCGAGGCGCTGCGGCAGCTCAAGACCTTCGCGCTGCTGGACGGCTGGCGTGGCTCGCCAACGGCCGACCAGACGGCCCTCCAGGACCTGCTCCTGCGGGTCGGCCTGCTGGCCGACAACCACCCCGAGATCGCCGAGCTGGACTGCAACCCGGTCATCGCCGGCCCCGACGGTGCCACCATCGTCGACGTGCGCATCCGGGTCGAGCTCCCGCCCCCCTCACTGCCGCTGAGCGCCCGCCGCCGATGACCCTGTCGCTCGCCGAGGCCGCCGCGGCCGAGGGCCGGCGGCGAGCCCCTGGCCGTGGAGCGTCCGAGGCGGGTGCGGCGTATCGAGCGGAGCGCCGCGCGCTGGAGCCGCCGCGCCACGCCGTGACGGGCGTCAGCTCCGCCGGCGGGACGGTGCGATCGTGGTCAGGGTCCGGATGTAGTTGGCCCGCTCGTAGGCGTCGGCGTCCCGTACTGCCTGGCGGCTCGCGCTGCCCCGGATCGCCGCCACCGAGTCTTGCCCGTGGCGTTCGAGCCAGCCGCGCAGCTCCGCTTCCATGCTGGCCAGGTGCTCCGGGCCGTAGAGCAGCAG
>WNGN01004944.1_pt1 | contig 14960 bp, 15 predicted proteins | sample 5400561 | NCBI WGS metagenome assembly WNGN01 (sample SAMN13153379, study PRJNA577476) | soil metagenome | isolation source: 115 cm soil or saprolite under Garry oak tree replicate 2 | place: USA:California | collected 2016-06-15
GGGCCTGCTGCGTTTCGCCCGCATGGATACCGACGAGAACCTGCAGACGCCCGTGCAAGTGGGCGTCCAGGGCATGCCCACCCTGGTCCTCTTCGCCAATGGCCAGCCCGTTGGTCGCCTGGTCGGCCCGCATCCCGCGCGCCTGCAACTGGGCATTGACCGCCTGCTCGCGCAGATTGGCATTGCTCGACCTTGACGCGTGTAGCTCAACAGTCATATACTATCGGCAGAGAGGAGGGAAACCATGTCGTATCACGATGCGCCAATAGAATATTTGTGGGTTCTCATCGTCGGCCATGCCAGGCAAACCGACCAGCTCATCACATTCTATGCAGCCAATGAGGAAGAGGCTGAGCAGAAAGCCGCCGCACTCGATCAAGGTCAGCGACGCGACCTCTTCCCTGCCCCTGCTGGCCTCCAGTTCCTCTCCACCCGGCTCCCAGGACAGCGCAGGCGCCTTCCCCTCATCACGGAACCGTCAAACGATTGAGAAAACATCCTCCTGGGGAACACCCATGCGCTATCAACGGATTCAAGTGCTTGGAGGCCCAGGCAGTGGGAAAACCTACCTCAATCCTTCTGTGTGGCTGCGTGACTGGCGTGTTGTGAAACGCTCTGCGCTCCATCTCTTGGGGAAATCCCACGCCGCGAAGAAAGAAACATTCGCCTCACTCCTCAACCTCATCCACTGGAACCACACCTACGAGCAGCACCAGCTCGTCCCAGCCCGTGCCCTGCTCTCCCGCCTTCACAAAAACCCCGTCGAATGTAGAACGCTCACCCAGGTCTTTGCTGCCCTGGCTGACATCCCCCTGGAGGGCAGGTAATACCGTCGCCTATAAGCATCAAGTAAAGGCGCATCTGGCCTCCTGGCTCATCGATACACTTGATATGTAGGTAATGCCGCCGCCCATAAGCGTCGAGTAAAGGGGGCGTAGCCGCGACATTCATGGCGCTGGGGAGGGGCGAAGGACCTGGCCCATGATCCCTGCAACCCCCCGTGACGACGCTTACAACGTTTTCATGACGCTTCCCCATTATACTCGCACCAGAAAGCACCCTGTTCCGCCTGTTGCCAGAGAAGAAGCCATCAAGGAAATGAAAGCAGTCGCAGTTTTTCCACGAACCAGAGAAATCAAAGTCATCGAGCATCAAGCGCCCCAGCTTACGTTGCCCGACCAGGCCAAACTTCGTATCCTCGACGTTAGGGTGTGTGGCACAGACAAAGAAATCTGCGCCTTCGCATATGGGACTCCCCCTCCAGATTCCGACTACCTGGTTATCGGCCACGAGTCACTCGCCGAGGTGATAGAGAAGGCCCTATGGATTTGGCAACAACGTTTCTCGCAACTGCCGGTACTCTGCCCGCTTGTAGACAACTGCGAGCAAGATAATGCCGATCACACTGAGCGCTATGGTTGTCACTGAGATAGGAATGCCGGGCGGAATGATGAAGTACACCACGTGGGGTAGACCATCCCAGAAACCATGTAATACAGAGACAAAGAGATAGGTCAGCAGCACCCAACCCGTGATGCGAAAATGATATGGCCTGCTCTCACGGAACAGCACCGCGCAGAGGATACCCGTCCAGACACCGTGACCGAACGGCGCCAGCAGGCCGCGGATTATTGTTTCCACAATCGAGGCTCCCACATTGCCATGGCTGAGCAGGAATATCGTGAAGGCATAGCCAGTACTTTCCAGTGCTGCAAATCCCATACCTACTGCGCCTCCCAACAGCAGCCCATCCATCTCCGCAGTGTGACGCATCCGTCGCGCCAGAAACATCACCACCAGCAGCTTACTCCCCTCCTCTAGCAGTCCGACGATCAGCCCTCCACCCAGCGACAGACCTTGATTGGGATTGGCTGCCAGGGGAAGCACCAGCGACTCGAGCACTGATGCTCCAAGCACACCCAGCACGCCCCCGACACAGAAACTGGTCGCCACCGTCTCTGGCGTCAATGTACTTAAATGCTGGTGATCATACAGGAACGCAACGAAGACGATCGGCACTAGAAAATTTCCAATCAAAATAACGGTCGGATACAAATTGGGATTCCCGGTCAGGAACATCACCACCGTTGTGATAACAAAGAGAACCACGCCGATCAGCAGAGCGCGTAGCCAGCCCCATCTGCCACGTTGTGGGTTCCGGACTTCTGGCGTGAAATCAGTTTGAGACATAGCCGTCTCCCTTCACATCAAGTTTTGGGACGCCTCCTCATTATACACGCATATCAAGGCTCAGGAGATACTCCACTCTCGAGAACGGGCTTCTATACAGCACGCAGCCCCTTGCAGACATTGGAGAAGAGCCCATCAATCAAATTCCCGGCCCTTCGCCAACATCCACAAGGGGCTGCGTCCTTACAGCTCTATGGCAGCGAGGAAGGTGCGAAGCTAAGCTGCACTAAGTTACACTACATGTTACTTCTTGAGGACCGCTTCCGAAAGTTCCTTGCCTGGGAAGAAGCGCACGCGCTGTTTTGCGGGAACGTGAATTGGTTTGCGATCGCGTGGGTTAACTCCCTTGCGGGCCGCGCTCGTGCGCACCTTGAAAGAGCCAAAGCCCACCAGCCGTACTTCGTCGCCCCCCTCAAGCGCTTCGCGGATGGAATCCAGCGTGGCTTCGAGTACTGCTGATGCCTGCTTCTGGGATACGTTTGCTGTAGTAGAAATGCGCCTTGAAAGCTCCTGGCGACCTACCGTAGCCGGTTCAGATTTGGCTGATGCAGCCGAGTGGGCTGCCTTGGCCGTTTTAGCTGTCGTAGCCTTTTTCTGTGTGGCCATAATTTAGAATCCTCCTTAACAACAACGACTGTCAACGCGTGTCGCTTCTCTTCCCACTCTATAGGGCCTTTGAAGCGGCATTACAACCTCACTGCCGTACCGATAAGGAGTATAGCACGCAATTTTGAGAAATACAAGCGTATAACCACGCTTCAGACCTTGATGCATACTATAAAACGGCTTTAGAAGCCATTATAGACCTGTTAAGCAAGTCGAAAATTGCTTCTCAAGCGGTTCTTCGATAATTGCAGAGAATTACACCACTGTATACAGAATAAGTCCATCCGTAGTGTGATGTTGTTCCACCTTTCCTTCCAGGCGCATATACTCGAGATGCGAAAGCGTCTCCGCTACCCCCATGCGCCGCGCCTCGTTACTCTTCAAGCGCGAGCCAAAGAGTCGCTGCGCGACCTGGTAGGCATGTTGCGGCTGCCCTTCGAGCAGGGTGAGAATCTGCATTTCGCGCTGCCCGTGGTGCTCAATGATCTCTCTGACCCGCGTGGCCAGGCCGATGAACGGCTCCCCGTGGCCGGGCAGGACGATGCTCGCGGGCAGCGTCGAAACCTTCTTCAACGAGTCCAGGTAATCGCCCAGTGGATCCTGGCGGTCATATGGCGAGTAGAGGCCAACGTTCGGTGTAATGCGCGGCAGCACGTGATCAGCCGCCAGGAAGGCGCCGTCGCGCTCCCGGAAGAGGCAAATATGTCCATCGGAGTGTCCCGGTGTCCAGATCACGCGATATCGCTCACCCGCCAGCTCGATGTACTGCCCATCTTCAACCAGGGTGAAAGCTTCGTGCGGCGGCACGCGAATGATATTGTACATAACCTTTGGCTCTACCTGCGAGAACCATAGTTCGGTCGGAGGTAGACCATGCTGCGTCAGAAAGTGCGAGACGCGGCCGAACCTGTCAGGCATAGTGCCCGACCAGATGATCTGTACACTGGCCTCGTCGATGGGATGCATATAGACCCTCGCCCCGCTCTGTTCCTGCAGCTCTCCCGACAGGCCAACGTGATCAGGGTGATGATGAGTGAGCACAATAGTGCGCAGGTTCTTGATACTCAGTTCGGCGCGTTGCAGCGCTGCCGTAAGTGCAGCGCGAGCATCGGGTGTGCCCATACCTGCGTCAACGAGCGTCCAGCCATCCTTGCCGGTAAGCGCGTACATATTGACAGTACGCAGTGGGAAAGGAATAGGTAGCGTAAATTTCCAGATGCCCGGCACTACCTCGCGCGCCTCTGGCAGTGGTTCATCCGGCCGGCTGGGCGTGCCGCTTGGGAGCGCTGTCCCCAATGGAGGTTCCTGCATGCAAAAATTCTCCCTACGCTGCGCTCAGGATCACCGCCCCCTGCCGCGTCAGCATCACAGTATGCTCAAACTGGGCAGTCCAACCGCCATCGACCGTGCGTACCGTCCACCCATCGACATCGACCTGCACGCGTGGCGACTTCTCCACCAGGATGGGCTCAATAGTTATAACAAGCCCCTCAGGTATGACCGGGCCAGTTCCGGGTCGGCCTACGCTCGGCACATCCGGTTTCTCGTGCATCCGCTGTCCCAGGCCGTGTCCTATAAACTCGCGCACAACATTGAAGCCCCGCGCCTCGGCAAACGTCTGGATGGCATAACCTATATCGCCGATGTGCTTGCCGGGCATAGCCGCGCGAATGCCGGCCATCATCGCCTCGCGTGTTGTGTCCAGGAGATACTGGTGCTGCGGGCTGACCTTGCCGATAGGCACCGTGATCGTCGAGTCGCCGCAGTATCCATCAAGAATCATCCCCGCGTCTATACTCAGTAGATCGCCGATCTTCAGCTTCTGCTTCCCCGGTACACCGTGAACAGCGGCATCATTGATAGACGTATTGATGCAGCCGGGAAACCCTTCCTCCGTATGGAAGACCGGCACCGCGCCGAGCCGCGTAATATAATCCATCGCATATTCGTCCAGTTCCCGTGTCGTGACACCAGGACGAGCCATCCCGGCAAGATCTTGCAGCAGCTTCGCCGTGGCTTGATTGGCCCGCCGCAACCCCTGCACAGACGCCTGATTTTTGACTACCAAAGCTTATTACTCCTTCGTTACCAAATCTCTCTCGAATTTCATCATACCACACCCTGTGAGCAAAACGACTGCCTATCACCTATGATATACTTTGTGGAGAAAACAGGCCACCTGCTTGTCAGCGTGTTATACTGGAACTAGGCGAGTATGTTGTGCCTGCTGGAAAATTCATAGGACAATGTGAGCAACGCACAAGAAGACCGGGGATTGCAGGGATGCAGCCCTCCTCATCAAAAGTAATACAGAGGAAAGATACATGATCGAGCAAGATGGAGCCATATCGCCAAAAAACACACTTTTCGTCCTTCTATCCTTTGAAGGACCCGATGTCTATTCTACCGCAGGTGGCCTGGGCACCCGTGTCACCGAACTGAGCGAAGCCCTGGCGGCGCAGGGCTATACCACGCACCTTATCTTTATTGGCGACCCCACCAAGCCAAGTGTCGAGTCACGTGTCGATGGCCACCTGGTACTCGAACGCTGGTCACAATGGGTCAGCAAGTACTACCTCAACGGCGTCTACGACGGCGAAGAAGAAAAACTTTACGACTTCAGCGAAAGCGTTCCCTACCATATTTATGATACGATCGTCCGCCCCGCCGCGGCCGAAGGCAAAATGGTCGTCGTCATGGGCGAAGACTGGCATACCGCCGATGCAATCTGCCGTACATCCGACCTGCTGCACTGGTTCGGCGTGCGCCATAAGGTGATATTGCTGTGGAACCTGAATAGCCTGATGTCGCTGCATCGCATCAACTGGGGGCGGCTCAACTTCGTCGCCACGCTCTGCACAGTGAGCAGGTACATGAAGCACAAAATGTGGAACTATGGCGTCAACCCGCTGGTCATCCCCAACGGCATTCCTACCCGTCATCTCAACCCCGTCGATGAAGCAGCGGTGAAGCGACTGCGCGAGATCGCGCGCCAGGGCGATCCACGCCGTATGTTCCTCTTCAAAATTGGCCGCTTTGACCCCGACAAACGCTGGAGAATGGCCATCGAGGCCGTAGCCCGCCTGAAGCACAGCGGCCATCCTGTCACCCTCTACGTGCGCGGTGGCATCGAGCCACACGGAACAGAGGTGCTTCACCATGCCTATAACCTCGGCCTGGAGACCCGTGACGTGGTGGCGCAGCGTCCCAACCTCGAGCAATGCCTGGACGCCATGTCCAAAGCTGGCCATGCCGACCTTTATAACCTGCGCTTCTTCCTGCCCGAGGAGTTTGTGCGCACCATCTATGCAGCGGCGGATGCCACACTGGCCAACAGCGGCCACGAACCCTTTGGTCTTGTCGCCCTCGAAGCGATGGCCGCCCAGGGTATCGCCGTGACCGGCAGTACCGGCGAAGATTATGCCATCTCCTTCGAAAATGCCATCGTTACCGAGACCGATGACCCGGATGAAATCGTGGGCTACTTGCTCCATTTGCGCCGCCATCCTGAAGAACAGGAGCGCATTCGTTCCGAAGGTTGTCGCACGGCAGAGCAGTTTCTGTGGGATCAAGTGATTGAAAATCTTGTAGGGAAGTTGGAGTTTCTGGCGCGGAAACAGAATATCGTGCTGGCTTGAGAGGATGTGTGTTATGGTTGCTGAGCTGGCAATCTATACTGTTGTGCATCAACCTAGACGTTTAAAGCTCCCGGCGCAGCCCATTCCAAGGGGAGCCTCTATCGAAGATATCACTCATTGCCTGTTTGACGAACGCATGAACGAGCGCTACTTCAAAAAAGTGGCGCGCTATAGCTACTATCCTGCCGGTCGCATGTTTTTGGACCTTGTCCGGCAGGGCATGCAGCTTTCTATTGGCTTCTCGCTTTCCTTCTTGCGGCAGGCCCAGGCCTGGGACCCCGACCTGCTGGACCTCTTCCGCGAGCTGGTGGCCGAAGAGAACGTCGAAATCATCGGTGTCGAGCCGTATCATAGCTTCCTTTTCCTGCTCGACCTTCCGGCCTTCATCTCGCGCATGCACTGGATGGCGGACGAAATCGAACGTATTTTTGGCAAACGTCCCATCATAACCGACACCACCGAGATGTGTATGTCTACGGCCATCTATGACGCACTGGACAGCGCCGGCTTTCGCGGAACCTTGATAGACGGTCGTCCCTGGGTCATGGGATGGCGCGAGTCTACGCACCTGTATCGTTACAGCGAAGATAACCTGCGGCCTGCCGGTCTAACGAAAACCAGGCGTCCAGGGCAAAAGTTGCTCGCGAGCGATGAACGCGAATCAGGACCCTACCTGCTCACGCGCCACCTGGAGTTGAGCGACGATGTAGGCTATCGCTTCTCTAATCAAACCTGGTCAGGGTATCCTCTTTACGCCGATACCTATGCCGACTGGATTGCCCGTACCTGGGGAGATTTCCTCTTGCTCGGCTGGGATTTCGAAACCTTCGGCGAACATCATCGCCTGGATAGTGGCATCTTCGAGTTCATGCGGGCGCTTCCGCACCAACTATCCATACGCGGGGTCACCTGCTGCACGCCGAGCTCGCTGATCGACAAGTTTAGCCAGTCCGACCGCGTCTATCACCTGCCCCTGCCCACGTACCCAACAACCTGGGCCGGCAGCGGCGGCATGGAGTTTTTCCTAGGCAATGGCGCGCAGCAGGCTATCCTGCAGCTCATGGGCCATGTCTATGGCGTTGCCAGGCTGACCGAGCACCCCGACCTGCTTGATCTTGCCATCTGGTTGAGCCAGTCAGACAACCTGCACCTCATCCAGTGGTTCGGACGCAGCGGACCCGAGGCCGAGGTCTCCGCCTACTTCACGCCAAGCGAATGGTGGTCCCTGACTCCCAACGGCGTCATCTACGAACTGCAGCAGGTCTACCTGAATGCCCTTCATGCCATGGAACCATATCTGCCCACCCGCCTGGTACGCCAGTCCAGGCGCAGACTTCCAGGCAAGTCCGCACGACCCGACCCCGAGCCAGAACTGGCCCTTATGGCCCGTTACGCCTGAGTTATGATATCAGGTTAAGATCAGGTTAAGATTTTTGGGAGTTTCGTACTATTCTCAACCTCCTTGTGCCCGAAAAATTGACGAGTATCGGTGTATTTGAGTAGACTCGTCAGTACCGCAAGTTTTTCAGACTAGTGATGAGGAGGGTTATGCCACACGTAAACCAGTTTTCGTCATTTCAGTATGCGGGTGAAGACGATCTAATCGAGCAAGAGGACGAGGACTTCACATACAGCTTGGATCCGTCATTTCAGGAGACCTACGAAACTGAACTGGCAGAAGACCCATCGATAGAAGTCGTCCCGGTTGTCATATCCACTGCTCCCGTTCCACTGCTCCTGACAGGTAAGCATCGGGTAAATACTACTGGTCCGCTCGCGACTGGCTCAGGTGTAATGCCCGCCCTATCTGCACGTCGCCCAGTAGCCACCACCTGGCAGTTCGAGTTCGATGACTTGCCTGGCACAGAGACATTTACCGAACCTCTTGTAACCACTACCGGGCAATTCAAAGCTATGTCGGGAGTTCTGCCCGCCCTACCTACGGATTCTCCCGTCACCAGCGCTGGGCAGTTCAAAGTCATTTCGGGCTTTCTGCCTGCCCTATCCAGGCCGCAGCCTGAGACGAGAGCCGGACAGCGGGAAAGAAATACCTCCGCTTTGCCAGGCAATATGGCTGCCCGGCAGCCGGGAGCGACCACCGGGCAGTTAGGGGCGCATTCGGCCCAACTCCCCATCTTTGTAACTACCCCGTCGCTCGCTTCTTCCTTGCAGGCCGTGCTGACCTCCAGCACTACCGGGCGCATCGTAGTGATTCCAGGTTCGAGGAAGCGCAAACAGGCGGAAACAGAGAAGACTCCTCCTGGTGAGCGCGTAAGCCCGCGACTGCGCCAGGGTGTGACACTGGCTGCTGCCCTTCTGTTCGTGGTGATCACCTCGCTGCTTACCCTCGGCCCATTGGCCAGCGGGCAGTACCCATTTCCCATATTTCGCAGCTTCAATAGCTGGTTTCGCTCTAACACGGCGAGTCAGCAGCTTTCATCGCACTCGAATGCAAGGCAGATCAACGCGAGCAACCTGCCTCTCATGCAGTTTCCGCAGAGCCCGTATGTGGACATAGCTCAGCAGGATGCTATCGCTGCCGGTATCCCCGCGGATTATTTTGTGCGGCAGATGAACCAGGAAAGTGCCTTCAATCCCAATGCAGTTTCGCCGGCAGGAGCCGAGGGTATCGCCCAGTTTATGCCCGGCACGGCTGGTGCTGCTGCTAATCTCATGGGGAGCTATACCCGTAGCTACGGCGGCGATTACGCTATGTCCCTGGCCGCTTACAATGCCGGCACCGGCGCTGTCCAGCACGCCACCTACGTCTGTGGTTCCTCCTGGATGAATTGCCTGCCTTCTGAGACACGCAACTATATCTATGTCATTATGGGGATTTGAACTGCTGTCAGTCGCGGGTCACCTGCCGAAAAACTGCACCGTGGCCCGCATGCCCTCTTCCAGCGACACCTGCGCTTTCCAGCCAAGTAATCGCTCCGCCTTGCTGCAGTCGAAAAAGATCAGGTGGATATCGCCTGGCCGCTTGGGCGCGCGCACGATCTCTACCTCGTGGCCAATGCTCTTCGTCAGCGCTCGATAGATTTCATTCACCGAAGTCCCCTTGCCGGTGGCTATGCAAAAGATATCGTTATCGCCGTGGTCGAGCGCCAGCAGGTTCGCGCGAGCCACGTCCCCAGCGTAGACATAATCCTTCTGCTGCTCGCCATCCCAGTCGATACGCACAGGTTCATGGGCGAGTATGTGCTTGGCGAAGATGGCTATCACTCCCGCCTCGCCGTTGGGATCCTGGCGTGGACCGTAGACATTACCGTAGCGCAGCGCGGTATAGCGCAGGCCGTTAGCCTCGTACCAGTAGCGCAGGTAGTACTCTGCAACCAGTTTCGTTATGCCATAGGGAGACTCCGGCCGTTGTGGCGTCTCTTCGCGCACAGGTACTTCACCTGGCGTGCCATAGGTCGCTCCGGATGAAGCGAAGATAATCTTCTTTGTGCCGGTGCGCGTACAGTTGGTCAGAACATTGAGCAGGCCGCTCACATTGACACGGGCATCCAGCAGCGGGTCCTGGGTCGAGATAGCAACGCTCGCCTGCGCAGCATGGTGATTGACGATTTCTGGCCGTACCTCGTTGAAAATGCGCTCTATCCCAGCTTCATCTGTGATGTCTGCCTGGTAGAGGCTTGCCTGGGGATTGATATTGACCTCTTTGCCGCCTCCATGCTCCCATAAATTGTCCACAATAGCGACCTCGTGCCCTGCTGCCAGGTAAAGGTCGACGATATGTGAACCGATGAACCCTGCACCGCCAGTAACTAAAATTCTCATGAAAGCAGATACCCTTCCTAATTCGTATGTCTCTATACCCACCTGTGTACTACCCGCCCAGGTAGATCAGCATGGCCATGGCGTCGAGCCGCATCACATTCTCCTGGGAACCCTGGATCTTGATTGCACCCTGCATATAGTTCGAGGCCGGGTTTGCGTCACCCCAAAAAATATCGGCCAGGTCTTCACTGCTGCCCTTGACAATGAGATCAGCCGCTCCCTGCGGACCCTCGTTCACCGTCGCCTTTCCGTCCTTGATCGTCATAGTAAAACTGGTGGCAATATCGGTTGCCTCGAAATAAATGATGCAGTTCCAGTTGCGCAGCGAGCGCAGCACGCGCTCGCTTTTGCTTGCCTGCGCGATATAGTCATCGAGAGCCTCTCGGAGTTCTTCTCGTGTTGCCATCAGTATTCACTCCTGTCCTGCGGCTACATGTAGGGGCGACCCTTGCGGTCGCCCTGCGAGCCTCGTGTCTCCATCAGCAATCACTCCTCTCTTGCGGGTACATCTAGGGGCGCCTGCAAGGGGCCCCCTGCAAGCTCCTGTCTGGCCCCGAGTGCTGCCAGGACTTCCCCCGCTGCGCGCTCACCCGACTGTACCGCGCCATCCAAGTAGCCGTTCCATACCGTCGCCGTCTCAGTTCCCGCCCAGTGCAGGCGGCCAATAGGGGTACGCAGGGCCTCTCCGTAATTCGTCCACACTCCGGGCGGCATGTAGCCTCCATAGCCACCGCGCGAGTATTCTTCCTCGGCCCAGCTTTGCTCGACATACTCGGATGGCCTGCCCGCCTTCTCGCCAAAGTAACCTGCAAGGCACTGGAGTACGGCAGTTCGGCGCTCGTCTGCACTCCTGCGGCCCCACCGTCGTCCCTCGTCTCCCTCGATGAAAGCCAGCAGTACGCCCGGCGTACCGCTCTCCGGCGAGTTATCAAAGCTAATGCGCACCAATCCCGTGTCGCTGGTCACCTGGCCCGATAGCCCTTCTTCGCGCCAGAAAGGAGTTTCATAGAGGCAGTGCACCTTGATAATCGTTCCCATGGGCATACGCTGCGTCAACTGATCGCGTAACGCAGGCAATATGGGCCGGTAGCGTATTCTCCCGGCCAGCGTGGGGGGAATGGCAACGATGACTCTTTGTGCCTTCACGGTGAGCGCATCGCTCTCGACCCGCACGCCTGCATCATCCTGGCTAATCGTATGCACGGGCGCGTTCAAAATCACACGTTCTCCAAGGGTATCGGCAACCTTTATAGAGATCTGTTGTGCTCCGCCATGAAAGCGGCACTCCTGCGCGCCTCCCGTTACACTGATCAACTGCTTAAGGCTCCCGGCAGAGTGAATATAAAAGAGAACATGCAGCAGGGAGATGTCGCGTGGCTCAGCAGAGAATACGGATTGGATGGCAAGTGCCAGCAGCTTGAGTACCTCTGAGGATGGAACGTTGTTTTCCATCCAGGTAGCCACGGTGTGGGTATCCCACTCTTCGGCTTTCGCTGCTTCCCAGGGAGCATCCAGCGGCACCTCGTTGGCCATGAGGTTGAGTTGAAGCATAGTCTCTACAGTCTCCATTGCCACCAGGGGATCATCTATGGGAATGGCGCCAGAGTAGATCGTTCGTTGCCCATCCTGGAACTGTAAGTTGTTGCCGGTGTCATACATCCGGAACGTGGTAACGCCGGCTGACTCCGCCAGCGCGGCTAGACGGTACTGAGTCGGTCCAATCCATTGCGCGCCCAGGTCCAGTGGCGTACCAGATCTGGCTGGCTTTGTGTACGTTCGTCCTCCTACGCGATTGCGCGCTTCAAGCACGACTACATCGACACCAGCCCCTGCCAGTGTCCGGGCGGCAGCAAGTCCTGCAAGCCCTGCGCCGACCACCACGACATCGGCTTTGCGCTCGCCCACGCCGGATAAGTTCGTTGAAGCATTGCTCATGAGTAATGTGTCCAAAACCTAAGGTAAGGTTCAATTTGAAGAAAAGTCCTTGACAGTATGAACAGTCACACTGTGTCACCCCTCGCTTCGCGAAGGGTCTGTCTCGATCGGCAGAGAGATGCTTCGCTGCCCCTTCGCTGCGCTCAGGGCTTCGGTTCACTCAGCATGACAGGACTGGACCTTTCTGGTGGTGAGGAACTCTCACGTTCATTTGAACCATGTCTAAATTGACAACGCGTTTACATAGGGCTTCAATCGCTGCTTTTTCAAGTTCTCGCGTACAATCCACTGTATGTCTTTGTCGACTGATGCGCTCAATTGCACGAGCAGCGCGAGCCCCGCTTCGGGTGTCGCAGCAATAGCAACGCTCAAGGTGTAGCCAAGCGCTTTACGCAACACGCTTACGGCCTCCTCGTGCCGGCGTTCTTGCGGCAGGCGAGCCAGCCACTCGACAGCGCGCGCCTGGATGAACAGGGCATCATCGCCACGAGCTTTACTTTTGAGCAGGGGTGGTTCAGCAATAGCCGCAGCGGATGCCCGGATCACCAGCGGATCATCGTCCAGCAGCCAGTTCGTGAGTACCTGGTAGGTGCGTTTCCAATTGGCAGCCAGCATGCGCTGCAGCGCCGCTGCCACCATCTCACGTACCCGCCAGCATGGGTGCAATGCCGCCCTGCGGAGTTTCGCAACTTCATCCTCCCACCAGCCCTGCCGCGCCACCGCTACCTGCCCGTAGGTCAGTACCGCGGTCGATGGCAGTATCTCGCGTGGATCATTTGCAGGTGCCCCGGCTAGTGACAGCGCTGCCCAGCCATCCAGCAGCGCCTCAAGCCGTTCGACAGGTGGCATAGCGGGTTGAGTGACCAGCCGCCCGATAACATCGGCGAAGGCGCCAACCAGCGCTGTATTCATGCGCGGCCCCGGTAAGGCGCTGTGCTCTGTCATGTAGCCTTCCAGCTCCTCTACACTGCGGCTCGTGGAAACAGTTGTCAAGGCCCTGTTGATCAGTTGTTGTAGATCGCTACGATATGCATCTTGCCGGGGTGAAGGCATGTGCTATGCTTTCCTTCGCTATCAAAGAGAAACTATTCTTCCCCATTCTCAATTCGTTCCATCTGCGCGCCCAGGCTGCGTAGTTTCACATCCAGGTCTTCATAGCCTCGCTCTATATGCTCGATGCCGTACACCTCCGAGAAACCCTGCGCGCAGAGGGCCGCCAGGATATAGGAACAACCGGCGCGAATATCGGGGATATCCAGTCGCGTGCCTGTAAGCGGCGTCGGCCCGCGCACAACAATGCTATGCACAAACTGCTTTTCCCGGAAACGACAGGGGACCTCGCCCAGGCACTTGCTGTACAGCTCAATATGAGCGCCCATTCGTTCGAGGGTAGCAGTATAGCCAAAGCGGTCTTCAAAGAGCGTCTCGTGTACCACCGACATACCGTCTGCTTGTGTGAGCAGGACAGTGAATGGCTGTTGCCAGTCCGTCATAAATCCAGGATGTACATCGGTTTCCAATGCGATGGGCGGGGGAGGTGCGGCATCGCTGGTAAAGCGGATGCCCTCGTCGTCCACTGCAAAATGCAGCTGCATCTTGGAAAGGGTATTCAAGAAGGTAAGCAGGGTGTCCTGTTGAGCGCCTCGCAGGTAAACGTCGCCCTTTGTCAGGTATGCCGCAGTAGCCAGCGATACGGCTTCGTTGCGGTCGCTGAGCAATGTATGGCTCGCGCCGTGCAAGCGTTCCACTCCCTCGACGAAAATGCGCCGGTCGACCTTAATCTCGATGATTGCGCCCATCTTTTGTAGCAGCTTGATCAGGTCGATAATTTCTGGTTCCAGGGCGGCGTTCTGGATGATGGTCACACCTTTTACAAGCGAAGCCGTTATGAGGAAGTTTTCAGTAGCCATCACGCTGGGAAACGGCAGGTTGATGGTCACGCCATGCAGACCACGAGGAGCACTACAATAGTAGCGCCCATCCCGTTCGATAATTTCAGCTCCCATCTCCCGTAGCCCGTTGAGATGAAAATCGATAGGGCGCCTGCCAATGCGATCTCCCCCTGGCATGGGAATGTCGGCCTCGCCACAGCGATGGATGAGTGGACCAATGGTGAGCACCGCCATGCGATTAAGACTGCCTATCTCACTTGATACCGAAACTTTGTTGATGTGGGGAGTACGGATTGAAAGAGTGTGATCTTGCAGATCTATTTCAGCACCCAGGTCGCGGCAGAGTCCGATAGCCAGGTCAAGGTCGCCAAGCAGTGGCACATTGCGTAGAATACAGGGTTCGACCGTGAGCAGAGAGGCCATGACCATTTTTGTCACGGCGTTTTTGGCTCCACTCAGCCGGACTTCACCGTAAAGTGGGGCACCGCCCTCAATCAAGTAATGGGGGGCATTTGCGGGCATAGCTTGTCAGTCTCCTACGAATTTCCAGGGGCTTCCCATAACCACCGCAGCGCTTTGAGGCGAGATGGCGGTGGAGCAACATTGCGCGTAAAGCGCTGCTTTGTTTGAGCTGTGCGCTTGATAGAAGGCGTACCGGGTGACCCATCAGCTATCCCTTGCTCAATAGCATCCAGCAGGTCAAGCAGCTCGTTTACGCTCTGTGCCACGCCTTCAACCATCAGGTATCCCGGCGGCTTCACCGCGTCACCCACCAGATACAACCCCTCGATAGAGGTGTCAGGGGCAACATCCGCGCCCTGCGCAACCCGGTTGACGGGCCACTCGCCGCGATAGGCGCTCATGGTCAGGACGCGGCAGTGCTTCTCAAACGCCTCTCCAAACAACATGCGCAAGT
>WNGN01001609.1_pt1 | contig 14936 bp, 17 predicted proteins | sample 5400561 | NCBI WGS metagenome assembly WNGN01 (sample SAMN13153379, study PRJNA577476) | soil metagenome | isolation source: 115 cm soil or saprolite under Garry oak tree replicate 2 | place: USA:California | collected 2016-06-15
ATCGGCGTTGCCGCCGTGATCTACTGGCTGATCGGTTTCGGTCCGCTGGCCGGCGTGAAGTATACCGGCATGGCGCTGTTCGAGTGCGGCATCGTCGGTCTCGTCGTCACCGGGTTGATCATCTGGATCACCGAATACTATACCGGCACCGAATATCGCCCGGTGAAGTCGATCGCGGCATCGTCGGTGACCGGTCACGGCACCAACGTGATCCAGGGGCTGGCGATCTCGATGGAATCCACCGCCGGTCCGGCGCTGGTGATCATCGCCGGCATTCTCGTTACCTACAGCCTTGCCGGCCTGTTCGGCATCGCGATCGCCACCGCGACGATGCTGGCGCTGGCCGGCATGATCGTGGCGCTCGACGCCTTCGGTCCGGTCACCGACAATGCCGGCGGCATTGCCGAAATGGCCGGTCTGCCCAAGGAAGTCCGAAAGGCCACCGATGCGCTCGACGCCGTCGGCAACACCACCAAGGCGGTCACCAAGGGCTATGCGATCGGCTCCGCCGGTCTCGGCGCGCTGGTGCTGTTCGCGGCCTATAATGAAGACCTCAAATTCTTCATCGCCAATGCCGCGAAGTTTCCGTACTTCCAGGGTGTGCTGCCGGATTTCTCGCTGAACAATCCCTATGTCGTGGTCGGTCTGCTGTTCGGCGGCCTGCTGCCCTATCTGTTCGGTGCGATGGGCATGACGGCGGTGGGCCGTGCGGCAAGCGCGATCGTCGAGGAAGTGCGGCGCCAGTTCCGCGAAAAGCCCGGCATCATGCAGGGCACCGACAAGCCCGACTACGGCAAGGCGGTCGATCTTTTGACCAAGGCCGCGATCAAGGAAATGATCATTCCGTCGCTGCTGCCGGTGCTGTCGCCGATCTTCGTCTACTTCGTGATCTTCGGGATCGCGGGCGGCGGTGCTGCCGGCAAGTCGGCGGCGTTCTCATCCGTCGGTGCGATGCTGCTCGGCGTGATCGTGACCGGTCTGTTCGTCGCGATCTCGATGACCTCGGGCGGCGGCGCCTGGGACAATGCCAAGAAATACATCGAGGACGGCCATTACGGCGGCAAGGGCTCCGACGCCCACAAGGCCGCGGTGACCGGCGATACCGTCGGCGATCCCTACAAGGATACGGCGGGCCCGGCGGTGAACCCGATGATCAAGATCACCAATATCGTGGCGCTGTTGCTGCTGGCGATCCTGGCGCACTGAGCAGCGAACGACGATTGAAACAAAACCCCGTGGCGCGAGCCGCGGGGTTTTTTCGTTGAGAACGCCGTCGTATCTCTTACGTCATTGCGAGCCAACGGGTCGGCGCAAAGCGCCGCCCGATGACAGGCTCCGCGAAGCAATCCATAAGTGGCGGGCGCAAAACTGGTTTGCTTCGTCGCTTGCGCTCGCAATGACGGCAAAGCCTCAATTCACATCCATCTGCAGGCCTTCCTGCTTGATGATGGCGGCGAACTTGGTGGTCTCCGCCTGCACGAAATCGGAGAACTGCTGCGGCGTGCCGTAATCGGTTCGCGCGCCCATCGCCGCGATGTTCTTCCTGGTGTCCTCGCGCTCCAGGAACACCTTGATCTCCCTGTTGAGGGCATCGATAACGGGAGCGGGAGCGCTCTTCGGCAGGAAAATGCCGAACCAGGACGAGACGTCGAATTTTGCCAATTCCGGCCCGGTCTCGCGCACGGTCGGAATGTTCGGCGCCGATCCGCTTCGCTCCGGCGTGGTCACCGCAAGCGCGTTGAGCTTGCCGTCCTGCACCTGCGGCAGCGACGGAAACAGGTTGTCCGACAGAATCTGGATATCGCCCGACAGCGCCGCCTGCAGCGCCGGGCCCGCGCCCCGGAACGGCACATGCACCATCTTCAATCCGGTGAGTTGCAGCAGCCAGGCCATGGTGAGATGCGGGCTCTGCCCGACGCCGGACGAGCCGTAGGTCAGCTTGTCCGGATTGGCCTTGATGTAGGCGATGAGGTCGCTGATCGACTTGATCGGAACCGACGGGTGCGCCGAGATGATATTGGGAATCCGGATCAGGTTGCTGACCGGCTGCAACTGATCCGCCTTGTAGTTCATGTTGCGGAAAATGCTGTAGGCGATGGCGTTGGGGCCGGGGTTGCCGACCAGAATGGTGTGTCCGTCGCCCTTCTGGCGCACAGCCTCCGCCGTGCCGATGGTGCCGCCCCCGCCGGACCGGTTCTCCACGATCGCGGACTGGCCCCACGCGGTCTGCAGATGTGCCGCCAGCAATCGCCCCATCACATCCGTGGTGCCCCCCGCTGCGGCGGGCACGATGAGACGGACGTTTTCGGTGGGCCGCCAGTCGGCGGCCTGGCCAAGGCGCGGCAAGGCGGCGGTCGCCGACAGCGCAGCGGCTGCGGACAGCACGCGGCGGCGAGAAAGTAGTCTGGTCACGTTTCACTCCCTGCCTGGATTTTCTTTTGCAGGCGAGCGTAGGAAATGCGCGGGGGGCCGGCAAGCTGACGGCTTGGCGCAGGCGCCTGGGTTAGAGCATGATCCGGAAAAAGCATGCCCTCGGGCCACGACCCGATGGGTGGGTTGTCGGGCAGCGCCATGGGCGTCTTGCAAATTGCGCGATGATGGAATAGTGCCGCTGATTTGCCCGACGTGTCAAAATGTTTTCGCGGGATCGCTCAAAGCATCCATGCCAGCGACCGCCATGCTACTTTGCATGGGGTTGTTTTCGATATTTTAGTTGGAAGCCAGAGCCGCGTCGGCCCTTGCGGCTGTTTTTCCCGTTGATGGTCGCAGCATGGCTTGCCAAGCCGTAGCTCGCGGGCCGCGCGCCCGCCACAAAGCTTCGCCTCATCGGGCTCATCAGCGCCGCAGACGGTAGCGGCTGACCACGATGCGTGCGGAAGAAGTGGACGATTCCCTGCTCGTACTGCAAGTCCGGCACGAACACGTTGAGGTACATCCGGTCGATCCCCTCGACCGTCAGCCTGACATGACGGCTGATGATCTCGGCCACGCTCTGTGCTATCATCTGCTCGGCTCCGGTCGTGCAGGTTTTGCCTCTCGAAGGCGTTTAGGCCGTTCATCGGTCCTACCTGAGCTTGGTTCTACCAACGCTCGTCATGAACCGGCGATCGGAGCCACTTTCCTAACACGCCTCGTCGGTCTGAGGCGGAGCCTCGTTAGAAGCTGAGCAGCTTGAACAGCGGGGTCAGGTAGCTGAGCTCCTGGCCCGATGTCGCCGTGGTACGGCTGATGAAGTCGAATATCTTGCCGTCCTGCAGGCCGTAATTGGCGAGCCGCTGCACCTGGCGGTTCTTGTCGAAATAGATCGCGATGACCCGCTGGTCGACGACCTTCTGGTTCATGAACGCAACCATGCGCTCGGAGCGTTGCGAAATGTAGTAGAAGACTTCGCCGTTGAGGGTTGCGACCGTGGACGGCGTTCCCATCACGATCAGCACCTGATCCTGGCTCGCGCCCATCGGGATTTGCTCCAGCGCACCCGCTGGCAGGATGTAGCCCTTCTGGAACTGCTCGCCGGTGCAGCCGCCGAGTACCGCGCACACCAAAGCGACGGCCGCGACCGCGCGCATGCCGCGCCAGCGCGCAGCCAAGCTGCGCGCCGAGCACACGCTTGGGCGTGTCTGGCTTGTTTCAATCATGCCGGAACTGGTCCCGTCCCCTTACATCGCGCGAGGCGTTGACATACCGGGCAGCACGTTGGATTGCAACATGCGCGGGCCCGGATGGCCCGCTGGCGGAACCCGCAATGCTTTGGCCGTTCAATCACTTCAGGAAACCCCGGGTACCGTCGCGCGGCACCATTGAGGGCATCTATGGCATGATCGTGACGCAAGCGCGAGAACCGTTGTTTTATCGGGACTTGGGCGTGCCGGACACGGTTAATGGCCGTTTCGATCTGCTGGTGCTGCATTTGTGGATGGCGTTGCGGCGGCTGAAGACGATTAAGGGGGGCGCGGAACTTTCCCAGGCGCTGTTCGATGGTTTCTGCGACGATATGGACGCGAACTTGCGCGAAATGGGCGTCGGCGATCTCACCGTCCCAAAGCGAATGCAGGCCTTTGGGGAGGCCTTCTACGGCCGGGCAGCGGCCTACGATCAAGCCTTGACCGCCGGCGAGGAACCGCTGGCGCGGGCGCTGTGCAAGAATATCCTGAACGGAGCGGAAATCGAAAAAGCTCGGCAGCTCGCGTTCTATGCTGGGTCGGCCATTGCGGCGCTGACAGGATTGGACGATGCGACGGTGCAGAGCGGAGCGTGGAGGTTTCCTTCGCCGGCGCGAGTGGGCGTACAGCAATGAATAGAGCGAGCAGCATGACGAACAAGGCCGATTCCTGGAGCGTTCCGATCGCCGTGGCGCAAATACCGGACACCGGATTGCATCGCGATATCGAGGCTGGCCCCGTCGCACGCGAGGCCATGGCTGAAGTCGCCGGCTTGCGCCAAATTCTGTCGGTGAGTGCTTCGCTGGATGTGACTCCGGAGAGCGGAGGTCGCGTCCATGTCGAGGGGCGCGTTCGGGCGCGGGTCGGGCAGACCTGTGTCGTTACGCTCGATCCAATCGAAAACGACATCGACGAGCCGATCGATCTGATCTTCGCTCCGCCCGAGCAAATTCCACAACTGGCCGATCTTGTGGATGAAGCCGCCGAAAGCGACGCCGAGATTCCAGACCCGCCGGAGCCGATCGAAAACGGCGTCATCGATCTTGGCCGGCTCGCAACCGACGCGTTGTTCCTGGGGATTGATCCCTATCCGCGCCGGCCGGACGCGGTTTTCGAGCCGCCGGTTGTGGTTGCAGATCCCGAGGATCACCCGTTTGCCGCACTCAAGGCGCTGCGGCTCGATGCAACACCGACGGACGCGAAGAAGCCCAGGAACCGCTAGAGAACCGCTAGAGAACCGCCGAAGGCGGGCCGAACAAGCGTTGAGTTCCTGTTCCAGCAAATATGGATCCGAGATCGGTTCGATATTTCAAACCAAGACACTGAACTATCTGGATATATCTGTGTGAGTCGGTTCCGCCTACCGCCGCCCGGCATTCAAAAAGAGGGCGGTCAAGAGGTTGTGTCGGCACAGAGACACGCTATTGTCGCGACCCGGCCGGGGTGCAGAGTTTGCGCTTCGCCGATCGCCGCCATCCATGGCGATTTCCAGTCCGCGGCCGAGCGCATCAAGACCGCACAAGATCAGGTTTCCGGGACGTTCATGCCTCAAAAGGTTCGAATCGCGCTTGACGCCATGGGTGGCGATGTGGGCGCAGCGGTGGTCATTCCCGGCGCCGCAATTTCGCTCACCCGGCACCCCGACACCGAATTCCTGCTGTTCGGCGAAAGGTCATTGATTGAAGCGCAACTCGCCAAGCATCCGGCGATGAAGGCAGTCTCGCGCGTCATTCATACCGATGTTGCCGTCGGCATGAACGACAAGCCCAGTCAGGCGTTGCGCCGCGGCCGCAAGACCTCGTCGATGTGGCTTGCCATCGACGCCGTCAAGAAGGGCGATGCCGACGTCGCGATATCCGCGGGCAACAGCGGCGCGCTGATGGCGATGGGGCGGTTTTGTCTGCGCATGCTGCCCGGCATCGACCGCCCGGCGATCGCTGCGGTATGGCCGACGATGCGCGGCGATTCGGTCGTGCTCGACCTTGGCGCCACCATCGGCGGTGACGCGCATCACTTGATGGCGCTCGCGGTCATGGGCGGCGCCATGGCGAGCGTGTTGTTCGATCTTGAGCGGCCCACGGTCGGCCTGCTCAACATCGGCGTCGAGGAAATCAAGGGCCGCGAGGAAATTCGGGAAGCCGCCGAATTGCTGCGCGCGATGGATCTTCCCCAGCTTGAATATATCGGCTTCGTCGAAGGCGACGGCATCGGCAAGGGCGCCGCCGACGTCATTGTCGCCGAAGGTTTCAGCGGCAACATCGCCTTGAAAGCGGCCGAGGGCACGGCGCGCCAGATCAACGATTTTCTCCGCGCCGCGCTGTCGCGCACCTGGCGCTCCAAGATCGGCTATCTGTTCGCAAAAAATGCCTTCAAGGCGTTGCGCGACAAGCTGGATCCGAACAAGTCAAATGGCGGCGTGTTCCTCGGCCTGAACGGCATCGTGGTGAAAAGCCATGGCGGAACCGACGCCGAGGGCTTTGCTTACGCGGTCGATGTTGGCTATGAGATGGTCCGCTACGATCTCCTGACCAAGATCAATCAGATGCTCAATCGCGACGGCAGTGCGCTGGCCCCTGCGCAGACCTCGCAGGAGGCTGTCTCGTGACCGCGATACGTTCGGTGGTGCTCGGCTGCGGTTCCTATCTGCCGCGGCAGATTCTGACCAATGCCGCACTTGCGGCGCGGATAGACACCTCGGACGAGTGGATTGTGCAGCGCACCGGCATCCGGCAGCGCCATATTGCCGCCGAGGGCGAGTTCACCTCGCATCTGGCGATCCATGCCGCACGCGCCGCCATTGCCAATGCCGGGATCGATGCGCAGTCGATCGACCTGATCGTGCTCGCGACCTCGACGCCGGACCAAACCTTTCCCGCCACCGCGGTCGAGGTCCAGAACGCGCTCGGCATCAATCACGGCGCAGCCTTCGATCTGCAGGCGGTATGTTCGGGGTTTATGTTTGCGCTCGCCACCGCGGACAATTTCCTGCGGACCGGCGCGTTCAAGCGCGCGCTGGTGATCGGCGCCGAGACATTCTCCCGAATTCTCGACTGGAACGACCGCGGCACCTGTGTGCTGTTTGGCGATGGCGCCGGCGCTATCGTGCTTGACGCCGAGCTGCAGCCTGGCAAGTCCTCCGACCGCGGGATATTGACCACGCATCTGCGCTCCGACGGCCGGCATAAGATGAAACTATACGTCGATGGCGGTCCATCCACGACCCGCACCGTGGGCTTCCTCCGGATGGAGGGCCGCGAAGTGTTCAAGCACGCCGTCGGCATGATTACCGACGTGATCGTCGATGCCTTCGAGGCCACCGGCACGACCGCCGAAGAGATCGACTGGTTTGTTCCACACCAGGCCAACAAGCGAATCATCGATGCTTCAGCGCACAAATTGCATATTGCACCGCAAAAGGTGGTGCTGACCGTCGATCTGCACGGCAACACCTCGGCGGCATCGATACCGCTGGCGCTGGCGGTTGCGGTCGCGGACGGGCGTGTGAAGAAGGGCGATCTGGTGCTGCTTGAAGCCATGGGCGGCGGTTTCACCTGGGGCTCGGCGCTGTTGCGCTGGTAAGCGGCGCTAAAATATTACCTGTATTGCAACCGTCTTTCATGCGACTGCATTGATGAGCGCTGTTGACCATCGCTTGTTAAGCTCATAATTTCAGATAGATATGTTCGCCGTGAGTGGGGCAGGCGATGACCGGAACCGGAAAGACAGTTACACGCGTCGATCTGTGCGAAGCCGTCTACCAGAAGGTGGGCTTGTCGCGCACGGAGTCGTCCGCCTTTGTCGAACTGGTCTTGAAAGAGATCACCGACTGCCTTGAGAAGGGTGAGACGGTGAAATTGTCGTCGTTCGGATCGTTCATGGTGCGCAAGAAAGGCCAGCGTATCGGCCGTAATCCGAAGACCGGCACCGAGGTGCCGATTTCTCCGCGTCGCGTGATGGTGTTCAAACCTTCGGCCATATTGAAGCAGCGAATCAACGGCAACGGTACTGGCATCGGCGACGTCAAAGCCGACTAATCATTCATTCGGCTGGGCTGGCCGAGAGGAGCGGGCATTTGGAGAAATCCCCGGATGCGTTCCGAACCATCAGCGAGGTCGCTGCCGATCTCGACATTCCTCAGCACGTCCTGAGGTTCTGGGAGACGCGGTTCACGCAAATCAAGCCGATGAAGCGGAGCGGCGGCCGGCGCTACTACCGCCCGGACGATGTCGATCTGCTGCGGGGCATCCGCCGCCTGCTCTACGGCGAGGGCTACACCATCCGCGGGGTGCAGCGCATTCTGAAGGAGCACGGCATCGCGTCGGTCCAGCGCCTGGCGGATGGATCGGCGATCGCCTCGTTCGGTGCGATCGAAGAGGCCGTCGGTTTAACCATTTCGGAAATGGATCACGATCCTGTCGCCGGCATCGACGTCGATGACGACGATTATGAGGGGACGGACGGCATCGATTTTCGCCTTCTCGAAAACGACGAGGAGGAACTCTCGGCGGCGTTCGGCGGCGGCCCGATTCCCGGCGTCGAGACCCTGACGCGTCCGGTCGATGTCGGGCGTCTGGAAGGCGTGTTGAAGGACTTGATCGCCTGCCGGCAATTGCTCGATTCGGCGCTGAAGGAAGGCTAGCCGTCAGCGGAACTGACGCTTCCACCCGATCGGCCGCCTTGCGCGCAAGGCTGATCGAAGCTATGGGAACGGCATCGGAGCGTGGCGCAGCCCGGTTAGCGCACTAGTCTGGGAGACTAGGGGTCGGAGGTTCAAATCCTCTCGCTCCGACCAAAACTGCAAGCAATTTCAATATGTTGCATAGCTACTCTCTCGGTCGAAATTTTTGAAATGCATCGTATCGGCACCATGTCGGCACGCAGCGACCCGAGGTATCGGTGGGGGTCAACCGGTGAAAACCAAAAAGTCGCGAGACCTCGAAGCGCCGGTCGGAAATCGTCCCGAAGACTTTCTCAACCGCGGCATTAAAGCGGCTGTTGGCGCACTGCCGGTTGTGGGTGGACCGCTGAACGAATTCATTGCGTTCGCGATTGGCGATCCCGCTCAAGAGCGTCGTGATGACTTCATGCAGGCGGTCTACGATCGCATCTTGGATCTTGAGAAGGAGTTCGATCAACTCGAACGCGAAAACCTTCGTTCGAACGAGCAGTTTCAAGCGACATTCATTCAAGCCTCGCGCCTCGCAGTCTCGACCGCTTCGGACGAGAAAAGAAAAATATTGCAGAATGCGATCTTGAACTCCGCTCTAGGGTCAATTGACGAGAATGTCCGTCAGATTTTTATGACGTTTGTCGAACGGTTCACACCGCTACACGCGGCAATCCTACAAGTGTTCAACAACCCGGCGGCGAATGAGGCCGCCAAAACGAGGGCAGCGCATTTGAGCATGGGTGGTCCGGGGCTCATCATTCAGGCCGCTATTCCGGACCTTCAAGGACAGGATGCGCTCGCAAATCGACTTGTCTCAGACCTTGAAAGCTCTGGACTGCTGAACGGCGCCAGCCTCAACGTCACGATGACGGGGCAGGGACTAATGGCTAGCCGAACGACTGCACTCGGTCGCGCGTTCCTGCAATTTATTAGCGACCCTCAAACCGGCACCGTTCCTTGAGCGGGCGTATACGTTCACCGGAAGTTGAGTTTTCAAAATCCTGGCGGCGGCCGTGACCCCTTTGGCGATGCTGTAGAAGAGTTTATCCTTAGTCATGAGCAGTTGTTCGACCAACTGTCGGCCGCGGCAAACGCACGACTGTTTCGCGACGAAGCCGCACAGAAACCGAAGCCCTTCAGATACCGCTGATCTGCGGGCTCACACATGGATCGACGATGACGATCCATTCTGGCGGGACCCCCGGGGTACGTTACCAGTCTCGACTAGTCATCTGGCTTTCCACACTGTCACCGAAGAACGCGAAGCATCTACAGGTGGGAAGCTTTTCCGACGAGCTTACGCGTTGATCAACATAGAAGGACAGTTGCAACCTGGACCTTTGCCTCACCTAAATCAGAAATACCCTTTATTGAGGCTGGTTTTTCGGCCGTCGCGCGGGCGGCGCTTCCGAGTTTTTTCCCGGCAGTATTTCGATGGGAACTCCAGCCCATTCCTTTGGATTCTGAAATGGTCCTCAATTCAATGGTTTACGGAATCCGATGAGCAAGCGCCAGCAAGACGAAAAGCCCGGCGATTAAGCCGGGCCTTTATCTTTGGAGTTGGTAGCTTTTAGGCTGCCTCAAGCATCGCCTTTTTTGCAGCCTGAGCTAGGAAGCCTGATCTGGAAAGACCGTGCGCTTCGGCATATTTGTCGATTTGCTCCAAGATATCGCTGGGCAGAGTGACATTTACCCGGATAACTTTGGGCGCCTCGGTTTTTACAGCAACTAGGATTGCAACGCCCGATCTGTTGTCTGGATCGGCCATGACGTCCTCAAGGCTGGAGGCTTCGGGGATGGCTTCTCCATCCTCGACCAAGCCCTCAATATGAAAGGCGAGGGCTTCTTCAGCCACAGCTCGGGCGTCATCCAGAGTAGTGCCGGCTGTGGCAACACCCGGAAAATCTGGAAATGACACGCCGAAGTGGCTGTCCGCTTCCTTATGGATAAGACCAATATACTGACCCATGGCTCTTACCTCAGTTTTATGCCCGATTGCTTTTCGATACTTTTCAGTGTCCCGACCGGGATATCCCGTTCAGGGTGCGGAACCGTTACACGGCCCTTTTTATAGGGGTGTTTGAATTGGACATGGCTTCCTTTTCGGGCCACCTCGAACCATCCATCCCTTTGAAGGGCCGAGATAATTTCCCGACTTTTCATGGTGTGTATTTATACACACGGCGTGTACTTGTCAACATATAATTGAACCACCGGTTCCTATTGAGCTCGCCAATATTGACGCGCGCGTCAAGCTCCACCGATCAGAAGTTTACAGTCGGATTGAAAACCTGTGTGTTTTCAGTAGGAGTAAAATCCTCCAGTTTGCAAAATAGTTCAATGTTTTCAATGATTCGCCCCCGCCTGGGAGACTAGGGATCGGAGGTTCAAATCCTCTCGCTCCGACCAAAATTACAAATAATTTCAATTGATTGGAACAGTGCCGCCGCTGGTCGGCCGGTGCTGCGCGCGGCGCTTTGGCCGCAGCGCCACTCCGGCCACCGGCGCGGGCAGCGATTTATTAACCAAGATGGGTTCTGATGGGGGCAAGCACCTTGAAGGCCCGAATCCATGAAGCTCGTGCTCTCGCGCTGTCATCCGATCGCTGATGCGCAAACGCCGACCGGGTATTTCGCGCGCGAAGCGCTGTTTCGAACCAACGATGGATCGTTTCTTCTGTACATGGCCTCGGAAGACAAGACCGGGCGCGAAGAGCGCATCCTTTTTCTCGATTGCAGGGACGCCTTGGTATGGCTCAACGCGACTCCGGACATCTTGGGGACATCCTCGCAGTTCGCCGGGAGCGGGATTCCGAGTCATCTTTCCAGGAACGCTGCCTTGCTCATTTCGAAGGAAATCCGGAGATGATCGAGCTGGAAGCTCTGACCCGCAGCATCAATGGGCTGACGGAATTGCTGAGGGTTGCTCGGAGCGACCTTGCAAACCCGATCCTCACGCCGTTCGAGCGCCGCGAGCTGGGCCACCAGATCGACCGGTACAGCGTCGAATTGCGGCGCCACCTCCTGCTGATAGAAGCTGAGCGCGGTCGTGTCCGAAGAGAATCGTTGACGCAAAGCGGCGGTCGCAACTTCCCCCATGCCTTGAACCGGAGCGTCGAGACTCGACGCGGAGCGTTGGGCGTCTAGGCGCTGCGACCGTTCGACTGACGATCGCTGCTGGTGCGCACGGTAACCTTGACCGGTTAGGTTAAGGCGCGGATCAGGTTGCGGCATTACCGGGTCGCGCTATCGTTTGCGAAAGATTGCCAGGCGTCGCAGCCGGATCAGATCCGGCCACCATTTTCAACACCGGCGGCATTATCAGCCGTTTCAATCAAGCGCGATGGCAACAAATTAACCACGCAGCGATGGCTGGTACAGCAATGAAAAAGCGCAAACCGCCAACCGGCACAGGTCCCAAAATAGGCGATCGGGTGAGACTCGTTTCGAAAGCGCCACTTCGGAACGACGAGATGGACCTTCAGGGCAAGACCGGGGAGATTATTGAGTGCACCGAAGGCAAGAGGGTCACCGTTCGCTTCGCCAACGGCAGGCTGCTGATGGGAAAGGACGTCGCGCTGTTTGAACGCACATAGTGTGGGACTGAAGTCGAAGCGCAAATGGCGCGGCCAAGGCTGCGGCCATCGACCGAAGCCGAACGGCACCGATGAACGACGTTGAAGACGAGGCGGAATCAAGCGTCCAACGCTCGCGCATGTAATGCGAAAGTAACCGCATCGGTTGGCGGCGACGCCACCGCGTCGTTTGCAGCAGAGATACAATATTGGACAGCATATAGGCCTGGTACGCAGGGCAGACCTGCGCGGTTATGCTTTGTTTGCCTCATTTTAGCCATTCGGGGCGGTTGAGTCTTCAACATCAAGCCTTGTGTTGCCGGTCAATTCCCTCGGCATTTCAAACGGGCTTTAATCAGTCCCGCTTTTCTGGCGGGATTTCGGATCGCGCTGCGCGCTTTTTCCCCAACATAAGGATTCTCATGTTCCGGAACATTTTAGTTGCAACGGCCGTGCTTTGTGCTTGTGCGACAACGGCGGAGGCCAGGTCGCGCCATCACCAACGCCACAGCCATTATCGCCACCATCATCACCATCATGCTTCCCACCACGCCGGGCGTCCGCACGCATGGTGCGGGTGGTTCATGCGCGGGCAAGTCGGAAGCGATCCGGGCCCTTCATTCAATCTCGCCCGGTCATGGGCCCAATACGGGTCAAACGCGGGCGGTCCCGAGGTTGGCGCCATCGTGGTGTGGCGCCATCACGTCGGGAAAATTGTCGGCCAGGAAAACGGTCAGTGGATCATTCAAAGCGGCAACGACGGCCACGCCGTACGGACCCGGCCCCGATCCATCGCAGGCGCCATCGCATTCCGGCGCGCCTGAACCGGAGAGGACCCGCGAGCGTTGGCGTCCTATCTCCGACGCAAGGGCGCTCTCGTTGCAGTGTGAGAGAGCTGGATCGCAAATACGGAAGGCCGCCTGCGGGCGGCCTTTTTTCGCCGGTTACGTTGGCGTGGTGTGAACCACGCGAGCCACTCACCCTCGGTGCGCCGCATCCGGCGTGCGACCGCAGTTTTTAGTTCGCTGGTGTGACATCACTCACATTGGTTGTGCGCGGGCTGAGTTACCAACGCTCCAGCTGATCTCATCCGTGGGGTCGAGCCTGGAGATCGCAAATGGCTACCATAGCAAGAGTGCTCTCGCTCGCGTTTCCTGCAAGTCAGGCTGAGCTCGAAACTCTTAAAGTCATCGGCACGTTTTGCGGCGTTGGGCTGGTGGTGTCCTTGCTGCTGGCAACGAACGGCCTGGATATCAGCGTCGGGTTTTTCTGACCGCGGCTGTCAACTCTCGTCCTGCGCAGAATACATCACACGCGCCTTTCAAGGCTTGCCTCCGCTTGGCATGGTTCTTGCGAATGTTCTCGCAAGAACACGCGAGGACGCTCCCGCTGCGCCAAATCGGCTCATCTGGAGCGTGCGAAACGAAACACCGGCGTCATTTTGAGAGTTCGAATAGATGGAACGTCTGGGCGATCTCGTAAAAGAGCATCTCATTCTGGGAACCGACAAGCAGGATGCTGAAAAGCAGAGAGACCTGTGGCTGTCACAAAATCCAGCTCTCAGGGTTGTCAGGATGCATCCAGTAAAACTGGAGCCGCCGACCTGGCTGACGCGCATCGGCAGCAAGCATGTTCCGCGCGTTTCGATAACGGTGGAGTACGAGGAGCCCGACATCCGCGCGGCAGCGCTGTCATGGCCAGCGCTTCCATCGGAAGAGAACCACTGCGAGAAACACCCTGCAGCCCCGTGACAACATCAGAAAACGCATTTGAGTTGCCAAGATTTCTGTGGCTTGTGCATTAGAGCGTTTCAAGCGAAGCATGCTCTCGGACTTGATCCGGGGGTGGAAACCGGTTCGTATCAAGAAGGCGCGTCGAGGGGCGAAGGTTCAAAACTTCTCGCTTCCGGCTAAAATCTCGCCATCAGAACCGGAAAGGTCAGCGATCCCCCCATGAAGGATTTTGCCGGAAAGATCGCCGTTATCACCGGGGGCGGCACGGGCATGGGCCGCGAACTCGCGCGCCAACTCGTCGCCGAGGGCTGCAATGTCGCGATGTGCGATGTCTCGGCAGTCGCGATGGCGGAAACCAAGCGGCTTTGCGAGGTGGAAAAGCTGCCGCAGGGCCTGCGCATCACCACGCATATCGCCGACGTCTCCATCGAGGATCAGTTGCTGCGCTTCCGCGATGAACTCGCCGAGCAGCAGGCGACCGACAAGATCCACCTGTTGTTCAACAACGCCGGCATCGGCGGCGGCGGCAGCCTGTTCACCAACACGCGCGAGCAATGGGAAAAAACCTTCAACATCTGCTGGGGCGGCGTTTATTTCGGCGTCCGAACCTTTCTGCCGCTGCTGCTGCAGGCCGACGAAGGCCATATCGTCAACACCTCCAGTGTCAACGGGTTCTGGGCCTCCGTCGGGCCTGGCGTATCGCACACCGCCTATAGCGCCGCCAAGTTCGCGGTGAAGGGATTTACCGAAGCGCTGATCAACGATCTGCGTCTCAACGCGCCGCACATCAAATGCTCCGTGGTGATGCCCGGCCATATCGGCACCTCGATCGTTTCCAATTCCCGCAAGATCCAGAGCGGAAGCGAATCCGAGCGCCTGAGCGAGACTGAAATCGCAGTGACCCGCCAGCGTTTGAAGGGCATGGGCATCGACACGGCGCCGATGTCGGATGAGGACATTCAGACGATTGCGACCGATCGGGCGCGGACCTTCCGCGACGAGGCTCCCATGACCGCGGCGGCGGCGGCAAAGGTCATCCTCGACGGCGTCAAGGCCGGGCGCTGGCGCATCCTGGTCGGCGACGACGCCCACCGCCTCGACGAGCGCGTGCGGCAAACGCCGGAACGCGCCTACGACGCCGAGTTCTTCCAGAGCTTTGCCGCCGAGGCTGGTTGGCGGCTGGGTTAGCTCCGAACTCGAAGTTTGCCGCCTGCCGAACCGGGCGAATCGACCAGCTCTACTTGTTCAGGAATGCGGCCGGCATACGGCGCCGCCCTTTTTTTGCGCAGTTCCAAATT
>WNGN01007425.1_pt1 | contig 14930 bp, 12 predicted proteins | sample 5400561 | NCBI WGS metagenome assembly WNGN01 (sample SAMN13153379, study PRJNA577476) | soil metagenome | isolation source: 115 cm soil or saprolite under Garry oak tree replicate 2 | place: USA:California | collected 2016-06-15
AACCTGGTCAGCTCGTGCATGCGGCAGTTCTGCTCGGCCCCCAACGGCGACTTCATCGCCTGGTTCCCGGACTACTACGGGCTGTGGGGCACCGCGGCGATCATGCAGATCGAGCCGATCGAGCTGCAGGACTTCAACGTCTGGTGGGACGACACCAACCTGGTCACGCACCAGTTCACCGTCAACTCCATCGCCCAGAACGCGATCACGCTGGATACCGGCACGGTCGCTAACATGGGCCCGCTGCTGGCCGTCACGACCACGGGCGTGGCCAGCATCGACATCCCCGCGATCATGCAGGGGCTGTTCGGGCTGGAGCCCAGCCAGGCTGAGGCGCAGAAGTTCATCAGCTGGGTCTACAAGCGGTTCGGCGCCCGGCCCGACTTCCAGACGGTCGTCGGGCCGGTCGGGCCGCAGGGTGAGTTCTTCAGCGCAATCTACCTGTTCATGCAGAGCTGGGCCTACCAGTACAACGCCGACATCCCGATCACGTTCATGCCCGAGCTGTGGCCCGGGATGCTGGTGCAGATCCCGGCTTTCGGCTTCCAGGCTTACGTCACGACCGTGACGCACAACTGGCAGACGGGCCCCGGCGGCGGCTACTCCACCACGGTCAACATCGCGGCCCCGGCCCGGCTGCCCGGCAACGAGGGCAACAGCCAGGGCGCCCTGATCGGCATGCCGCTGGCCGGCGGGCTGACCGGCAGCCCGTCCCCGCCGACGATCGGGAACACCCCGAAGATCCCGAACATCCTGCCGACCCCGACCGGCGGGCCGGTCCCGGGCAGCCCGGCCATATTCACCAAGCCGGCCGCGGCGCCGCAGCGGTCGGCGGCGATCATCGCGCCGGGCGGCCAGAACATCAACCAGACGTCGGGCATCAACATCCCGACAGCGGGCTGAGCCTGACGTGGGCGAGCCGAAGAAGGCGACCAGCGCGAACACCGGCAGCACCGGGTTCAGCGCCAAGCTGGTCACCATCACGGCCATCACGCCGGACGGCCAGACGGCGATCGCCGTGGACAAGGCCGGCGTCGAGGTCCGCGTGCCGATGGGCATCCAGCGGTCCAAGGGCATCTTGCCGGCGGCCGGCGAGACCTGGATCGTCAGCCAGGACATCACGACCGGCTGGACGTTCTCGGCGATCGCGGCCACCGATAGCACGCCCTTCGTCAACCCGGCCACGGCTACCGCCGGCGGCAGCGGCATCCCCGGGTCGGCCATCGTCCCGGGCAGCGTCCCGGGCAGCGCCCTCGCGCCGCAGTCCATCACCGGGCTGAACCTGGCCGCTGCGGCGTCCGGCACCAACCTCATCCTGGACCCGGCGTTCACGATCATCGCGATCAACGCGACCCGCAAGGTCGATCCTGGCACGCACGGCACCTGGAGCCTGGTCGCCCCGAACGCCACGGCCAGCGGCGCGGCCCTGGCCACGCTCGCGCTGATGCCCAGCGCGCTGGTGCCGCTGTACGTCACCCCGGGCGAGCAGTACTACATCTCGGTCGGCGTCACCCTGTCCGGCGGCTCCGGCGTGGTCGCGGGCATCCAGTTCGCCTTCAATGACGGCTCCTTCCTCGGGCCTGACCTGCCGATCGCGGCCGGGCCGAACACCGTCGCCCAGCTGGTCACGATCCCCGCGGCGTGCACACCGCCTACATGCGGCTCATCGTCTCGGGCCTGTCCGGCACCAGCACGGCGGTCTTCACCAACCCGGTGCTCTACATCACGGCCGGGCCCAACCAGCTCCAGGCAGGCTCGGTCACCAACGCCGCGATCGCCCTGGGCGCGGTGACCGCCGACTCGCTCGCCGCCGCCTCAGTCACCGCCAACGCGATCGCGGCCAACTCGGTCGACGCCTCCAAGATCGTCGCCAACACGATCACGGCCGCCCAGCTCGCGGCCGGGATCGTCTACGCCGGCATCGTCAACGGCACGGTCATCGAGGGCTCATTCTTCCTCGGCGGGACCGGCGGCGGCGTGAACTGGCGGAACGCCGTGCCCACCACGCCGGGCTATTTCCTGTACTACGACGACGGCATCGCCAATCCCGTGATCGTGTTTGCCGTCACGGCGGATCCGGGCAGCGACCAGTGGGGGAACACCTGGCCCGGCGGTGCCCAGTTCACCGGGCTGAGTACCTCGACCAACCTGCTGTCCGTGGTGAGCGGCGCCGGGGACACGCTGCTCGGCATCGACAACGGGGGCAACATCGCCGGCCAGACCGTCAGCGCCGGGGTCGATGTCCTGGTCGGCGGCTCCTCGGTCAGCGGCCTCATCAGCGAGGCCCCGCTGGGCCTGGTCAACTACGGGTTCAAGGCGATCGGTGGCACGGCCTGGCCCAGCCCCGCGATCGGCGCGACTGAGATCGCCCTGTTCGAGCTGGACCAGCAGCTGACTGGCGGCCGGGTCTACGAGGTCGAGATGGACTCGACGATCATCAATGCTGCCGCGGCGGGCTCGATGCACATGCACCTCCGCTGGACGACAGACGGGTCGACGCCCACCACCTCTTCGTCTGAGGCCCGCCAGATTGCCTCCAGGGTGGAGACGGGCTCTACGGACGCGCACATGGGCCCGATCAAGTGCGTGTTCACGCCGGGCGCCGATGCCCTGTACCGGTTCCTGTTCACCGGGCATGCCGGGGCGAGCACCTGGCAGTTCAAGAACGACGAGTACATCCGCGTCAAGATCTACGACCTCGGCACGATCGCGAACCCGGCGCCTAACAACCTGTTCGTGCTCGGCTCGGGCACGAGCGGCGGCGCGTCCGGCCAGGCCTACACCAAGACGTACCGGTGCTCCGGGTCGGCCAGTTACTACGGGTCGAACGCGTCCGGCGGCAACCCGCAGAACGGCGCGCGTTCCTTCAACAGCACCTGCTACCAGGGCCAGAATGTCGCCGGCGCGGCAGGCGGCGACCAGTACAGTTTCGCCCTGTTCCCCCACGCCACGATCGCCTCCGACCTGTCCGGCGCCACCATCAACAGCGTCAAGATCAAGCTGACCAGCCTGGGTTCCTACTACAGCTGGGGTCACCACGTGATCCTCGGCTACACCACCTACGGCGGATCGTTCGGCTCGACGTTCATCCCCGGCGCCGGCACGACCGAGGACGTCCTCAATTTCGACATCGGGCAGGCCCAGACGCTGACCTATGACATCACCGGCACGTCGATCGCGGCCAACCTGGTCAGCGGCGCGGCCACGGCGGTGATCTTCGGGCCTGGCGCCTCCTTCACCACCGCCGGCGACCACAGCAACTACGGCCTGATATTCGGCTACGCCGCCACCGACAACCGCACCCCTCAGCTCATAATTAATTACACCAAGTAGGTAGGAAATGAAGGATCTCCAGATCAGCGGCGGGTCTCCCGGGTGATGGCCCAGCTGGTGGCCGCCCAGCGGTTTATGATCACCAGCTGGTCGCTGACCGGCGCCAAGGCCCAGCTCGCCGCGGCCGACACGATCGCCACCGTGGACGGCATCACCACCTCGCTCGACGTCAACCCTGACACGATCGACGTGCTGATCATGCTGACCACGGCAGACGGCCAGCAAGTCGGCATCAGCCGCACCATCACTGCTACGGTATGAGGCACGCGGGGTGGTGCAGTTCGGTAGCACGCTGGGCTCATAACCCAGAGGCTCGCGGGTTCAAATCCCGCCCCCGCTACCAGTCAGCCCGATACTAAAGCCGGGCTCCGGTGAGGACGGTGTTTCGCTGGCCGTGCTGGGCGGCGGTGTGCCGGGAGGACTCGACGGGCCAGGCGTGCCCGTCGGGGTCGTCGGTGTCGGCGTGCCGCTGGGCGTGGGGTCCGGCGTCGGTGAGGGCGCGGCCGTCGATGACGGCGGCCGGGGTGCCGGGGCAGGCGACGACCGGGCCGGGCGCGATGACGACGAGGCGATCCCGGGAGTACCCGCCCCCGGGAATCCCGGGATAGAGGCGAGCCCGCCCCGGGTCGGCCGGTGAGCCGGCCTGGCCGGCGGTGGATGACCCTTGGTGATGGCCGGTGCCGCCGGGCTGACCGGGCCCGTCACCTGAGCAGCCGGGACGGCCTGCTGCGGGTCGACGATCGAGAGCAGCCTCAGCGTAAGGAAGAAGGCGCCCGCGGCGAGCAGGGCAGCGCCGGAGACGAAGCCCAGCCAGCCGGTCAGTGTCAGGCCGTGCCATTTTCTCCGGTGCATGCGTGCTCTCCTCGGAAGGTACAGGACCCGGGCACTAGGAGGGACGTCAGCTTATGGCTTCGCAGGGCGACGTCAGCTCCCAGATGATCGCCGCGCTCCGGATCGTCGCCCCTGACCTGGACACCAGCGTGGGCAGCGTCACCCGCAAGATCCTGGACACCGTGGCCAGCCAGGTTGCTGACGCCTCGATCGACACGCACCTGCTGACCTACCAGTACGACATCTACAGCCAGACCGGCGCGGCGCTCGACGCTTTCGTGCAGCTGTTCGGGATGAGCCGGTTCCCCGCGGCAGCGGCCACCGGCACGATCACCTTCACCCGGCTGACCTCGGCCGATGTCGTCGCGGTGCCGGTCAACACCCAGGTCAGCACCCTGGACGGCACGATCGTCGCGCAGACGCTGACGCCTGCGGTCTTCAACATCGGCGTGGCGGTGGTCACCGTGCCGGTGCAGGCCGCGGTGGCGGGCCCGTCGGGCAACGTCCAGGCCAACGCCCTGACCCAGATGCTGACGCCGGTCTCCGAGGTCGCCTCGGCCACCAACCTGGCCGCGCTGACCGGGGGCACCGCCCAGGAGACCGACAACCAGCTGCAGACCCGCTGGGTGAACACGGCCTTCAAGTCGATGTCCGGCACCGAGCAGATGTTCCTGGGCATCGCGCTGAACAACCCCAGCTGCCAGGCAGCCAACGTCGTCGGCTCGATGACCAGCCGCCGCGAGCAGGTGCAGGTGGTGGGCACGGTCGCGGCCTCGACGGTCAACGATGCCCAGTTCATCTACCCCACCGGCCAGGTGGTCGGCCGCAATATCGACGCCGGCGACGTTGCCGTTCCCGGGCTGCAGTACCTGTGGAACTACTCGGTCATCCCGCCGCAGATCCAGGTCCTGGACCCCTCGTACTTCCCGCCCGGCCAGATCGTCACGGTGAACTTCAACTATCTTGACACCTGGAGCCGCAACAACCCTGCGTCTGGTGTGCTCAACAGAGTTGATGTCTGGTGCGCAGGGGTGAACGCGATCGCCGCGGCCCAGACTGTCCCGTGGAGCACCGGGCACCAGTTCTCCTCCTCGCCGGCTGCGCCGTACTACACCGGCAACTACGTCAACCCGGACGGCACGCCCCCGGTGGCCGGGAACTACTTCATCCCGCTGGCCTTCGTGCCGATCCTGACCATGGACGCGGTTATCTCCGTCGGCGGCGTGAACTACGGCCTGGCCACCGCGGCCAACCAGATGGGCACCGTCGCCAACGGCATCAGCTACGCGTACCAGATCGTGCACGAGAACGACGCTAGCGGCTGGGGCCCGTACAGCAACGCCGGCCTGGAGTGGCAGGCCTCGATGGCGCCGCCCCTGGGCAGCTTCCTCTCGATCGGCTCGGACTACACCTGGAACAACGTGCCCTTCGCCATCCAGCAGGACCTGAACAACTGGCGGCTGGCGGCCACCGACGTCATGGCTCACCAGGCGCTATCGGTGCTGCTGAAGATCAGCGTCGCGGTGATCTTCGACCCCAATACGAGCCAGTCCACTGCCATCTCCGCGATACAGAACGCACTGGCAGCGTGGCTGACAGGCCTGGGCTTCAATGCCACCATTTACCCCAGCTCGGTTATCCAGCAGATCGAGAACACCCCAGGGGTGACGGCATGCCGTTTCCTGGTCGGCACTGACGTGCCGGGCTGGAATCCCGCCACCCCGAACGCATTCAATGTCGGAATCCAGCAGGTTAACAGTGTCGGCACAGTCGTCCAGTCGTACGTCGACTCGGGCGGGAATCCACTCGATATCGTCCTCGGGGCCTCCCAGATCCCAGCGTTCGGCGCGCTGAGCGTGGTTGCCAAGGCCGCCAACTCGTTCGGTGCCTTCGTGTGACGTGACAATCTGGACCGGAGCCCGCTCGTGCCCTGAATAGAGCAGGTAATTCCCGGGCCTGCCCTTTTTCCCGCAGTACCAGCAGCGCACTCTCCGGCCGGACCACTCGACCGGATCGTGCGCCCTGGCGCAGTGACGACGGGGTGGAAGGCCTTTCTGCTTGCTGTCTGCCCCGGGGCTCACTGCCTGCCTCGCTTAGTCACGCTGAGCCCTCCGAGCCTTGACTGCCGTGCCAGGCCTAGCCTGTCCAAACAACGCCCCGGCTGCCCAGCCGCACCGAGCCGCGCTATCCAAGCAAACCCTTCCCTGCCTAAACTGCCTCGGCGCGCCACGCCTATCCCGGCTGTGCCTTGCCAAGCCTCGGCTGCCGTGCCCGGCCGTACCGTGCCGCGCTCGGCCGCGCTCGGCCAAGCATTACCCCGCCCCGCGCCGGCTGCCTCGCCGAGCGACGCCGTGCCCAACCTCGCGCTGCCTCGACTGCCGTGATGTCCTGGCCTTGACGAGCGGAGCTGTGCCTCGACTGCCACACCGGGCCCAAGCATCGCCATGCGCTGACTGCCCGGCCGTACCACGCCCTGCCTCGCTGAGCATTGACATGCCGATCCCCGCACTGCCTCCCAGCCGAGACTGCCGTATCAATGATCCTAGCACGGTGCCAGCGCCCGGAAGATAAGAGGAGGACTCATGCCGCTGGTCGTCAGGGATACGAGCTTGAACCCCGGGGTCGTCAACCAGGACACGTCCATCTTCGACTACCCGAATACGCCTGCGCCGTCCATCCTGGGCTTCCAGGTCAACCCGGCGGCGCCGCTGCCCGACCGGACCTCGACCGCCACCGGCCTGCTGTTCCCCGACCTGCTGCTCACCCGCCGGCTGGCTGCCTTCCCCGAGGAGGTCTGGAACCTCACCCCGGACTCGCTGCTGATGCGGCTCATGAGCGTGCTGCTGGGCCCGGCCGGGGCCGGCCAGCTGCGCCAGCGCCAGCAGGTAGCCCGGCTGCAGGGGGCGATCAGCGGGACGCACTTCTACGACCTCGACGCGCTCTACGGCGCGCTGTTCTCCGCCCGGCGCAGCAGCATCTGCGCGCTGCCGCTCAACCCCGCGACCGGCGTGACCTTCGACCCCTACAACGACCTGGCGACCCAGGACGGGTGGGACGACATCCACGCGACCGACTCCCGGTTCCGCGAGCGCGTCATCCAGCTGGCCCGCGCCATCTCGATGGGAGGCACCATCCCGGGCATCCAGGCGATGGCCGAGGCCATCGTGCGGGTCCCCTGCAACGTCTACGAGACCGGCCAGCTGATGAACCTGCAGGGCATCGAGACGCTCGTGGGGCTCACCTGGACCTCGATCCAGACGACGTACCCCACCTGGGCCGCGATCTCGGGCCGCAGCTGGAACCAGGACCTACGCCCCCGGCCTGGCCTCCCAGCAGCAGGCGGTTGCCGACGCCTCGGGCATCATGGATGTGGTCAGCGTGCTGGCCCCGGCCTTCGCCCTGGTCAGCGTCGACACGACCGGCTCCCTGGTGGACAGCCCCGTGCCGATCGCCGGGCTGGCGGCCGACAGCGACTACTGGGAGATCATCGCCAAGGCGCTGCCGCCGAACCCGCCCCCGCCGCCCCCGCCCGGCCCGCCGCCGCCTCCGGCGCCCTACATCGGGTACGTGACCGCCTATGACCGCGGCGGCCAGAAGGTGGACTCCGCGCTGCCGATGAAGCCGGGCGTGCCCGCGTTCACCCAGAGCCAGGGCTGCCAGTACTCCTACGCCTCGTGCGTCTCCCAGACGTTCGGCTCGACCTGGGAGCCCGTCACCTCGCCGACGGCCGTGCTGAAGGCGTCCAAGAAGGACACCAGGAACTACCAGGTGGTCAACTTCCCCGGGAAGCCGCACACGGCGTACATCCCGGCCTGGGGCGTGATCGACCCGGCTACCGCGGCGGCCGGGCGGGCCGCCTCGCCGGCCTCCATGGTGGCCGCGCCTTACTCAGGCAGCCGGGCCCCGGTGATGACCTCAGGATGAGCACGCCCTCGTACCAGAACGCCCCGTTTATGACGGCGTTCCCGGGCTCGATTGCCACGCCGGCCCGGTCGCCGCTGTTCGTCGATGGCATCGCGGTCGACCAGGCGGTCCCGGCGTCCCTCAAGACGCAGCAGGCACCGGATGACCAGCGGTTCTGGTCGAGTGAGCCCCGTCACTACGGGGACCAGTCCAACGAGCTGATGATCGTCACGCTGTCCTCGGCCCGGCTGATCAACTACATCACGCTGGACCTGCCGCACTTCCCGTCCCAGTACTCGCTGGCCTACCGGGACGCTAACGGGAACTGGCAGTGGATTGCGGGCCCGAACGGCATCGTGCTGCAGTTCATCATCGCCGGGTCGGTCCCCTCCCAGGTCAACAGCGCCGCGGCGCTGACGGCCGGGCTGAACCCCTACCACTACGGCGCCGGGCACTGGATCCATTACGACGAGCCGATCAAGCCGGTGACCGCCGGGGCGCTGCTGGTGGCCGGGACCCGGGCCCTGCAGACCGTCATCAACGTCAGCCCCGGCCAGCTCCCGCATGACGCCTCCGGCTGGGCGTGCCCGTACCCGCTGGGCGTGCGCAACCTGGACTTCGGCATGCGGGTGCTGGCCAAGGCCGACGTGCCTTACACGCCGCGCTCGCCGGACTGCCCGACTGAGCGCGTGCCGTTCGGCGGGGCCGATGACGTGCTGGGCAACCCGGTGCAGCTCACCATGCGCGAGAACCGGGCCAGCGACCTGCTGGCCGGGCTGCCGTGGAAATGCGCCCCGCAGCCGCTGTCCTCGGCGGTAGTCAACTTGTACGCCGACGCCCGCGACTCCGGCGGGAACGCCCAGGTCATCGACCGCTTCTACGTCGACCCGACGACCAGCGGGGTGAGCCTGAACCTGTACTACACCACCGCGGCGCCTGACGCTGCCTTCCAGGCGGTCGATACCCCGCTGGGCTCCGGCGTCATCGTCGTCAACGGCAGCAGCCCGCCGGTCCCCGACGCCGAGGGCCTGTCGTTCCCCAGCGTCTCCGGCTACCTCGACGTGGACTGCAAGGCCACCGGGGCCGACTTCACCAAGCCCTGGTGGATGGGCTGGGAATGCCAGCCCCAGTTCGACCGCAATGACGGCGGTAGCTACATGATCTGCGATGCCGGTCATGTTCAGCTGTGGTATAGCAATGGCAACTGGAACTTTACCCTGGCAGGCGGCGGTATCCTGGCCTCCTGGCCGGCTAAGCATTCGGTGAACGAACGGGTGCAGTTCGCTGTGGGCTGGGACGGGGCGAACCTGCACTGCTGGTCGCAGCAAAGTCCGCCGGCATTCACCATGACGCCGTGCTCCGGGCTGCCTGTAACGAAGAAGATCCGGTTCGGCGGTTCCCAGCAGCCCGGCTGGGGCGCGCTGAATGGTAACCCGTATTTCGCCGGCGGCAGCAGCACCGGGTGGGCCGGATGGCAGGGTACATTCACCGTGACAGGTAACCCGCCTGCCGGTGCTCCGTATCAATATGCGGGGCAGTTCACTGTCGGGACTGCCGGCGCGGGCGCAGCCATGGAGGAAAATGCCGCGGGGTTCCCGGCTGCCGCCCTCCAGAAATACCTGGTGACTGCATGGGTCTGGACGTCGACCGGGACAGCGACAATCGGTTTCGACTGGCAGGATTCATCTCATAACTACCTGTCTTCAAATACAGTCCCCATCACGGTTCCCGCGAATACCTGGACGCAGATAAGTACAGCCCAGACCTCTCCCGCCAGTACCGCATTTGCCTATCCGAGAATCGCTCCTGTCGATAGCGTAGGCAACATTATCTATGCCCAGGCTGTCATTGTGGTGCCAGGCGCTGCTCCCGCCTGGCCTGGTAACCACCGGCTGACCAGTTTTATCTGCAAGCAAGAGAAACCGGATATCGACCCCGACCGGGGCGGCTGCCCGCGGCAGTTCACCGAATGGGGCCGCAACCCCCGGGACTACACCTGCCCGCCGGAGGGCCCGGGGCCGACCACCGAGAATGCCTGCTGCCGGTTCGACGTCAGCCAGGTGATCACGGGGACGACCGACCTGTCTCCCTGGGGATTCAACGGGGGCCTCGGGACGGCCTGGGCCTCGGCCATCTGGACCCCGGTCGCGCTCAGCTTCAAGCTGACTGCCGGGTTCGTCCAGTTCCCGCCGGTCGCGGCGGTCGCCTTTAAGTTCGAGTTCACCGACCTGGCCCCCGAGCCGTACGAGTTCTACACCGAGACGACGCAGACGTGCACGGTCTTCCCGGTCTCCGGCGCGCCGCCCCCGGCTCCCCAGCCCCCGCCGGCCTCTCCCCTGACCTCCTCGCAGTCGGCATCCCAGAGCCGCGCGAACATCCCCGGCTGGGGCGCCTTCTTCGCCTCCCCGGCCGATACCGGGCTGGCGGTCAGCCAGCAGATCGCGCCGCTGAACTTCTTCTCCGACACCCCGCCGCCGCGGACGCCCCCGTCGCAGCGCGCGAGCCTGCCCACCGAGGCGCTGTACGCCACCGACGCGCACGCCGCCCAGACGATGGCCAAGCAGGGCGGCAGCCTGTACAACTTCCAGAAGTGGCAGGGCAGCCCGCAGGCCGCGCCCAAGCAGGTGGTGACGGGCCCGCAGAGCTACCAGACGGTCAGCATCGCCAACGCGAGCCGCATCGGGTACTTCGTCGGCCTGTCCCAGCTGACCATGTACCGCGTCGACTACACGGCCACCAGCGACACCGCCGAGTACATCGACACCTTCGGCGACACCGCGGGCCTGGACCCGGCTTCGCTGGCCAACACGACGATCGGGACCACGATCCCCTGGACCTGGACCCCGAACCTGCTGTCCGTGCCGGTCAACCTGCCGCCGGGCTCGGCCGCCATCGTGAACAGCCCGGTCTTCTACTCGATGCACCAGGTCACGGGCGTCCAGTTCGCCTCGGTCCAGGCGGCGCCCTTCCAGCTGCTGCCCGACCCGGAGTTCTCCGACCCGGCGCTGCCGTTCGTGGCCGGCGTCGGGGACGTGCTGCCGCTGAGCCTGTCGGTGACCGCCAGCTCGCCGCTCGGCGCCATGGTCATGGTCTCCCGGGCGCCGGGCCAGATCTGGTGGGCCCAGATGATGGCGTCCTACGCGCTGTGGTCAAACTTCACAGCGCCGGCGCTGTCCTGGCTGCAGCTGGAGGGCAATCCCTCGACGATCCCCTACGGCGGCATCGCCTACACCGGGGCGCCGGTCGCCGTCAGCGGCAGCGGCGTGCTGCACATCGCGGCCCGCGTCTTCGCCGACAAGGCGCTGACGGCACCGCTGTACATCCAGCTGCTCGACGGCGACAGCGGCGCTGTGGTGGCCGAGGAGCCCGTCAACGTCATCGGCGGCGCCGTCACCGAATGGTCGGCCAGCTACGTCCTGGGGCAGCCTCAGGCCCCCTCGACGCTGACCTGGGGCCAGGTGGCCGCGGCGAACTCGCCCTGGTCGGCCTCGGCGGGCCAGAGCTGGAGCGGCATCGACACCTTCCAGCCGCCGCTGGGCAGCACGCTGTCCTGGCAGCTGGTCCAGTACGGCCTGACCGACGACGTGTGGGGCGTCGATGACGTTTCAATCTTTGAAGACTCAATCGTCTGGGAGTTCAGCAACGACGGCGGGCTGACCTGGTGGCCGGCCTACGGCATCAACGCCAACCCCAGCGGCGCCCTGGTCTTCCCGCCCCCGGCCCCGGGCAAGGGCTACCAGTTCCAGTGGCGGGTGAAGGGCTACCGGCCGAACCTGACCCTTAGCTCGCTGGCCATCCGGCCGTGGTACTCGTGCTACCCCCGCGGCGTGCCGCCCCGGATCCCCGGGCTGCCGCACGGCCCGAACGTCAGCCACCTTGACCACTACGGGCCGATCGCCCAGGACCCGTACTGGCAGGCCTGGTCGAACCCGGTCCCGCAGTGGTGGTTCTTCACCTACCAGCAGCTGCTCCAGCAGAACACGACTTACACCCAGCCCGAGCCCGCGCCGCTGCCCGCCGGCGCGCAGCTGCTCGGCCAGGGCCTGGTCGTGCCGCTGGCCGAGATCCTGCTCGGCCCGGAGACGTTCTCCGACATTTATTCAGCTATTTACACCTATACGTACGGCATCCCTGATGGCGGTGACGTCTACACCGACTCATTCGGCAACGACGAGTACCAGAGCGACATCGGCCCGACCCCCTAGGAGCACGGATGAGAGCGCACTACCACGCGCCGGTCCAGTCGCCCGCTGGCGCGCTCCAGCTGGGCGCCACGATCAGCGTCTTCGCGGCCGGCACGACGTCCGGCGGCACCCAGCCGGGCACGCTGATCACCCAGCCGGTCTACCCCGATGGCTTCTCGGCCGCCCCGATGACCAACCCGTTCATCAGCCAGACCGGCGCCGCGGACTTCTGGCTGCCGTACCCGCAGCGGGTGGACGTCGGCGTCCAGGTGCCAGGCCAGGCCCAGGTGTTCTTCACCGACCTCGACGTGATCACCGGCTGGCTCGTGCCGACCATGGTCAGCGGCGTCGCCAGCTACGCGCTGTCCCTGTCCGACCAGCTCATCCTGGCCAGCGCCACGTCGGGGAACGTTGCCCTGCAATTGCCGACCGCACTTGCGAATGCCGGCCTGCAGTATCACGTCAAGCGCACGGACTCCTCAGGCAACACGGTGGCCGTGGTCCCGGTAGCAGGCCAGTTCGTCGATGGCCTGGCGTCGCTCCCGCTGGGCCCGCTCGGCCGCACCCGGGTCTTCTGCGACGGCAGCGCCTGGTGGGTGATCTGAGGGGCGCCTGCGCACAGCTGGCTGTCCGGGGTGACCCGCGGCCCGTCGCAGGTCTGGTGGCAGATCCACTCCTCGCCGCTGCGGATCCGCTGCATCACGGTGGCCATGACCTCAGCCGGGACCGGCGGCCCGGTGCGCCGGGAGCTGAACGGGCAGCCGGGGCACACGGCCTCGCGCCTGATCATCGGTGGTGACGCTGCGGGTCGCTGATATCCCGGGCGCCGGCGCCGTCATCCCGGATCGGGATGCTCGCCGCCCGGGATGCCCGCCGGGCGGCGCGCTTGGCGTGCTCGCCGGGGCGGGGCCGGCGGCTGTGCCGCCGGGTCTTCTTCTTGCTCACCGGGCTTCTCCTCGGCTTCGGCCTTGGCCTTGTCGTCCTTGACCTGCTGATTCCAGAGCTTGTCGCGTGCCCGCATGGTCTTGAGGTAGACCGCCCTGGCCGCGAGCCTCTCCTTCTCCCACGCCACGTTGTGCTCGCACTGCGGCAGCGCTCGCGCGATCGCGTCGTAAGCCGTCCAGGCCTCGTTCATCTCCGGGGTCTGGTCCCAGTTGGTCCGCAGCCGGAACGGCTCGGGGGTGGGGTGCTCCGTCATCCTTGCCCTTCCAGTCGTGCGGTCGCTTCTGGCCGCACCAGCAGAACTGGCGCTGGCCCAGTGCGGTGAACGTCCCGCGCGTCTCGGGCACGCGGTTGTCGCGGCTCCGCGGCGGGCCGTGGCCGTACGGCCCGTCCGGCCTGCGCTCCATGTCGTCCAGCGTCGGGTGCCAGGCCATCAGGCCGGGGCCTCGACCCGGGCGGGCACCTCGGCGAGCACGGTGCCCCAGTTCTCCTCAACGAGGTCCTGGTCTTGCGGGCGTGACACCCAGCCAGCCCAGAGCTTGTCTCCCGGGTCGCCCGGGGTCGTAGCCGGGTTCTCCCACCACTGGCAGGGCAGCTGGCCCAGGAACCGCTTGACAGCGGTGTCGATGACTTCCCGCTCGGTCTTGAACTGCTCGTACCCGGGGCCCTCGAATCCTGCTGCCGCCCAGCGCTCGTACTGACCTTCAGTCCAGGCGGCCTCGACCCGCCACTCCACCTGCTCGGGCAGCTCGTGGCCCTGCTCGCAGGTGGTCTTGCCGCGGCTCTCCGGGGCGTTGTAGTGCGATCCGCCGTGGCACGACCGGGGGTGCTCGCCCTCGACCCGGCCGCGGTAGTGGCTGGCTCCGGGGACAAGGCCGCTATAGGACATGACATGCAGGATGTAATCGCTCATGACGCTTTCTCGCAGTCTTCCGCCGGCACGGCCTTCAGGGCGAGGCCGACGGCTTCGATGTACCGGCGCTTGGCATCCCAGGTCATTCCCTGGGTCGCCTCGGCGGCGACCTCGCACCATCCCCGGTAACTATCTGGCGTTTGCGTGCTGGCGCCCTCGTCGTATCGCAGCCGGACCTGGCTCATCATGGCCAGCACGTGCGCTTCGGGGGCCATGGTGGAGTCCCAGATCTCGCCCGTGCCGGTGTCCACGTTCCAGGCGTGCTCCAGGCGGATGACATGCTTCCTGCCGCCGGGCAGCCAGGCGGTCATGACCCGGATGCCCTCGGCGTACCGCAGCCCGGGGTAGCAGTGGGCCAGGATGGTCGAGGACCCGTAGCAGGTCCCGGGCGGCATCAGCGGGTAGCGGGCCTTCAGCTTGGGGGCCGCCCGCCGGGCCGCTTTCGCGGCCCGGCTGTTGCGCTGGCTCATGACCGGCCCGCGGCCATGAAGGCTGCGGCCTCGCGCGGGTCGGTGGTGATCCTGGCCGGGGGCAGCGACTGCAAGATCTGGGCGCCGTAGCCCTTGCTGGTCAGCCGCGGATCCAGGATCGCGATCACGCCGCGGTCGTCCTTGGTCCGGAGCAGCCGGCCGGCCGCCTGGATCAACGGCAGGGTCATCACCGGCATGGACAGCTCACGGAAGCTGACGTCGCGCCCGGCCGCCTTGTTGATCGCGTCGCACCGGGCCTTGAACATCAGGTCGGTCGGCACCGGGAACGGCAGCTTGTCGAGCACGACCAGCCGCAGCGCGTCACCGGGGATGTCGACGCCCTCGAAGAAGGTG
>WNGN01001614.1_pt1 | contig 14929 bp, 14 predicted proteins | sample 5400561 | NCBI WGS metagenome assembly WNGN01 (sample SAMN13153379, study PRJNA577476) | soil metagenome | isolation source: 115 cm soil or saprolite under Garry oak tree replicate 2 | place: USA:California | collected 2016-06-15
CCGGCCCAGTCTTCCCGCTAGCGCCTCCCCCGCCCCCCTCATCGCCGCCGGGGCGGGGTCCCGGCTGGGCGAAGCTCGCGGCTGCGGTCGAGGCACAGGTGCCGCCCGCCGAGATCGAGACGATTTACATCTTTCGTCCGATCAAGCGGCAGGGGCGCGAGTGGGGCACAGCGGTCGTGACGCGCAAGAGTGTGGCTCCGGACGTACGGTTGCGCGTCTACACGGCGAAATACATGCTCATCGTGCGCGGCAAGGACCGCGGGCAGACGAAGATCGAAGTCGTGGAGGTTGGGCTGAGTCCCGCTGCGGTGTTGGCGCAGGTCATGCAGGCGACGGTCGACCGGGGCGGCGATACGGAGCCGCCCGTCGAGCTGGGTCCCGCGGTCTGGTACGAAGGGAGGTAGTTCGAGGTTGATTGACGCCAGAATGTTCATCCCGACCAAAGCCTTTCTCACGAAGGGCGTCGGCCGGCACAGGGAAAAGCTCACCAGTTTCGAGATGGCGCTGCGCGATGCCCATCTTGCCAACTTCAATCTCGTGCGGGTGAGCTCGATTTTTCCCCCTCACTGCGAGCTGGTCGACCGCGAAGAGGGCATGAGCATGCTGAAACCTGGTCAGATCGTCTTCGCGGTCATCGCGGAGTCATCGACCAACGAGCCGAGCCGGCTCGTTGCCGCGTCGATTGGCGTCGCGATGCCTGCCGATCCTTCCCACCATGGCTACATCTCCGAGCATCACAGCTACGGCCAAAGCGAAACTGTCTCCGGCGAGTATGCCGAAGACCTAGCCGCCTCGATGCTGGCCACCGTGCTCGGCGTGCCGTTCGAAGCCGATCAGGCATGGGACGAGCGCCGCGAGCAGTGGCTGCTCTCGGGCGAAATCGTGCGCACCATGAACGTCACCTCCACCGCCGAATGTGGAGCCGACGGGCGCTGGACGACGGTCGTCTCCGCGGTCGCGTTCTGCGGCTGATGTGAGTGCGCTCGTTGCGTTTGCGGCCGGTCTGCTGAGCTTTCTGTCGCCGTGCGTACTGCCGCTCGTTCCGAGCTACGTCGGGTTTCTCACGGGGATGTCGGTCGAGGAAGCGGAGCGGCGGCGCGGCACGGCGCTGCTCCATGGGTTGTGGTTCGTCGCCGGATTTTCGCTCGTCTTCGTGCTGCTCGGCGCGGCGGCGTCGGCGGTGGGGCAGCTGCTGCGCGACTATCAGGTGTGGCTGGGACGGATCGGTGGTGTGCTGCTGATTTTGTTCGGGATCTACTTGCTCGGGCTCCTGCGGCCCGCGTTCCTGATGCGCGAATGGCGAGTCCAGCTGGCCCGCAAACCGCTAGGGTTTGTCGGCTCCGGCGTCGTCGGATTCACGTTCGGTGCCGCGTGGACGCCCTGCATCGGGCCGATTCTCGGCGGCATTCTTACGCTCGCGGCCACCCGTGCGGGCTTGGGTCAGGGGATCGGGTTGCTGGCGGTCTACGCGCTCGGGCTCGCGATCCCCTTCTTGTTGACCGCGCTGGCGCTCGATCGATTCCTGGTCTGGTTTCAACGGTTCCGCCCCTACATTGTATGGGTGGACCGCATCGCCGGCGGGATGCTGATCGTGCTGGGCCTCTTGCTGGTCACCGATAGCTTTACGCTGCTTGCCGGGTACTTACAGGGGCTGACGCCGCAGTTTCTGCGAGATCGGTTGTAGTCTACCACCGCTGTTACCGAGAGGACCTTATGACTCGTCTTGCGATTTTCGCGACCGCGATCGCAGTGGGCTTGACTGCCTGTCAGAAGGGACAGGAGCAAAGCCAGGCCAGCGATTCGACCGCCCGCAACCTCACGCTGGCACCCGCCGAATCGACGGCGCAGATGCGCGACGTCGCAGACCAGCGGACGACACCGCCGCCGGCGACGCGTAATCCGACGAACCGCACCAATCCCCCGGCTCCGCCGCCCGTGCGGCCGCCCGCTCCGCCCCCGATGGCGCGCCTGGGTGTGGGCACGAAGGTGGACATCGCCGCCACCGATACGATTTCCTCGCGCACCGCGAAAGTCGGTGATGCATTCACCGCGCGCGTCGTCGACGATGTCCGCAACGCGGCCGGCCGCGTCGTGATTCCGGCGGGCTCGGCCGTCAACGGCAAAGTCGCGGACGTGAAACCGGCGCCCAATCCCAGCACGCCCGGGACCTTGACGCTGAATGTTTCGAGCATCACTGTACGCGGCAAGTCGTATCCCATCGAGGCGTCCGTGGACTCGCTCGAGACGATCCACAAGGGCCGCGGCGTGACATCTGGTGATGCGGCCAAGGTGGGAGCGGGCGCGGCTGCGGGCGCGATCCTCGGTCGCGTGCTGGGCGGCAACAAGAAGGGCACGATCATCGGCGGCATCGTGGGCGGTGCCGCGGGCGCCGCTGTCGCGCATGAGACCAAGGACTCGGACATCGTCTTGCCAGCGGGGGCGCATATCATCATCCGGCTGACGAAGGAACTCGCGGTCGCGGCATCCTGACGGGGTGATCCGCTTCAAGCTGTCCACGCTGATGTTCCTCCAGTTTTTCATCTGGGGGGCATGGTACACAACGGTCGGCAATTACATGTCGGCGCACGGAATGGCCGCACTGGCGTACCTGCCGTACACGGTCAACCCAGTCGCGGCCATTGTCGCGCCGTTCTTCCTCGGCCTTATCGCTGATCGGTTCTTCTCGACGGAGAAGGTGCTGGGCGTGCTGCACGTGCTGGGCGGCGTCTTCATGCTGCTCGCCCCGCGAACCTCCGGCGGGCTTTTTATTTTTGTGCTACTGCTCTACAACCTCTGCTACATGCCGACGCTTGGGCTGGCAAACTCGCTGGCCTTCCACAACATCCAAAACCAGGAGCGGGATTTCCCGGTCATTCGGGTTTTCGGCACGATCGGGTGGATCGTGGCCGGACTGTTCATTGGCTGGGTTTTGAGCCAATTCACAAATGGAGTCATGCCGGACAAGACGTCGCTGCCGTTGTACACGACAGCGATCGCCAGTTTGGTTCTGGGGGTCTTCAGTTTCAGCCTCCCTCACACCCCGCCGCCGGCCGCTGGGCGTCCCATCTCGGTTCGCAGCATTGTCGGTATCGACGCATTACGGGAGCTCGGCAGTACGCCATTCTACGTGTTCGTTGTCAGCTCACTGTTGATCTGCATTCCGCTGGCGGCGTACTACGCATACGCTCCGCTCTTCGCCAAAGTCGGCGTATACGACGTTGGTACGCACAACTTCGTCACCGCAGTATTCAAGAACCCGTCGTCGCTGATGACCCTCGGTCAGATGTCTGAGACCGCGTTCATGTTCCTGATGCCTCTGATGTTTGCCAGGCTCGGCGTGAAAAAGATGTTGCTTGTCGGTATGGGAGCGTGGGTACTGCGCTACGCGCTCTTTGCGCTGGCCGCTCCCAGCGCGGTGTTCTGGCTTATCGTGACCGGCATCCTGCTCCACGGCGTCTGCTACGACTTCTTCTTTGTGACCGGCCAGATCTACGTGGACAAGAAGTCGTCACCAGCGGTGCGTGGCCAGGCGCAGGGCTTTCTGGTGCTGGTCACCTACGGCGTGGGGATGCTGATCGGCGGCGTGATTGCGGGCAGGGTCTACAACGGATTCCTCGGCACGGCGACGGATCTGACGCTGGATCAATTCGCGAAGTTCTGGCCGCTGCCGGCAGGCTTTGCCGCCGTAGTCTTGGTACTGTTCGCCCTGTTCTTCCGGCCGCAAACGCAGGAGAGCTCCCGCGGCTCTCCTACGGAGCCCCGGGTAGCTCCCTAATCCAAATGTTTCTGTAGCGCAGCGGATTGGCGTGATCTTGTAGCTTGAGCGGTAGTTTGTCGGCATGCGCGCGGTAGGGCGGGCGTGCACGATTGGCCGTCGGTCCCACCAGCTCGAAGTTGTCCTGAATCAACACCCCGTTGAGAAACACGGTCATGCGCGCCGGGCTCTCGAGCGAGCCGTCGGCCTTGAAGTGCGGCCGGTGGAAGACGATGTCGTACGCTTGCCAGTGGCCGGGCGGTCGCGTGGCGTTGACGAGCGGGGGATTCTCGCCGTAGATGGCGCCGGCTTGGCCATCGGGATACGTGTCGTTCTGGTAGGAGTCGAGGACCTGGAGCTCGTACATCCCCATCAAAAAGACCCCGCTGTTCCCGCGCTCCTGGCCCTCGCCCTTCACGACAGCCGGCGTTGCCCATTCGATGTGGAGCTGCACATCCCCGAACGAACGCGCGGATACCAGCATCCCGGTTCCCGGCTTCACTTCGACGTAGCCGTCCTTGACGATCCACTTGGCCGCCGAGCTGTCCTCGGCGCGCCACTGCGACAGGTTCGACCCGTCGAACAAGACGATCGCATCCTTCGGCGCGGGAACGGGCGGCCGCTCGGGGCCGGGATCGACGACCGGCGGACGCGGGCGGTCCATCGAGTGCTGAGGCCATTGCTGTGCCTGCGCCATGAACAACAAAGCTAGCGTGCCGATCATGGTTTCCATGTCCCCTTCGCCACTGCGGGCACGAACGCATCGACCCCCGGGCCGGGGAAGTCGAGCGTCCGGCCCTGCTCGGCGCTCATGTATGCGGTCATCAGGACTTTCACGACTTGCAAGCCGTCGTCGAACGTGAGTTCGGGCTGTTGCTTATTGAGAAAAGCCTGGACGAAGTGACGGTCCTCGGCCTCGTATCCATATGCCGCCGCTTCGTTCGCCACGACAGGCATCTGCCCGACTTCGGCGTTCTGCTTCTCGACCAGGTCTTCGCCCGCCTTGCCTTGCACCTCGCGGCTGAAGAACAGCTTGAGTCCCGAGTCGAGCGAGTTCCACGTCAAGGAGTATTCGGGGCCCAGCAATTCGGCTGAGAGCCGCAGGCCGGCGCCGACGAAGCTCCAGGACGTCGTCGCTTCACCCAGCACGCGATGGCCGTCGTCGGTGGCGAAATCGATCACCACGCTCGCAAAATCCTCGGACGGCGTCTTCGCGTAATCCACGTCCTGCCCCATCGCCTCGCTGAGCTTCTTGCTGTAGTGGGGGCGGGACCACTTGAGACTCGCGATGTGGGCCGTGATTTTCGCCGGCTGGACGGAGGTCCGAGGTTTCGTCGGGTCGGTGAGCAGGTGTTGGACCAGCAGCGACGAGTGACACATCATGTCGTTCAGCACGCCGCCCCCTTGTTGGGCGCCCCGCCAAAACCAGGGGGCATGCGGGCCGCTGTGCTCTTCCGCCGCGCGCGCGAGATAGGGCCGGCCGGTCAGCTTGGCGCCGCGCGCCCAGAGCAAGGTGCGTCCCACCTCGACCTGCGGTGCGAAGACCTGGTTCTCGAGGTATCCGGTCGGCAGGCCGACTTTCTTGACGAGCTCCACGACGCGTTTAGCTTCCGCGACGTTGCGTGCCAGCGGCTTTTCGCACGCGACCCCGAGCAGCTTGCCTTTCCCGCGCTCGATCGCGCTGACCATCTCTTCCACGTTTTCGATACGGGCGTGATTGGGGCCGCAGAGCCAGATCGCGTCGATGGCCGGGTCCTCGACCATCGCCGCGATAGAGGGATACGGCTTGGCGTCGCCGACGCCGAGCTTCTTCGCGATCGTAGCCGTGGTAGCGGCGTTCTTCTGGTTGGGGCTCCAGACGCCGAGGACGTCGGCGTCCCGGACGCCCACGAATCCGAGCAGGTGGAATTTGGCGTTGAAGCCGCTCCCCACGATCCCGATGCCAAGTCGTTTTGCCATCAGTCCTCGTATTGGACGCCAAGTTTCTGCAGCGCTTCCGGCGGGCAGCCGGCCCACTCTCGCACGAACGTGTTGCCACGATAGTCGAGATCGGTCACGCCGATCTTGCTGGACCAGAATCCCGACGCCGTCATGTCGCGGAACATGTTGAAGAAGGCGACCCCCTGGCTCAGCTCCGGCTTCGCTTTCTTGGGCCAGGCGATGTCGTCGAGCACCGTGGTTTGCTCGGTCGGCGTCGCCGCGACGAACGTTTTCCCGAAGCGCTCGTAGCACTCGTTGTCGAGCCAGGCGAGCCCGCCTCGCATCGGCGTCTGGCCGTCGGGCCGGTCATTCAGCATGAAGTCCATGAACTCGGGCACGCCGGCGTCGGTGGCGCTGCCGGAGCGCTCGTCTTTCGGAATGACCAGATCGGCGAGGACGCGCACCGTGTCCCACTCGTGCGGCGTAAAGAACGCAGGGGTGAACGGTGTTTTCAACGCCTCGCGAGCGAGCTTGGCCGCGTGTTCGGCTTCCGCCGGCGTCCAGCGAAAAGCCGTTGCCAACGAGGCCAGCGCCATCGCGCCCAACGCTTCGCGCCGTTTCATAGAGCCCTCTTTTTCATTTGATCTGCGATGTACTCGGACGTGCGCCACGACAGTGCCATGATCGTCCAGGTGGGATTTTTGTCGGCTTGCGACGTGAAGGGCGCCCCATCGGCCACGAAGAGATTCTTGACCTCGTGCGTCTGGCAGTTGCTGTTCACGACCGAACTCTTGGGATCCGCGCCCATCCGCGCCCCCCCCAGCTCGTGGATGATCACGCCTCCCGCCGCGATACCATAGCCATCCTCTTTCGTTGGCATGTCGCCCCACGGCGTGCCGCCCATTTCCTTGATCAGGGCGCGGAACGTTTCCTGCATGTGCTTCACCTGGAGATACTCGTGGTCCGTGAACTTCCAGTGGAAGCGCGGCACCGGGATACCCCATTTGTCCACGACGTTGGGGTCGATCTCGCAGTAGCTGCCTTCGTTCGGGATCATCTCGCCGCGACCGGAGAAGCCGACGTAAGCGCCGTAATAGCGGCGATAGTCCTGCTTGAGCTGCTTCCCGTAGCCGCCGCCGGGCGCGTAATTCTGGATCCCGCCGAGGATGCCGTAGTCAGGCATGTCGGCGCCGCCCCACACCTCGATGTGGTAGCCACGCGGGAAGTCGAGCTTCTTGTTGTCGAGCCACCACGGCATGTAGACATGCATGCCGCCGACGCCATCGTGATTGTGGGGGACGTGGTCCATCATCTTCGGAACGAATCCCCCGACGTCGGTGCCGGTCGTGTCGGTGAGATACTTGCCCACCGTGCCGCTGCCGTTCGCCAGTCCGTTCGGGAATGACGGCGATTTCGAGTTGAGCAGCAGGCGGGAGGTTTCGCAGGCGCTGGCGGCCAGCACGACGACGTGGGCGTCGATATGGCGCTCGCTGCCGTCGGTCGTATCGATGTACGTGACGCCGCTGGCCTTCCCCGTGCGATCGAGCGTCACCTCCCGCGCCATCGCATTCGTTTTCAGCGTGAGCTTCCCGGTCCGCAGCGCCGGAGCGATCAAGACGTTCGTCGATGAGAAGTTCGAGTTCGTCTTACAGCCGCGGTTACACTGGCCGCAGTAGTGACACGCCGGGCGGCCGTTGAGCGGCTGCGTGAGAATCGACAGCCGTGCCGGCACACAGGTGACGTTGAGGCGCCGGGCTGCCTGTTGCACCAGCAGCTCATAGCAGCGCGGCCTGGGCGCCGGCAGGAAGATGCTGTCCGGGGCGTTGGGAATGTTCTCGGCGCTCCCGAACACACCCACGAGCCGCTCGAGCTTTTCGTAGTACGGCTTCACGTCGTCGTAGCTAATCGGCCAATCGTCGCCGAGGCCGTCGAACGTCTTCGCCTTGAAGTCGCGGGGGCCGAAGCGCAGCGAAATGCGACCCCAGTGATTCGTGCGCCCCCCGACCATCCGGGCCCGCCACCAGCGGAACTTGTTGCCCTGGGCGACGGTGTACGGCTCGCCCGGGATCTCCCAGCCGCCGATGCACCCGTCGAACTCGCCGAATGGCCTCGCCTTGGTGGACGCGCCGCGGCGCGCGGAGTCGTACGGCCAAACGAGCATGGCAGAGTCGGTCGTGTTGTCCCATGGAGCGCCGGCCTCGAGTACCGTGACGTTGAGACCGGCACGCGTCAGGACGTAGGCTGCCATTCCACCACCGGCTCCCGAGCCCACGACGACGGCATCGGCTGGTGACGATTGGGTTCTGAGGCGCATGCTGTTCTCCCGGGGTCGTTTCAAGGATTGAGCTTCTCGGTCGTTATCAGTAGCCGATTGCGCCACCGGCGGTTCGTGGGTCCGAAACGCCGACCCAACCGCCTGCGGTTTTTTGAATGGCCGCGACCACGCCGCTGTGGCCACGTCGCATCTCCATCTTATGGCCCATCGCCTCCAGCGCGCGAACTGTCGAGTCGGTCAACCCCGCGCGCTCGTAGAACGTCTGATCGGGGAGGGCCTGATGATGGATCCGTGGCGCCGCCACCGCGTCCGCGAGGCTCATGTGCTGATCCAGCACGTTCAGGATGACCTGCGCCACCGTCGTGATGATCGTCGGCCCACCGGGTGATCCCACGATCAGCTGGACCTGGCCCGTGGAATCGGTGACGATGGATGGGGTCATCGCCGAGAGCATGCGCTTCCGCGGCTGAATCGCGTTCGCGTCGCCCTGGATGAGGCCGTACATGTTCGGCTTGCCGGGCGCGGAGGTGAAATCATCCATCTCGTTATTCAACAGAAACCCCGCACCCGTGACCGTGACGCCGCTGCCGAAGCCGCCGTTCAGGGTCGTGGTGACGGAAACCGCGTTCCCCTTCTCGTCCACGACGGAGTAGTGGGTCGTGCGCATCGCTTCGCCGCTCGTCGCCTGGGGCGGGGTGGGCGTGGCGCGCCGCGGATCGATCTGGGCGCGCAGCGTAGCGGCGTACGACTTGGAGAGCAACCGGTCGAGCGGCATGTCGACGAAATCGGGATCGCCCAGCCAGCGGTTGCGATCGATGAACGCTCGGCGCATCACCTCCGTCAGCAGATGCACGTACCCCGCCGTTCCGAACGCGGGAATCGTGTCGTAGCCCTCGAGCATATTCAGCATCTCGCCCATCGTCACGCCGCCCGAGGACGGCGGCGGCATAGAATAGATCGTGTATCCGCGATAGGTCAGCTGGACGGGTGTGCGCCATTTGGGTTGGTAGCTGCTCAGGTCTTCCTTGGTGATCAGCCCGCCACCGCGCTGCATCTCTGCAACGATCAGATCGGCGATCTGGCCCCGGTAGAACACATCAGGGCCTGAGTCGCTGATGAGTTGGAGCGTTCGGGCCAGGTCCGGCTGCTTCCAGAGCGTTCCTGGCGGCGGGGCGCTGTCGTGCACGAGGAATTGCGCGCGGGTCGCCGGAAAGTGCGCGAGGAGCTCCTGATCGGCCGCAATGTCTCGGCTCCGTGCCGTGTCGATGATGTGACCCTGCGCCAGACGAATCGCCGGCGCGATCAGGTCGGCCCAGGGGAGCGAGCCGTACCGCGTCCACGCCGCGTGGAGCCCGGCGACGCTGCCGGGCACGCCCACCGCCAGGTGACCGTAGCGGCTGTTGTCCGTGACGTTGCCGGCGGAATCCAGATACATGTCGCGTCCGGCGCGCGAGGGCGCGGCCTCGCGATAGTCGAGCGCCGTTACTTCTCCGCCGGCCGTGCGCTGTACGATGAAGCCGCCGCCGCCGATGTTGCCTGCGTCCGGCAGCACGACCTCGAGCGCGAATGCCACGGCGATAGCGGCGTCAATGGCGTTGCCGCCTTGTTTCAAGATGTCGACTCCGACCTGGCTGGCGAGCGGATGCGCGGAGACCACCATCGCGTGCGGCGCGGTGACCCCGCGCGCGCGCAACGACCATGTCGGAGGAATGAGGGGCGCGCCCCGGATGACGGGTGCCCGGCGGGCCGCGCGGGCCGGCGCGGGAGTCGCCCCGGGTCGCGTGCCGCCGCAGGCAACGGCGGTGGTCGCGAGACAGACCACGAGGATCTTTCGCATTCGTAATCTTATCGTCTAATTCTCCTCCATGACAAACCTCGATTTTCGGGACCCGCGCGCCACCGAGCAGCGCAACCCGCGTACCGAGCGCATCGATGTGGCCTCGAGTCTTGAGATCGTGGATCTGATGAATACCGAGGACGCGACGGTCGCGGGGGTCGTGCACGGCGAACGCGAGCGCGTCGCGGCCGCCATCGAGCTGATCGTCGCGGCGTTCCGGGCCGGCGGCCGGCTGGTCTACGTCGGCGCGGGGACTTCCGGCCGCCTCGGCGTCCTCGACGCGACCGAATGCCCGCCGACGTTTGGTGTGCCGCCCACCATGGTGGTCGGCGTAATCGCCGGCGGCTACCCGGCGCTCGTGAAGAGCGCCGAAGGGGCGGAGGACGACGTCAATGCCGGTGGCGCGGCGGTGGATACCGCGGGCGTCACGAATCGCGACGTCGTCGTCGGGATCGCCGCCAGCGGCACCACACCGTACGTGCGTATGGCTTTGTCCCGCGCGCAAACACTCGGCGCGAGGACCGTGCTCGTCACCTGCTCGAAGCCACCGCAGGTGCTCGCTGAGACCTGCGACGTCATCATCAATCCGATCACGGGACCAGAGGTGCTGACGGGATCCACACGCCTCAAGGCCGGCACCGCGACCAAGCTCGTCCTCAACACGCTGACGACCGGTGCGATGATCCGGCTCGGAAAGGTCTACGGGAACCTCATGGTCGACCTCATGGCATTGAGCGCCAAGCTGCACGACCGCGGCGAGCGGATCGTGATGGAGTGTTGTGGCGTGAGTCGCGAGGAAGCGCGCGAGGCGATCAGGGGCGCGGGCGGCAGCGTCAAGCTCGCGATCGTGATGGCGCGCCGCAAGGTGGACTCCGCCGAAGCGCGCCGCCTGCTCGAGGCGGCCGGCGGCTTCGTCCGTCCCGTCGTCGGCGATCCGCCCGCCGTGACGCGATGAGCGACACGCTCGCCGTCGGGGTGATGTCGGGGACATCGCTCGACGGGATATCGACCGCCCTTGTACGGCTCCAAGATGGTGCGGAAGGAGGCGCGGAGCTCGTCGCGTTCCGGCAGGAGCCCTTCAGCGCGGCCGAGCGTGGCGCCATCATCGACGCGATGGCGCGCGGCACGCCGAGAGACGTGGCGTTTTTGCACGTCGCGCTCGGAGAGCGGTTTGCCGCTGCCGTCCTCGGCTTGCTGGCGCAGGCGCGCGTGTCGCCGAAGGACCTGTCCTTTATCGCATCCCACGGCCAAACGATCTGGCATGAGCCCGGTCGGGCGACGTTCCAGCTCGGCGACCCCGCCGTGTTGGCCGAGCGGGTCGGGGTGCGCGTGGTGAGCGACTTTCGCGCGCGCGACGTGGCAGCGGGAGGGCAAGGCGCGCCCCTTGTGCCGCTCGCCGATGTGATGCTCTTCGGCCACAAGCAGCACGGGCGCTGGCTGCTCAACATCGGCGGGATGGCGAATGTCACCTGGGTGCCGCGGCGTGGCGTCGCGGAGGGCGCGTTTGCGTTCGACACGGGCCCGGGGGTCGCCGTCATCGATGCGATCACGCGGCGTGTTGATCCCGACGCGCCGTACGATCGCGATGGCGAGCGCGCGCGCCGCGGCCGGCCGGCGGCGAAGCTCCTGGAAGAGCTGCTGGCCGATCCCTATTTCGATCAGCCGCCACCCAAGAGCACGGGGCGCGAGCGGTTCGGGATCGAATACGCCGACAAGCTGCTGGCGCGCGTGAAGAAAGCCGGCGGCTCCGACAACGACGCGATCGCTACGGCTACGGCGCTCACGGCGGAATCGATCGGACGCGCGATCGCCCGCTGGGGGAAGAATGACAGCGCCGAGGTCGTGATCTCGGGGGGCGGCGCAAAGAATCCCGCGCTGCTCGAGCGGCTCGCGGCCAAGATCCAGCCGCGCTCCGTGGTGCTGTTCGATCAAGTCTTCTTCAACGGCGAGGCGAAAGAGGCGGTCGCGTTCGCGTTTCTCGGCATGCAGACCGTGTCCGGGAAGCCGGGCAATCTGCCGGCGGCGACGGGCGCGCGCGGGCCGCGCGTGCTGGGACACATCACTCCCGCATGATCCCCACCTACACCAGGTTTTCGCGCTTTCGACGCTGGGGGTACACTTTGTTCATGATCGTGGGAGTCTTCCGGATTCCCACCCAGGCCCATTTTCGCCTCTACGTGCCCGACTGTGACCTGGGGGTCTCCTGGGACAACCTGCGCCTTTCCCTCACAAAGGTTCCGCATTTCGTGTTCTTCGGCGTGTTCTTTCTGTTCACCGCGTGGCAATTCGATCGTCTGGACCGCAGGACCTTTTCCTGGTCGCTCATCGCGACGCTGCTGCTTGGGCTCCTCGTGGAGCTCGAAGAGGGAGTAACTCGCACCGGCGACTGCCGGCTCGCGGATCTCCTGCCCGATCTCGGTGGTGGGCTCATTGCCATGAGCTTGCTCCTGGCGCTGATCCTGCTCCGCAATCGTGCTGCTAGACAGACTCCCCCCGCATGATTCTCACCCGTGCGCGCCTCGTCTGTCCGGCGCTGCGCTGGCGGCGAGGATCGTTCAGGTCCGAACGAGCCAAGATTGAGCAGGCGCTCGCTGCAGGAGTGGGCGGATTCATTCTCTTTGGCGGCACGCGCGCCGCCGTGACCGCGCTCACGAGCGCGTTGCGCGAGCTTGCGGGCCGTCCACTCCTGATCGGCTCGGACTTCGAGCGCGGGCCGGGGCAGCAGGTGAAGGGTCTCACCGAGCTCCCGCCGCCCGCCGCGCTCGGCTATCTCAACGATCTCGATGCGACGTACGCCTGCGGGCAGATCACTGGAACCGAGGCGCGTGCGGTCGGGCTCAACTGGATATTCGCACCGGTCTGCGATCTCGACATAGAGCCCAAGAATCCGATCGTGCAGACGCGCTCGTTCGGCGTTGATCCGGAGCGCGTGGCGGCAGATGCGGCCGCCTGGATTCGCGGTTGCCAGGAGCATGGCGCGCTCGCGTGCGCCAAGCATTACCCCGGACATGGGCGGACCACGACGGACTCGCACGAGGGTCTTCCCATTGTCGAGGCGTCAGGCGACGACGTGCAGCGCACCGATGTCGCGCCGTTCAAAGCGGCGGTGGATGCCGGAGTCGGGAGCGTCATGCCGGCATTCGTCGCCTATCCGCGCTGGGACGCGAGCGGATCCGCTGCGACGTTTTCGCCGATCATACTCGGGTATTTGCGCGACACGCTAAGGTTTAGCGGGCTCACGGTCACGGACGCGTTCATCATGGGCGGCGCGACTGCGGCGGCGCCGGAGGGCGAGGCGGCGGCGGCGGCGATCGCCGCCGGGTGCGACATGCTGCTGTACCCGACCGATTGGGCTGGTGTCGTGAGGTCGTTGGAGCGGGTGCCGGCAGATCGTGCCGAAGCGGCGCTCGCGCGGTATCAGGACGCGCTCTCGAAATGGGGTCACGGCGAAGGCGGCATCCTCGATGACGCCATGCTCGCCGAGCATCAGAAGTTCGCGGACGGGTTGGCGGATCGCGCGCTGCATCTGGTGCGCGGCGAGAAACCGCACCTCGGTACATCGATTGCGGTCCCCACCGTTGATGATGACGTGGGTGGTCCCTACGCGATCCCTCCCCGTGACGTATTTCAGAAGACGCTGCAGGATCTCGGCGTGCGCACCACGCGATACTCGACAGCCGATAGCCGAGAGCGCATTGTGCTCGTCTACGCCGAGCCGAGATCTTGGAAGGGCCGCGGGGACCTCGGCTCGCAGTCGGTCGCACGGCTCGAGCGGCTTGTTCCCGGCGCGGCGCTCGTAGTCCTCTTCGCCCACCCGCGACTCGCTGCGCAGGTACCCGGTGATGTCGCGGTGCTGTGCGCCTGGCATGGGCAGGCGTTGATGCAACGGGCGGCGGCCCGGTGGGTACTAGCGAGGCGATAGACCGCCAGCGCCTTCCATCCACGATTGTTCGACAGGGAGCGAAAACATGAGACTCACGAAGAATCTCGGCATGCTCCTACTGGGCATCTGGCTCACGATACAGGGTCTTGAGGGGCTGGTGGGACTCAGCTTCAGAGGACTCGGGACTATACAGGCCATCCTCGCTCTCGTCGCGGGGATCCTCATCATGGTCGGGCGGTAGCTCCAGCTCGGCGCGTGGTAACAGGTAGTTCCACTCTGATGACCCTGCACGCCAGTTAGGCACGTGGACCGCATCGAGCCGACGGAGGCGCTCCACGGGCATCTCGTGGATGCGCTGCGACTGTGGACCTACCGTGTTCCGAATACGCGCACGGCTGTCCTTCCGCCGCACACGCAGCATCCCAATCCGCTGGTCATCGGTGATTCCGTCGTCGCGTCCGTGTTTTCTCCCGGCGCGATCTACTCGGTGCACAAAGCGACCGGCGAGCTGCAGTGGTTCTCCCCGTTGGACACATTCGCCGGGGCACAAGTGGTTTCCGCCGACGGACGAATCTTCGCCAAGTCCAGCAGGACGTTGTATTGCCTCGACAGTGCGCGCGGCACTCCACTCTGGTCGTTTTCGCCACTCCCGAACAGTCGGGAGACGATCTACTCCTGCCCGACATATCACGACGATCGAGTCTTCATCGGTGACCGTGCCGGCATGTTTCATTGTCTCGATGCCGCATCGGGCCGTTTGCTCTGGGCCAACAAACTCTCGACAGAGCGCAACAATCAAGTCAACGCGACCGCCGCGATCCAAGACGAAATCGTCGTGGTCGCCTGCAATGCCGGCGTCATCGCGGCATACGATATCTCGACGGGCCACATGGTCTGGCAGCAGTCGATCGACGGGCCGTGCATCACCGAAATCCTGGCGCAGGGCGGCGAGGTCTTTGCGCCAACCCCGAATTCGATCTACGCGCTGGATGCCGCCACCGGGCAGATCGCGTTTCGCAAGCACTGGCCCTCGCTCGACGTGGGCGCAGTCACGCTCTGCCGGGATTCAGTGGTCAGCGTCCTCCTCGATCGGACGCGGCGGGACGCGGAGAGACCGCGTGCGGAGCTGGCGGCGTTCAAAGGGACATCAGACCTCTTCCACGTCCCGGCGGCCGAGTTCGTCGTAGGAATTCGTTTTCACCAGGACTCGGGACTGATATTCGAGTCTCGGCTGGATGGGCTGGGAATCGTCGACCCTGC
>WNGN01001625.1_pt1 | contig 14877 bp, 5 predicted proteins | sample 5400561 | NCBI WGS metagenome assembly WNGN01 (sample SAMN13153379, study PRJNA577476) | soil metagenome | isolation source: 115 cm soil or saprolite under Garry oak tree replicate 2 | place: USA:California | collected 2016-06-15
AGGGTTCCACCATGCTCCTTGAACACTCCCGGGGGGACCACTACCGCGCCATGTCCACTCCGGGCCGAGCGACTGCGTGGGGTCTGGCCACCAGCGTGGCACCGGGAGGGCACCTCCCGCTCTTACACCACATGGATCGTTCTTCTTACCCGGATCGACCGACGGCGCCCGACCAGGATCCGGCGTGGCCGTGTCGGGAAAAGGCAGTCCTCGCGCTTTGGAGGCGTAGTACGCCAAAAGCAAGCCCGTTCCGAGTAAGAGTGCGGCACAGGGCGGATCAGCTAGGCACGCCCCGATCCACGGCAGCGCCAGCTCAGGCCCGCGCCCGCTCGGGTCAGTGAAATTCGTAGGATTATTGAAGCTGTATGCGTACAGATTCGTGTCTCCACCCCCAAATCCGATCGGGTCCTGGCTGATGAAACGCTGTATCTTGGGGCCATAGTAGCGGGCACGATAAAAATAAAGACCGATCCCGTCGTTCTCCCGACCGGTGTATTGAAATGCGTTGCTACTAGTGGAACCACTCGAAGCCGTGTTGCCGAAAGGCTCAAACGTGTACTGAGTAGCGACCGCACTCGTCGAATCCGTCAGAGCGGCCGTGCTGCCTAACGCATCCGTCAGAAAATTTCTGGTGCTGCTGTCAGTTCTCGTAAAGATTTCATCGATGCCCCCGGTCAGCAGGTTCGCCGTTGGCGTGCTCCCCGAAAGCTCTTGCACCACATTGACTCCGTCGTACAAGAATCCGGTTGTCACGCCCGCAATGGTCTTGTTAATGCGCCTCCCGAACGGGTCGTACTGGAAGCTCGCGCTCACGCCACCGGAGATCGATGCCAGCTGATTGCGAGCATCCCACGTGTAGGTGTTGATGGTGTCGCTGGCCAGATTGCCGTTGGCGTCGTAGGCATAGCTGTTGCCTGCCCAATTCGTGAGGCGATTGGCAGCATCATAGGCCGCAGAAGGGATTGCTGTCGGTAAGCCAGTCCTGGCATAGTTCCCGCCCATTTGTGCGACTCTGCCAGACTGGTCGTAGGCATACGTGAGATTTCCAAGCAGGCTCGAGCCGCCTTGATAGGTCAAGGAGGCAAGTTGCGAGGCATTGTCGTAGCCATATGCAGCGGTAACCCCATTGGGGAGCGTTAAAGAGGTGCGGCGTCCGGCTGCGTTGTGACCAAAAGTAACATTGGAGCTGCCCTGTGTGATTTGGGTAAGGCGATCTGCATTGTCGTACGTATAGGTAACCGCTGGCTGACCGGCCACGGTCATGGACGATTCACGTCCAGCCGAGTCGTATTGATACGTGACGTTGCCTTGGGGTGTGGTTTCGGATTTCAGCCTGTCCAAGTCGTCGAATACAAGGGTGATGGTGCCGGAAACGGAGTCCACAACACTTGTGGGCCGATCGCCTGCATCGTAGCTGTAATTAACGGTGCTTTCATAAGCAGGACCGGCCACGGTGCCGAACCCCGCAAACGTCAATCTGTTGAGGCCGTCATAGTTGAACGCAGTGACCTTGCCGCGCCGATCGGTGAACTGTGTCAGGTTCCCATTGCCGTCGTATTGATAGCTTTCTTGAACCAGCAATGGATCTTTGCGGGTTGCTACGCGATCCATGTTGTCGTAGGTGTAAGTCGTCGCATGCTGGTTTGCGTCGGTCACGCTCAACAGATTGCCATTGGGATCCCAACCAAAGCCTGTTTGATTGCCCTTTGGATCAGTCACACTGCTGACCCGGTTCATTGGGTTATAAACGAACTGAGTGCTCTGACCAGCAGGGTCGGTGACTGACGCTAACCGCCCAGCTGCATCGACAAACCCCATGACAGTATGAGAAAGGGGATCTGTTATGCCCACCAAGTCCCCAGCATTGTATGCTAACTGAACCGTGTTTCCGGAGGGGTCGGTGATCGAGAGAGGCTGGCCTGCCGTATTGTACGATGCAGTTGCTGCATTGCCCGGTGGGTCCGTAATGCTAGTCCGGTTCCCATTACTGTCGTACGCGAAAGACGTGGTGTGTCCGAGTGGATCTGTCACTGCAGTGACTTTGCTGAATGTCAGCTCGTAAGAAAGAGACGTTGTAGCGGCATTGCCGGTGCCGGCAAGAGCAGTAACACTGGTAACGTTTGCCTTTGCGTCATACGTGTAGGACGTCTGACGGCTTAATGAGTCCGTCACTCCCATAACGAGCCCGCTCGTCGGCTGACGGTTATAGGTAATAGTCTGTTCTTCGGGTTTGCCTAGGGCGTGGGTGTCCGATACCACATATCCGTCTGAGTTGAACGTTACCTTCCGAACGTATCCGCGAGGGTCGGTCACATCCGTCTCGACGATGTTGCTGCCGCTTAAGGGACAATTCCCACCACAGATGGATGTACCGCCGGCATTTACATAGCTGAACTGGTAAGTGCTGCCATCTACTAGAGTTTGGCGATCCACCCGATTATTGCCGTCATAATGATTTGTGAGGTACAAGATTTGTCGCGCATCCTGAACCGCCGTCATGTTATGGCTGGAGTCGTAGGTGTAAGTGGTCAAGCCGCCATTTGCATCTGTTACGGTAGCGAGTTCCCCCGACGCATAGTACGTATATAGGACCGTACGACCGATGTTGTCGGTAGCTTGCGTAACTCGGTTGTTCGAGTCGTAGGTAAGCTGAATCCAGCGCCCGTTCGGAGATGAGATTTGCGTTAGATTAGAATTGGAATCTCGAGTGAGAGTTAGGGTATTGCCATTGCGGTCGATAATTTTCGTGAGAGCACCCTGCCGAGGACCGAGGTAAGAAGCGCTCTCCGGGAACACATATTTGGTTCCATCCTTCCGTGTCAGAGTCCAACCGTTTCCGTTCCAGGTAATTTGGGCTCCGCCGTATGCGGCGGGTATCCCACTGTGTTGATAAGCGGCGTCACTAAAACTTGTACCTGGTGAAACGCGATCGAAATGGACCTGCCCGCCATCGGCCCCAACCTGATTTATATACGTATACGCATCCCCGACAATGAACATGTCGTAATCAAGCGTGGTACCGATGCCAAAAGTCCGGGATGTAGAGTCCATCTGACGGTAGGTGCGAGTCAGCTGTATAGGTATTACATCGGGCAGGTAAAGATCGGTCTTGGTGTACACGAAGAGGCCGGTTTGCAGATCAACAGGTTCGCCACCACGAGGCCCACCCGGCGGTGGATTTAGCGATGGGGCGTTCTGCTTCCCGCCGACCATGGCACCCGTGAACTCGTAGATCACGACTCCAGGATCTGGAATAATCTGTCTGGTATCCGAAGAGACCGAACCCTCCCCGTAGACGTACCAGCCCTTCTGATCTGCATCGTAGTTCCAGAAGTTGAATCGGTTGCCAGCAGGGAGATGGTATGTATTGGGATAGAAAAGCCTCGCGCCAGCCGACTTACTGTTCTGGTCATAGCCTTGCAAATACGCCCCGCCGGGCTGGATGGTGAAGTAGATGGGCACTTGCACACCAGCCGGCAAGGGGAACGGGGGCTGGGCGACCGGAATGGGGGTGATGTTGATCTGGGTTACCACGTTGCCGTACCAATCGTGAATAACAGTGCCTACGGAGAGATGCAGCTCAAGACCGGGGAGGAGGGGATTTGACACCACGGTTTCGCTTAACGTGGGCGATGGGATCGTCACGGTGTGCGCGGTGTCGAGCGCCGTCAGCCAAATGGTGTACTTGAGAACATTGGTCTGCTTGGCGGTGATGTCCACGCCGTCTTCGTAGATACCGTAGGTGGCTCCTCGTTGGTTTGCGGAATCGCCAACGATCCACATGACCTGGTGCCCGGCAGGAATGTTGATAACCAGGAAACGCCCGGTTGCATCGCTTCGCGAGCGAAAATTGCCAATTTGCAGCGTAACGTTTGGCAGAGGTTGGCCATTCAATTGGAGGACTTGGCCGGCAAGCGCAGTTACTCCCGGAGGCGCATGCAGAGGCGCAAGATTTCGCCATGAGGAGTTGAACGGGTTCCCACCTGAGTCTCCCGTGCCGGGAGCTCCCGATCCGCTGTTCCCGCCTGCAGTCGTGAAAGTGACGGTTGTGTCGGCAAGGGCCAGCCCTGATGGATCAGTTGCGCCTGACAAAGTCAATGTATATCCGGTGCCCGGAAGCAACGTATTTTGGGGGGTAACAAATGCGAGCATGCCAGCTTCGGCCGGAACTACTTTGACGACCACATTGCTAGCTTCGGGACCAGCCAGAGTTGCCGTATTGAGGTTGACGGTTTCGACCTGGAGCGGCTTGGAGAAGCGCACGGCAACCGAAATGTCCAATGCTACATTTTGATCTCCATCTTGAGGGATGGAAGCTTCAACCAGAGGCGGAACGCTGCTCTCCTCGGGCAGAGGATTCGCCTGCATCTGCACATGTTGGCTCACCGGATCGTAGATTTCGCCATAGTTGAGGGGTGTTCCGTTACGATCCTTTCCGCCCCAAAAGAGCACGGTTCCGTCCGCCTGCAAGCTCGCAGTGTGGCCTTGCCGGGCAGTAATCAGCTCAGCTGCGGAACTACTTGCCGTCGATTTCTTCCAATCCCAGAACTCGATTTTCGAGAGAACTTCCCCATCCGCAGAAACTCCCCCAGCGATCAACACGCGGCCATCCGTGAGTAGCGTTGCCGTATGTGAGGAACGAGGCGTCATTCCCCTTGTTGGAAGGACCGCAAACTTGAGCGATTGCGGACCAAAAAGCTCTGCAGTCTGTTCTGCTTTGTTTGCGACGCCAATGCCTCCAAAAATCAATACCGTTCCATCCGGGAGAATGCTTGCCGTGTGACTATAGCGAGCGTGCAGCAGGCCACTAGGGAGCTGCGTGACAACACCGGTCTTAGGATTCTTGAAAAAGGCCGCAGCCAGCGGTCCGTTGTTACCTCGCCCACCCAGCAAAAGCCGACGACCATCCGGCATCAAGGTAGCCGTCTGACCAGGAAGTGAGGCAGCTACGATCTGAGAAGCTGCTTGTATGGCGCCGGATTGAACCCCGCTATACAGGCTTGCCGAACGGACCAGGTCTTCTTTTGTGTTATGTAAGATGCTGGGTCCCCGGCGCGGCGAATGTGATGCATCGCGGAGAATAGTATTGAGTTGACTCGGATGTCCATCACTCCACCGTTCCCCGGCAACACGGGCCTTCACCGCAGTTCCTGAGGCGACGGCTGGCGCTTGCAACGGGCTTGTGGCCATCACAAAGCACAACACTAGGGCGAGATAGGATCTGCACTCTTCCGTCATGATTGAATCGCTCCAATCCTTCATTGCAGAGTTAACCCAACGTTGGCCGTGCCGGTGTTAGTTCCAGCGGGATTGAATACTATCTGGTAAGTCCCGGTGGTTGGCAGTGTCACCGCATTGATTGATGCCGATGGGCCACACAGGCTGACGCTGGACAGGGTGCTGCCATCTGGGTTCAGTATGCTCAACGTTGCGGTGTAACAGCCTCCCACCGTCCAGTTGGTTACCGTTACGGTGGCGCGTTGGCTCGCCGTCCCACTGAACGTATAGATCGCGTTCTGCCCCGGATAGGCGATGTTCACTGCAACCGAATTGCCCGAGGTCAGCGTCCCGGTCACGTCCGCAAATAGATACAGGGTCAATGTCGCCGTGCCAGTTGCTGATGGCGCATCCTGTCCGGGGTCGAACACTACCTTGTAGGTGCCTGTAACCGGCAATGTTACCGCGTCAACAAACGCTTGTTGGTAGCACAGGTTGGCACTCTTTAGCGTGCTGCCGTCCGGGTTGACGACGCTCAATGTCCCCTCATAGCAGGAGCCAGTCGATGGCCAGTTGACGAGGTTCGCGCTCGCCCGCTGCCCCGCTGTCCCACTGAACGTGTAGCTCGCGTTCTGCCCCGGATACGCGATGTTTACTGCAACCGAACTGCCGGAGGTCAACGTCCCGGTCACGTCCGCGAACAAATATAGGGTGAGGGTCGCCGTGCCAGTTGTTGATGGTGCATTTTCCCCATTGCCGGGGTCGAACACCACTTTGTAGGTGCCTGTGACCGGCAGTGTCACCGCATCAACAAACGCTTGTTGGTAGCATAGGTTAGCGCTTTTTAGCGTGCTGCCGTCAGGATTGAATACCGTCAGCGTCCCCTCGTAGCAAGAACTACCCGGAGGCGACGGTGTCCAGTTGACCAGGTTCACGCTCGTCCGCTGCCCGGCCGTTCCACTGAACGTATAGATCGCGTTCTGACCCGGATACGCGATGTTCACTGCAACCGAATTCCCCGAGGTCAGCGTCCCGGTCAGGTCGGCAAACAGAGAGAGAGTCAGCGTACCCGTTCCAGTGCTGTATGGTGCATTTTCTCCATTGCCGGGATCAAACACTAGCTCGTAGGTACCTGTGGTCGGCAGCGTCACTGCGTCAATAAATGCCTCTGTGTAGCACAGATTGGCAGTCGACAGCATGCTTCCATCGGGTTTCAGGAAGCTCAGCGTCCCTTCGTAGCACGACCCACCTGGGGGATAGGGCGTCCAGTTGACCAGGTCTGCGCTCGCGCGCTGACCCGCGGTCCCGCTGAAGGTGTAAATTGCATTCTGCCCCGGATAAGCGATGTTTACCGTCACTGGATTCGCAGATGTAAGCGTGCCGGTTATGTTGTCAAAAGCGTACAGGGATATGCTGACGCTGCCGGTAGTTGATGCCGGGTCGATTCCGATTGTGTAGGTTCCGGTATGCAGCAAGGCCTGTGCATCTATGAAGTTGAAGTTACCCGTACAGCCTGCACTGCCAAGCCTCTGGCCGTAGGGATCAAAAAGCAACAGCGTGCATGAACCGAAGCTGCCGCTATTGGCCACAATGCTGATCTTCTGTCCTTGGGTGCCGTCAAACAGCAGCAATCCAATTTTTCCGGCAGTTCCTATTGAGACCGATTGCGTGGTGTTGACCGACATGCGCCCGGTGAAACCAATATCGGCCGCGACGTGAGTACCAAAGGGAACAAAGAAATCCTGAGTGCTGACCGCGGTTCCCTTTGAGGTTGAGACCGATATCCGGCCGGATGCGACTGCGTTCGGCACGTTTGTGGAAATCGATGTAGCGGTCGCGGAGCTTACGGATGCAGAGCTAAGATTCAAATTTACTTTGTCATTTGTTGCAGTCGTATCAAAATTAGTACCGGTCACCGTGAGCAAAGTTCCAGGCACACCCGAGGCGGGCGTGAAGCTCGTTATGGTCGGCGCTCCGATGCTGCCGCTCGTGATGGTGAACGCGCTCGTGCTGGTAGCCGTCCCGGAGGGAGTTGTCACCGTGATGGTTCCGCTGGTCGTTCCAGAAGCGACGATAGTCACGAGTTGAGTGGCGGTCGCGGAGGTCACCGTTGCCGAGGTTCCATGGAACGATACGGCATCCTGGGCCGGAGCCGTGCTGAATCCGGTCCCACTGATTGTGACTGAGCTTCCCAGAGGACCGCTCTTCGGTGTGAAATCGATGATCGATACTTGGGACGAATGATTGCGAGTGATGGAGAGGAGGTTTCCAACGGCGTCGTAATTGTATGTCACCGCGTCGCTGAGGGAATCTACGGCTCCAACGAGCCTTCCCAGTTCGTCATAGGTATAGGTGATCAAAGACTGACCGGGCAGGCTGAAGTTTACGGTTGTGGTGTTGCCAGCGGTGATGGCCACGCCATTCTGTGTTTGGGCGGTAAATCCCGAGACAGAAGCCTGCACGCTGTAGCTGCCCGCGCTGAGAGTGGCAATCGAGTAGTTCCCAGCAGAGTCTGTGGTGGCGGCTCCCGCAGTTGTTGAGCCCTGAGTGGCGGTAACTGTGGCACCATTTATAGCAGTGATCCCGTCGCTTTGAGCTACCTTCCCAGAAAGGGTGCCCGCTGACGAGAGGGCCGCATTCACGGTTGTTGTCGCATTCGCAGTGACCGCATTTCCTGAAAGAATCGCGGTCCCCAATCCAGTTGCCGTGACTCGCAGATCATAGCTTCCCGCTGCAAGACTGGAAATCAAATAGCTGCCATCTGCACCCGTGTTCGTGCTGCCGATGACCGTGTTCGTTTGGAGAGCCTGGACGAGCGCGCCGCTAACCGCACGGCCATTGCTTGCGCGAGAAACGATTCCCGCGACTGCCCCAAGCCCGAGCGTAAAAGAAACGCCATTACTTGGGACATTGTTCACTGTTACCACAACCGGCCCATTGGTTGCTGTGGCTGGAACAGGAGCAACGATCTTGGTGTTGCTCCAGCTAGTTGGAATCGCTGGCGTTCCGTTAAACGAAACTCTACTCGGGCCTTGCGTCGCACCAAAATTTGATCCGGCGATGTTCACTGGGGTGCCCCCCGACCCTGAGGTTGGTGAAATACTGCTGATCGTCGGAGTCACCGTGAATGGAATCCCGTTTGTCGTAACGCCGCCTACAGTCACCGTCACCAGCCCGCTCAATGCGCCGGTGGGGACAGGAACGACGATGCTTGTATTACTCCAGCTCGTGGGGGTCGCAGGGAGGCCGTCGAATTGAACAGTGCTAGTACCCTGTGTCGCACCTAAGTTCAGCCCGGTGATCGTCACTGAAGTGCCTGGCCCCCCAGAAATTGGGGAGACGTCGCTGATGCTGGCGGAGATGGTGAAGGTAACCGAGTTACTGGCATATCCCCCGACTGTCACGATCACAGGGCCGGTTGTAACTCCTGAAGGAACTGGAGCCACAATTGAAGTACCGGTCCAGCCAGCTGGTGCGGCAGCAATTCCATTGAATGTAAGGGTGCTGGCCCCTTGAGATGACCCAAAGTTTGTGCCTCTAATATTCACCACAGTGCCGATTGGGGCAACACTCGGGGAAACCCGCGTTATGCCGGGCGTGGTGGTGAAGTTCACGCTATTGCTCGTACCGCCGGCAACAGTCACGACAACAGCCCCAGGTCCGATTGCCACCCCCGATGGGGCGTAGGCCACCACGCTGGTATCGTTCCAGCTGACGACAGCAGCTGTTACCCCGGTGAATTTGACCGTACTCGTCCCCTGAGTAGCGCCGAATCTCGATCCCGTGATATTCACCGAGGTTCCCACGGGTCCACTGTTCGGGGAAAGGGGGGTAGAGATGTAAGGTGGGACTATGAAAGTGATGCCGTTGCTGGCCTGCCCTCCGCGCGTAACGACCACCGGGCCCGTGGTGCCATTCACGGGAACTGTGGTGACAATTGTGCTGTCGCTCCAACTCGTCGGCGTGGCAGTTGCTCCGTTGAATGTCACGGTGCTGGTCCCTTGTGTGGAACCAAAATATGATCCGCTGATCGTGACTTGGGTGCCGGGATTTCCCGACACTGGAGACAAGCTGCTGATGTTCGGTGGCGGAACCGTAAATGTAATACCATTGCTCGCCTGACCAGATACCATTACCACCACAGGACCGGTCGTGGCATTCGCTGGCACGGGCGCCACGATGCTGATGTCACTCCAACTCGTCGGGCTAGCGGCGACGCCGTTAAACGTCAACGTACTCATCCCCTGGTTAGTGCCGAAGTACGAACCACCGATCGTAACGGATGTACCAGCAAGGCCGGAGGTCGGAGACACACTGTTTATCACCGGCGCAAGGACTTCAGGGATTGCGACCTGTGAATCATAGTTTCCGTTCAACGTCCCTTCGAAATAGACTTGCACCTGCACGCTCTGCTTAATGGTCGTGCCGTACCAGTTCGCTCCCACATACAGCCAGAACGGGTTTGCTGAGGTTAGGGTCACGGCGCTTGGGACGGAGCAAGATAATTGATACTTGGTGAGGGTTGTGGTCAACGCCGTTGAGCCCGTTGCACCGCAGATAGTTGGTATTGCGCCGCCGGCAGCCAAATAAGAGAGATTAAAGCTGGGAAATATGCCTGAAACTGATGCCGTCTCTTTCATCCAAATCGCAAAGCTAACCGTTGAAGAAGCCGGAATTGTTCCTGCAGCACCGCTTTGACTTGTGAAGGTCTCGATGTTAACCGAGTAAGGAAACCCTTGTCCTTTCAAGTCCGAACTTTGAAGAAATGTGCTCGCTGTATCCGGGGCATTGGTACTCAGTAGATCCGTGCCTGGATAAGATCCGGCCTCCTGATGAAGATGATATGTAGCAGACGAGACTGTTCCCACTATAAAACTGAAACCGTTACTGGTGTTTCCGTCCACGGTTACAATCACATTCCCTGTAGTTGCGCCACTCGGCACCGATGCCACAATCGAAGCCGCACTCCAACTCGTGATGGTCGTCGCCGCAGTACCGTTGAAGGTGACGCTGCTGCTGCCTTGGGTCACGCCGAAGTTCAACCCGCTGATCGTCACCGAAGTCCCTGTCGGTCCGGCTGAAGGGGACAGACTGGAAATGCTCGGCCAAACTGTAAAGCTCACGCCATTGCTATTGACCCCGCTTGCGAACACAACAACATTGCCCGTCGTGGCTGCACCCGGTACCGATACCGCAATCGAGGTCGCACTCCAACTGGTGATATTTGCCTGGGTTCCATTAAATGTCACCGAACCCTGAGACGCACCGAAGTTATTGCCAGAAATCGTCACAGAGGCACCAACCAGCCCTGAAGTCGGAGACAGGCCAGTGATGCTGGGAGCGGGTACAACGGTGAATAAAACTCCATTACTTGCTCTCCCGCTAACCGTGACCACTACATTGCCTGTGGTCGCCCCGCTGGGAACCAAGGCCACAATCGAGCTTGCGCTCCAGCTTGTAATCGTTGTGGCCGGCGTTGCATTGAATTTCACCGTGCTCGCACCCTGCGTAGAACCGAAACTGCTGCCAGCGATCGTTACGGATGCACCCACAGCGCCCGAATTCGGCGTGAGACTTGTGATTGTGGGGCCAACGGCGTAGAGATGTGTGGGAATTGAGAGAGCGAGAAAAAGGAGAATGCCCGATATAAGAGATACGCGTGCCCAACGAATCATGTGACGGGCCTCCCCTCCCGCAATGAATCCAAACATCGCACCCAGAAGCCGCGACTTTACAATTCAGCCGAACAGCAAGATTCAGGGATTACGTGAACAAACTCCCGATATTTGGCGCGTACCTCCACATGTTCAAGCTAAGCTGCCCATGCAGACACTAAGCCCCTCTACCTAGATACCAATAGCACCTAAGCAAACTCAAACTTGCCGCCAACAGTGGCGGCCTTGTATTCGAGGGGAGGCCGTGGGCCAGAAGAACCGACTGCTGAACTTCTGAAAGAAACTAACTCACCCACAGGTGGGCGAGGAAGGTAATATAAGTTGTTCCTGCTGTCAAGTAAAAAACACAACAGTTGCCACAAACTACAAGATCATGTTCTGGAAACGGAACAAGGGAAGTAGTAACATTATATTTTTAAGTGGCTTGTTGCAGCACAAAAGCCGCAACCCTCGCGCACTTACACTGAACTGTGAAAGCATCGAAGTATGCTTGGCACATTTTGAGAAATCAGGGGCTGAACTCAGTGTTCTTGTTCTGTTTTCAGAACAAAGTGTGTGCGGCCCACCGACCGACTGAGTCAAAGCTTTACTGGTGCACGCGGCTGGAGGCCTTCTGGATCGGCCACCTCAGTGTCTTTTGCACGGCCATCTCTAGCTTGTAGCGATGTTTCAACAGTTACCCTGGCCGTCTATTGAGATGCTCCCCTGACTTCCCCCCTACTTGAAAGGTTCTGGTATTGTTCCAACGCGCGATGATCAAACCGATTCGTGCGTGCGGCTATCGATCTATTCGTGACCTCTGTCTGGAACTTCAGCCTATCAATGTTCTGACCGGTCCGAACGGCTGCGGGAAATCAAACCTATACAACTCGCTCGTGCTAATCGGGCGAGCGGCGCAGGGGCAGCTCGCACACGCAATAGCCGAGGAAGGTGGGACTCCTAGCGTGTTCTGGGCTGGAGGGGAGCGCGTTCGCTACCAGCGAAAGAAGCCTCCAAAGAGAGTCGTGCTCGGGTTCGAGGGGGAGGAGTTCGGTTATGAGCTGCAGATAGGACTACCGGGCTTCAACGAGCATGCCTTGGGAACCATGTTTAAGCTCGACCCACGCGTAAAGGAAGAGTACATCTGGCCATCAGAAACGAAGCGCAGGGTTCTGATGTTAAAGCGGGACGAGCCTTCAGCATGGTTGCGAAACGCCGAAGGCAATATGATTGCCTACCCCTTCAAAATCTCTAAGCACGAGTCAGTCCTTTCGCAGATTATTGATCCTCATCTTTACCCGGAGATTAGCGCAATTCGCAACGAGATCTTAAGCTGGCGGTTCTATCACCACTTCCGGACCGATCTGGAGTCTCCGCTTCGACAGCCACAAATCGGTGTGCAAACGACAGTGCTGAGTCATGACGGATCGGACCTGGCGGCTGCGCTCCAGACAATTCTGGAAATTGGAGATGAAACTTTTTTCCGCGAGACGATCGCCGAAGCCTTCGGGGGTGCCGCACTTGTCATCGAGGCCATTGACACTTTATTCAGCATGAGGCTGCAAATGCCTGGACTGCTACGTCCGCTCCAGGCGCGTGAACTCTCGGACGGACAATTGCGATTCTTATGCTTATGCGCGGCGTTGCTCAGCCCCCGGCCGCCGTCGCTGCTCGCACTGAATGAACCAGAAACTAGTCTTCATCCGGATCTCCTCAATTCATTGGCCCGCTTGATGGTTCGAGCATCGAAGGATACTCAGCTCTGGATCACAACCCATTCACGCCCCTTGGCCGAAAGTATCGAGCAGCATTCTGGCCTGCCGCCTGTGCGCCTCTCCATGGAGGACGGTGAAACGAAAGTGGATTCTTCGACTCGCCCCGGATAACTGTTGTTAACAGGCGTGGCTGTTGAAAAAGTAACCAAAGCAGTAATTTCGGTAAATTCCAGCTCCTCTGGCGAACGTACATTCAATAATTTACGAACCAACGTTGCAGTTGAAAACGCCTGAAAAGAGTTTTTCAACAGCCACAGGCGATTGCGCTCATGGACCCGTTGTGAGCGCAAAGGCGATGTTTCACCAACTGAGAAGACAGATAATGGGCATCAACGGTGATTGGACTGGAAGGGGAGTGCAGATTTTTCCTGGCCCGGCTGTAATAATCCGCTCTGCGCAACGTCCTCATCTATGAAGAGAATCATAGGAGGCATACTCTGCTGAACTGCGTATTCGGCGTCGCCAAATTCTGGCGGTGACCCATTCTCAGGGCTATGAAATGACCGAACGGATTGCAGAAGCGTCCCCGCGGCTCAAGGCAAGAATTGCCGGCATCTTGTATCTGGCCATCATTGTAGTCGCAGCCTCCGCACAAACAGCCACGATTCGAGTGCAGTCTTCTCTGGTGTTGGTCGATGTCATCAGCCAGGATCTCAAACGCGGGCTGCCCGTCCGAGACTTCAAGAAGGAAGACTTTCGTATGTTTGATAACCGGCACGAAGTCCGGATTGCCACATTTGACACCGGGGCCGACACGCGACCTATCACTCTCTGGCTTGTTGTGATCTGCAACGAACGCGGAATCGTTGGGGCCTCGGCAGAATTTGTGGGAAAGGAATCGCTTTTTCGGCCCGCACTTGATCACCTGGAGAAACACGACACGGTGGGAGTTGCTCATTGGTGCGACAACGGCGAGACCCAGCTCGATTTGTTGCCCACCACAGACCGCGACAGTCCCATCCGCGTGTTGGCCGAATTGTTCAAACCCATTCCTTTCCAAGGCGGTACGGACGCCACCGATGATGTTGGAGAAGAAACTTTCCGCAAGATGATTCGGCTCATCATCCACGACGCGTATCAGCGAAACCCGAAGCCGCTACCCGTGATTGTGTTTCTGCATGGCGATCACACGGGACAACCGCGTCACGAGCTGGACCAGCTCGTAGATGATTTTCTGGAAACCTCTGGGATTGTATTCGGCATAAGAGACGATCAATCTGCAGTGCTGCACTTTTTAATCGGGGAGCAGGCTAAAATCCTGCACTACATGGCCAAGCACACAGGCGGCCAGTACTTTTCTGCGCCTCCCTCGGAGTATGCTGCCGCACTGGAGGCGGTTCTGATGCAATTGCACTTTCGCTACGAACTCGGATTTATTCCCCTCGCGATCGATGGCAAACGTCACGAGCTTAAAGTCGAGCTGACGAAAGAGGCGAAAGCGAAACACAAACGGGTTCGGTTAAGGTTTCGCCCGGAGTACATTCCCGTTCCCGAAGAGCCAGAGTGGGCGCGCTGATCGCTCTTTGGTCCTTCCGTCGTCCAGTCCTATTACCTCCCACCCCCCGGCTGACGCGCAATCCCGAAGGAAACTGTTGTAATCAGGCGATTTCACCACTTTGAGAATTGCTGGCGTAAAGGCGATTTATCACCAGTTAACGATCAGGATCGTGCAGCCAAGCGCGGTTCCTTTGCGCCCATGATCGCTAGCCACAGCATAATCGCAACCTCTCCAAACAGGACGGGTTGAGCAAAGTTCCAGACCTTGTGTTCGTACGCTGGAAGCATCAGGCCGGTAAAGCTGAGGGCCAAATAGGCAAAACCGACCATGATCAGCCAAACTCCTAAGATGCGGGGCAGGAAACGCGACCTGTATACCAGTAGCCCGAAGGGAACGTGGAATAGGATCCAAAGAAGCTCGCTAGCCAGATCAAGCTGGTGATGCAAATTGAGGAACAGCACGACGAACGCCTCGCGCTGCGGTTGATGGTGATCATCACCGTAGTGATCACGCCTATCTTCTTCGTCAACGCAGCAAATGACGTAGCCGCCCTGCTGTTCGCTCGCGGCACCGAGTTTCTGTCAGTCTTGGATCAGGCGGGCAGAGGAACAGGAGGAGCTTGTGAATGGCTGTGACGGGCGAATGCTTTTACTGGTCACGCTTGCGGCGATTTCTGCTCAACTGACTTCAGCTCAAAGGTCGAAGGAAGTCACCATCGAATGATAACTGACGA
>WNGN01001628.1_pt1 | contig 14869 bp, 13 predicted proteins | sample 5400561 | NCBI WGS metagenome assembly WNGN01 (sample SAMN13153379, study PRJNA577476) | soil metagenome | isolation source: 115 cm soil or saprolite under Garry oak tree replicate 2 | place: USA:California | collected 2016-06-15
TCGAAGCGCCCCAGCGCTCGCGGGCGGATCGTTTCTTCTATATAGGAAGGCAGGAGGAACCGATCCTGGCCCTTGCCGACGAAGACATTGAAGTGGTTCGTCCAGAAATCGACCATCACCTCGCGTAGCTGCCGCTCGGAGAGTGCTGCCCGGACGATCGCGAGCTGCTGCAGCTCCCCGCCCAGCTCGCGGAACTCCTGCATGGGGCGCGCCTCGCGCTTGAGCGTCGAGTCGCCGGTCGCGGCGGCATCGCGCTGCAGGCGCTGGCGCTCGCGAATGGCGTCGCGGTACCGACTGGCGAGATCGGCGCGATCGTAATCGAGGATCTTGAATTCCTTCTCGCGCGCCGCAAGACGGGAATCGGGAATGTGATCCGCATCGAGCTGCTGCTCGATCCAGCGCATTACGCCGACTTTGGCGACGCTGTCCGCTTCGCCTGGGCGAGGACCATACGCCAGCCGATTCAGAGCATGGAAAGCCGAATCGCGCGGCGTCAGGCGGGGGCCGGGCGCGAGACCGGGAGCCTGCGCGGTCAGCACACAGAGGGCGGCAACTATGGATAGCATGTGTCTGGTCTGACGTCTCTCCCCAAGCCAAGTTAATGCCCATGGGCAAACGGCGACTATATCGCGCTGCCCGCGCCGCTCAGGGCGCCAGCCCCGATGCGCCACCCACCTGGGGTGAGCGCCTCGCTGCGCTGAAGCACGTCCCCCCGCTGGTGCGGCTCGTGTTTCAAACGCACCGCGGCTACACCGTCTCCATCCTGCTGCTCAGGGTCATTCGGTCATTCATCCCGGTCGCGGTTCTCTGGATCGGCAAGCTCATCATCGACGCCGTCATCGCGGGCGTGGCGACCGTCCGTGCGGGCGGCCTGCCCGACTGGTGGCATCTCGCGGTACTGGTCGGCTTGGAGCTGGGCATCGCCGTCGTAGGCGAGGGGTTGGCGCGGCTCTCCTCGCTGCTCGAGAGTCTGCTCGGCGATCTGTTCGCGAACCGTCTCAGTGTGCGTCTCATGCGACACGCCGCCACACTCGATCTCGCCCAGTTCGAAGACGCCGAGATCTACGATCATCTGGAGCGCGCGCGCCGGCAGACGGTCGGACGAATCGGTCTATTCACGCTGCTCCTGGGGACGGCGCAGGATCTTATCACGCTGATCTCGCTCGCGGGCGTGCTGCTCGTTCAGCTGCCGTGGCTGTTGCTGCTCCTCACGGTCGCCGTGCTGCCGGCCTTCCTCGGCGAAGCGCACTTCGCCTCGCTCGGCTACTCGCTCCTGTTCAAATGGACGCCCGAGCGCCGGCTCCTCGACTACCTGCGGTACATGGGCGCTTCCGACGAGTCGGCCAAAGAGGTGAAGCTGTTCGGCCTGTCGGATTTTTTGGTCGGGCGGTACGCGGACCTGTCGGAGAGGTTCTATCAGGAGAACAAGAAGCTTGCGATCCGGCGGAACACCGTCTCGACGCTCCTCGTCACGCTGGGGACACTGGGCTACTACGGCGCCTATGCCGTGATCATCTATCGCACCGTGATGGGCGACTTCACCATCGGCACGCTGACGTTTCTCGCGGGCTCGTTTCGCCAGAGCCGCGGTCTGATCCAGAGCGTCCTCATCGCGCTCTCGTCCATCTACGAGCAAAGCCTCTACCTCAGCGACTTGTTCACATTCTTTGATGTGCAGCCGACCGTGGTTTCACGGAACGGAGCGAAGCCGGTGCCGCGACCGCTGCAAACCGGATTCCGCTTCGACAACGTCGGCTTCCGCTATTCCGGCTCGCAGCGCTGGGCAGTACGTCATCTGACGTTCTCGTTCCAGCCGCATGAGCGGGTCGCGTTGGTGGGCGAAAACGGGGCGGGAAAGACGACGCTGGTGAAGCTGCTGGCTCGCTTGTACGACCCGGACGAGGGTCAAATCCTTCTCGATGGCATGGACCTGCGAGACTACGACCTGGACAGCCTCCGCCAGAACATCGGCATCATCTTCCAGGACTTTGTTCGCTACGATTTCATTCTGCGCGAGAACATCGGGGTCAGTCAGATCGATGCATTGAGCGACGAGGCGCGCATTCGCGAGGCGGCGAAGCGCAGCCTGGCCGACTCCGTGGTGCAGCGCGTACCGCAGGGCTACGACCAAATGCTGGGCAAACGGTTCGACACTGGCGTCGAGCTTTCCGGCGGTGAGTGGCAGAAAGTGGCCCTGGCGCGCGCGTACATGCGCGAGGCGCAGGTACTCATTCTCGACGAACCGACGGCCGCGCTCGACGCGCGCGCCGAGTACGAAGTGTTTCTCCGGTTCGCCGAGCTGACGAAGGGGCGGATGGCCGTCTTGATCTCGCACCGCTTTTCGACGGTGCGGATGGCCGACCGGATCCTGGTCTTAAAGGGCGGCGAGCTCGTCGACGATGGTACGCACGACGAGCTGGTGGCGCGCGGCGGCCTCTACGCGGAGTTATTTTCTCTGCAGGCGGCAGGATACCGCTAACGCGGGTCAGGAGGATTCATGTCGACGATTGTTCGAGCACTGTTGCCGTTGTGTACGCTGGCCCTCGTGGCATCAGCCGCCGCGGCGCAGGCAAAGCCAAAGAGCAGCAGCACGTTGATCACGGAGGACGAGATCGACCGCGCCCGTCCGAACGTGGGGAACGCGTTCGACGTCGTCCAGTTGCTGCGGCCCAGGTGGCTCCGCACGCGCGAGATGGTACAGCTGCCCGGTAATGCCTACAGTGGGGGTATGGATCCGCAGATGGCGCAAGTCCACGTCTACATGGACGACCGGGACAAGGGTGACGTTGATTTCCTCAGAACGATCCCCGCTGATCGCATCTCGACGCTCAAGTTCCTCAGCATGACGGAAGTGGGCGCGCGGTTTGGACCGAGCCTCGGTCCTGGGATCGTCGTCACGCTCAAGCCCTAAGGCGCCGGCCGGGCGTTTCCTCCGTCGGCCACGAATTTCCAGGTGCGGTCAGGCTGCCGTCGCCAGATGGTGAGGTACTTGCTGTAGTGGTTCAGGCTCGCGATTCTCGCCTCGCCTACCGTGCAGCCGAGGTCTCCTGACGGCGCGATGTGGGCAGCGACCGGGCGCCATTCGAGTACCGCGCCCGCCGGAAAGCCGTCGAACGCGGCGCCGATTGCCTCCCGTCCTTCGGTCATCTGTACCCCACCCCCGAACGAGATCGCGTTGTCCGCCGCGTACGTGAGAAACGCCAGCTTCGCCCCGCTCGTCACCGACAGCGCGGCGAAGGCCGAGTCGGCATACATCAAGTCATCGGGATTCGCGCGCCCGCGCACCTGGTCACTGAGTGCAGCAGCGGGAGGCGGTGGTGTGACTGAATCGGGCACCGCGATGGGCCGCGTCATCGCGTACGCCGTGATCCGCCACGTCCCGCTGGCTTTCCGCCAGCACGCGAGATACTTGCCGCGCGTTCCGCCGGCCCTTGTCCAGCCGTAGGAGTAGCCGAGACGCCCATCCGCCGACACATCGGCGAATGCGGGCGACCACTCGGGCCTCATGAGAGAATCACTGCTCGCGAGAAACGATCGAATCTGACCGCCGCCGCGCAGCAGCGGGGCGCCGGGATACAGATAGATCGCGTCATCCGTCAGTGCCGGCAGAAAGCCCTGCATCAAACCCGCTGCCGCCGTCTTGTCGGAAAGCGACCGGTCAGCTGCGAGCAGTGCCTCGCGATCGGATGTTCTGTCGGCCGAAATAGCGAGCAGCGTGAGAGCGAGGAGCGCGTAGCGCATGGGTAACCTCCCGGCCACAATGTGGACGTGCCGCGCGGGCGGGCGAAGAGGGTTCACACGATTCTGACGATCGCGCTCAGCAGGTCCCCACCGCGCGTCTGCCCGCGGTTCCGTATCATGCTACAATGGGGCTCATGAAGCGTGTTTTGATCGTTTGGGGCGCCTGGTCCGCGGTGGCGTTGCTCTTCTCGATCCAGATGCATTTCCAGGCCTCCCCGGGCGCTGAGCCGCGTCCCTGGGGCTGGATCTTCGCGTGGCAATTCTCTGGATGGTGGACCTGGGCGCTGTTTACGGCGCCGGTGTGCGCCTTTGCCGCTTGGGCGGTACGCATTCGCCGTCCCACGCTCGTCATTGCCGCCCACATTCCGATGGCGCTGCTCACCGCGGTTGCTTGCGCGGGCTTCGAGGGCGGGCTGAAATGGGCGCTCGGCCTGTGGCGGACACCCCACACCTTCCTCACGGGTGTGTGGGACGGGATTGGGTTGTGGTGGACGTTCAACCTGCTCGTCTACGCGATGGTCGCCGGGTTGTACCACGCCTGGAGGGCGGCGCGCCTCGAGATGCAGCTCGTGCAAGCGCGCCTCGATGCCCTCGTCGGACAACTGCAGCCTCACTTCCTCTTCAATACGCTCCACACGATTTCGGCTTTCGTGCTCGAGGACCCGAAGCAGGCGAACCGGATGATCACCCGGCTCTCGGAGCTGCTGCGGCAGTCGTTCAACCGGGACCGCGGGCCCCTCGTCACACTCGAGCAAGAGCTCGAGCTGCTCGATCACTACGTCGCGATTCAGGAAGCGCGCTTCGGCGACCGGCTGCGCGTGACGTTCCGCGTCGATCCACGCGCCGCATCCGCGATCGTCCCGACGCTGTTGCTGCAGCCGCTGGTCGAGAACGCGATCCGTCATGGCGTGGCGCCTGAGACCAGCGTCTCGGAAATCGAGATCGCCGCGACGCGTGAAGGCGATCGCCTGCATCTCTCGGTCCGCGACAACGGCCCGGGCGTGCACGCCGAGCCCAAGCGCGGCAACGGCGGCGGGTTGGGAATCGCCAACACGCGCGCTCGGCTCTTGGAGCTGTACGGCCCCAGTCACCGTTTCGAGCTGACGAACGCGCCTGATTCCGAGGGGGGGGGCGCGTTGGCGACGATCGAGATTCCGTACTCCGATCATGCGCGCGATTATCGTTGACGACGAAGCGCCGGCGCGGCGCCGGCTCCGCGGCGTGCTGCAGCAGATTGGCAGCGTCACGCGCATCGACGAATGCGCCAATGGACGTGACGCCGTCGAGCTGCTGCGCCGCGGCGCGCCCGACCTGGTGTTCCTGGATATCCAGATGCCGGACCTCGACGGCTTCGCGGTGGCCGCCGCCGCGAGCCACGAGCGTCCGCCCGCGATCATCTTCGTCACCGCGTTCGACGAGCATGCGGTTCGGGCATTCGAGATTCAGGCGTTCGATTATCTCCTCAAGCCGTTCGACGATGAGCGCATCATCGCGACGGTGAAGCGCGCGGCCGATTTTCTCGAGTGGATCAGACGGGACGGGAGCCCCCCCCCGGGCTCCGCGGACCCGGCGCTCGACGGCTTCGGCGACGTGACGGTCGATTTCGCGCGCCATCAGGTACGGCGCGCGGGGAAGACGGCGGACCTTCGGCCGAAGGAGTACGCGTTGCTCATCGCGCTCCTCAAACGCGGCGGGCGCGTCGCCAGCCGGCTCGAGCTGTTGCGGGAAGTCTGGGGCTATGCCGAGGACGTCATGAGCCGCACGGTGGACACGCACGTCGCGATGCTGCGGCGCAAGCTTGAGCACGACCCCGCGCACCCGCGCCACATCGTCACGGTGCGGACCTTCGGCTACCGGATCGAGCGCTAGCGAAACAGCAGCCGGTCGGCGATGCGCTCGGCGATCGCCGCGGGTTCCCCGCTGGAGCGATTGGTCAAGACCACGATCGTGAGCCGGCGGCGTGGAAAGCGCTGGATGGCGTTGCGGAATCCGCTCGTCTCGCCCGTGTGGCGCCAGCGCCGCTCGCCACGGTAACTATCCACGAACCACCCAAATCCATACTGCGTCTCGGCGGCAGCGGGCAGCTGAGGCGGCGTGGTGGCTTTGTCCAGCGTCGCGGCATCGACGAGCGTCGTGTCATCTAGCGCCTGATCCCACCGTACCATGTCGTCGACGTTCGTGTAGATGCCGCCATCGCCTAGCGTCGCACTCGTGATGCTTTGATCGGTCTGCTCGAACGTGCCGCCGCGCAGTGAGTAACCGTACGCGCGGTGCGGGATCGTGTCGGATCCCTCGACGTGCATGACGGTGGCGCGCATGCCGAGTGGCTCGAAAATCCGCACGCGCAAGAACGTGGGCAGTGACATGCCCGACACGCGCCCCACGATCAGTCCGAGCAATACGTAGCCGGAGTTGCTGTAGCGATACTGGGTGCCCGCCAGGAAGTAGACAGAGTCCTTGGACGCGAGGAGTGCCAGCACGTCGTCGTCGTTCAGCTGCGTCGTGCGGGTTTCCGGAATCAGATCTTCGTAGTCGAGCAGCCCGGAGGTGTGATTGAGCAGGTGGCGCACCGTGACTGCGGCTGTGGCAGGCGGTAGCTCGGGGAAAACGTCTCGAATGGGCTGGTCATAGCGCACCTTCCCGTCTTTCCCCAGCAGCATCACGGCCATGGCGGTGAACTGCTTCGACACCGAGGCGAGACGATAATCGGTCTCGGGTCTCGCAGGGATGCGGTGCTCGAGGTCGGCCATTCCATACGCGCGTCGCACGATCACCTGGCCGTCGCGAATGACCACCACGCTCGCGCCCGGCACGGCTGATCCGCTGTACGCCGTGAACAGGTCATCCACGTTCACGCGAGCCTCCCTTCCGCTACCGCTGGCACAGGCGGCGCACAGGACCAGGGTCAGGACTTCGCGGCGGCGTACCACGCGTTCCAGGTCTCCTGCGCGGCGCCCCCGCCGATGGTGAGCTGCTGCTGGTGGCGGACGAGCGGCATGCGCAGCAGCAACGGCTCGAGGCTGAGCTTCTCGAGCCAGCGCTCCTCGCTGAGGATCGCCGCTTTGAGGCCTAGCTCCGCGAAGCGACGCGACTCGCGGTCGATAAGGGCTGCGATGCCAAACTTCTGGGCGAACCGCCGCAGCTCTCCCACCGATGCGGCCCGCTCGTTCAAGTCGACGAAGTGCGCCTTGATGCGCCGCTCCGCGAAGAAGCGCAGCGCCGCGCGCGTGTCGGCGCTCTTGCGGATGCCGAATATCTGCACTTCCACAGCGCCTAATATATTCCCCGCCACCATGAGCCCTAGATCCAAGATCATTGCGGCGGCCGTGCTGTTCTCGACGGGCGGCGCCGCCATCAAGTGGTGCGGCTTCGGAGCCTGGCAGCTCGCCGCAGCTCGCGCGACCATCGCGATGCTCACGATTCTCGTGTCGCTTCCCGAGGCGCGACGCGGCTGGAGCTGGCGCACCGTCGTCGTCGGCTTCGCCTATGCCGCAACCACGCTGCTCTACGTGCAGGCGAACAAGCATACCACCGCGGCGAGCGCGATCTTCCTGCAATCCACCAGCCCGCTGTTCATCCTGCTGCTGGCGCCATGGCTATTGGGTGAGCACGCGACCCGCCGTGACATCGCGCAGATGGCGGTCATGGGTGCCGGGATGGTGTTGTTTCTCTTCGGCATCGATCGGCCGTCGGCAACCGCGCCGAATCCGGCGCTCGGGAACGCGCTCGCGGCGATATGTGCGGTGACGTGGGCGTTCACCGTCATGGGGTATCGCTGGCTCGCGGGACGCGGTCTGTCAGTGGCGGCTGCGGCCGTCTCGGGGAATGTCGTGGCAGCGACCTTCTCGTTCGTGATGGCGCAACCCCTCACGGCGGGACGGCCGACGGATTGGGCCGTGGTGGTATTCCTCGGTGTCTGTCAGCTCGGCATCCCGTATCTGTTTCTGGCTCGGGCCGTGCCCAGAGTTCGGGCGCTCGAAGTAGGGCTCTTCCTTCTTATCGAGCCGGTGCTGAATCCGATCTGGGCCTGGCTGGTCCACGGGGAGACGCCGGGACCGACGACAATCGCGGGTGGCGTCTTGATTCTCGGCGCGACCGCGGGTCGCATGATCCTCGACGTGAAACAACCGGTGCGCGCGTCGATACCAGCGTAAGAACCTAGACGACCACTTCGTCCACGCCGAGCGGATTGGCCTTCCGCCCCGCACGCTCCATCGGCTTCTCGAGTACCGCGCGGGACCTGTCGAGGATTGTCCAGAAATCGACCGCACGCTCGACCAGCTCACGCGATGCCTCGCGCAGCACATCGCTCGCCTTCACCTGCCGCACGTTGTTCTGCATGTCCTCGGCGTCCCAGCCGCGCGAGTGCGCGATGAACGGAAAGGGAGGGAACACGAAGCCCAGCTCCGACCAGAACGTCAACATGCTGCCGGCGACCGCCTGGATGTTGTCCTGACCACCGGTGATGATGAACGCACCGACCTTGTTGCGGATCAGCACGCGATTGTGAATCGTGATCTGGTTCTGCACGCAATTGAGCCGCTCGGCCATCTTGTAGTAGAGCGACGAGGCGTTGCCCCAGCGGATCGGCGTCGCCAGCACGACGACGTCGCACCAGTGGACCAGTCCTTCGTAGACCGCGGTCAATTGGTCGGCCGGGTCCCGTTCCGTGATCGCGCACGGCCAGGTACACGCATGGGACGCCTTGGAGTAGTTGCCCTCACAGTGCTTGAAATCGAGTGACCGCAGCCTGATGAGCTGCGTGTCCGCGCCCAATTCCCGCGCCCGGCCGATCGCGTGGTCGAGCAGAGCATCTGAGGTCGAGAAGCGCGGGTTTCCCTCGTCCATCGCGGTCGTCGAGATCGCCAGGACGCGACACGGTGACCCCGGCTCTTTGGGATGCTCCGCGAGGAGATGGCTGGGTTTGTGCTTCAGGAGTTTGCGCGGCGCGATGGGCGGAATTTGGACATAGACTCCGTCCGGACGCTCTTCCAGGGCATAGACCGGGACTTGCTCTTCGTCATATCCCGCCGGCCCTTTTCCCGTCACGACGCTGTATTCCCAGCCGTGCCACGGGCAGGTCACGAATTCGTCGCGCAGGCGTCCTTCCGAAAGCGGACCGCCCTTGTGATTGCAGATGTCGGAGATCGCGGTGAGCCGCCCATTGTATAGAAACACCGCGATCCGGTGACGCTCGACATTCACGGAACAGGGGACGCGCGCGCGTAATTCAGACGCGTCACCGAGACGGTGCCAAGTGGACATAACGGCGCTCCTCTAATGGGCAGCGTAGATTCTAGCCCGAATGTCGCGATCATGCCTGTACATGGTGATGGGCGCCCTAGTGCTGGTGTGCGGGCCTGCGCGCATCGGTCGCAGCCAACTGTCTCCCTTCGCTGCCCAAAAGGCGCGAACCTTGTTGCGCGAGCGGCTGCCCTGTCTCGGTTGTCACCAGCTCGATGGAGAAGGGGGCCGGCTCGGGCCCGACCTCGGCGTCTCGTCATCCGGTGCCAGCGCCGCATTTGTGTACGCGATGATTCGCGACCCGCAACGGACGCGGCCGGGAAGCGCGATGCCGAAGACTCCGATGTCGCCCGCAACGTTTGAGCTCGTTGCGAGTTATCTCGTCGCTCGCCGCGGGAGCCCCGGCGGGAGTACAACGGTCGCGCCGACGCGAGCGGCCACGCTCGCCGCCCGTGACGCGCGCACTCTTTATCTCACGTACTGCGTCGGCTGCCACGGTGCGACCGGACGGGGTGACGGTCCCAACGCAAAGTTCCTCCCAGTCCAGCCCGCGGTCCACGCGGACGCAACGACGATGTCCGAGCGTTCGGATGACATGCTGTTCGACGCGATCGCGTCCGGTGGCTACGTCCTGGGCCGCTCCAACAGGATGCCCGGCTTCGGCGCCACACTCAGCAGCGCCGAGATCCGCGGCCTGGTCCGCCATATCCGCGAGCTCTGCCGTTGCGAAGGCTCACGATGAGGTGGTTCGCGTTGGTGCTCCTCCTCGGTTGCAAGGGCGAAGGACGCGTGTCGTTCCCGCCGCCTCGGCCGGTGTCTCGGGGAGCCGAGCCCCGCTTCGCCGACTTTGTCGGTGCCGAATCCTGCGGCTCGTGTCACGCCGCGCAGTATGCCGCCTGGCGCGGCTCGACCCACGGTCGTGCGGGCGGCAGGCCCGGACCTGGTGTGGTCATCGCCCCGTTCAACGGCGCGCCGATCCGGTTTGCAGACGCGATGGTCACACCGGTCGCAGCGGGTGGCGATTACAGATTCATCGTCGCTCGTGACGCACGCGCACCCGTCGTGCTCCGCATCGACGGGGTCGTCGGTGGCGGTCACATGGTGGGCGGCGGCACGCAAGGCTTCGTGTCGCGCTTTGCCGATGGCACGGTCCGGTTCCTGCCGTTCGAGTTCGTACGGCGCGAAGGGGGGGGCGTGTGGTTCTGCAATACCAACTCGCGCAGCAAGCGCGGCTGGGTCCCGATCACCCGCGGCGTCCGCCTCGCCGAATGTGGCGACTGGCCGCCCGTGCGCGTGCTCGGCGACGTGGTGCGTTACGCGAATTGCCAGGCGTGCCACGGCAGCCAGATCGTGGTGCGCTTCGACACGGCTCAGCGACGCTACGAAACGCGATTCACCGCGTTGAGCATAAACTGCGAGTCGTGCCACGGCCCCGGACGGCGGCATGTGGAGCTTGCGCGCTCGAGGGAGATCGGTCGCTCCGCCGACATCGGCATGCGGTCGCTCGCGACGCTCGACAAGGATGCCTCGCTCGAGGTCTGCTTTCGGTGCCACGCACTCAAGGACGTGCTCGAGTCCGGTTACCTGCCCGGCCAGTCCTTGACCGAGTACTACTCGCTCGGCCTGCCGCAGCTCGGTGAACACCCCCTCTTGCCTGATGGCCGCGTACGCACCTTCGCCTATCAGGAGACGCAAGCGTACAGCGACTGCTATCGCAACGGTTCAATGAAGTGCGTGGACTGCCACGATCCGCATTCGCAAGGCTCTCGCGATGTGAACGGCATGCCGTTGCCGGATCGCTTCAGCGACGCGCAGTGCACCTCTTGTCATGCGAGCAAGGCGGAGCATCCGGACGCGCACACGCATCACCGTGCTGGCTCGGCCGGTGGTCACTGCGTCGCGTGTCACATGCCGTACCTGCAGGAGCCGGAGGTCGGCCATGCGATCCGGTACGCGCGCTCCGATCACACGATTCCGATTCCGCGCCCCGCGGCCGACGAGGCTGAAGGCGTGAAGAGCGCCTGCCGCCAGTGTCATGAAGCCGGAACGCCGGAGCGGCTGGAGGCGCAGGTGCGCGAGTGGTACGGCACCCTAAAGCCCCCGGCGCCACGCGCGTTCGCGCTGACCGAATTCTTCGAGGACAGTCTCGCGCCGGATACGCCCTCGCTCTCCAAGGACGTGGTGCAGCGGCTCGAACGCCTGGCGCAGAGCGGTGACCTGGATGAGCGCGCGCTGGCTCTGGCGAGCCTGCATCTCGCCCGGGGAGACGATGCGAGAGTCCGCCCTTTTCTCGCGGGTGCGCTCGAGCAGCTTGACTCACTCGACGACCCGATCCGCAAACGCTGGACCCTTGCGCTCGGCTTTGCCGCCGACCGCTACCGCCAGCGAGGCGATCCCGCGCGAGCGATCGCGACCTATCGAAAGGCGCTCGAGATCAGACCCAACGAGGCACGCGTGCTGCTGAATCTTGGACTTGCGTTCGCCGACGCCGGCGATTTCGCCAACGCGATCGAAAGCTACCGACGGAGTCTGGCGGCCGACCCGGCGCAGCCGCTGGCGCATGTGAACTGGGGGATTGCCCTCGAGGCGCTCGGCGATACGGTAGGCGGAGTCGCGGAGTTCCGCCGGGCCCTTGCCGTCGATCCCAGCGAGCCGCTGGCGTACTTCAACATCGGGGTCGTCTCGCTCGCGCGCGGGGCTAGCCGCGAGGCGATGGAGCCGCTCGCGAGGGCTGCGGCACTCGATCCGGGCCTCGCGCCGGCACATTTCGCCCTGGCGCAAGGCTACCTGCTGGCGGGGGACGCGCGCGCGGCGACGCTGGAGCTCCGGCTGGGGCTCGATTTCGATCCTGGCAACGCGGCGGCGCGACAACTGCTCGAGCAGATCGAGCGTGCCACAGGAGGACGCTGAGTGCGGCGCTTCGCAGTCATCTTTTTTACCGTTTTGATCGACCTGATCGGCTTCGGCATCGTCTTGCCGATCCTGCCGTTCTATGCGCAGCGCTTCGGTGCCGCCGGACTGGGGTACGGCGGCGTCATCGGCGTCTTTTCGCTGATGCAATTCGTGGCGACGGCGCTGCTGGGGAAACTGTCCGATCGGATCGGCCGCCGGCCCGTGTTGCTGACGACGATGCTCGTGAACGCCGTGGGCTACACGCTGTTCGCGTTCGCGGGCTCATACTGGGTGCTGTTTCTGTCTCGCGTCGTTTCCGGGTTCGCCGGTGGCAACATTTCGGCCGCGCAGGCATACATGGCCGACATCACGACTCCCGCCGAGCGTTCTCGCGGCATGGGGGTGGTGGGGGCCGCGTTCGGCATCGGCTTCAGCATCGGGCCGGCGATCGGCGGCTTCGCCGCGCACTTTGGCACGGCGGCTCCCGGACTGGTGGCGGTCGCGTTGTCACTGGCGAATTTTGTTTCGGCCTACTTCATCCTTCCGGAGTCGCTGAAACCCGAGCTTCGGGTCAAGCGGCGGCTGTTCGATCTGGCGCACATCGGTGAGGCGATCTCCCGCCCCCGGCTGCGGCCGCTCATGATCGTCTGGGCGCTCGTGCCGCTCGCGTTCGCAGGGTACACCGTCGCGCTGCCGCTGCACGCGGCCTTGGTCCTCGGCTGGAGAGAGCGCGAGTTGGCCATCTTGTTCACGATGATTGGCGTCACCGCCGCGTCGGTGCAGGGGTACTTCTTTGGAAAGATCGTGCGACGCCTGGGCGAGCGAACGCTGGTCATCGCGGGCACGTTCGGCATGGCGGTGGCGATCGCCGTGGTACCGTTCCTTCCTAGCTCGGCGCTGCTGTACGGGTGGACGTTCATACTGGCTGTTTCCAACAGCGTCTTCGCGCCCGCGGCGACCGGACTCGTATCCGTGTACGCCGATCCGAACGAGCAGGGCACGGTGCTGGGTGCGGCGCAGGCGATCGGAGCGCTCGGCCGCACGGCCGGCCCGCCGTTGATCGGTACCGTGTACGACGTGAGCGCGATCGCTTCTTTCCTGCTCGCTGGTGCGGTGATGGCCGTGGCGGGGCTGGCGGCGTTCAGTCTCGCGCCCGTCCCGCAACAGTCGGCGCCCACTCCGGTGCGCTCGGTCCCGTTACCTGATCCCCCTCCTTCCGAGTCTTAACGACGTCGAGGAAGACCCTGAGGGGTGAGTGGCGTCTATCGCCCCGGTGCTCCTGCCGGCTGCGCATCCCAGATCCTCATCTTCCGCGTCTCGGGCATCAGGAACAGACTGACAATGAACGCGATCGAGGGCACGGCGATCGGATAGATCAATGCCGCGCCGATCCCCGCTTTCAGGTACGCTGCGGTCGTGATGACTGGGACCAGGCCGCCACCCCACCCGTTACCGATGTGATAGGGCACCGAGACCGACGTATACCGGATGCGTGCCGGGAAATACTCGGCGAGGAACGCGCCAATCGGCCCGTACACCATCCCGACGTAGGACACCATGACGGCCACGATCAGGATGGACAGCACCCAGTTCGTGTTCGCCGGGTCGGCGGTGTGCCCGAGCGCCGTGTAGAGCGGGTAGTAGGTCAGCGCGGCGAGCGCGAATCCGGCGAGGATGATCGGCTTCCGCCCGATTCGGTCAGACAACCACCCGAAGAAGATCAGCGACGGCGTGGCGATGAGGAGCGCCACGCCGGCGATGATCGCCGGTGACAGGGTATCTGGTTTGCGGACCTGCTGCAGGAAGTAGAGCGCCCAGAACTGGCCGCTGTACCACACGACCCCCTCGCCGATCACGACCGCGCTCGCAATGAGGACGTATTTGATGTTCTGGCTGAGGAACGCCTCTTTCCAGGGATTCTTGGCCGTCTGCCCCTTCGCCTTGATCGCCTGGAAGATCGGCGTCTCCTGCAGCTGCAGCCGGATATAGATCGCGATCGCGATCATGAGCAGAGAGAGGAGGAACGGGATCCGCCACCCCCATGCGGGCCATGCCGTGGGCCCGACGATCTCGCGCGTCGCGATGATGACGACTAGGGACACCACGATGCCCAGTGTGGGCGAGGTCTGGAGCCAACCGGTGTAGTACCCGCGCTTTTCATCGGGCGCGTACTCGGCGACATACGTGATGGCGCCGCCGTATTCTCCGCCGAGACATAGGCCCTGAATGAGTCGCAGGCCCAGCAGGATGACGCCGGCCGTCGCGCCGATCTGCGCATAGGTCGGCACGAGCCCAATAAGTGCCGTGGCGAGGCCCATGCCGCTCAGCGTGATCAAGAAGGTGTACTTTCGGCCGATCAAGTCTCCGATGCGTCCAAACAGAAATGCCCCGACCGGGCGAATGAGGAACCCGGCCGTGAACGTCCCGACGTACTTGATGAGGTCCGAGCCCGAGGCGCTCTGTGCGAAGAATTTGGGGGCGAGGAGGGCCGCAAGACTGCCGAAGATGTAGAAATCGTACCACTCGATGACGTTCCCGACTGCTGCGGCGATGACGACGCGACGAAGCTCCTTGAAGGACAGCTGAGGCGCGGTCATAGACCCCCTCGAGAGTAGGATGTCCGAGTTTCCCGGTGCAACGCGAGTCCGTCAAGTACGGTATTGTTTCGCCTACTTGTCCCCCGTCCCGCCGGCGACGAGTCCCTTCGCCCGCCACTTCTCGAAGATTGCCTTTACGCGCTGATGTGCGTCGTCCAGCGCCTGTTCGGGCGTCATCCGACCTGTGGCGGCGTTGGCGAACATCGTCGGCAGCACGAACGTGTCGAACACCTCGCTCTCGGCCGGATTCGCTGGGCCCGGATGGCCGATATTTGTCGCCCACTGGAGGGCCGTGCCGATGGGTTTGAGCTTCGTCGGCGGATTCGAGCCGAACGGGTCGCTTGACGTCTGTTGCTCCATCCAGCGGTTGCCCGCAGCGGGCTTCTGCGCCAGCG
>WNGN01001629.1_pt1 | contig 14869 bp, 14 predicted proteins | sample 5400561 | NCBI WGS metagenome assembly WNGN01 (sample SAMN13153379, study PRJNA577476) | soil metagenome | isolation source: 115 cm soil or saprolite under Garry oak tree replicate 2 | place: USA:California | collected 2016-06-15
CACAAACAGATGCACCACCACCCATGCCAGTAGTGCATAGCCAACAAGCAAAAGCGAGTGAAAGAGAATGGCCTCTCCGATGACCACCGAAAGGACGCCAAGATACATCGGATTGCGCACCCATTGGTAAGGCCCCTCTCTGACCAGGAAGACCGGCGCGTCGATGGGCGCTGGGGTTCCTTTGCCGATGAAGGTGAACGCCCCGGCACACCAGAAGTAGAGTCCCACTCCCAGCAGCAGAGGGAGCAGACCAATCAGCCAGAGTGATAGGGTGAGATTCGCCCCTCCCGACGATTGCAAGAGGAGCCAGGGGACGAGGATGAGTATTGTCCCCGGAACCAGGATCGTGAAAATGAGCGTTTTCAGAGCAACCATGAATGGCCTCCTTATCTGGTTTGAACAACATTAAATCCTGACTGCTTCAGGAGCGGCTGACTTCACCCGCACGAAATGCTGCACACGCCTGCGCAAGATCGGTCTGAAAGCCGGAGGAAACGCGGGCAGGGCTGTTTCGACATCGATCTGTTCCGGTTTTTCGACCGCATAGACGTTCCCATGCCAGAGCAGCGTAGCATGTCCGGAAGCCAGAAGATTGCGATACCAATCCACTGACTCCCCATAGGTTAACGCGATCACAAAACCATCTCCCAGCGGCCAAATCATGATCGTGGTCTCATACGGCTTTCCACTCCGGCGACCAACGTGACGAATAACGGCAAACGGGCCGCGGGAACAGCTCGCAAACGTGTGTAAGAGCGGATTGGTGATGTGCTTATTAAAGGTGCGTATGCGCTTGTGAGACATCCTGTCCTCCTGGAGAAAAAGCAAAGGGACACCTATTCCGGTGTCAGTGCGCGCATGATCACCTCGACTATCGCGTCAGCGCGGTCGAGTGGGGGAGGTTGCGCCTCCTCCCCCGCAAGCATGAGGTTCAGTATGGCATAGGTCAACAGTCCGCCGAGCAACGCGTGCGTCACGGCGTCGAAGTCCACGCCGGCAATAATCTGTTGCTCCCTGGCTGCACGCAGCAGTGCGGCGATGATGGTGAGGCCCCGCTGCGGGACGGTCGAGAAAAACAAAGGGCCGAGCTGCGGGAAGCGCGGCGCCTCGGCGATGATGATACGCACCAGGGCCAGATACCCAGGCTGGCTCATCATCGACAGGATCTCGCGGGCAAGCTGCGTAAGGGCCTGGCGCAGCGATGGCAGATCATGGGGCGCGGGGAGGGCTGCAAGCTTCTCGGAAAAGCCCGGCTGCGAAAGCGTCAGGTGGGCCAGGACGTCGACAAAGAGTGCCTCTTTGTTGGCATAGTGGCGGTAGAGGGTCTCCTTCGAGGAAATGCCAGCCTCCGCCAGAATGGCATCGATGCTCGTCGCCAGGTATCCCTGTTGAAGAAAGAGCCGGTGGGCGGCGACGCGGAGCCGCTCGCGGGTCTGCTGGACGCGTCTGCTCTGTCTCTGTTCCATTGCTACTGGCCTCATTTTTAGTAACGTACTGTACGTTACGATTATAGCGCGGGGGACAGTGATTGTCAAGGGCCAGGAGCACCGTTTCCATACTTACGACCGTGACACGAGAAAGAAGCGTCAGGGCATACTCGGTCTCCTCTCAAGTTAGCTCTCCATATATGTTCGCCACCAATGATAGAGCGGGTGTCTGGAGTGAGGTTCATACTTAGCCCTGAAACGCACGTTTCGCAGCGCACTACGAACTACATCCGCTGGTAGACCAGTGCTATCCACCCAATGTTTCATCAACTCTAGCGTCGATATGCGCTGCAGTTGCGGAGCCTCTTTTGCAAAAAGGGAGATAGCTCGCCGGTCATCGCTGCCAATGGCCCAATTTCGATGTACCGCGATGGCGCCGGTGATAGCTTCTCCATCATCAAGAGAGGCGGCAAAGTTCACATAGGTAACGTTTTCGGCCTCAGATTCAGGTGACACAGGCAGCAGCAAGCCGCGATCAATATATGGTAGCAGGTCGATCTGCTCTTCTTTCTGCATCACATCCTCAGCGGGGCCGCCATAAATCTTAAGCGCCTCCTTCTCTCGGATATAAGTTGCGACAGCGACTGATGCAGGAATAGCCTCAAGGATGTGACCGAACTGTCTTGACGCGTACAAATTGATAATGCAGCAGGCGTCCAGGATAATGCACTTGTGTAAGAAAACAACTCCAGTCGTCAACGCTATCCTCCTACGCCCCCAACGACTGAGTCATATCAAGATTTATGGTAGTATCATCTGTCACACCCTGTGTATGCTGCCGCAATATCTCTGCGACACGTCGTGCTTCAAGCCGGTCGACTCCGAGGAATTTAGCAAATTGTCCTTCGCTAATGAGCGCCTGGTCGAAAGCATCAACGGCGAGATACTGATAACGTATGGGTAATTTCTCATCACGGGCGGGAATAGCTCCAAGGCTGAGTTGGCGCTGCGCTTCACGAACTTTAAACCCGCCTTCTCGCAGCTTATCCCAGATACCGGTGGGAAGAAGGTTCAAATCCTCAAGACGGAGCGTGATGGCTGCAACGGACACACCATAGTAGTGGGCCAGGGTGCAGAGATCTGCGGGCGTTATTTTCCCTTTCATACGCCTGATATCATTGAAGCGTCTCGTCAAGCCAGCAGTTGGCATGAGAAAGTAGAGTGCAAAATCGTCAGCAAAGCGCTCGCTTTCTGGCAGGCGCTGATAACCTTCTTCGATTAACACGGTTGGTTTATAGCGATGCACCAGGAAATGAGCGTAATCATGCGCTAACGACCAGCGGCGGCGTTCTTCTGGATGCAGGCTATTGATGGCAATGCAGCCTCCCAACTGCTCAGTATAGAGGTAGATGGCTGAAAACTTTGATGGATGGAGTGGAAGGTAAAAGATACGCAGACCAACATCCTGTTCAAGGATATCGCGTAAGATGGGAATCGGTCCATCACCCAATCCAAGCCGGTTCCGTTCTTCGATGGCAACGCTCTCTGCGGCCTGCGCCGTCCGCAGCCCGGCTATCTCATATTCAAGTGGATACTTGCGCATCAGCGGTGAACTGGTGATCTGTTCAAGCTCAAGATAATTGCGGCACAGCCGTTCAAGCTCATCAATGTAGGTGGCAATGGCCGCAGCATCTTCGTCGGTGCGCGTGTATGGGCCACGGAACTGTACCTGGAAAGGTTCGATTTTCGGAACTGGACGAACAAAATCGCTGACCTGGCGACCAAAGGCCTGGGCTAGTTTGATTAACTCCCCTGCTTTGATACGTCGCTCACCCTTCTCAATCGCCGTAATGGTCGTGCGCGCGACGTCGATGACCTTAGCAGCATCTTCTTGTGTCATCCCTCGCTTGATGCGTGCCTGCTGGAGTTCTTTCCCCATTTCGCGCATATCAATGGTGTCGAGAATATCGGTATCCATACTAACCAGCTCCTTTTAGTAAGCTTCTGCCATGCTATACAGTTACTAGCAGCCCTTGTCCGATGATATGTTGAACGCTATCCCACTCGTGGACATAACACTGATATAACTGAAGTAGCTGCTCTACTGGTACAACTGGAGCAAGCGCTTCTTGTCTTGCTACCTGATCCGCGATTTCTTGTATATGGGCGCGAGATGCGCATGTACTTTATCACCGTCAGGCATGATACCTTACCTTACATGAACATATTTGTATTCAACACCTACGATAGACTTCTCTCATGACGCTAGTATAAGATATCTACCTGACATTGTCAAGTTTTTAATAACAGAAATTGGTATAAATGTCAGATTATGGTTGATTCGACATACTCATACACTTATGAGTATGGCAAAGGTACAATTATCAGGATTTCGCTGTGATCAGTGTGTGAATGTGCAAACTATCAAGGACTCGTCCTCACAATTGAACCTTGCCCTTAATACATGTAATATGTGTTGGGAGGACATTGAAATGCAACCGATCAACCTTTTTGACTATGAAGCGCTCGCGGGGCAACGTATGGCGCACATTCCCTGGGCCTGGGACTACTATCAGGGCGGAAGTGAGGATGAGGTGAGCCTGCGTGCCAATCGAATCGCCTTCGAGCAACTGCGACTGCGCCCACGCATGTTGGTCGACGCCAGCACGTGCGATCTGCGGACGAGCGTGCTGGGCACTTCCGTGAGCATGCCGATCCTGGCTGCCCCAACTGCAGCACATGGGTTGGCTCATCCTGATGCAGAATGCGCCACTGCGCGTGCAGTCCAGCAGGCCGGCACCCTCATGGTCGTGAGCACCCAGTCGACGCGCAGCCTCGAAGAGATCGCACAGGCGGGCCAGGGCCCCCGCTGGTTTCAGCTCTACATCGACTCCTACCGCCAGGCGGAAAGCCTGATCAGACGCGCTGAAGCAGCGGGCTATAGCGCTCTTGTGTTGACCGTAGATACGCCACGCCGAGGCAGAAGAGAGTGTGACCTGCGCAACCAGTTGAGCAGTCACCTTCAAGCTCACGCTCCCGCTGTGGCCAGTGGCAACGTCTCCCCTCTTATGGAGAATAGCAGCAATGGAGAGGAAACCTCCATCACCGAAGCTCTTACCTGGGAGGTCCTCCCCTGGCTACGCTCCATCACAAAACTTCCCATCCTGCTCAAAGGCATTCTCACAGCGGAAGATGCACGTCTTTCCCTGGAATATGGCGCCGCCGGTATTATTGTCTCCAACCACGGTGGTCGTCAACTCGACGGTGTCGCCGCCAGCATTGAAGCCCTGCCCGAAGTTGTCGAGGCCATTGCGGGTCGCTGCGAAGTGTACGTCGATGGCGGCGTGCGTCGCGGGACAGATGTCCTCAAAGCTTTGGCCCTTGGTGCTCGCGCCGTCCTCCTTGGCCGCCCCATCCTCTGGGGCCTGGCGGTAAATGGGGAACTCGGTGTGCGCCACATCTTCCAATTGTTACGCGCTGAATTCGAGCTTGCGATGGCCCTCGCCGGCTGCCCTACCACCAAGAGCATCACCCGCTCTCTCGTCAGATAAGCAGAGAACCAGCAGCAACTGCGGGAACAATTTGGCATTCAGATGGAACTAGAATCGTGAAAATGGACCGGAAGACAACGCGAAGCGCTTCGCGTTGTCTTCCGGTCCGTTCGTACGGAAAGCGGGCCGTTTAGCCTTTCAGGTGGACCTTGACCACGACCATATCCCCTTCTTCAGGGAGCACCTCTGCTGTGCCGGTGCGCATTTCCCCACGCAGCAGGACATGCACCGTGGCCTCCCCAACCAGATTCTTCCACCAGGGAGACCTCACCACCCAAAGCCTCAGCGTTTCGCCCTCCTGCACATAGCGCATCGGCGCCGTAAACTCCTTCCCACTCTTGCGCCCGGTAAACGTGAGAAGCAGGAGCCGGTCGCTCCTCATCCTATGCCATGGGGAACGCAAGATGGTCGTCGCTATCGCGTTGGCCAGGATTCGGACAGGCCGAGGCGGCTTGGGATAGTGGACACTCGTCTGGGTGTCGTTCATTGGTTTGCTCTTGTTCTCTGACCCAATCGGGCCAATTCCCTGGCCAGATCTCCCCATCATATAGGGTGCTGTCCAGGGCCAGGTCCGTTGAAACGTGCCCGAGAACCCAACCTCCCCTCCTCAGAGATTGGTGAAGCCGGAGCACTGTGCGCCGGAGCGCACCACACACCATCTGGCCTTAATATAGAGCATGACGAGGAAGTGTGTCAACCAGGAAAGAGCGGCCCTTTTCGCAGAGAGAACGAAAAATTATTGTCAGAAAAATGACGCCGCGCGAGATGTGCATTGACGGCGCCCTTGACAAACCCGCATTTATCTGTTAAAATAACAGTGTTATCTAAAGGAGTAGTGTTATGAAGAAAAGCACAGTGGGCACACAGGCCCAACGCCTGCGCCAGGCGATTCGCCACCGGCAGGCACAGGAAAAACAAGAACTGCGTCAGGCCATCCTGACCGCAGCAGGCACATTGTTCCTGGAGCAGGGCTATGAGCGCTTCTCGTTGCGCAAGGTGGCTGAGCGCATTGGCTACTCTCCCACCACCATCTATCTCTACTTTCGCGATAAGGACGATCTCCTCTTCACGGTGGTCGATGAAGGTTTTGTGCGGTTCGGCCAACAACTGGCGGCCGCTGCAGAAAGCCAGGAGGATCCCTGGGAGCGACTCATCGCACTCGGTCGAGCCTACGTGGCCTTTGGCTTACAGCACCCGGTCTATTATCAACTCATGTTCATGCAGCGTACCGATTTCTTGACGCACAGACCTGCGGGTGAGAGCCAGCCGCGCATTGCGAGCTTTCGGGTGTTGCAGCAGACCGTACAGCAAGCTATTGATGCCGGAGTTCTACGACCAGGTGATGTAGAGAGCTATAGCGATGTCCTCTGGGCTGTGGTGCATGGTATGGTCTCCCTGGCGATTACCATGCCAATGTTCGACGCCTCCCGCATTCAGCGAACGATGGAGACCGCGTGGCAGATGGAGTGCCAGGGCTTGCGGCAGCACTAGCGTTTTTTTGTGCCTGACTTAACACTGTTATTTTAGTTATATTGGTTTACTGCTCATTGAGAGAAGAAAAGGAGAAGATTTCTATGACCAGTCATACACATGATCTCCCTCAAACAATCATTATCACGGGAGGTACCTCCGGGTTGGGGTATGCGTATGCGCGCTCGCTCGCCGCCTCTCACCCTGACCGGTTTGTCGTCCTTGCCAGCCGCAACCAGCTTCAAGGCGAGCGGGCGGTGAACAAGTTGAAGCATGCAACCGGCAATCAGCACATCGAGTGGATGTCCCTTGATCTGGCATCCCTTGTCTCAGTGCGCTCGTTCGTCAGGGAGGTGATCGCCCGAGACCTGCCTCCCTTGCATGCGATCATTTGTAATGCGGGCCTGCAAGTTGTGTCAGGGACGACCTACACCCAGGATGGTTTCGAGATGACCTTTGGCGTCAATTGTCTCGGGCATTTTTTGCTGGTGAACCTGCTGCTGCCCCACCTGGTTGCCCCGGCTCGTATTGTGTTTGTAAGCAGTGATGCGCATGATCCCGAGTATCAAAGCTCTCTCCACCGCTTCGTGGGCATCAACCCGCCCCGTTACCGCGATGCGCGAGCCTTAGCCTGGCCAGAGCACTATCCCGAGGCAGAGGAGAGCAACGAGACCCCTCAGAAGGTGGGCATGCGCCGCTACAGCACCTCTAAGCTGTGCGACGTGTTCTACGCCTACGAACTGGCTCGCCGGCTTGAGGCACACGGATACAGCACCCCCGAGCATCCCATTACCGTCAATGCCTTTAATCCAGGTCCCACCCCTGGCACCGGGCTGGCACGCGATGCCGGTGCCTTCGAGCATTTCGGCTGGAATGTCTTGTTACCACTGATGCGGCCCCTTTTCCCAGATATGTCCACTCCAGAAGCCGTGGCAAAAGGACTGGCTCACCTGGTGCTCGATCCCGCCCTGGAACATACCACCGGCAAATACTTTGAAGGGATGAACGAGCGAGCCTCGTCCCAGGAGTCCTACGATCAACACAAAGCGGCGGAACTCTGGGAGGCCAGCGCCGAACTGGTGCAGCTGCAACCCAGCGAGACCATCTTGCAAGTGCATTCCTCACTGAAGGAGAGATAACCCATGGCGAAAGTGATGCCAGGACGCTATACCGCCCAGATCGACGAACCCTTTGTGGTGTTTCTGATTGGCATGCGCATCAACAAATGGTTTGCTTTCTCAAAATGGATTCCGACAGCGAGGGCGATGGTGCCGATGTTGCGCACGCTGTTCCAGCATCCTGAGAAAGGGTTTCTGGGAGGGCAGGTATTCTTCTACTGGCGAGGCATCACCCTTGTCCAGTACTGGCGCTCCTTTGAAGAGCTTGAAACGTTTGCCAGAAATCGGCAAGAGCCACACCTGGCTGCCTGGCAACGTTATAACCGGACTATTGGCTCGGATGGCAGTGTGGGCTTCTGGCATGAGACCTACCTCGTCAATGCAAGACAGTACGAGGTGGTGTATGGCAATATGCCCGTCTTCGGCCTGGCTGCCGCCACCAGGCAGGTGCCAGCCGGCGGGCGGCGTGAGACGGCCCGCCGTCGTCTGGGTGGTGAGAATGAACCTGCGGTGGCTTCACCACCCACCCCGGTTGAATCCTCGTAACGGAGAGGCGGAGGCCGTGGTACTGAGGAAGAGCCGTCGCATCTGGTAGGAAACCAGGGCGAACCGAGAACGAACTGTAGAACTTTCAGAGGTACGTTAGGGAAACGGCAGGAGTTCCCTCTTCGAGCAAGACGGTGCTCCAGGTTTCCGAGAATAATCGGATCCGCTCGTCTCTCGTGCCGCGCATACCCAGGTGCAGCACGAGAGCCGGTCGGATAGACGAGGTGAGCGACAGGCGCAGGTGGATGGAGTGTGACAGGCCAGGATGATCTATCTTACCGCCTCACCAGCAATCCCAAGGCCGTTACTCCTGCCAGCCCCAGACAAAACCAGCCGGGGACTGGTAGATGCACAATCGTCAACACAATCCCGCCAGCCATTTCAGCGAGAAATATCACCACCCAGGCTAAACCGCCCATACCGGACTCTGCTCTGTCATTGCCTCCGCCACCTCTCCTGCGTCCGCGGCGACCGCGGCGGCCATTATTTGAACCATCTTTTAGCTTGACCTCTATCTGCCCCGTCTCCAGTTTCGTAATCACCTGCTCCAACGAACGCGGCAAGGCCAGCAGAACTCGTCCCGTCTCCACTACCTGATTTAAGATATCCTGAATGGTCTGGCCCGCTCCCTCAGTGTCAAGTCCCAGGAACTTACGCGCGTATGGTGTGGCAACCTCCACAAAGTTAAAATCCGGCGACAGGCCCGTCGAAACGCCAGCCAGCACGCCAATGGCTCGACCTGTGAAGGCAAACTGCGCCGGTACCTGGAAGGGCTGCCCATAGAGCAAGTTCTCTACATCCTGGGCCACTTCGGGAATTTCTAATTCTCTCGCCTCACCCAGCGTCATCCCGTAATATTGCTCCATCATCAGCGCTACTCCGCGTTCCAGGGCCGCCATATTTGCCCCCTCGCCGATGAAGCCCAGATTGGACAGGGCTTTGACCAGCATGCGCGAATCACGACTCACGAAACTTAAGAAGAGGTCCTTGAGCGATTTCTTCATATTTTTGGAGAGCGAACCAACCATGCCAAAATCGACAAAAGCTATCACAGGACCTTCGCTCGCCGCTACTTTCTTGTCGCTCTTACCTTCAGGCAGTACGAAGATATTACCAGGATGGGGATCCGCGTGGAAGAAACCCTCGACAAAGAACTGGTGGAAGTAGGTGTTCACAGTCCGTTTCGCCACCTCGAGCCGGCTGACGCCTGCCGCCTCCAGGGCAACATAGTCATTGATTTTGATGCCATCAATCCACTCTAACACAAGAACACGCCGGGTTGTATACTCTTCATGCACCCCTGGGATGTAAATGATTGGGTCATCTTTGAACATTTCTTTGAAGCGCTTCGCATTGGCTGCTTCGGTAACATAATCAATTTCCTCGTAGACGGTGCGCTTAAATTCCCGGTAGACGCCCACGAGATCGATAAATTCGCCCGTATCCACAAAGCGGTTTATCACCCAGATGACAAATTTCAGCGTGCTCAGATCCATACTGACGAGCTGGTCGATATTGGGCCGCTGAATTTTGACGGCCACCTCCTCACCGGTAGAGGCGAGAATAGCTTTATGCACCTGTCCAAGTGAGGCCGCAGCGGTGCACTTGCGCTCCAAAACACTAAAAACCTGCTCAACAGGTTTTCCTAATTCTGTCTCGATCACCGAGACGACGTGGCTGAACGGTGCGGGCGGCACCTCGTCCTGCAGTGAACTGAGCGCGGCCAGCGCCTGTTCCGGTAACAGGTCGGCACGCGAACTGAGGAACTGTCCCAGTTTAATCATCAACACGCCAAGTTTGATGGCAGTGACACGAAACGCGACAAGCACCTGGACTAACACGTCAATATTTGGTTGAACCTCGTAGTTTCCGCGTTCACGAGCGCGGATCACGCGCCGCCGCTCGCGATAGATAACCCAGATCGTCCATAACAACAGTCTCGATACCCTGATAAATCGCACCATTTGCGAAAATCTATTTATACGTGGCGCCTTTTTTTGCATAGAAGACAAGACCTTTTTATGAAAGCCGGGGTGTAAGGGACGTGCTGGATAAATCCGCAATACGTGCTGGATAAATCCGCACTCTACAATACTGGCCCCTCATCCCGGCTTTGAGAATTTGTACATCGCCCTGATTCGCTATATCGTTAGCTACGCCAATAGCATAACATGTACGATCTAACCATTGGAAGAGTTGAATTTGTGCGGTTGCGGGTTTGGCAGACGCAGTCTGCCAAACCCGCAACCGCACATATAGCTGGGTGCCGTCTGCGACGGAAAAAACCGTGCGCATCGCTTTCATTCGAGTCCGGCGGGGGCGTTATTACTCGTTTTCTTTGCGCCCGAACCGCCTCAGCCGCAGCGAATTGCTTACCACTGTAACCGACGACAGTGCCATTGCCGCCGCCGCGAAGATAGGCGCATTCTCGCGTAAGAATGGGATCAGCGGCGAAAGAATGGCCGTTGGGATTAAAATGACGTTATACGCAAAGGCCCAGAAGAGATTCTGTTTGATGGTGCGTAGTGTTGCTCGCGAGAGCTCCAGCGCCGTTGCGACACTTTTCAAGTTTCCCTTGACCAGCGTAATATCCGCCGCTTCCATCGCGATATCCGTACCGGTGCCCATCGCTATGCCAGCATCGGCCTGTACGAGCGCGGGGGCATCATTGATGCCGTCACCTGCAAAGGCCACGACCAGGCCCCGTTCCTGTAACTTTTTGACCTGGTTGGCTTTGTCTTCTGGTAGAACCTCCGCCAGCACATGATCGGCAGGGATACCAACCTGTGCTGCAATCGCCTGCGCCGCTCTCCGGTTATCGCCGGTAATCATCCAAACATCGAGTCCCTGCGCGCGCAACTTTTTGACGGCTTCCGCTGAGCCAACCTTGACTGTATCGGCAACAGCGATCAACCCCGCCACGTTGCCATCGATCACGACGATCATGGCCGTCTTGCCCTGCTGTTCCAACGCCGCCAGTTGAACCTCCACCGCGCCATACTTCACAGCGCGCTCACTCAGGAGACGACGAGTCCCAACGAGTACCGAATGACCATCAATTGTGGCTTCAAGACCACGCCCGGCAAAAGCGGTAAACTGTTCGGGAGTATTGCCGAGTGTGATACCTCGCGCCCTGGCACCCTCTACAATCGCCGCTGCCAGGGGATGCTCGGAGCCTTGCTCCACCTCGGCAACGAGGCGCAGCAGATCTTCTACCGGTATACCAGCAAGCGCGATGGTATCGGTCAGTTCGGGCTTGCCTTTGGTGATGGTACCCGTCTTGTCAAGCAGCACGGCACGCACTGCCTGGATGCGTTCCAGGCTCTCGCCACCTTTGATCAGAATACCCTGTTCGGCTCCTTTGCCTGTGCCAACCATGATGGCCGTTGGCGTCGCCAGCCCCAATGCACATGGGCAGGCAACAACCAGCACAGCGACTGCGGCGATGATAGCAATAATCCAGGGATTGCTGGCGCCCATCATGCCAGCGGCATTGGCGGCGGTTACGTTGCCGATTATCGCCCAGGCAATGAAAGTGAGGGCAGCGATCACCAGTACAATCGGGACGAAAATGCCCGAAATGGTGTCAGCCAGTCGCTGGATGGGAGCCTTCGATCCCTGTGCTTGCTCAACCATACGGATGATGCTTGCCAGGACAGTGTCGGCCCCAACTTTCGTTGCTTGCATGTGTAACAGTCCTCGCTGGTTGATGGTCGCACCAATCAGCGGTTCGCCCTCACCTTTTTCAACGGGAATGCTCTCGCCTGTAATCATCGACTCATCGACCGAGGAGAGGCCAGAAAGAACGACACCGTCTACGGGGATTTTTTCGCCAGGACGCACGATGAGTTCATCGCTAACCTGTACCTGCTCTATAGGAAGCTCGACTTCTTGTCCAGCACGGATAACACGAGCGGTACGGGGTTGCAAGCCGATCAATTTCCTGATGGCCTCGTTGGTCTGCCCTGTCGCACGAGCCTCAAGGTACTTCCCCAAAAAGATCAAGGTGATGATCAAAGCAGTGGTGTCATAGAAGGTGACGGAGCCAATGACTTCCGGGAAAAAGGTTGCCACAACACTCATGATATAGGCCGCGGTCGAGCCAAGCGAGATGAGGGTATCCATATTCGCGCTGCCGTGGCGCAATGTCTTGATAGCTCCACGGTGAAAATCCCAACCCACAATAGCCCAGACAGGAGTGGTGAGCGCCAGCAAGAGCAAGTTCTCGCCGGGGAAGCGATTTATGAAAAACATGCTGAGGATAACAACAGGCAGCGTGAGGACTATACCCAGGATCAGCAAGTTGCGCTTGCGAATGATCTCTGCCTGTTTTCGTTTGCTTCGCTCATCCTGCTGTGGAACATTGATAGCAGGCGCCTCAGGAGCTGCGACGATAGCGCTGGCCGCCGTCGCCTGCGCTGGTTTCTGTAAAGGCGCGACTTGTGGCGTTGCTTTGTAGCCAACGACTTCTACTTTCTGCACCATTTGCTCCAGACCAGTTTGGGTCGGGTAATAGGTGACGGTGGCCTGCTCGGTGGCAAGGTTGACGTTGGCGTCTATCACGCCAGGAACTTTTTTGAGTCCCTTTTCGATGCGCATGGCGCAGGAGGCGCAGGTCATCCCTTCCAATTCAAGTATGGCGCAACTCTCGGCGCCTGGCTGAATCTCAGGCACAACGGTTTTTTCTTCTATAGAACGACTTGTTTCTATGCCCATAGTAATTGCCTTCGTTTTCGCGGTTCTGTTTAACCCATACCCCCCTGGTGGGGGTATATATAGTATAGGCTATTGTTGGTTGATATGTCAAGGAGTGAAAGGGGGTGCTTCCGGGATGATGAGAGTTGGTGAGTAGATTGTGATACCGCGGATAAATGATGTGCGGTAGATGTGATGTGCATAGCCTATAATGTAATAGGATGAATGTTACCTTTTTCGGCAGGCTGATGCCTGTCGGGCAGATAAGAAAGGGAGGGTACCACAATGATGTGGGGATATGGTTTTAGCTGGGGCGGCATGTTCCTGATGTTGCTGAGCTCGATGCTCTGGATTGCGTTACTAGTAGTACTTGTGTGGGCACTTATCCGCTGGCTCGACAGGAGGTCGGCTTCTTCGGTGCCCTCCTCACCCGTCAATCCCCCAGTTGGTCCATCAGCGCTCGAGATCCTCCGCCAACGCTATGCACACGGCGAGATTGACACGACTACATTCGAGCAGATGCGAGAGCGCCTGGAGGCTACAGGTGGACCTGGTTATCAACAGGACGACCGACCTTTGATGAGCACTCGTTAGATCTCGATTGAAGAGAGGTTACAGGTCAGCAAGATTACGGCGCTGCAAACTGATTTGTAGATGAAGAGGAGAGAAGGCTCATCTCTCCTCTTGTTTCCTTATTATTGAGGAGGTAGATTTTGAAACATCGACTGATACTTGGATTATTGTTAGCTTCGTTCATAGCAGTTCTGGCCGCCTGCGGAGGGGGCACAACACCCTCAGGAGGGGGCACAACACCCTCAGGATCTCAGGAGGTTCAAGTCACGCTTTCTGAGTACAAGATAACGTCTTCCATGACCACTTTTTCTACAGGGACGCCCTACCACTTCGTCGTCACCAACACTGGAAAGGCTGCTCACGAGTTTATGATTATGCCGTCAGGTATGAACATGCAGAACATGTCAATGGACGAGATGCATCATGCCGCGCTGTTCATGTTCGATACCGTGGCTCCAGGTGAGACAAAGACATTCGATTTCACCTTCAATCAATCTATGATGAGTAACCAGTCTATGATGGGGCAAAACTTCGAGTTTGCTTGTCATTTACCTGGACATTATGAAGCGGGAATGAGGCTTCCTGTCACTATTAATAGGTAGCAGGTGGTGAGAGTGGGGTAACGGCAAGATGCTGGAGAGCAAAAACAAAAGGCCAGTGGAGCATACTTAGCCAGAGGATAGTAGACACATATCGGCTGTAAGAACTGGCGGCCCACTCCGCTTGTCCTGACAAGCCGATATGGTCTGCGGCTGGAGTGCTGCGGTTGTAAAGGAGATCCCTCTTCATCTGATAGGAAACCTCGCCACGGATGGTTTACAAATCCCGGCAGTGACAATGACAGATAGACCCCGACTTTTTGGCAATAAAAGAGGTAGAACGAGGATCCATGCAAAGAGGCGTTATGCGCCCCAAGTCAGGGGCAGCTTCTTTGCGCCGAAGACGATAAAGCTCTTGATCATCTCCAGCGGCACATCAGCCACCTGCCAGCGCCCGGGCAGGCGGTCGAGCATGGCATTGAGCGCGACTTTCGCCTCCAGGCGCGCCAGGGGAGCGCCCAGGCAGAAATGGATGCCACGCCCGAAGGCTACGTGACGATTGGGCTCGCGCTCAATGTCGAAGCGATCGGGATCGGGGAACTCGGCCTCGTCGCGGTTCGCCGAGCCGATCCAGGCCACGATAAACTGATCCGGCCCGATGCGCTGGTCGCCGAGCATCGTTTCGGTTGCCGTCATACGCGGCATAGCCTTCACCGGCGAGTAATAGCGCAGGGTCTCCTCGATGGCCCCCGGCACCAGCGCGCGGTTCGTGCGCAGGCGCTCCACCACGGCGGGATTCTCGTCGAAGCAGAGGATCATGTTGCCGAGCAGGTTGGTCGTCGTCTCGTTACCCGCAACCAGCAACAGGCCGCAGAAGCCAAGCAGCTCCACGTTGCTCAAGCGCTGCCCATCGACCTCAGCTGCCAGCAGCGCGCTGACCAGGTCGTTCT
>WNGN01013916.1_pt1 | contig 14868 bp, 17 predicted proteins | sample 5400561 | NCBI WGS metagenome assembly WNGN01 (sample SAMN13153379, study PRJNA577476) | soil metagenome | isolation source: 115 cm soil or saprolite under Garry oak tree replicate 2 | place: USA:California | collected 2016-06-15
TCCAGCGCGCGGCGGTTCCGACGCCGGCTGGTCTCGGTCTCGGCCCCGCCGGCACCGAAGTTCCAGACGTCGCGCGGCAGGCGGGCGTGGGCGGCTCGTCTCATCTCGGGCAGGGTCACGAAACGTGGTGGGGTCATGGGCGAGTACCCTACGGGTTTCGGCGCGAACAGGCAAGATGCGCTATGCTCCCGGCGCCGAGCCGAGGAGCGACGACAACCAGGAGGCCCCATGCCACGGACCACGTTCATCGTCGATGATCCGATGACCCGCAACGCCGTCCACGTGCTGAGCCGCGCGCCGCTGGAGACGGTCCTGGTCCGCACCAACGACGTCCGAGGCCAGATCGAGGTCGATCCCGACGACGTCACCGCCAAGCCGCGCGTCACGTTCGAGGCGCCGATCGACAGCCTCGACTCCGGCGTACCCCTCATGAACGACGTCATGCGCAGCGACAAGTGGCTCGACGCCGGCAAGTCGCCGGTCATCCGTTTCGCGCTGGAGCGCGTGATCTCGCCGGCCACCCGGACGCCGCTCGCCGACGGCAAGCCGGTCGTGCTGGCCGCGGAGGGTACGCTCGAGCTGCGCGGGGTATCGCGGCCCGTGGCGGTGCGCGCGGAGGTCACGTGGCTCAAGAAGAGCGACACCACCGCCCGCCGTCTGCCCGGCGACCTGCTCCACGTCGTGGCGCGCTTCGACGTCCCCCTGCCCGTCTTCGGGATCGATGCGCATCTCTCCGCGCAGACGCTCGACAAGATCGCGGGCACGGTGCAGGTCGAGGCCGATCTCTTCGGCTCGACCGAGCGTCCTCAAGTCGGCGGCGACATGCAGGACCGACTCGCGAAGGCGCGGAAGAGCCTCGGGCAGCGGCTGCTGGGCGGGTAACGAGTCGCCCGCGAAGCGTCGTCTTCGTTGAACTGATCGTTACGGTCCCGGATCGCGGCGGTAATGACGTATCGACCCGTTGACATTTTCCTGTGACACAGCAACAACTACGATGCTGCCGTGCCCAAATCACACGCTCTTGTGTCAACGGATCGCATCGAGCGGGCAATCGTGCCGATTCGTGGTCAAAGGGTCATGCTCGATGCGGACCTTGCCGTTCTCTATGGTGTTCCGACGCGTGCGCTCGTGCAGGCGGTCAAGCGTAACTTATCGCGCTTTCCCAGGGATTTCATGTTTCAGTTGCGTGGCGAAGAAGCACGATGTTTGAGATCACAAATTGTGATCTCAAACGTGCGTCGCGGCGGTCGGCGCTACCCTCCATACGTTTTCACGGAGTTGGGTGTCGCAATGCTATCGAGCGTACTTCACAGTTCGCGCGCCATCCAGGTGAACATCGAAATCATGCGGGCCTTCGTGCGGCTTCGCGGGATGCTGGCCTCGAATGAGGCACTCGAGCGGAAGGTGGACGCACTCGAGAAGAAATACGCCAGCCAGTTCAAAGTCGTGTTTGATGCAATTCGGCGCCTCATGGCATCACCGACCGCCGGCGGTCACCCGATCGGCTTTCGGCCGCGGATCGGCGAAACCACCAAAGCGGCACGGCGGTCAAGGACGACACGCGCCTTGAAGAGACGTTTTGACCCAGATGCCCAGCGAACAGTGACGCCATGATCAAAGATGTCGTCGAGGTCAGGCCTCTCGGTGGGCACCGTCTTTATCTGAAATTCGACGATGGCGTCCATGGAGAGGTGGACGTTGCACAGTTTGTCCGCTTCGATGGCGTGTTCGAAGAGCTGCGTGATCCCGCGCGCTTCGCCGAAGTCCGCGTGGATCCCGACCTCGGGACCATCTGCTGGCCGAACGGAGCCGACCTCGCGCCCGACATGCTCTACGCAAAAATCACAGGCCGGTCACTCCCGGTCTGACGCCTACCCCAGCGCCTCCCGCACCGCCTCCAGCAGCTGCTGCCGCGTGAACGGCTTCTGGAGCACGCGCCCCTGGTCGAGATCGAGCGCGCGGCGCTCGGCTTCGGGGATCGCGCCGGCGGTGATGAAGAGAAAGCGGCGCTTGAGGACGGGCACGCGGCTCACCGCTTCCCGGTAGAAGACGAGGCCGTCCACGCCCGGGAGGTGGAGATCGCTGATGACCATCTGGACTTCCCCGTTCAGCTTCCCGAGCGCTTCCTCCGCCGACGCCGCGCTCCGCGTGCGGTAGCCCTCCAGCTCGAGGCGGCCGCGAAGAATCTCCCTCAGTGACTCGTCGTCCTCGGCGAGGAGGATGAGCGCGCCGCTCATCGCCGGGGCCGGCGCCGGAGACGGCGGTGGAAGCTCGGGCTCGAGCGCGCCGACGGGAAGGTCGATCGTGAAGCGGGCGCCGCTGCCCAGCCGGCTCTGGACGGCGATGTGGCCACCGTGCTCGCGGACGATGCCATACGAGATGCTGAGCCCGAGCCCGGTGCCCCGCACGCCCTTGGTGCTCACGAACGGATCGAAGATGGTCGGGACCAGCTCCGGGGCGATTCCCGGCCCGTTGTCCTCCACGACGATGGTCACGCGCTCCCCGTCCAGCGCCCGGATCGAGACCCGCAGCCTGCGCTCGCCCACGATGTCGGCCAGGGCCTGCTTGGCGTTCGTGACGAGATTGAGCAGCACCTGCTGGAGCTGATGATCGTCGGCCCAGATGTCAGCGACGTCGGGCGCCACCTCCGTCTCCACCGTCACCCGGGCCAGCCTGAGATCGGCCGCGCTGACATCCAGCACCTGATCGAGGAGCCGGCGGAGGCTCACGCGCTGGCGCTGCAGCGGACGCTTGCGGCCGAAGGTGAGGAGGCCCTGCACGATGCGGCCGGCGCGATCGATCGATCGCTGCATCACGACCAGGTGCGGCTTCATCGCTTCCGGCGCTTCGTCGGTCAGGAGCTCCACGCTTCCCTGCAGCACCGCGAGCGGGTTGTTGAGCTCGTGAGAGACGCCGGCCACCAGCTCGCCCAGCGCCGAGAGCTTGGCCGCTTGGATCATCTGCTGTTGGGCCAGCGTCAGTCGGAGCTGCTGATCCTCGACCACCTCGTTGAGCTTCCGCGCCGCGTCCTGCGCCTCCTCGAGGAGGCGCGCGTTGTCCACCGCGTACGCCGTGTACGTCATGAGCGTGTTGAGGAACTGTAAATCGGTGCGGCTGAACGGCGGCGCGGTGCCGGCGCCGCCCACGCTCTGCTTCATGGCGAGGTTGACGACGCCGATGATCCGGTCGGCGACGCGCAGGGGCATGCAGATGAACGAGCCACCGCCGTACTTGGGATCGTTCGGCTTGCCGAACCTCGGATCGGTCTCGATGTTCTCCACCAGCACGGGCTCGCCGAGCTGCACGGCCTTGCCGGACACGCCCTCGCCGACACGGACCTCGGGCCCGCCCAGGACTTCTGTCGAATGGCCGCGGGCGGCCACGACCTTCAGCGTCTGCCGGTCGCGGTCGAGGAGCATGATCGAGCCGATACGGGCGTGGACCGCGCGCATCGTCCGCTCCAGGACGTCGGCCAGCAGGTCCTGAATGTGGGGGATCTTCGAGGCCATCTCGACCATCTCGTTCAGGGTGCCGAGCTTGAACACGAGATCTTCGAGGCGCTCGGTGGAGGCGCGCAGGTCGGCCAGCATCCGGCTGAACGCGTTGGCCAGCTCGCCGATCTCGACCACCGGGCCCAGCCCCGCGACGGCCCCGTGATCGGCGGCGGCTCGACTCCCAGTCGCGTCCACCGGCGCCGCGACGTCGACCGCGCGCGCCAGTGACGAGATGCGGGCTACCATGCGATGGAAGACCGCGTAGCCGAGCACCGCGACCACCAGCGCGAGGAACAGGCCCATCTGCGCCTCGGTGCGGGCGGCAAGATCGAAATGCCAGAGGAAGAAGACGAACAGCAGCAGGGGAAGAACGCCGACCAGAGCGAAGATGATCGCGGCAGCCCGGCGGAGGTCGAGCATTCGTTCCAGAATACCCCTCGGCGGCCACGAGCCCTAAAAACGCGGGCGGCGTATACTCACCGTCGCCATGCGAGCGATGGTCACCGATCACCCGGGCGATTTCGACGTCATGCGCGCGCGGGACGTCGCGGTGCCAACGCTCGGACCGCGCGAGGTCCTCGTCCGCAACTACGCCTCGGGCGTCTGCTACCACGACCATCTCATCCGCGTCGGCGTGATGAAGCGCGGCATCACCTTCCCACTGATCCTCGGTCACGAGGGCGCGGGCATCGTGCAGGAGGTCGGCAGCGCCGTGCGCTCGCTGAAGCGGGGCGACCGCGTGGCCTGCACGCAGTGGACGGAGAACTGCGGCCTCTGTCGCTTCTGCCGCACCAACCGTGAGTCGCTCTGCGCCGAGCGCAAGTACTTAGGCCACGATCGCGACGGGACGTACGCCGAGCTGTTCAAGATCCAGGAGGACTCGCTCCTGCCCCTGCCCTCGGCGATCAACTTCGAGGAGGGCGCGATCCTCTCGTGCGCCATCGGCACCGTCCTGGCGGCCATCCGCGACGTCGGACGGACCCAGGCCGGCGAGTACGTGCTGGTCACCGGCGCCGGTGGAGGCCTGGGCGTCCACGCCGTGCAGATGGCCAGGCTGTGCGGGGCCACCGTCATCGCTCAGACCACGTCGCCCGAGAAGGCCAAGCTGATCCGCGAGGCCGGCGCCGACGAGGTCGTGATCGCGCGCGACGGCAAGTTCGCCGACGAGGTCCGGCGCGTCGCCCGGGGCGAAGGCGTCGACGTCGTGTGCGACAACGTCGGTGCTCCCGTGTTCCAGGAAGCGTTGCGGGCCACGGCGCGCGGCGCGCGCTATGTCCTCGTTGGTGAGCTGACCGGCGACACGGTGACCTTCAGCACCGCGCGGCTCTTTCTGAAGGGCGTGAGCCTGCTCAGCACCACCAGCCAGCTCGCCGACGTCATCGAGCTGGTGCGCCAGCGCAAGCTCCGCCCGATCGTCACCGAGCGCTTTCCGCTGGGCGAGGCGCCCCGCGTGCACCGTCTCATGGTCGACCGGAAGCTCTCGGGCCGCGTCGTGCTCCTGCCGTAAGGCACTCCAACCACAGGAGGTTCCTTCATGGGCTCTCGGAGACTCGAGGCGGAGACGACGGCGGAGGCCTACCTCGAGCTGCTGAAGGACCGCGGCATCGACGTGTTCCTCGGTAACGCCGGCACCGATTTCGCGTCGGTCGTAGAGGCGTTCGCGCGCTTCGAGACCGACAGTGGCCGCGCGCCGCGCCCGCTCGTCGTGCCGCACGAGTTCGTCGCCGTGTCGATGGCCCACGGCTATTACGCGGCGGGTGGACGGCCGGCCGCCGTGATGGTCCACGTCAACGTCGGCACCGGGAACGCGTCGACGGCGATTATCAGCGCCTCGAGGGCGAACGTCCCGATCTTGATGTCCGCCGGGAGGACGCCGATCACCGAGGAGGGCCTGCCGGGCGCGCGCGACCTTCACATCCACTGGGCCCAGGAAAGCTTCGACCAGGCCGCGATGCTGCGCGAGTACGTCAAGTGGGACTACGAGCTGCGGACGCCGGTGCAGCTCGAGTCGGTCGTGGACCGCGCGTTCGAGCTGATGCACGCCGAGCCGCGAGGCCCCGTGTACCTCACGCTGCCTCGAGAAGTCCTGGCCGCTCGCCCCGGGTCGATGACCATCACGTCACCGTCGCGGCGCGAGTCTCGAAGCGAGCGCTTCCCAGATCCCGCGCGGATCGACGAGGCCGCCCGCATCCTCGCGCGTGCCGAGTCCCCGCTCGTCCTCGTCTCGGCGGCCGGCATCGATGCCCGCGCCGTCGCCGGCCTCGTCGAGCTGGCCGAGGCGGGCGGGATCGCCGTCGTCGAGGCGGATCCGATCTACATGAACTTCTCGCACCGGCACGATCTGCATCTCGGCTACAACCAGTCGGGGACGACGAATCCCTCGGTCGGCGAGGCCGATGCCATCCTCGTGATCGAGGCCGACGTCCCGTGGTATCCCGCGCTCGCCAAGCCGGCGCCCGGCGCCACGATCATCCACCTCGGCGTCGATCCCTTCTTCTCGCGCTATCCGATGCGGAGCTATCCCTGCGACGTGCCGATCGCGGCCACGCCGGCCGCCGCGTTGCCGCTGCTCGCCGAGGCCGTCCGTCGTCACGCCGATCCTCAGAAGGTGGCCCGCCGGCGCGAGCGCGTGGCCGCCGAGCACCGGAAGCGTCAGGCGACCTGGGAAGAGATGGCCGTGAAGCAGGCGAGCGCGTCGACGATGGGCTTCGCGTGGGCGTCGCGGTGCATCGGCGAGATCGTCGACGATTCCACGGCGGTCGTGAACGAGTATCCGCTGGACCGCCGGTTCGCTCCGTTCACGCGGCCCGGCAGCTACTTCGCGTCTCCGCATTCGAGCGGCCTCGGCTTCGGCCTGGGCGCAGCACTCGGCGTGAAGCTCGCCCGCCCCGACACGACGGTCATCGCCACGGTCGGCGACGGTGCGTACTTCTTCGGCGAGCCGCTGTCCTGCCTGTTCGTCCAGCGCGCCCACCGTCTGCCGCTCCTGACCGTGATCTTCAACAACCAGCAGTGGGAGGCGGTGAAGTTCGGCGCGCTGGCCGTCCATCCCGCGGGCGCCGCGAAGGCACGCGGACGATTCCCGCTCAGCGAGCTGACGCCCTCGCCACGCTTCGAGGAGATGGCGAAGACCGTGGACGGCTACGGTGAGCGGGTGGAGAGCCCGGGCGAGCTGCCGGCGGCCCTCAAGCGCGGCCTGGCGGCGGTGCGCGAGGGGCGGCCGGCGATCCTGAACCTTCTCGCCCAGCGGAACGTTTAGCATGAGGGGGGTCCAGGCGGCCCCGTGCTAGACTGCCGCGCAATTTCAATCAGGAGGGCCCGATGAGCCGTCACTTCGCGTCGTTTGCCGTGATGGTCGCTCTCGTCGCCGTGATGGCTGGCGCCGTCGTGAGTGGCGCCCTGGTGGGTCACGCCGCGGATCCGATTCCGATCGGCGTCTCGGTTGCGCAGACGGGCCCGGTGGCCCTGGCGGGCCAGGAACAGGTGCTCGGTGCTCAGATCGCCGAGGAGTATTTCAACAAGCACGGCGGCGTGAACGGCCGGCCCATCAAGCTCGTGTTCCAGGACGGCGGCAGCGACGAGCCGACGGCCATCAACGCCTTCCAGAACCTGATCAACGTGGCCAAGGTCGTGGGCATCATGGGGCCGAGCCTGTCCCAGCAGGCGTTCGCCGCGGACCCGTTCGCCGTCCGCGCCAAGGTCCCGGTCATCGGTCCCTCCAACACCGCCAAGGGTATCCCGCAGATCGGCGAGTTCGTCTCGCGCGTGTCATCGCCCGTGGCCATCGTGGCCCCCAACGCCGTCAAGGCCGCGATGGAGATCAACAAGAACCTCAAGAAGGTCGCGGTGCTGTACGCGCAGAACGACGCCTTCAACAAGTCGGAGACCGAGACCTTTCAGCAGACCGTGAAGGATCTCAAGCTGGATCTGGCCACGGTGCAGACCTTCCAGACCACCGACACGGACTTTACCGCGCAGGTGACGAACGTCCTCAACGTCAATCCGGACCTCGTGATCATCTCCGGCCTGCAGGTGGACGGCGCCAACCTCGTCAAGCAGCTGCGCGACCTCGGCTACAAGGGACTCATCGTCGGCGGCAACGGCGTGAACACGGCGGCGATCTTTCCGATCTGCAAGGCCAAGTGCGACGGCATCCTGATCGCGCAGGCCTACAGCCCGGCCTACAAGAGCAAGATCAACGACGAGTTCAAGTCCGTGTACAAGGACAAGCAGAAGAAGGACCCGCCGCAGTTCAGCGCCCAGGCCTTCGCCGGCATCCAGGTGTTCGTGGAGGCCCTGCGCGCGCTCGACAAGAAGTCGCCGCTGGCCAAGATGGACCTGGCCACCCTGCGCGTGGAGCTGAACAAGCAGCTCATCGCCGGCACCTACGACACGCCGCTGGGGGAGATCTCGTTCTCGACGGGACCGGGCATGGGCGGTGAGATCGTGCAGAAGCAGGCGTACGTGGCCCAGATCAAGATGGACCCGGACGGGACCAAGGGCACCTTCGTGTTCGTGAAGTAGCCCCGGCTCCGGGGCCGCGTGAACGGGAGGCTCTTTCTCCAGCAGGTCCTGAACGGGCTGGCGATCGGCAGCGTGTACGCCATCTTCGCGCTGGGGTACACGCTGATTTTTTCCGTTCTGCGCATCATCAACTTCACCCACGGGGCCATCTTCACGCTCGGGGCGTACGCGACGTACGCGCTCACCGGGTCGCAGTTCGGCATCAACGGGCTGCTGGCCGGCGCCACGCTGCCGGTCCGGCTGCCCTTCGTGCTGGCCCTGCTCGGTGGCTCGCTGGTCGCCGCGGTCTCCGGCGTGATCGTCGAGCGGTTGGCCTTCCGTCCCCTGCGCACGCGCGGCGCCGATCCCCTGCTCACGCTCGTGTCGAGCCTCGGCGTCGCCGTCGCGCTCGTGAACGTCACCCAGTATCTCTTCGGGGCCGAGCCGTATTCCTTTCCCGATCCGCTGAGCGAGCTGCCCAGCGCGGTGAACTTCGGCACGGCCGGTCAGCCGGTGCTCGTCCGCACGGTCCAGGTCGTCATCTTCGGCGTGTCGATCGTGATGCTGGTGCTGCTCACCTACCTCATGAACGCGACCCGCACGGGCAAGGCGCTGCGAGCCGTGGCCGAGGACACGACGACCTCCAGCCTGCTCGGGATCGACACCGACCGGCTCATCTTGCTGACCTTCGTCATCAGCGGCTTCCTGGGCGGCGTGACGGGCACGCTCATCGGGCTCAGCGTCGGCATCGCGGGCCCGTACTTCGGGATCGCCTTCGGGCTCAAGGGCCTGGCCGTGATCGTGCTCGGCGGGCTCGGCGACATCCCGGGCGCGGTGGTGGGCGGCCTCGTCATCGGGCTCGCCGAGGCGTTCGTGCCGGCGCAGTACATCGCCTACCGCGAGGCGGTGCCGTTCGCGCTGCTCTTCCTCGTGCTCCTCGTCCGCCCCCAGGGCTTGCTCGGCCGCGCTCAGGTCCAGAAAGTGTAAGGCCTCGGTTGGCCACCTTCCTCGCGACCTACGATTTCCTCCTCGTCTCGATGGTCCTCGCCGCGGTCCTGGCCCTCACGCTCTACCTGCCGCTCATGGCCGGGCAGCTCTCGGTCGCGAGCCCGGGGTTCTACGCGCTCGGCGGTTACGTCGCCGCGATCCTGTCCACCAAGGTCTTTCATCCCGCGCCCGGGCTCTATCCCGTCTCGCTGGTGCTGATCGAGATGGCCGTGGCCGCGGTCGTGTCGGGCATCCTGGGCATCGCCGTGGGCCTGCCGGCGCTCCGCTTGCGCGGCATCTTTCTCGCGCTGGCCACCATTGCGTTCGTTCAGATCCTGGGCGTGGTGGCGCTCAACCTGGACGTGACCGGTGGCGCCATCGGGATCTTCGGCATCCCGCAGCCTTTCGGGAGCCAGCTTCAGTACATGTGGCTCGCGATCCCCCTGCTGCTGCTTTCCATGCTGTTCGTCGCGCGACTGGAGCGGACTCGGACGGGACGCGCGCTGATCGCGCTGCGCGAGGACGAGCTGGCCGCCGCCGCGATGGGAGTGGATCCGACCTATCACAAGGTCCTCGCCTTCACGGCCAGCGCCGTGCTCGCCGGCGCCGTCGGCGCCATCAGCGCGCACTTCATCAACACCTGGAACTCACGGCAGGGGACCTTCGACACCAGCGTGAACCTCATGGCCTTCGTGCTCGTGGGCGGCTCCCGGACGTTCGTCGGCCCGGTCGTGGGCGGCCTGGTGCTCACCGCGCTGCCCGAGGCGCTGCGCGGCGTCGCCGACGTCGGTGGGCTGCCGCCCTGGTTCGCCCAGTTCCTGCGTGACGGCCGGCTCATCATCTTCGGCGTGCTGATCGCGCTCGGCACCGTCTTCTTCCCGCACGGGCTGATCACGCCGGGGCTCCTCGGGCGCCTGGGCCTCGGCCGTCGCACAGGCAGGGTGTGAGCGCGCCGTCGGACAACGGGTCGGCGCGGGCAACCGACATGCTGTCCGTGGAGGCGCTCACCTGCAGCTTCGGCGGTGTCATGGCGGTGAGCCGCGTGTCGTTCTCCGTGCAGCGCGGCGAGCTCTTCGGCCTGATCGGGCCCAACGGCGCCGGCAAGACGACGCTGTTCAACCTCATCACGGGCCTCAGCGCGCCCACCGCCGGCCGGCTCCGGTATCAGGGCCGTGACATCACGGGCCTGCGGCCCCACCGCATCGCCGGCCTCGGCATCGCGCGCACGTTTCAGAACGTGCGTCTGTTCGGCGAGCTCTCGGCGCTCCAGCCTCGTGGGCGGCGTGATCGGGCTGCCCTCGGCGCGCGCCGAGGAGCGCGAGACGCGGCGCCGGGCCCTGGCGCTGCTCGAGCTGGTCGGCCTCGCCGACCGTCCCGACGAGCGGGCCCGCAACTTCGCCTACGGCGACCAGCGCCGGCTCGAGATCGCGCGCGCCCTGGCGCTGGAGCCCGAGCTGCTTCTGCTCGACGAGCCCGCCGCCGGCATGAATAGCGGGGAGAAGCGGAGCCTGGGCGGGCTCATTCGTGGCATTCGCACGCGCCTCGGCCTCACCATCCTCTTGATCGAGCACCACGTGCCGCTCGTCATGGACCTCTGCGATCGCATCGCGGTGCTGAACTTCGGCGAGCTCATCGCGCTGGGCGCGCCCGCGAACGTCCAGCGTGACGCCGCGGTGATCGAAGCCTATCTGGGCGACGAAGTATGACGTCCGCCGGCCCGTCGGCGCCGTTGCTGGCGCTCGAGGACCTGTCGATCCACTACGGCCGCGTCCAGGCCCTCGAGCACGTGAGCCTCGAGGTCCGCGCCGGCGAGGTCGTCACGCTCATCGGCGCCAACGGCGCCGGCAAGAGCACCACGCTGCGCTCGATCTCGCGCATCGTCCCGATCTACCGGGGGCGCATCGCCTTCGACGGCCGCGACATCAGCGGCGTGCGGCCGAGCGATGCCGTCCGCCTGGGCATCGCGCAAGTCCCCGAGGGCCGCCGCATGCTGGCGCGCCAGACCGTCCTCGACAACCTGGTGCTCGGGGCGTACACGCGCTCCGACGGCGCGGAGATCCAGGCCGACGTGGAGCGGCAGTTCGCCCGTTTCCCGCGTCTGGCCGAGCGCCGCCGGCAGCTCGCCGGCACGCTCTCCGGCGGCGAGCAGCAGATGCTCGCGATCGCCCGCGCGCTGATGAGTCGTCCCCGGCTGCTCCTGCTGGACGAGCCCTCGCTGGGGCTGGCGCCGCTGATCGTCCGTGGGATCTTCGACATCATTCGCGAGCTGCACCAGGCCGGCGTGACCATCCTGCTCGTCGAGCAGAATGCGAGCCTGGCGCTTCAGATCGCCGACCGCGCGTACGTGCTGGAAGCCGGGCGGCTCACGATCTCGGGGCGCGCGGCGGAGCTCCTGACCGACGAGCGCGTGCGCCGAGCGTACCTCGGATAGTCGGTCAGCTCGCTCGCGCCAGCTCGACCTCGACCTCCTCGACCGGCTGCCGAGCGCGCACGGCCAAGCTCGGTGGCCCATCGAAGGCCAGGGTGCCGAGTGACAGAATCAGCACCCGATCGGCGTAGAGCGGAGCGAGCCGCCAGTCGACAGCGCTGACCAGGACCGGGAGTCGCTCGCTGCGAGCGAGCGCGCGCAGGACACCGAGCACATCACCGGCCTCGGACAGCGAGCGGCCCTCGTCGACGTCCCGGCAGATCAGGTGGTCAGGGCGCGGGAGCAGGGCGCGCGCGACGGCGAGGCGACGGCGTCGCCACTCGTCGAGCGTGGCGACCGCATCGAGCGCGCACGGACCGAGACCGACACGCTCGAGCGTCGCGAGCGCGACGTCACGCTCGATGGCCGATCGGCCGCGCGTGAACAACCGGCGCAGGCCCCAGTGATCCCGTGGCAGGACGGCTGAGAGCACCGAGGTCCGAGCGGCTGGTGGGCTGTCGAGGCGGACGTTTCCCACGCGGCGGGCGATCGCTTTCCTCGTCTCGCGCATGACCGGGGCGCCGGTGATCCAGGCCCGCCCCTCGGTCGCAATGGACGCCGCTGCGGCCACGTCGAGCAGCCCGACCCGTGCGGCCCGGTCGGACGACATGACGAAGGTCACCTCGCCCCTCTCGAAGCCGGCCGTGACCCGGCGGAACAGCCACGCTCCGGTTTCCGTGTGAGCTCCGACGCCGAACAGCTCGATCACCGGCCACCTCCACGTCGCGGGATTTCGCGGCGGAGCATGCGGCGTGAGCGTTACAGCTTCATGACGGAATCATGACGTTTCATGGACCGGCCCGTCCTCGCCAGTCGAAGGCGAAGGGCCTCACGCGATACTTCGGCGATTTCTCCACCGGTATCTCGAAGTACGTATAACTGAAGGGCGCGATGCTGTCTCCGAGCCATACGACCTTCTGGCTTTTCACGTTGTCGCTGTCGTCGAGAGCCTCAACGAGCAGTTGAACGCGAACCGCGGTGGCACCGTACCGATTGGTCAGCGTGCCTGTCAGCACGGGCCGGCCCTTTCGCTCTCCCGGCTGCCAGTCGACCGCGAAGTACTGATCGCCGCCCGGCGTAAGGGGGTAGAGCTCATGGCCCCGCGAAGCGCCCTGGGTGATTTCCGACGACGCGCAGCCGGCGACGACGCCGATGAGACACGATGTGACGAGCACGTTGATCATCTTCATGGGGTCCCTCCTCCGGGGTGCCGTCACTTCTCGTCGAGCAGGAAGATATCGAGCTCCTTGTCCTTGCCGCGCAGCCGGCTGACGAGATAGCGGAGCAGGTTGGCGTAGACGATCCGGCCGAGGCGATCGTGCCGCTCGACGAGCCGGCGGAACTCCGCCTTGGACAGGAAGCAGAGCTTCGCGGGCGTCAGAGCTTCCGCCGACGCCGAGCTCGGTTGATCGTCGATCACGCCGTACTCGCCGAGACAGCGTCCCGGGCCCAGGCGGTTGAGGCGGATGCGACTGGGCCGATGGGCGCCGCTGCCCGCTCGCTCCGGCAGGAAGACCTCGACCTCGCCCTCGAGGACCACGTAGAGGCCGTCGGTCGGGCTGCCCTCGGACAGGATCAGGTCCTTCGGCTTGCGCGGCAGGAGCTCCGCCGCCGACAGCACCGCATCGAGATCGGGAGCGGTCAGGCCCTTGAAGACCACCGAGCCGGCCAGGATCGTGCGATAGCTATCGAGATTTGGCATGGGCCTCGATTCCTCTCACGTGGTGGCCCGACGAAAGCGGGGCAGGCTGACCTCGGGCGTCACGTCGTCGAAGACGACCTCGACGCGCATGCCGATTGTAATCTCGGCGTTCGGAACGTTCACGAGGTTCGCCGTGAGCCGCGGACCCTCGTCGAGCTGCACCTGCACGACGTTGTAGGGGAGGTCGGCGGCAAACGAGGGAAAGTAGCGGTAGTGGAAGACGACGAAGGTGGACACCGTGCCGCGCCCGCTGACGGCCGCCCACTCCACGCGCTCCGACAGGCACTCCGGACAGACGGGCGCCGGCGGATACCGGAAGCGACGGCATTCCGCGCAGCGCTGCAGCGCCAGCTCGTGGCGTCGCGTCGCGTCCCAGAAGGGACGGTTGTCGGGGGTGATCCGCGGCAGCGGTTTGCCGTAGGCCGTCATCAGTTGGGGGCGATCATGAAGGAAAGATCGTGGAGTCGCCCCACGCCGTGGCCCACTGCATGACGCGCGCGCCGCGCACCTGGCGCTCGCCGCACTCGCCGCGGAGCTGGCGGACGATCTCGGCGATCGAGTTCCAGCCCGACACGTGGGCCTCCGAGAGCAGGCCGCCCGACGTGTTCATGGGCAGCTCGCCGTGAAGCTCGATCCGGCCCTTCTGCGTCCACGCGGCCGCCTCGCCGAGGCCGCAGAAGCCGAAGCGCTCGAGCACGAACCACACGAGCGGCGAGAACGCGTCGTAGGTGTAGAGCGCGTCGACGTCCTTCTGCGTCACGCCGGCCATGCGATAGACGGAGAGCTGCTCCTCCGTCGGCGTGTAACGGAACTCACGCTGCTGGCCGATGCCGAGCCCGGGCGTGGCGAAGAGGAACTCGTCGGGGCCGGCGCGCATTCCCTGCATGCCGGCGATGAACACCGGCGTCCGGGCGCCGTCGCGCGCCCGCTCGGCGCTGGTGACGAGCACCACGGCGGCTCCGTCGGAGACCAGGCAGCAGTCGAAGAGGTGCAGCGGCTCGACGACGAACCGAGATGCCTGGTGGTCCTCGAGCGTCAGCGGCGATCGCATGATGGCGGCAGGATTGAGCGCGGCGTGCTTGCGAAACGCAATCGGGACGGCGCCGAGCTCGGCGCTCGTCGCGCCGTAGAGCGCGAAGTAGCGCTGGGCCGAGAGCGCCGCTCCCGCCGCGGGCGCGGTCAGCCCGTACACGGGGTTCTCCTCGTGGGTGCCGCCTTCCTCGCGCGTGCCCTCGAAGTCGCCCGGCCCGCCCAGCAGGCCGCGCTCCTGGATGAAGCTCACGCCGCACACGCAGGCCACGCAGCGCGCCAGTCCCGTCGCGACGGCCATGGCCGCGTGCTGCAGCGTGGGCCCGACGAAGCGCCCGTGCGTCCAGCTCTGGTCGGCGAACCGGATGCGCAAGCCGAGCGCCTCGGCAAAGCGATCGTAGTCGACTCCGAGCGGCCAGCCGATGTTGATGACGAGACCATCCACCTCATCGCGGCTGACGCCGCCGTCGGCGAGCGCGCTCTTGAACGTCTGGGCGGCCAGCCGCATGGGCGTCTCGGTGGGCGCCTTCGAGAAGCGGCTGGTGCCGACGCCGATGATGGCGGTGCGGTCGCGGATCGTCATCACGTGAGCAAGTCGCGGAGCTTCACCTTCTGCACCTTGCCGGTGGCGGTGACGGGCAGCTCCGCGCGCTTGGCGAAGCGAAAGACGTGCGGCACCTTGAAGG
>WNGN01001631.1_pt1 | contig 14863 bp, 17 predicted proteins | sample 5400561 | NCBI WGS metagenome assembly WNGN01 (sample SAMN13153379, study PRJNA577476) | soil metagenome | isolation source: 115 cm soil or saprolite under Garry oak tree replicate 2 | place: USA:California | collected 2016-06-15
GCTGGATGCCGAGCTCTTCCTCAAATTCAATCTGAGCCCGCATCAGGAGATCTTCTCCGGGAGCGGCCTCGCCTTTTGGAATTGTCCATGCGCCGTCATCCTTCTTGGCAAAGAACGGCCCGCCCGGATGCACGAGTAACACCTCAAGCGCACCGTGCGTCCGGCGAAACATGAGCAATCCGGCGCTGACGCGACCTCGCGGCGATTTTGAGCTTTCTTGCATGACAGAGTTTTACTTCGATAAAGGTCTGCGGGTCGATTAGGCGGAGGAAAATTGCTTTAGGTGAGCCAACAAAACAAATTCATCGGCGCTCTGGCTGCGCTCTGCGCTGTTATATGGGTTCTCGCGGCGATCCATCCCGTGGATCGACAAGCGTGGACCCTCGAACATCTACTGCTTGTTCTTTTTGTCTTCGCCCTTTCGCTAACGCATCAGCGCCTTCACCTTTCCAACGCCTCCTACATATTCATCGCGCTTTTCGTTATTCTTCACACGATCGGGGCGCATTACACGTATGCAAAAATGCCCGTCGGCCTGTGGGCGAAAGATTTCCTCGGATTCTCGCGAAACCACGCCGACCGAGTGGCTCATTTTGGATTCGGATTTTTGCTGGCATTCCCAGTTCGCGAACTGTTGCTGCGCGTCAGCGGAATCCGTCGCGGGTGGAGCTTCTGGCTACCGCCCGCGATCATTCTCGCGATTAGCGGTTTCTTTGAAATTCTGGAAAGCATCGTTGCGGAAACAGTCGCGCCCGGGAAAGGAGTCGAGTGGCTTGGCGGACAGGGCGACGAATGGGACGCCCAGAACGATATGCTCTCGGCTCTGCTCGGATCACTGACCATGATGGCCGCCGTGCTGTTGACGAATGGAAAACGAAAGGCGCGATGAAGCAACCCTACGGACGTTTCATCGATAACTCCTTTCTACAAACCGCCCTTGCCTGCTACGCGCTCTTTTGGGCGGTGCTCGCAATCCATCCTGTCGATCGCAGCGATTGGTTCCTGGAAAACCTGCTTGTCTTTGCGACAGCCAGCGTACTCATTCCGACCTATCGCAAGTTCCAATTGTCGAATTTATCCTATGCGCTGATCTTGCTATTCCTTGCGCTACACGCAATCGGCGCGCATTATACCTACGCGAAAGTCCCAATCGGTTTTTGGCTCCGCGACTTTCTTCATCTGCACCGAAATCACTTTGATCGCGTGATTCATTTCGCGTTCGGTTTTCTGTTGGTTTATCCGATGCGCGAACTTTTTCAGCGCTCTGCCGGTGCTCATGAAACCTGGGCTGTATGGCTGGCCGTCGCTGCCCTCGCGGCGCTGAGTAGTTTCTTCGAAATTCTGGAAGGGATTATTGCCCAAGTTGTCCGGCCCGATCTCGGCGCGGCTTATCTCGGGACCCAAGGTGACATCTGGGATGCGCAGAAAGATATGACCGCGGCGTTCTTGGGCGCAATTCTAACGGCGTTGCTACTGACTGTACGCCAGCACGCACGCCGATGATGTGATTTTAGTCGGCCGGAGACAGTATTTGCTTTGCACGGGAAGCGCACTCGGAATCATAACGTTTGTGATGTTCGGCGTAGCCGCCGCGATGTTCATTTTGTAGAAGGCGCGTTGCTTCTCTCTTTCCCGCCCCAGACACGGAATGTGTATGTGAAAACCACGTAGCCGAGCACGTCATGTGGACTATCGTTCGTCACGTAGATCGCAGGGTTGACCTGAAAATCTCTCGTTATGTTCCAAGTAAACCCGATTGTTGATGAATTACCTGATCCGCTCTGGAAATCGACCTGCACCCGCCAGGTTTCATTGAAATCGTAGGCGTAGCCGAGGATCGCTTCATTACGATAATCGACATGTGTGGCGCCGACGATGAACTTGTGATGCTCGATGTAGTAACCGGCTTCGATATACGGCTGAGGATCGACGTTCATGTGCGGTGACCAGTTCACAAAGCCGACCGAAAGCAGATATGGCTCCTTTGTGAGCAGCCCAAACTCCGTGCCGAAAATCCAGTCATCGGGTTTGAACCCGCGAAAAACCGCGAACTCAGCCCATTTCGTCAACCCCATCTCGGCTTGCAGTTGATATGGATTGCCGATTTTCTCGCTTTGCGCCTGGAAGCTGACCGACAGTTCGCCCTCCCGTTGCAACTCCGGCGTCACGATCTGACTGAGCCCTTTCGTCGTGGCAGACGAACGCGGCACAAAGGAGATGTCGACGATGACAAGAAAACAAAAGATGAGTAGCCATTGGGGCTTCATGCGTTTTGCCTGGTTGACGCGGCGCACCGACCGTCCCCTGGGACTACTTCGCGACGGGAGCAGCTCGTGGCTGCTCATTCGATATGTCCACTACGCACCGCCATTGCCCGTCGGCGTCCAAACGCCAGATCGATATTCCTCTAAGATGAACCGTCACTGGCGCACCGCTCGGTCCGGGCACAGTCAATTCGTCCTTGCCACGCATGTAGGCCAGCTTGCCGTCCGGTGAGAACACAGGTTTTTCCGAGACCCAGTGGATTTTAAATCCCGGCGTTTTGAGACTCTCTGTGACATAAGCACGAATTGCTGTTTTGCCCTCGAGGACGGGCTGTCCCGGGAAAATCAGCACCGCATCGTCGCTCCAATACGAGACAATCTTCTCAACATCCTTCCCAGCAGAGGCAAGGTCAGCCCACTCGGCGTCCTGGCGCAAGAGCTTCGCCTGCTCCGCCGCAGGATCAAAACCACGCCGAGAGCAGCCAGCAAGCACCAGGAGGAAAACGAGTAAAAGCGAAGGACGTGACACCAGCACCAAGATTATTCGCCGCCATAAAACCGGGCAATGTCAAATTGCCGGGTCGCATCCGGGAAGCGATTGGGCTCGAGTATAATTCGTTACGAATCGAGCAACAGAGGTCAGAGGTCAGAAGTCAGAAGTAGAGCGTAGAGGACAGAGCCTCTATTGTTCGAGGTCCATCTCGCCATAGGATGAGACCGCCCGACTCGCGGACTTGCTCTCGAAATAGAGCAAGACAAACGCGATCCCAAGCAATGGGCGTAACACCGTTTGCAAAAGGCCGAGAGTGAAGCCGAAGGAATTAAAGGGCTCTGACTTCGAGCTTGTCGTAAGTGTCTGCAACAGCGCTTGAGGATCTTGGACCGTGGTTAGCTCGTGAAAATAGCGCTGAATTGATTGCCACTCCGATCCGATGTTGAGCACAAGCACGAACGCGAACCAGATCGAGGCGATAAAGACGCCGCGCCACATCGGTCGCTGAAACCAGGGAAGCTCGCGCCCGCTGCGCGCGAGTTGTTTGCTTTGACGCAACGCATTACTGGCGCCGGCCTCTGCAAGAACAGCGAACTGCTGCCAGAATAAAAAATTTACGAATAACCGCCCGATGATCCAGACCTGAAAAGCCAGGACGAGGAGCGCGAGAAAAAATAAAACCACAGACGGACCGGCGAGAACAATCATCAGAATGATCCCGACCGGCAATACGGTCCAAAAAAAGTAAACGCCATAGACGAAGATGCAGAGCATCGCGATGCGCGACCAAAATGTGAGCGCGTTTCGCAGAACAGAAAACATTTTTACTGTGCGACCAGCAGCCAACTCGGCTGTTAGAATCTGAATGCCAGCGATGAAGATCGGCCACGCGGCGAGACTGAGGAGAAGCATGCAAAAGGCAAAGGCTCCCGCAATCTGGGTGCGCAAATCCATTTCCACACTTGGGGCCGCGCCGAACGCGGAACTGGTTAATTGCGCGCAAATGGAAGGCACTGCGATGAGCAGCGTAAGCACCAAAAATTGCAGGAACCCTTTGCGATAGATTTGGAATGTCTCGAGGAGAATCCCGCTAAAGCTGCGTCGCCGTTGTAGCCGAGGATGCTGTCCTCGTATTCCGCGATCAACGCCCGGGGCTACATCCACCGGACCGGATTCGAAGAGACCGGGAATCCCCGCCGCCGTGATCCAAAGGTCGACCCCTACCCGCCGGACTTGATTTGTCGGAAGCAGTCGGCCCTCCGTTTTCCACTCGCGGAGCGTCTCAACCTCTACAGGACCGTAATCCTTACCCTGTACACGCACGATCCATTCTTCGGCCATTCCAGGACTTAAACGTGAATTGCGGCAAGCGAAAGTAGCGCAAGCGTTTGCTTGCGAAATAAACGCCGCAACCGGGACGGTTGCACTACGTTGCGCCCTTCGGCTACGGTAATCGTGTGAAGTTGCTGCTAATCGACGGCCATTACTACGTCTATCGCTCCTTTTTCGCGATTCCGAACCTCTCCAATTCGCGCGGCGAACCGACGAACGCGATCTTCGGATTCACGAAAACATTGCGGCTGATGATGAAACATTTGCAGCCGGGACTGGGCGCGGTGGTGTGGGACGAAGGCGTGCCAGAGCGGCGGGTGGAATTGCAGCCGGCTTACAAGGAGACCCGCAAGGAGATGCCGCAGCCCATGATTCCGCAGCTCGATTTCATCCAAAAACTGACTCCCCTGCTCGGTTTCCAAAATATTTCGCTGCCCAACACGGAGGCTGACGACCTGATGGGTTGCTACGCTTTGGCTGCATGCAAACGTGATGTGGAAGTGGTGCTCGCCACTAATGACAAGGATCTCTTTCAGCTGGTCGGACCGTGCGTGAAGGTTTATACGACCGCAAAAGCCGATCTCGTTTCGCCAAAAGATGCTTTCGCGCTCCTGGGCGAGCCGGAAGTGACCGCGAAATGGAACGTTTCCCCGAAGCTTATCGGCGATGTCCTTGCCCTAACCGGCGATTCGGTCGACAACATTCCTGGGATTGGCTTGGGGCGGAAAACGGCCGCGGCGTTGATTCGCGAATACGGCGGGCTGGAATCATTAATGGCGAACATCGAGAAAGTGAAGAATCAGAAGACGCGCGAAAAGCTGATCAATGCGCGCGACCAAATTTTGCAAAACCGGAAAATGGTCGAACTGGATTGTGACATGAAGCTACCGGTGGAAATCGAGCAGCTTAAGATCAAACCTGATTATCCCGCACTTATCGCAGCGTTGGAAAAGTGCGAGTTCAAATCGCTTCTCCAGGAAATCCGCGACGAGGCGGCCCAACAGAGCGCCAACGCGCAATCGGAGTTGCAGCTGTAGAGTCTGGGGGGAGCACAGGCAGCTCCGCCGGGGAATTACTCTGGATACTGGATTTTCGTAAATAATTCGAACGCCCGCCCGCTTTCGCTGTCTAATTCAACAGGTTAAGGCGATTCGGGCGGTGGCACGTTTTCTTGTATTCGTTGTTTCTCCTTAGCGTGCGCTGCCCGAATCTTTTCGTACCGAACTAAACCCCGCGAGCGAACTGCGAGATTGCCCGATTTCTTTCCGCAAGAGTTCTCATAGAGGCGATCTATGGAAGATGAAGTAACCTGTCTGGTGTTCAGGATTTCCCATCCGCCGGATTGATCACGGCGGCCCTGCAATTTTCCAAGGGGCTAATCGCAATTTGAAAACCTGCATGGGTGAGCGATGCGTTTATCAAGCGCCTCAGCTGTCCAGCTTCCATGAAGTCTGATTCCTACGATCGAATTACAATCGCCGTCAATGAAGACATTGGCGAGGGAGACGTCACGACTGAATTTTTTGTGCCAGAGACGTTGCACGTCACTGGGCGCATCATTGTGCGTGAAAAAGCTATTGTCGCCGGTTGCGGAGCCGCCGTGGAAGTCTTTCGGCGAGTCGATCCGTCCGTCGATGCGCAGATTATTCAAGCCGACGGGACCGACGTTACCATGGGCGATGCGATTATCGAAGTCCGCGGATTGGCGCGCTCGATTCTAAAGGCGGAACGTGTCGCGCTGAATTTTTTGCAGCGTCTGTGCGGCATCGCAACGCTGACGCGCCAATTTGTCAAGGCGGTCGGAAATTACCCTGTCAAAATTTTGGATACACGGAAAACAACTCCCGGGCTGCGGGCTTTGGAAAAAGCTGCGGTGGTTGCCGGTGGCGGCGCGAATCACCGATTTGGTCTATACGACATGGTGCTCGTGAAAGATAACCATCTGACGACTTTTGAGGGACTTTCCAGTTTCGCCGATCGGATTCGCCAGCTTCGCGAGGAGCGACCCAGCATTCGCATCGAAGTGGAGGCTGACGATCTGGAACAAGTTCGTGGCTTCATTGAAGTTGGGGGTATAGACGTAATCCTGCTCGATAATATGACGCCGGCTCAAATTCGGGAGGCTGTCGCGCTGAGAAAAGATAAGGTCGAATTTGAAGCGAGCGGCGCCATTACTCTGAAAAACGTTCGCCGCATTGCCGCCACTGGGGTCGATTACATCTCCGTCGGCTCCCTCACCCACTCGCCGCGCGCAATTGATATTTCCCTGGAAATGACGCATGTCCCCGCTTGAACTTTTGGATCGCTTAGTCGCCAAAGAGCTGCAAGCAGATCTCAGCGGAGTCGTGATTGGTCGCGAAATTATCGTCCTCGGAGAAACCAGCTCGACAAACGATGCAATTTTACAAATGGCGAAGGGAAATCCAAAGGAAGGCCTAGTTGTCTTCGCCGAACATCAAACCGCCGGCCGCGGCAAACGGGGCAATCGTTGGGAATCGGCCGCCGGGAAAGGCCTTTGCTTTTCTATCCTGTTGCGGCCAAAGATCGACATAAACAGATCCGCGCGGCTCACCGCGTGGGCGGCGAAAGCCGTCGCCGACACGATCCAAAACGAACTTTCTCTCAAAACAACCATCAAATTGCCTAACGACGTTCAGATTGATGGACGAAAAGTCGCCGGGGTCCTCGTCGAAATGCGCGCGCGGGAAAAAGCGCCACATCTGGCGATCGTCGGTATCGGAATCAATGTGAATCAATCGCTGCAAGACTTTGCCAAAGAGTTACGTGGCCAGGCAATTTCATTAGCGATGGCCTTGAATCGACAAGTTGATCGCCAGAAGTTTGCTGTCGCAGTCCTGAGGAATTTGGGCAGGACTTATCGCGAAGCCTTCGGCTCGTAATTTTGCAGAGCGCGCAACTTTGCGAGAGCACGACCGGCATCGATTTGCTCGCGCGCCAATGCAATTCCCTCGTTCAAATCGCGCGCCAACCCGGCTACAACAAATCCAGCGGCCGCGTTGGCAATCACCATGTCGCGTCTTGGCCCGGTGATCTCTCCCGCCAGAATCCCTCCGATGGTGGCGGCGTTTTCTCGCGCGTTGCCTCCCTGTAACTCCACCACCGGCGCGCGTGGGATCCCGAGCCAGTTTACATCGAGAACAGCCGAAGTGATTTTGTCATCGTGCAACTCGGCGATCGTCGTCGCCCCAGAAATCGAAATGTTGTCCATCCCAGCGCTATCTTGCGCGAGCCCATGGACCACCCATGCTCGTTCACGTCCGAGCTGCCGCAGCACTTCCGTGAAGACTGTTGGGAGACGAGGCGCGAAAACGCCAATCAATTGTCGCTGTGGCCGTGCTGGATTCAGTAATGGGCCCAGCAGATTAAAAATTGTACGCGTGTTTTCCCGGGCCAGACGTTCTCGCATTCCTGCGATTGCCCGAAACGCCGGATGATATTGGCGCGCGAATACGAATCCAATGCCCAAGCGCTTAACGCAGTCTTTTAACTGTTCCGGCGTCAACTGAATCGGGACACGCAGTTCTTCCAGAACATCCGCGCTACCGCAAGGCGATGTGACTCTGCGGTTACCGTGTTTGACCACCACCGCCCCGCCCGCAGCCAAGATAAACATGATCGTCGTCGAGACATTGAAAAGGTTGAGCCCGGCGCCACCAGTTCCGCAAACGTCAATCATGGGACCTGGCAATTCCGCTGGATCGATCATCGGATCGACGGCAGCTTCCAAGAGCAGACGAACGAATTGGAGAATTTCATCCGCGCTTTCGCCCTTGCGATGCAGCTCGGTGAGAAATTGCACCTTCGCTTTGTCGTCGGTCTGATCTGAAAGCAAAAGCGTCATGGCATAATCGATGTCACTGCTCGTGAGATCGACGCCGTTTCGCAGTTTTTCGATGAGCGCTTTCATTCTGAATTCAATCGTTGAAGCGCCAAAGAGTTAAAAGATTAAAGCGGTCAAGCGATTGAACGATTCAATAACTCCATCTCGCAAAGCCAGTCACGATATACTAGCGGCGAAATCTCTGACGGCTTGATCTCGCTGCGTCCGCCCCAGAAAACGTTCGTATAAGAAACCGGAATGCCGCTCGAATGAAGATGTCTATCTATGGCCGCTTTGTGATCGAGGAGAAGGTGTTTGTCCGTACCGTGCGCCACGGCCATGATGTTGACATTCTTGAATTCCGGACCGGCCTCGCGCCAATAACAATGGGTAAGGATGTGATGTCGACCGACTTCGCCGCCCGCTTCAATCTCCCGCCCTGGTGGAATCGCCCAGTGAAAAAGCGCGTTGAATCGCGTCACACGAACTCCGCCAGCCGACGGTTTGACATGTTCCAGGAAAGTTGAAAAGCGTCCGATAATTTTTCGCGCGTTCAGTTGCTCGGCAACGCGATAAAACTCATCGAGGGCGAGACCTACTTCTTTCGCACGCGGCGCCCATGGGGTTGGTCGAATTTCTTCCGGAGCGAATTCACGCTTGAGCACCAGCAAGACCTTCCATTCCAGCTCGCTAAGATCGACAACTTGCACCGGAATCATTTTCGCCGGCGCTTCAGCCTTGCTTCCAGGCTCAATCGTTTTTCGGCGAACATGACCGACACCGAGGGTGAAAATGCCTTTCGCCGGCATAAGCCGAAGGCGTTCCGCGCCAACTTTTTGTGCGAGCAACTCGCAATGTCCCGATAGCGAAAATCCATGGGGGACTTTCACCGTAGTCCACAATTTGTAGTCCGATCCCGCGCTAACAGTGTCGGTCGAGCGCAGTACAACATGGCCGGAAAAAGGATCGCGCTGGAACATCCACTCGAAAGCAGCGTCGACCCTATCCTCAGGAACCTTCCACGCCACCAGCGCACCGTTAGCGAGATTCGTCGCGAGCAAAGTTTGCCGGACACGCCGGATCGTTCCCGCGCGCAGCATCGCCGCGATGCGCGTCATCACCACATCGACATCGACGCCGGAGCGAATTGCGATTTCCTCGAACGGCTCGCGCGCGAAGCCATCGACCTTATCCTCCGAAATCGCGAGAATCTTTGCGTTGATGGGATCGTCGTGCTCCACCGGCAGCATGCGAATTAATCCGCCCGTCGATTCCTCTTGTCCAATCACCGCTTGCGCTGCACGAGAAATCTGATCGATCGAAGCCGCTCGCCCCTCTTAGGTCGCGCAGCAGGAGAGAATCGCGAGAAAATGACAGCTCGAACCGAGAAGGACGAACAAATGCCAGATGAAGTGGCTGTAGCGCAGACGTTCGTTCACGAAAAAGAGCACACCAGTGGTATAGGCGACGCCACCGGCCACCAGCCAGAATAGTGCGGGAAACGGAATTGCCAGCGTGATCGGTCGAATCGCGATCAGCGCCAACCACCCAGTACCAAGATAAAGCGTCATCCCCAGTTTCGGATCGCGCGATGCGCCGCGGGTCGCTTTCAAGATCACACCGAAAATGGCGAGCGCCCAAACGAGCGCGAGCATGGTGGAACCCCACAACCCGCGAAGCGGGCCGAGCGTAAACGGCGTGTATGTCCCGGCAATCAACAAAAAAATCGCCGAATGATCCAGCGTCCGCAAAATAGTTTTCCCGCGCGTCTCCGGCCATGCATGGTAGAGCGTCGATCCGAGATACAACATCGACAGCGTGACCGTAAAAATCACCGTGCCAAAAAAAAAGCTGGGGTTACTACGACGAGCTTCCAGCAGCAGAATCGGCGCTCCGATTAACGCCGCGCATAAGCCGATTCCATGACTGATGCTGTTCGCCAGTTCTTCGCCAGCGGATTGCGTCCGTTTCGGTGAAAAGCGCAATTCATCGCTCATGTTCATGACCTTGCATTATGAAAAACCTCCGAGGCAGTTGGTAAAGCAAAATGCATTTCTGCGGCGGCTGCCAGTTTCCGTCCGATTTTGCTTAGGTCAACGTTTTGAGTTTCACTTTGCGATCATTCGGTGTTGGATGCTGGCCGTTGAACGTTCGACGTTTTCATCGACATGACCAAAGCGATCTTTTTCGATGCTGTTGGAACGCTCTTTTACTTAAGCAAAACGGTCGGCGCTCATTATGCGCTTGTCGGCAGTGAGGTAGGCTTGACGCTCGACGCTCAGCAGCTCGATCGCGCCTTCTTCACGGCTTGGAAACAGATGCCATGGCGCGGAGCAATCGACGGGCCGCGCGAAAATGATGACAAAGGCTGGTGGCGCGAACTTGTCGACCTTGTGCTCGATCAGGTCGCGCCTTCCTTAGGCGAAATGGATCGTGATAATTTCTTCGAAATCGCCTACGAGCATTTCGCCGAAGCCGGCGTCTGGGAACCTTATCCGGAGGTTTTCGATGTCCTGGAGAAATTGCAGCCGCGATTTCAACTCGCCGTCATTTCAAATTTCGACGGACGTCTGCGCTTCATTCTCGAGCACCTCGGCATCTCGAAATTTTTTGCGCATATTTTCATTTCCAGCGAAATCGGAGCGGACAAGCCGGATCCGGAGATTTATCGGCGCGCTCTAAAATTCGTTAATCTGAAACCAGATCAAGTGTTGTACGTTGGCGATGATCCGGATCGTGATTGGAGGGCCGCCGCCGAAGCTGGCTTGTTGGTTTTTCGCCTGGATCGGCAAAAGAATTCGCTGCGCGATTTGATTACGATGCTGTAGCGTCTTACAGGAACGCAGTAGCAACCTTGCAGCAATGCTTGATCTGGATTAAGACGTTTCTCTCGTGGGCCGGTACTCAATCGGGAGAGCAGCCCAGAATGCTTTTGGGGCCTAGTTGCCAATGAGAGGCCGGGCAAATAAATGGATAAATGAAATGGGTCGGTAGCTCAATCGGTAGAGCAGCGCCCTTTTAAGGCGTTGGTTCCGGGTTCGAGTCCCGGCCGACCCACTTTTCGTTATGTGTGCGCGCCGACGGGGATTAACAGTCAATAAGCAAACGGGCTGAGGTGATCTGCCACAGATACAAATGCATTTTTGTCGAGGTGCCGAAGACCGGCTCGACAAGCGTTCGAGCGATTCTCGGTAAAGCGTGGAGGCCGCATCTGAATTTATGGCAGATCAAAAACCAAATGGAAAATTATTGGACGCATTATGGCGGACGAAAAAATCGCATTTTAGAGGCTCTGTATCTCACGCTTCCTAAAGAGCGACGAATGCAAATCGGGAATCGGCAATTCGAGACTTACTTCAAGTTCGGTTTTGTCCGCAATCCGTGGGACCGAGTCGTTTCTCTCTATGAACGCGCCGAAGCGTTGCAACTTAAAGACAAAATGACGTTCGACGAATTTGTCGATTGGATTCAGTACAGCAGCAGCACGTGCGTTCATTCTTCCCCGCATCGCTATCAGCTCGATTGGTTTGTCGATCCAAATGGACACGTGCTCGCCGATTTTATTGGCAAATTCGAACGGCTCGACGAGGACTGGGCTTTTGTCGCGCAGAAGCTCGGCGTTACTGCGACCCTGCCGCATCGCAGGCCCAACCCGCGCGCGCGACACTACACCGAGTATTACACGGCCAGAACCAGAGACATCATCGCAAACAAATTTAAAGTGGATATCGAACGTTTCGGATATGAGTTCGCCGGATAAAATAAAGGCGATCGTCCTAACCTGCGATCGGTATCGAGCGATCACCGAGCACTTGATTTTCAAGTACGAACAACTGTGGCCGGATCATCCGTTTGTGTTTCATGTTCCTTATCAGGGGCTTGGCGGCAGCGATTCCAGCCGCGCTCAATACATCAGCGCGCCATCGGACATAAAGGGAACGGTTCTGCATTTGCTCGCGGACATCGACGACGAGGAATGGGTTTACTGGTGCGTGGATGACAAGTATCCGATCCAGCTTATTACCGATAAAATCAGCGTCCTGATTTCTCACGCAATGCGCTCCCCTGAGATAAGCGGGCTGCTGTTCTGCCGATGCAGAGTAACACTGACCAGCCCCAAAACTGCGCTTTACCCGGGCGAAATGACAAATCCCTTTGGCGATGTCTATCTAGAACGTAAAGCCTGGTTCCAGATCTGGATTCATCAGCTTCTGAAGGCCAAAGTGCTCCGGCATCTCTTTACCCATCTCCCTAATCACATCGCTAACGCGAAGGTGATGGACGAGCTGAAAAATGACGTGCCGAAATTACCTGAACATCGGTTATTCGTGACCAAGGAAAATTTTGCAGTTTTTGGGGAAAGCACGCAGCGAGGCGTGATTACTCAAAATTGCTACGAGAGCATTGTCGCGAGCGGCATCGAGTTGCCAGAGTGGTTCCGCTCCCCAAACGGCGAATACGTGACGCTCGGAAAACTGTAGCAATTCCTCGCAGGACGGGGCAATGGTCTCTCATAGACACAAATGCATTTTTGTCGAGGTGCCCAAAACTGCCTCCACCAGCGTCCGAGCTGTTCTCGGGAAACCATGGAAGCCCCACCTGAGCTTGTGGGAGATTAAAAACCACATGGAGAATTACTGGACGCAGCGTGGCGGGCGAAAAGACCGGCTTCTCGAGGTCTTGTATCTCTGTCTCTCGCAAGAGCGACGCCATGAAATCGGGCGAAAGCAATTCGAAACGTATTTCAAATTCGGATTTGTGCGCAATCCGTGGGACCGCGTTGTGTCGCTTTATGAGCGCAACGAGGCATCGCAGCTCAGAAACAGAATGAACTTCGATGAGTTCGTCGAGTGGATACAGTACAGTAGCAGCGCATGTTTGCAGCCATCTCCGCATCGATACCAACTCGATTGGTTTGTCGATCCCAATGGAACCATCCTTGCTGATTTCATTGGCAAATTTGAGCAGCTTGAAGCCGACTGGGCGTTCGTCGCGCAGAAGCTTGGCGTTAACCCAGAATTGCCCCACTGGCGGCCGAACCCGCGCGCCCGACCCTACACCGAGTATTACAATGATCGCACAAAACAGTTAGTGGCCGATAAATTCCGTATCGATATTGAACATTTCGGTTATGAGTTCGGCGCATAGCTTCCTTTGCCGCTGACAATGTCCTCGTACTGGGTTGAACAATCACGTCTGCAAAAAAGAGCTCTGCCCGAGATCCGCATTCGTTCCGACGACGTCTTTATCGTTTCCTATCCCAAATCGGGAAACACCTGGGTACGATTTCTTCTCGCTCACTTATTGGCGCCTGAAAAGGAGATCAGCTTTCGTAACATCGAAGACTATGTGCCTAATATCTACAAGTCTTCTCGAACATTGGAACAGCGCGAGGGTCGCCGATATATAAAGACCCATCATCCGTGTTATGATCTTTATCCAAAGACTGTATATATTTACCGCGATGGCCGGGACGCGCTTGTCTCCTACTATCATTACGCAACCGGCAAGAAAATCTTCGTGGGAAGTTTCGCAGATTTCATTTTCTCACCTTTTGTCGAGCAGTTTTCCTCATGGAAAAAGCACGTATCCGGTGCTCTTGATTTCGCCTCAGAACATCCAGATCGCATTCTGATGCTTCAATATGAAGAAATGCTCAGGCAGCCGCTGGCATGCGCCGCCAGAGTGACCGCATTCCTGGAGCTGGGGTGCGACGAGCGGACCATCGCGAATGCGGTGGAGAAGAGTTCTTTCGATCAGTTAAAGCGCGTCGAGCAAACCTTCGGAGGCGAAAACCTTATCAAACCGCTCACATTCTTCCGATCCGGCAAAAGCGGACAGTGGCAGGAGTATTTTAGCCCGGAAGTTTACGACAGATATGTGGAAGAAAACGGCGCCACTTTGCTGCGTCTCGGATATCAACTCTAAAATGAACTTCCGATTCAGATCATGTCGTTAATCGCTAATCGCGGATCATTTTTTGCACCTCGCAATCGATCCTGCCTGCATCTCACACAATCCAACATTTCGATTTGGCCTTTTCGACCGCAATGAAAGCCATAGTCCTATCATTTGATCCACATCTCGAAATAGCGAATCTGGTAGTAGAAACTTACAATCGATTATGGCCAAGTTGCCCGTTTATATTTCGAATACCGTTCACCGATCGCGATCCGCGAAATGTTTTCGCCGCGCAAAATGTCGAATTTATCCATACGCCGTCGGATATCCGCAGCACGATGGAAAATCTTTTGCGGGACCTGCCAGAAGACGAGTTCATTTTTTGGTGCGTTGACGACCGCTATCCCATCGAGATCCTCAACCTACCGGTTCTCCGCGCGGCTTATGACTTTGTTACCGGGAAGCCGCCGAATGTAGATTCAATCAAGTGGACTGACATCAGGATGGCAGGCGCGCACCGAAAAAGAGATGCAAAGCCGCAACTGCTGGCCCATATCCTGGCCCTGTTTCGACGCCGGTCCATGCAAGCGCCCGATAGGGACACAGAATGGCGGCAACGGGAGGAAGCAACTCCTAGAGCACCTGCGTTCGTCCTGGCCGGGCAACCCTTCTTTCGGCAGCTAGGACATCCTAAGAACGGGTTTTATATGCCGCAGTTCACCACGCCGGCGTTTCTGAAACGCTTTTTTTTCGGACCAACCTTGCCATTGCTTTATGGCATCCGCGAGTTTCACCAGTTTCTTCTCTCCGCGGAATTCGAACACGAATCTTACTTTCCAGACACGTTTCTGGTCTCAACAGCCGAATCGACCTTCCAAGGTCAATTGAGTGCGAACTGTTACGAACAGATCGTGAACCTTGGATTGTCACCTCCGAAAATTCCAGTGCTAAGGGATTACAAGATCTATGCCGAGCAAGGCCAATGATTAATTTTTCGATACACCGATTATTCCGGCGCGAAAATCATTGTAG
>WNGN01002680.1_pt1 | contig 14846 bp, 18 predicted proteins | sample 5400561 | NCBI WGS metagenome assembly WNGN01 (sample SAMN13153379, study PRJNA577476) | soil metagenome | isolation source: 115 cm soil or saprolite under Garry oak tree replicate 2 | place: USA:California | collected 2016-06-15
CGCCTGCCGGTTCACCTGCCCGCTCACTATGTGAAGATCTGTACCCATGGGGGTGCCGACCGACGCAGCGGACTGGCCGACCGAGGGCCTCGACGAGGCCATGCTGGCGACCGACCCGCACGACCAGTTCGACCGGTGGATGGCGGACGTCGTCGAGGCGAGGCTGCCCGAGCCGACCGCGATGGTGCTCGCCACCGTTTCGGCTGCCGGCCAGCCGCGGGCCAGGACCGTGCTGCTCAAGGGCCACGACCGGGACGGCTTCGCGTTCTTCACGAACCGCACGTCGAGGAAGGGCGCCGATCTCGACGAGGTGCCGCGGGCATGCCTGCTCTTTCCCTGGCACGCGATCCACCGGCAGGTGATCGTGGAGGGAACGGTGACGCCGCTGCCGGACGAGGCGAGCGCGGACTACTTCCGCACCAGGCCGCGCGCCTCGCAGATCGCCGCGTGGGCCAGCAGGCAGTCCACCGTGATCGGGTCGCGTGCCGACCTCGACGACCGGTACGCGCGGGTGGCGCAGCGCTGGCCGGCCGGCGAGCAGGTTCCGCTGCCCGGCTTCTGGGGCGGCTACCTGGTCACGCCGCTGACGATCGAGTTCTGGCACGGACGGGCGAACCGGATGCACGACCGGCTGCGCTACCGCAGAGTCTCCGGGGACTGGCTGATCGAGCGGCTGGCGCCCTGAGCCCTGAGAGCGCCGTAGCATCGATCCCGAAGGGAGGCTGCGGTGGCGGCGCACGGCCTGATCGATACGACCGAGATGTACCTCCGCACGGTGTTCGAGCTCACCGAGGAGGGGATCGTGCCGCTGCGCGCAAGGATCGCGGAACGGCTCTCCCAGAGCGGCCCGACGGTCAGCGAGACCGTGGCCAGGATGGAGCGCGACGGGCTGATCCAGGTCACCGGCAGCAGGCGGCTGTCGCTGACCGCGGAGGGGACGCGGCAGGCGACCAGGGTGATGCGCAAGCACCGGCTGGCGGAATGCCTGCTGGTCGATGTTATTGGCCTGCCCTGGGAAGAAGTCCACATCGAGGCCTGCCGCTGGGAGCATGTGATTTCCGACAGCGTTGAACGGCGACTCGCCGATTTGCTCCATTATCCGGTGCGCTGCCCGCATGGAAATGTCATTCCCGGCCTGGCGGAGCTCGGCGTGCCTGACGTCGCCGTCGACGGGGCCCAAGCCGCTGCGCAGGAGCCCGACGTGGCGATGACGGCCATAGCGGCGACGGCGGGAGTGGACGTCATTGTTCAGCGGATCAGCGAACAACTCCAAAGCGATGCCGCACTAATGCTTAAACTAAAGAACATCGGGATACAACCAGGCCGGCGGGTTACGCTGGTGGTCGGAAACGACGATGTGCGGGTGATACGTGCAGGCACGGCCGGTGGGGAGCTTGGCGTCGGGGTGGCGCTGCCGCGCGACATCGCGGCCCACGTGTTCGTTGCCGAGCCTCTTGAGCGCCTGGTAGAAGGCTTATGAACGCTGACGGCGAGGCTGACCCCCAGATCGGTGCGGTGCGCACGCCCAAGCTGGTACAGCGCATGCTGACCACCGAGCAGATACTTGGCAACGTCGAGACCGCGGTGATCGTCGTCGACCACGACGGCTGCCTGCGGTACGCCAACTCCTTCGCCGCCGACCTGTTCGGCTTCCCCGGCCCGCGGCACCTGACCGACGTGCCGTTCCGGCGGCTCGGGTTCCACGAGGAGGACGTCAGCAAGGTCGAGAACCTGGAGTACCAGGCCTGCCGGGGGCGGGACTGGGAGGGCACGCTCGCGATCAGGCGGCCGGACGGGTCGAACTTCTTCGTCCGGATGACGGCGTCGCCGATGCGCGACCCGGCCGGCGAGGTCACCGGAACGGTGATCATGGCGCGGCAGGCCGTGCAGGTCGGCACCGAGCGGTCGGCCGGGCGCACCGGGCTGCTCGACCGGATCGGCGAGCGGCTCGGCAGCTCGCTCGAGCTCGACGACACGCTGCAGCGGGTCGCCGAGACCCTGGTTCCGCAGTTCGCCTACCATTGCTTCATCGATCTGCGGACGAAGGAAGTCCTCGTCCGCAGTTTGCAGAAGAACGCCTGGGGCGTCATGATCGAGGACGTGACCGACAAGGATCACTCCCCGCCGGCCGGCGCGAGCCTGGAATCCAGCAGGAACGCCGGCATGACGTCGGTGATCGCGGCACCGCTGGTCATGCGCGGCAAGGAACTCGGCGTGCTGACGCTCGCGCTGTCCGACCTCCTGACCGATCGCGACACCAGGCACTACGTGGCCGACGACAGGGACCTGGTCGCCGCGATCGCGAGCCGGGTCTCGGTCGCGATCGACAACGCGCTGCTGTTCGAGGAGGAGCGGGCCACGGCGCTTGCGTTCCAGACCAGCCTGCTGCCGAGCAGGCCGCCGGTGCTCGACGGTCTCGAGGTGGCCTACCGGTACGTGCCGGCCAAGCCGCCGCTGTCGGCGGGCCGGATCGGCATCGTGATCGGCGACGTCGAGGGCCGCGGCGCGCGGGCGGCGGCGATCATGGGCCAGCTCCGCTCGGCACTGCGCGCGTTCGCCCAGGACGACAAGGCACCGGCTGACATTCTGCGCAGGCTCGACGACTGGTGCCGTTGGATGACAGACGAGCGGGAGGAATCGGGCATCGACCCGTTCACCGCGAGCTGCACCTACCTGATCTACGATCCCTGGTCCCGCAGGCTGGCCCTCGCCAACGCCGGCCACATGCCGCCGCTGATCGTCACCGACCAGGACGTGATCCCGATGGAGATCGAGCATCAGGGCGTGCTGATCGGCGTGCGGGGGCTGTTCCCCGGGCTGCCGACCTACCGGGAGGAGTCCCGCAAGCTGGAGGCCGGTTCCACGCTGATCTTCTACACCGACGGGCTGGTCGACCGGCGGCACCGCGCCGACGGGCCAGGGCACTACGGCGACCTCGAGGTCTTCTCCATGCTCAGCGATGCGGTCAACCGTGCCCGGCCAGATCGACGACGACATGGCGATCCTGGTGATCAGGACGTCGCCAGAGGACCTGAAGACCTGGGACACGCACTTCCCCGCCGTCCCGATCAAGGTCTCCGAGGCGAGGAAGGAAGCCTTCGAAACCTTCGTCGAGTGCGGCATGGACGACGAGCAGGCCGAACTGGCCTGCCTGCTGGTGTCCGAGGTCGTCACCAACGTGGTCCTGCACACGGCCCTGGCCCCCACGCCTCGACCCGACTTCGGGTTCGAGGCGGCCGACAGGTCGGGGGTATCGAAGGGCATCGAGGACTGGCTGGACTCGCCCTTCGCCGAGGACCTCTCCGCCGCGAACGGGTCCGTGGCCGGGTTGCCGAACCAGGAGTTCATGCTGCGGATCCGCAAGGGCCAGTTCTCGGTGTGGGTCGAGGTGTTCGACTCCGACCTGCGGCTGCCGAGAATCAGGAACGCCGGCGAGAACGACGAGGGCGGTCGCGGCCTGTACCTGGTCGACCAGCTCGCGATCCGGTGGGGCTCGCGGCCGACGGACGAGGGCAAGGCGGTCTGGTTCGAGATGCCGATCAAGGCGCAGACAGCGGGCATGTTATCGGCGCTGAGTAGCCCATAGGATCAGGACCACGATCGCGAAGCCGGCGACGGCGGCGGCGAACGCCCGGCCGCTGATCGCCATGCCCAGCCGGCGGCGGCCCCTGACCACGAAAACGGCGAACACGACGGCGATGAAGCCGAGCAAGATGAGGCCGTCTGTCACTGCCGCCTCCCAGTCAGCCGCCAGCCGGTCAGCCCCGCCGACCTGATTACCAGCATAACGGGAGTTCTCGCCGGGGCACCCGGCCCGACGGCGCGGCTATGGCGTTTCGCCTACCGCGCGGTAACCTCAAGGCGAGACGACCGTTCGCCTGTTCGCGTCCCTGGAGGCCTGATGTCGGAGGCATACATCGTCGGAGCCGTTCGGACGCCGGTGGGCCGCCGCAACGGAGGCCTGGCGTCGGTCCATCCGGCCGACCTTGCCGCGCACGTGCTGTCCGAGTTGATGAAGCGGACCGGGGTGGATCCCGAGTCGGTGGAGGACGTTATCATGGGCTGCGTTTCGCAGGCCGGGCCGCAGGCGATCGACATCGCGCGCACCGCGTGGCTGTCGGCCGGGCTGCCCGAGACCGTTCCCGGCGTGACCATCGACCGGCAGTGCGGTTCCTCGCAGCAGGCGGTGCACTTCGCCGCCCAGGGAGTGCTGTCCGGCACCCAGGACCTGGTCGTGGCGGCCGGCATCGAGAGCATGAGCCAGGTGCCTATGGGTTCCACGATCGCTCCGTTGCTGGAAAAGGGCTTGGCCTTTCCCTTCGGAAAGGGGTGGGGCGAGCGGTACGGCAAGCAGGAGATCTCCCAGTTCCGCGGTGCGCAGCTGATGTGCGAGAAGTGGGGCATCAAGCGGCAGGCGCTCGAGGAGTTCTCGCTGGAAAGTCACACCCGGGCGATCAGGGCGATCGACGAGGGCCGGTTCGAGCGCGAGATCACCCCGGTCAGCGGCGTGAGCGCCGACGAGGGCCCGCGCCGTGACACCTCGCTGGAGAAGATGGCCGAGCTGAAGCCGTTGCGCGAGGGCTGGGAGATCACCGCCGCCGTGGCGTCGCAGATCTCCGATGGCGCGGCCGCCATCCTGATCGCCTCGCCCGACGCCGTGCAGCGGCACGGCCTCACGCCGCGGGCGCGCATCCACACGCTGACCGTGACCGGCTCCGATCCCGTGTTCATGCTGACCGGGCCGATCCCGGCGACCGACAGGGCGCTCGCCAGGGGCAGGCTCAGCGTCGACGACATCGACGTCTTCGAGGTCAACGAGGCCTTCGCGCCCGTCCTGATCGCCTGGTCGGCCGAGACCGGCGCGTCGCTGGAGAGGACCAACCCGAACGGCGGCGCGATCGCGCTCGGCCACCCGCTCGGTGCCACCGGGGCCATCTTGATGACCAAGCTGCTGCACGAACTCGAGCGCACCGGCGGCCGGTACGGCCTGCAGACCATGTGCGAGGGCGGCGGCCAGGCCAACGCCACCATCATCGAACGCCTCTAACCGCGGCTCCCTGGAGCCGGCGCGGGCCGAGACGGTCGGCCCGCGCCTGGCTTGCCGCTCGCGCCGGCCGGCCGGCCCCGCCCGAGCGGCCCCGCCCGAGCGGCCTCGGCTTCCACAGCCTCGCGACGCATTGTTCCTGCGGAGAATCTCGGCAAGAAACTTCTAACTTGACTAAGAAGTTTGCTTGCGGTAGAACAGTAGCTAACTGGGGTTCAGAGTTGAACACCGGGAGTCAACTGGAGGTGGATCACAGTGCTGCTGACATCGTTCGACCCGTTCGCGGCGGACTTCGATCGGCTGGTTCAGCGGGCGTTCGGTTGGGCCGACGGCAACGTCGGCGGCCGGTCCGCCGCGCTCGCGATGGACGTCGTCCGGCGTGACGACGAGGTCGTCCTGCGGATCGACCTGCCGGGCGCCGACCCGGACAGCATCGAGGTCACGACCGACCGCGGCGTGCTGACCGTCTCCGCGAAGCGGAGCGAGGAGTACGGCGAGAACGAGCATGCGGTCGTGCGGGAGCGGCTGATGGGCTCGTTCACCCGCAAGGTCCGGCTGGCCGAGACCATCGACGCCGACCGGATCGAGGCCGGCTACGAGAACGGCGTGCTGAGCATCCTGCTGCCGCTGCAGGAGAAGGCCAAGCCGCGCCAGGTCGAGATCAAGCGGTCCGGGGCGCCGGAGCTCACCTCCTGATCCGAGGTCGCTCAGGCAACGGGCCGGGCTGGCGGTGATGACCGCTTGCCCGGCCCGAGCCAATGCTGGAGTGTTGTGCCGTGCTGCCGTTCGAGGACGAGAACCTGCCGCTGTTCACGGTCGGCCAGGTCGCGCAGATGCTCGAGGTCCAGCAGGCCTTCCTGCGTCGGCTGGACGAGTTCGGCGTGGTGTGCCCGTCCCGGTCATCGGGCGGCCAGCGGCGTTACTCGCGCACAGAGGTCACGGTCGTCCGGTATGTCGCCAAGCTGGCCGACGAGGGGATGACGCTCGCCGCGATCCGCCGCGTGCTGGACCTTGAACAGCAGGTCAGGGCCCTTCAGGCCGAACGTGACGCACTGCTGGCCGCCCTGGCCGGGCGCGACGAGCTGCTGAGCGCCATGGTCGGGCGCGATAAGCGGCTGGCTGCCCTGATCCGCCGCCTGCGAGTGGATCAGGGCAGCTGACCCGATCCGTTGCCGCTGGGCGAGCGTCTCCGCAGGCCTTGGCTGGCCGGATGAGTGTTCTTCGGTGGTCCTGGCTGCCCGGGAGAGGTCCTTCGGCGGGTATGGCCGCCAGGCTGATCATTTTCAGCAGGTCCCTGGCCAACCTGGAGTGTCCTCGCCGGTCCGGTGGCCAGGGCCGACCACGATATACCTCCTAGGGTATGTTCCGGCGCGATGGATGTGCCATCCAGCGCGAAAATGGATGCATGTGCCATCCATCGGCCAGCCGGCTCGCCGCTCTCGCCGGAATGACCGTGTCAGGCCAAGATAATAGGCACGAATGCGAACTCTGGCCGGTTCATCCCAGGGCTGGCCGACGGCCGGCGCGCTGCTCGTCGGCGGCAACTTCGACGGCGTTCCCGACATCGAGTTCCCGACCTGGCTGCCGCCTGGCGACGATGGTCCGCAGCAGATGACGAAGGTGGTCCGCCGAGGGGGCTGGACTCTTGTCCTGCATACCGGCCCGTGGGGAACGTCCTCGTCGGTGAGTCTCAAGGATGGTCGTTCTCGCTCAATGACCATCCCGACGGTGCGATCGAGGGCAGCGGCGGACTTCCGCGGACGGGTTCGCGGGCGCGCCGGGCGGAATCTGAGGGCTACCGTCCTGGTCAGACGTCCGCGCGGTAGAAGTTGAGGTAGGAGCGGGAGGGAGTCGGGCCGCGCTGATCCTGGTAGCGGGATCCGTAGACGGCCGAGCCGTACGGGTGCTCGGCCGGAGTGCTGGTCCGGAACAGGCACAGCTGGCCGATCTTCATGCCCGGCCAGAGCTTGATCGGCAACGTCGCGACGTTCGACAGCTCGAGCGTCACGTGGCCCGTGAAGCCGGGGTCGATCCAGCCGGCGGTTGAGTGCGTGAGCAGGCCAATCCTGCCGAGGCTCGACTTGCCCTCAAGGCGCGCGGCGATGTCGTCAGGCAGCGAGACCACCTCGTAGGTCGACCCCAGCACGAACTCGCCCGGATGCAGCACGAACGGATCCTTGCCCTCGGTCTCGACCAGACGGGTCAGGTCGGCCTGCTCGATCGCGGGGTCGATGTGCGGGTACTTGTGGTTCTCGAAGACCCGGAAGTACCGGTCAAGGCGCACGTCCACGCTGGACGGCTGGACGAGCTCAGGCGCGAACGGGTCGATCGACACGCGGCCGGATGCGATCTGGGCCCGGATGTCCCTGTCGGAGAGCAGCACGCAGGCAACCTACCGGTTCCGGTACGATGTCGTCGCGACAGTCGTCCGACCGGCGCGGTTTGCGTGGAATGCGCGACTAGCTGAACCGGGTGACAGGCGCGGGTGTAGTTCAATGGCAGAACATCAGCTTCCCAAGCTGACAGTGCGAGTTCGATTCTCGTCACCCGCTCCACCACGAAGGCCCAGGTCAGAGGCTATTTTCCCTGACCTGGGCCTGTCTAGTGTCTAAGCGAGCTGACTGCTCGTGCCCACTACGTGCCCACTAGTCGGCTAGTTGGTCGGTCGGAGGGGTGCCCATAGGCTCGACTTCCCCAGGGCCGCGTCTAGCCCGTCAGCGATGGTGCGATCGGCGCCGCGCGCTCTGCTTGAGCTGGGATTCGTCGACTCGCCGTAGACGCCATACGCTCGGCGCCGCGAGCATTGCGGCGACTGAGACGAGGTCGACCGCGGCTGCGACCCAGAGGGTTGTGCTCATCCCGATCGCGGCCGCCGCCACTCCTGCGAGGGCGAGGCCGAGCGGCTCCCAGAGCAGGGAGCCAAACCAGTCGTAGGCGCTGACGCGCGAGAGTGACGCAGGCGGGATGTGTTGTTGCAGCGTGGTCTCCCAGAGCGTGTTGAAGAGCATGTTCCCGAAGCCCGTGACAAGGGCGGCGGCGACGAATGTCTGCCAGGGCAGCTGCAGGGCGAGCAGGATGATCGGCGCCGCATTCGGAACCACCACGACGGCGCCCAGGAGCATTGGCCGTCGCGGCTTGATGCGGAGCGCCGTGGCACCGGCGACGAGCGCGCCGACGGCCGAGAGACGATGAGAATCACAGTCCATGCGCCCGCGCCACCGTGGCCTTGCTTGACCCAGGTCGCGGCGAGCACGAGCCAGACCGCGCTCATCATGTTTGCTAGCGACGCGCTGACGACGGTCAACCAGACCCAAGTACGGGCGACGAACTCGCGCCAGCCGTCGAGCAGGTCGCGCGCGAACGACTGCGGCGGCAGGTTCACGTGCAGAGGCAGATGGAGACGTGCGAGGCAGAAGGCGCTCACCGCGAAGCTCGCCGCGTCGATGGCGAGCGCGTAGCCTGGCCCAACGGTAACGATGAGAATGCCTGCGACCGCGGGACCCGCGAGCTGCGTCGCCGCCATCGACATCCCGCGCAGAGCGTTCGCCCCCTGCAGCCGCTCCGCGCTGACGGTCATCGGCGTGAGCCCGGTCGAGGCCGGGTTGAAGAACGCGGTCGCAGCACCGGCGAACGCCTGCAAAACGATCAGTTCCCAGACACGTGCCGTGTGCGAGAGCAAGAGGGCAGCGGTCGCGGCCTGGATTCCCATGCGTGTGACGTCGGCGGTGAGCATCACGCCGCGCCGCGGCAGGCGGTCGGCGAAGACCCCGCCGACGAGCAGGAAGATCACGAGCGGTGCGGTCTTCGCGGCGATCACGAAGCCGAGGTCGCGTGCGGATCCGGTCAGGTCGAGCACAGCCCATGCGAGCGCGAACGGTGTGACCGCGTCGCCGAGCAGCGATACGAACTGTCCGGTGAAGAACAGCCTGAACTCGCGCTCCTGGAGCGCGCCGAGCGGGATCCGCCGCACTGGGCCGAAGCGCAGGAGCCAACCCACGGAATGCGCGGGCTTCACGCGTGGTCTGCGCAGGACTCGGGCCGGACAACCTGCCCAACTCTGGGCTCCACGTTGGCACGGTATCAAGCCAAGGCTAGCTTTGGCGCGTGCCCGCTGCGTGCCCGATGGGTCGGTAAACAGCCGTGCTTCGTGGGTACTCACGGACAAACTGCGAGGCCATCTACCTGCAGTCGAGCCGGTTAGAGCGTGCCCGGCGTTCATTCCCAAGCTGACAGTGCGGGTTCGATTCCCGTCACCCGCTCTACGCTGAAAGCCCAGGTCACGCGTCTAGACCGTAGCTGGATGCTTAGTCCGCCCCGGCGCTCCAACCGCTCACGTGCAATTAGCGTGCAATTAGCCAGCAGTGACAAGCCCACCAGCCGAGCCGTCATCGTCGTCTCCGGAGTCGGCTCGCTCGCTTTCAACGCGGGCGTCAATGGCGCTGGTGATGGCCTCGTCTGCACCAAGCGCCTGGCGCTGGTAGATGAGCGCGGCCCGCTCACTGTCGTGACCCATCCTCACCATGCGATCCCGAAGACCCACGCCGCTCCCGGCCGCGAGGTGATTGCCCGTATGCCGCAAGTCGTGGAAATGCAGGCCTTCAGCTCCTACCGCTCGCACGGCATACGGCCATCCGGCCTGGCGGTTGAAGTGTCCACGCCGCAACGGCCAGCCTTTCGCTCCGGGGAACACGAGTGCACTTGGATTTTGATCGACGAAGCGTGACATGTGCTCAGCGAGCACCGGCCGGATTGCCTTCGGGATGCCAACCATGCGCTTGCTCGCCGCGGACTTCGGCAGGCCAAGCACGATCTGACCGTTGGACCGTTCGCTGAAGGCCGCGCGAATTCGGACCGCGCCCGTTGCGAGGTCGACATCACAACGCCGTAGCGCGGTGGCCTCACAGCCGAGGGCTTCAGCCTGCCTGATGACGGCCAGCCATCAGAGGACCCGCTCGACGTGTTCAGGGGCACGCGTCAGCTCAGCCGCCAGGCGTCGGCCGCCGTGCAGAAAGTGCTCACCAGGCTGGAAGTCGACGCCGTCGCCAGCGCCAGGCCGACACCGGGAGCTGCCGAGCTGATCACGGAGGCACACGAGACCGGCCACACCGTCGCGATCGTCAGCAACAACTCCGGCGCAGCGATTCGCGCCTACCTCCACCAGCACGCCCTCACCGGGCACGTAGCGCTCATTGTCGGCCGGGACAGTACCGACCCGGACCTGATGAAGCCTTCGCCCTACCTCGTCCGGGCCGCAGCCGGCATCCTCGACACCGAAGGTCAACACTGCATCTTTGTCGGCGACTCCGCCGCTGACTTCCTCGCCGGGCTCCTCGCGGGTGTCCCCGTGATCGGATACGCCAGCAGTCCCGCCAAGGCCCGCGACCTGGCCGACGCCGGAGCCGCGGTGCTGGCCACCAGCATGGACGAGATCAGAGCGGCGATCCGGGGACTGCCACCGGCCCGCGTTGCCGAATTACGCCATATCTAGATCAAGAACGGCGTCGCTGCGCGACGCCGCGGCGGCGCTTCCCGCGCCGCGCTCAGCCCTGGTGGCCCGCTCGCGCGGGCGCGCCGCCGCAGCCGGACAGGTCCCGCCAGATCAGTTATGCTCACCTGTCACGCAGGCCTTTGCTGCATGGAGCCGTCTTTCTCGCTCCTGATTGTCCAGCTCGCGGTTACCGCGTCAATGCCGCCTCCCGCGCGCCGCTCCGCGGTCGGCTACCGCCGAGCATTCACCCGGCGACCACTCCCACGGATCTTGGCGCCTGCGAGCAGGACGGATAGAACCAGTAACTGCTTGCTAAGTGGGTAAGGTCCGCAACCTTGGCCGGGCAGTGGTCGTAGAAGGAGTATGGGGCCGACGCTGCAGGAGGCACTGGTGGGCCAGGACGCGGGCGATTCCTTTGAGGAATTCGTGCGGGGCCGCTCAGCGTATCTGTTCAAGCTGGCTCTACTACTGACCGGGCAGAACCGGGCGGAGGCCGAAGACCTGCTCCAGATATCACTTGAACGCGCCTACCGGCGGCGAGCACTCCTGGCCCGGGATCGGAGCCCGGAGCCGTATGTGCGCAAGGTGCTGGTCAACGCGGCCATCGACCGGCGGCGAGCACTGAAACGGCGCGCTGAGCAGCGCCTTGAGGCTCGTGATCACGACCCTGCGGTCGACGACCGGACCGGCGAGGTTGCCAACCGCGACCTGCTAGCCCGGTCCCTGGCGCTGCTCCCGCCGCGGCAGCGGGCCGTGCTCGTGCTGCGGTACTGGGGCGATCTGTCCGAGGCGGAGATCGCTGCGACATTGGGGTGCACCGCGGGCACGGTGAAGAGCCAGGCATCGCGGGGGCTTGCCCGCCTGCGTGAGCTGGCCGGAGTCCCCGCAGCCGGGCAGTGCGAAGACCGGGAGGGTACGCCGTGAGTGACTTCGAAGGTCAGCTGCGGGACGCGATGAGCGCGATGGTCGCCGACGCCGAGCCACCGCCCGCGGTGATGGAACGGGTGCGGCGGCGGCACCGGCGCCACAATGCGTGGCTGGCCTCAGCGGGCGTCGTCGTTGTCGCGGCGGTGGTCGCCGTGGCACCCGTCGTTAGCGCGCTGCGGACCGGGGAAGGGCGAGCCGGGCACGGGCACGCCTCGGGCAGGCTCCTGTTCCCGGGTGGGGGCCGCATGCTCTTGATCGCGCACGGAGACCTGAAATGGCTGTACCCGGACGGCCGGACCATGCAGATCGCCTCCGGCTTCGCGGGAGCGACACCCGAGGGCGGCAAGCTGCTGGCATGGAAGCACGCGAATCCGGCGGGAGCATCCAGGTTCCTCCCCCATGGCTGCTCCGATCCCGACTGCACGCGCATCCACGACCTGAGCTACTACACGATGAATCTCGATGGATCCGATTCCAGGCTGGTCCTTCCCGCCGAGCCCCCGGTTGGCAACACCGCTTTCCAGTACGAGAATGCCCAGCTGTCACCCGACGGCTCCCGGCTCGCCTACATCAGCCAGGAACTCCGCAACGGCATCAAGAACATATTCCTCGGCGCAAGTGAGCTCTGGTCGCTTGACCTGACAACCGGCCAGAAGACCGATCTTGGCCCTTACTACGCCTACACCCCGTACGCGTGGAGAGACAACACAACGATCCTCGCCGACTCGCCAGACGGGCCAGACGGCACATCCATCCAACTGGTGAACGCCCGCGACGGGAGCAGAACAACATACCTCACAGTGCACGACCCGCGCCTGATCAGCGCCTACGAGCGGTCCCGCCCAGGGGCGGGACCCCCAGCCTCCATCAGCTTGGACGCCTGGAGTCCCGGCCCAGGCAACTCCACGCTCGCGGCATCGCTGGACGCCCGGACCCGGCCATTCGGCACCACCAACCGGCCCGCCGAAATCCTGGTGGAGAACAGCCACGTCCTCGCCTTCGCCCCTAGCCGCAGCAAATGGATCATACTGAGCGTGAAGTTGAGCGCAAGCGGGGTCTTCCTGCTTAACTCTCAGTCAGGTAGATGCCATTGCCCGGATATCTGGAACAGCGTTACCTATGCCGGCACCGCGCACAGCCAGCAGCTTTCCCCTGTGCCGAGCATCCCATCGTGGAACGCCTCGGCTGTGAATCCCGAAGGCACCGTGATCGCGTTGTACTACGGCGGCATCATCAATCTTGTGCCGGTGCCGCCGCCCGCCTGCGACCACGCACGGAAATGTCTGCACTTCCAGATGAAACAGCTGTTCGGCCGGGGAGCTTTGCTGGCCTGGGAACGGTAGCTGGCGATGGGGCGACCGCCCTGCCTGGCGATCGGGCCGACCCGCCAAACTGAGATGAAACAGGCAAGATCACCGTGCAACTAGCGTGCAATTAGCCAGGGCGCCAAGCGGTCAGCGACGGCATCCAGCGGACAGCCAAACTGGCTGGTCAGGCGTCCCTACGGGCTGGTCCATGCAGCTTCCCAAGCTGACAGCACCAGCGCACGGTAACGCGCGCCGATCGCATCGGCTAGGGCGTAAACCTCGGTCACACTGAGCACCGGCCGCTCCGGGCTCGACTCCTTGTCAGCGCCCTTGATCCGGCAGGGGTTCTCTTTGATCCGCTTGTCGTGCAGGGCAGTGTTCAGGGTTGCGCGCAAGAGCCGATACGCCTTGGCGACGGTCACCGGTCCGAATGGCGCCTCGCTCGCCGCTCCAGCCTTTAGCCTCGCAGCCCGCCAGGAACGGACGTGCTCCTGACGGATAGCGCCGATGCACCAGGCTCAGTCGCTCTTCCGTCGTGCTCGCGTAGCAGGCGGGTCAACCGTCTTCCTGGCTCCTCATTGTCCAGCTCGCAGCCGTCACCTCAAGGGCGCTCCCTGCGGTCGCGTCGCTCCGCGATCGGCCCGCGATCGGCCTAGGCCGAACCTTGACCCGGCGGCAACTCACCCGGATTTCGGCGCCTACGCGGAAGACGGGAGGACCGCAGGCTGCCAAGATCAATCTACGCAGAATCCTGGCCGTTGGGTGTCTCCCCGGGTTCCTATCCGGACGTATACAGGGTGATGAACGTATCCGGAGGTTCACCAGATTGCCGGGCGCGGCAGTTCACCGACTTGTTCGGGAGCTACTACAGCCCGGTTCTTGCCTACGCTCGCAGGCGCGTTGGTGCAGACCTTGCTCAGGATGTCGTTGCTGAGACATTCCTTGCCGCCTGGCGCAACCTTGACGATCTGCCGCCCCAGCCACTGCCGTGGTTGTACAGGACCGCCCATTTCGCGGTTGCCAACCAGCGAAGAACGTTGGCCAGGCGCGGCAGGCTGGATGACAGGGCGCGGTTGCTGCTACCAGGCAGTGACGTCGCCCATGATCATTCGGAGCTGATCGCCGCCGACATGGAGCTCGCGGCAGCATTCCGCTCCCTCAGCGAAGCCGACAGGGAGGTCCTGCGGCTGGCGGCCTGGGAGGGCCTGACAGTGGCCGCTATCGGCACCGTGATCGGTTGCTCCGCTGTTGCCGCCAAGGCCCGCCTGCACCGTCCCGCCAGCGGCTCTCCCGCAAGCTCGCCGCCAACCTACTCGAACCGCAACAGCAACCTGTCCAACCGACCGCGCTCAAGGAAGCCCGACAATGAACGAACTGGACGGCCGATTGTCGGCCTGGAACCCCGTCCGGGCAGCAGATGTGCTCGACGCCGCCACCAGCGCAGACGCAGCTGACCTGCTGCAGCATGTCCTTAGCCAGCCCAGCACAAGCCCTCCCAGCGCCAATCACTCCGGCCCAGGCGCCCAGCGAAAGCGTGGATCGCCGCAGCGGCCACTATCGCCGTCGCCGCTGCCGGGATCGGCGTGTCCGAGAGCCTGGCTGGCCGCAGAAGCACACACACGGTATCTTCCGGCCATCCCGTCATCGGCTTCCAGCAGGGATCCAGCCAGGGGCTCGCCGCGAACGCGGTCGAGCTGGTGGACTATGCCACCAGAGCCGCCGCGCTGACACCGGCATTCGTGCCTGGCCCGCGCGACTGGATGTACCGAGACCTACAGCAAAAAATCGGTCCGCACCGTAACCGCGAAGTGACCTGGTTTGAGGTCGACCTTCACCACATGTTCGTCCTTGATCACGGCAAGCTCAGCTCTGCCGGCGGCAGCAAGGGCGGCTGCGGCGGACAAGTGGGAGGCTGGCCCGGCTGCTTTAGCAATCTCTACCGGTACTGGCAACGCTTCCGGCCGAACCAGCCGCGCTTCGGCACATCATCTTGGCGAACAACCACACCAAGCCCGCCGCGGCGTTCCGCGCCATCATGGGCCTGATGTACCTTTTCCCGCTGCCGGCGCGCTTCCAGGCC